>Ga0051981_10001316_pt1 | contig 12085 bp, 12 predicted proteins | sample CryGey13umfilter_3_FD_59644 | JGI IMG/M metagenome (GOLD analysis project Ga0051981, IMG submission 59644) | Groundwater microbial communities from aquifer in Utah, USA - Crystal Geyser 4/10/14 3 um filter | ecosystem: Environmental > Aquatic > Deep subsurface > Groundwater | place: USA: Utah... | reverse complement strand
CGCACCCCAACTTAATTGAAAGCATAAATACTATGATCACTTTATCGATATCAATGCTTATTACCGTAGATGGAACTAAAAAAATAAATTGTGCGATCAACATCCATACCAACTCACTTTTTGGAACCGAACCGGGACCAATGCTCAGATACATGTCGATCTCCCTACACTCCATGTTGAATCCCTAACAACATCGATCGATACCCCCGCTGCGCTACGCGACGATGAAATTACTCTATGGAATCTGATTACCACACTTGGGACAGAATTTCCATCCTTTATCACCAATGGGAGACCCGCACCGTCGACAAGTCGTTTCGATCGCATTGTGCGGTTGTTGAGAAAGCCTTATCTGGGCCGTACTGTCCCTCATGCCGTATTCAGAATACTTTTCTATCGTCGTTGTCAGACCACAATCTTTACAGTACAATACTTGTCTTTTCGAAAAGGAATATACGGGGAGAAAGAAAGCATACAACGTGTCCGCCATTTCAACGTAATCCATCTTGCCAGTGTGACAATTCAAGCACGGTCCATAATTACATTGCAAGACGTTCTTTATCTTTGGTTGGACGCCACCGATGAAAAAGAAGAACATGGTAATTCTATTATTGGGAGGAAGGGGTCAAGTAACGAAGCAATCGTACTGATTTGGTTGGTTAAACAAGATTGAATAAGAGATGAGAATGAGATTATGAATGAACGAGGATGTGTGACAGAATGAACATTGCAGCGTGAGAAAGCGAAACCAGTTTATGTGTTTGTTCCTCCTTTTTTCGTCTAACGAGCGATCGTTCTCGGCTTGGAACGCTTGCGTCAGAGTACCGTCAATACGAGACTGAAAAAAATCTCAAGGCGAATCGTGTCATCTACGTCATGGATACAGAATCTGTTCAGAATTGAGAATTCTGTGACTCGACATCCCGAAGACAAAAAAAGACGGAGGCGACGACACCCGGCGACAGAAAAAAGAACAATTTTCGTTCTCGCTTTCTCATTATTGTATTTCTTCGACCTTCCAAACGCAAAAAGAAACAACCCATTCCGAATCCAATACCCTAATCTGTCATTGCAACCAAATAATGACTCCCAAGGCTTCATTTCTTTGCTTGTCTATGTTCTTGTCGAGGTTCGAGACGACCGTTTCGTTTACTTTCGTTAACCGTTTGGCGTCGATTCGATCCGTGTCGAACGAACGCATATCTTTGTCGACGCGGTCGACGTGGCCCATCGCGGCCGCCAACGAGGACCTCTCCGGAGAAGCCTCGAGGAAGGTATCTGGTGATGAACATACAGAGGAAGAATACGTGGGACGATTTGCTAAGGGCGAAGAACTCAAACGCCTTCGAGCCGACTTGGATTCGCTACGAGAGAATCTAAGCTGGGCCGAAGCCATGGAAGATCACGATCGAATTGAAGATCTTGCCAATGCGATCAAGAATGGAGAGAATAGGGATCCAGATGTCGTCTATCGTCGGGCACTACGTAGTGTCATCGACGCTAAAGCATCTTTCAAGTTATCCGAAGATGAAAAATCGAGTCGGGTAACCATGTGGCAAAAAGAAGCCGCAGCCGCCCGTCGTCATTTGCCGCGATTCCAAATGGAAGGTCTTTGGGTTGGAAGGTCAGTCACTTTTTATCTCCAATCGAAGGAGTTGTCGATTGTGATATCGCCTGTCGGTACCGCGCATTCCATCTCTCAACTTTTACTTTTTGAATTTCCCAATCGTTGATAGCTACGGTGAACAGGGTTTGGAAATGATCAACGTCACGTACACTGGGGATACCTTGGTGGCGACCAAAGTGACAGGCGACGATAATGTTCCTCGTGGACAAACTAGTTTTACTGCTGATTTGACTCCCAGCAACGCCTCGTCGTTGGAACCACTCAAAGTATCATTCGATCGCGATGCAACGCAACTTATGCGATACCCCGGAAAGGGCCAAATTGCCAAGAAAGGATTCACCGACAAGAAATTCGTTGAAGGTCAATTGGTCATGTTCGACAAACATTTCAGCTTTGTTTGGATCCCAACCCGTCATCATGTTCTCTTCCGGCGACCCACCCCAGAGCAGACTTTGTCCCTCCTGCGCGACGTCATTGCCAAGGAAGACGAGGTCCAAAATATGCGTGATCATTTGACCAGATGCCTAGATATGGATATGACTGATTCATTGGCTCGTTTCCATGCCAACGAAGGATTAGAGCCTTTTCGACGCATCAAGCTTACGACAGAACTTGAGGAACTTGAAAACAAAATGAAGTCGGACCGTCCATCGATCGAGAATACTTCCTTTAACTTCTTACACTTTCACAAGTGGCGGGCCTACATCGACCGCGTATTGGGAGAAACCAAGAACTGAACACTTCTCGGAAGGAATTATCTCCGCCTCATCCTGGAAATAGTCAAAATGTGGAAAACCTTGTCCGTGTCATTTCTTTCGCCTTCAAGCAACTCTCATGCGTCCGCAACCATAATAGCAAGTTTAGGATAATTTTCATCATAAGCCACATCTTTCTTGTCACGTACAAATATATTGTCTACTTCCTAAAATATGGACTACCATACAACGCAATCCATCCTTGCGGGGAAATACCAGGAAGAAAATCATTCTAGTGACAAAAATGGTGCAGGCTTATTTATTTTATGGTACCAATGAAGACGTGATTTCGTGTGGATTTTGCAATATCATACTGCTCCAACGATACACAATAATGATCTTCTTGGATGCGATGATATCTCATAGAATTGATGAGCTTCATCGACAATCGACTGACTTCCGGCTTCTCATTCAACTCGGACAATCGACGGAGCGTAAGTTGAGTCTGTTGATCACACAGACTTTCCCAGGCCGGCTCGAACTCCGTGATTTTTCGCTTGGCGTAGCAACAAGGGCAGATGACAAATGCCGCCTTGATTTTGCTTGCAAATCTGAATGCCAAGTCGGATAGATCACCGCAAGCGTGCAAGGCGACAATCAGGTCGATCTCGGGAAGATTTTCCTGTGCTACATAATCCACCATATCGGCCAATACGAAATCGATTTGATTGCCACAACCTCTGGCTTGCGCATACTCTTTCCCTGCATCTAACGAAGGCTGATTGACATCTACCACGGTGAGATGTGACGATGGAAGCGCAAGCGCCAAGGACGTCGCAAGATCACCTCTACCCCCACCCACATCCAATATGTGTTTGGGTGGTTCTTTTCCGGTATACAAATCTAACACCCGATGCACCATCCACCTGACCTGTGGTATCTTTTTATTGAGAATGTACTCTTCTCTTGTTGGGCGAGGCCCTCGATCAGGCAGTGGATTCGGCGATTCGGGTATGTTCAGCGGAGCATTTTCCCAAAAATCTGTAATGACTTCATCTTTATTATTGCCGTTGTCATCGTATTCCCTTGTCTCGATGGTTCGGATGGTCCATCCCCGTTCTCCCGTTGCCCCTACTCGTTGTAGTTCTTCTAAAATGTTATATTCTCGTCGTTTGACGAAGGGCATCCGTGACCGGGGCGGTTTGTAGGCTCCCCTCCCTTCCAGGATTCGACTAATTTCCGCGATAGATATTCTCTTCTTCCGCCCCACGGGCATGTCGATAATTCTTTTCGCTTCTTCAACTGTCCAATCGGGAATGACGCTTGGAGCAAAGCGCCCCTCGACAATGCCCTGTAAAACCAGTGGAATCATCGTTGGTGTGGGGGAACATTGTAGCAGTTCAATCTCACGTGCAAGGATATCATCTCCTTCTTGGTAAAATTGGACACGAACGATAGAGTAAAGAAAGAGAAAATTGTAGGTGTGATTGAGATCGACATGAACAGCAGTCGAAACATGGTCTTCCGGTTTCACACTCAAAACCAAACTCGTTGGCCGTTTTTTCTTGCGAATGATCTTCCCTTCAATTATCATTCTATTCCTTCGTGATTATTGTTTGTTGTTATTTCGGTAGTGATCTTTCCGTTCCCTGTTAACACCATTTCCATACCAGAGAGCAGTCAGTTTCTTTCCCTTGGTCACTCAACGGTACTCCATCTGTGGTTTTTCACTCCGTCGGAACGAAGTTTTTTGTGGACAGAAATCAGTCGCACAAAAAAAGAGTCCAAAACGGAACAGCAGCCCAACACGAACAGCATCAACGTCTCTAGTATGTACCTCAGCTTTCGGAATCCCCTTGCATTGTTTGGTTTTTCATGGTCTTAATCACTTCGCAATCGTTTATCGCTTGTGCGTCACTACAGACGGTTAATCGACGAAAGAACCATGTCATCCCATCCGAGTCGAAGACGAGTACTACACCGAACGACGGTGACTCTCATCTATTGGTCTTTTTAGACTCAAAATCTGTTGTTCTGTGCCATGGAACATCGTTAGACATGATAAATACCGTATCATTCGATGTATCCGTGACAGTGGAAGCCTGTTCACCGGTGCAATGGTCGCGATACACAACCGAGACATGGTTCCCACTCGAACGCGTCGCAAAAATCGAGAACACGGCCACGTGCTACCGTGCCAAGATATCACAGTGCCGTCAAGGTACATCACATTCATCAGTTCCATATGTAGCGGTCTTGATGAAATCACATCGGTCTCTTCCCTTATTATCGCTATCATTGACATTGGAGACTCTGGATGATTCACTTCCAACGGATCGCGTCGAATCACAACCCTTGTTATTATCTTGCTTGAAAACCCAACTTTGTGGTATATTCCTGCTTTGGAAAGATCATGAAATCCAATCGACGGTTCGAATAAACCTTATGGGTCGCGTCTTTAGTTTAAGGACGCAATCGCTTTTGGTATCGTCACGGAATGATAGTTCGATACTGTACCGGATTTTGCCAAGTACAAAAATTACCATTCACACTAATACTAGTTGTAATACTAGCAGTCCAAGAACTATGGAAAACGATGATGAGATGGAATACAAGGGCAATACAACTCGATTGTCCCCGACGGCGCAATACCTAATAGACACTTTACGGTGCCTGGAAAGCACCTTAAACATGCCTGCGGCTAGCCAGTTGCGTTTCATTCTCTTGTCGGGTCCACCGGGAAGTAAGTGTCTTTATTGGCAATTACTCAAAAAGGCTTGTACAACTTTGGTTCTGTTCGTAGTATGATTAACTCACGTTGTCAAAATCATTGGAACAGCGGGAAAAACATTTGCGGTGCGATCGGCTGTAAAAGCGATTCCATCTTGTGAACTCGTGGCTTTGCAAGGGTCACAAATCATGTCAGTGGGTCACGTGGGGGAAGCCACGAAGAGTTTACAAATCTCACTGCAAAGGGCCATGGACAAAGAATGTCCTACTCTTGTTTTTCTGGACGAATTTGATGCGTTGGTGGCTTCCGAGGGCATGGCTACGGCACTGAGTGTGTGTATGGATCGAATGGCCGTGCAGGCATCCGTTCTTCTATTGGTGGCCGCCACTAATCGAGTAGATGTCATTCCAGCGCCACTCCGACGACGGTTTGATCACGAACTTCTCATGACCCCACCCGATGCCGAACAAAGACTCCAGATATTGACGCATCTCTTACAAGACGCAAATGTAGTGGACATGCCTGTATCCACGGACTTGTTGGAGCTAGCGCGCGATTGCGTTGGCTGTGTCCCGTCTGATTTGGCTGCTATTGTACGAAAAGCTTGTCTGGCGTCCATCCAAGATCCATCTGTACCCCTCTTGGATTGCTTACGAGAGGCTTCGACGATTGTGGGAGCCTCTGCTCTTCGTGACGCTGCCATACAGGCACCACCTCGAACGAGCTGGGATGATATTGCAGGGGACGCTGGTGGAGCGAAAAAGGCGCTCCGTCAAGCTATTGAATGGCCTCGAACACGCAAAGCTGCTTTCGACGCATTGGGCTTGACTCCACCTCGAGGAATTCTCCTTCACGGGCCTCCTGGATGTGGGAAAACGAAGGCAGCTCGTGCCGCTGCTGGTGCGGCAGGTGTTGCCTTTCTGTCTCTTGGTCCTGCCGATGTGTACGCATCATCGTTTGTGGGCGATGCCGAAGCTGTGATTCGGCGAGCTTTTGCCTTGGCGCGAGCTGCTTCGCCCTGTATACTGTTCTTTGACGAAATAGATGCAATTATTGGATCACCCGACGAAAGCAATATGAGCATGGCTAGAGGGTCATCAGCTGAAGCGCGGGTTTTGAGTACATTTCTGAATGAGATGGATGGAATAGACCATTCACCCACAGATGGTGTATTGGTATTGGGTGCGACGAATCGTCCCTGGGTTTTGGATGCAGCTTTACTTCGACCGGGTCGATTGGACAAGATTATTTTTGTTCCGCCGCCAGACCGAGAAGCCCGCAAGGCACTCATTGAGCAACAGACTCAAAACTGGCCTATTTCATCAACGGGTAGTCCACTGGATTTGGATGCACTGGTGGACCTCTCAAAATCCATGACGGGGGCAGAGATTGTGGGGGCATGCCACGACGCGGCCCGGAAAGCCCTGCAACAGCACAACTCTAAGGATGAAAACTTCGCTGTGGACACAGGGTTCATTGTAGAATCTTTTTTACATGTCAATCCACTTTTAAAAGACGAGGCGCTACTTGCAGAGTTTTACCGCTTTGAGTCGAGTCACAAGCGTTAAAGAGACAGGCAAAACAAACAGTTCCTATTTCTTTTTTGGTGGTGTTTGCAAGAGTACGTGGCACTGAGTTCGGTGTTCATTGAATTCTGGTGGCTTGACTGGTTCGCCTGCTCCTTGCTCTTGTACAATGTCCAAGACTCCCTGTAGAGTGTCTGCCACCGCCTGGGGGTTCTTTGTCAACGATTTCCTTGTACCTCGGATTCTGACTTTTGTTCTGTGCCCTTTCTTAAGAAAACCAATCATTTGCTCCATTTTTCTTAATAAATCATCCTCATCAATGCCTGCTTTGACTTGAAACTCTTTAATCGGTAGAGCCGACGAAGCTGATTTTTGTTTTCGCGAATGGTATTCGATAGACGACAACGCCGCCACTTTAACGACTGGAACTTCTTGGTCCAAAGATACTGCAATCAAATCCCTGTCATTTTCAACAGCAACTTGAATCGCAAGTCTCAACGAAATTACATCACTGGTTGATTTGCCTTGTTTATCCATCATGACCGTTCGCACTTGTACATCCTCGGGTGACGCTCCAGGAAATCTATTCATGATGGCAGCGACCAGTTGCTCGTTAGCCAGTGTGTCGTTCGTCTTGGCAGTACCTCTGTTTTGTTTGGAAAAGGGTCGGGTCTGTATTTTGACAAAAGGCCGTGGCACGCCGACCAGATTCATGGTACCGTGGCTTGATGATGAGAAAGGAGGAAACTCCGTATCGTCATGGCAACGGAGTCGTCGAAAAGTCACAGCTGCAACAGAATAAGATCGTCTCGCCATCTTTGTGTTCACTCCAGTAGCCGATGCGTTTCGCAAGTATCTCGCCACATTCCATACGGCTCGTTTCGAGGCCATTGTCCCTTGCCCTAATTAGAACTCTTAATAAGTACAGACGATAACATCCGACAACTTGCTGACTGAGAGAATGAAAGCTCCTTCGCTCTCAACCACCAACCAACGAAAAGAGGGGGAGGATCGGACGAGCCGTTCCAGCGCAGTGTGGTACGTCAGTCACGAAGACGGTGCCACACGGGATCGAAAAAAGGTCAGTGTTAAATATGGTTTGACTATACATTTACAAGTAACTAATTAATTTCAAAATGAAACAATAAAAATTCATGTACAATTGTGACAATGATAGTTGGAGGGAGAAATACTGAAAGTACTAGAGTGACACGACTCTATCACCTCCCAAGTACTAATGGAAAACTTGTTAGCCGATAAAATTAGACCGCGACCCGCTGGCCGATACTATCAATCTCACCACTCACAAATAAAAGCGAACTTGTTTGGTAGCTTTTTTTATTGCTTTTATCGGAAACATGATGAAGCTTCCTGTACTTACTTATTTTTGCCTTTGGTCAGTGAACCCGAAAATCAAGGCGATGGCACAAACATGCGGTGCTTGGAATGACTCTTGTCCCAGTACAGGATCGAGCGAAGGCTACTCATCCCCCAAACAGGAAACACGACTGGTGCCTGTCTGTATAACGCGAAGGGAGGAAAATGGCAACATTCAGAGTTATGAAACAAGATGTGTAGAGGAAGAGAGAGATCCGAGACTTAGTCTAGAAGATTCATTCGAATGTGGATGTTGTACCTTTGAACAAGAGGGCTTAGACTTGCCTGACTTTTGCGGAACGCATGGGCCTACACCGGCACCAGAAATAGAAATTTGCGAGGATGAAGTTATCTTTTGCGCACCTGATACAGATGACGTAGAAGAAACTGAAAATGATTTGAATCGGAGAGCTTTGGGAGAGTCTTTGGCATCTTGGGAAAGATACAGATCGGATGATAGTCATGATGAAAAACGTACTAAAATGAATATTCGAAGAAACCGTATTCTTACTGGACAGATGATGAGTACAAAAACCAGACGAGCTCAAGCAGGAGGAAAACTGGGATCAATGTCAACTCCTCTGGTGGCTATTTGTGCCGTGAAAATGTCCATTAGTGGCATCCCAACCTTCGAAACACGTTGTGTCGCTCCCACCGAAGCACTCGGCGAGGAGTTTACCTGTGGTTGCTGTGAAGGCGAAGAGGACTTGTGCATCGTACCATCAGATATGCCGTCTTTGACGCCTTCTTTCGGCCCTACTACGATAGGTTGGTTAGAGCCGTCACTAGCTCTCCTTGAAGTGCGTTCGTTACAATTTTTCTCATACATCTATTCATTTCTATCCTCTCTGTTCAGCTTTTACGACAGGATCAACGGTGCCTACTTCTAGTTTCGCGCCTTCGACTGGACCATCGACTCATCCTTCCACTACTCCCAGTAAAAGCCCATCTTTTGCACCTTCGGACACTCCCAGCGAATCGCCATCTGACTCCCCATCAGTGCTACCATCAGCGGAACCAAGCAACGTTCCAAGCGAAATTCCATCTTTTGCACCTTCTGATACTCCCAGCGACCTCCCATCTGACTCTCCGTCAGTGGCACAGTCAGTGGCACCAAGCCATGCTCCAAGTATGTCTCCAAGTGGTACACCATCTCAATTACCTAGCTCCGTGCCATCTAACTCACCGAGCAATAGCAATGTGCCATCTGCAACCCCCAGTTCGATCCCTACTGTGGGTCCTTCTACTACGCCTACTCGCAGCATCGTCCCTTCGCATACACCAAGTATGCATCCCAGTGTACCACCTTCTACACTGTCGTCTGTTGCACCAACACTCAGTATCTCACCTTCTGGAGCTCCCAGTTCTCTTCCTTTTAAAACTGCTTCGGCCGTGCCGAGCGCAAGTAGCGCGCCGACAATTTCACCGTCAATATCACCAACAAATAGTAACGCGCCTTCTGGAGTTCCCAGTTCTGGTCCTACCGAGATTCCTTCTGCTTCGCCGAGTGAAAGTAGTGCGCCAACAAGTTTACCATCAATATCACCAACAATCAGTAACGCGCCTTCTGAAGTTCCCAGTTCCTATCCCACGGAATTTCCTTCCATCTCACCAACTGATAGTAGCCCACCCTCAGAAGCTCCCTCGGACACGCCAAGCGAAAGTAATGCACCCTCGGAGACTTCTTCTACCCAGCTAAGCCAAGGTATCATACCCTCTGAAATTCCAAGCAACTTCCCCAGTACCTTTCCGAGCAACTTTCCCAGTACTTTCCCCAGTACCTTTCCGAGCAACTTTCCCAGTACTTTCCCCAGCACTTTTCCAACTAACTTCCCACCCAGCTAGTTGGGCCCACAATTCCGATTGAAAAGCAGCTGTGCTTCAAATATCGTCACTACCACAATTTAAGATTGAATTTCATTTGGTCGTGGCTTTTCTAAGGTCCTTTGCAAGTCGCCGTTGATAATGGAATATATCTAGATTTAATAATGATAATTTACTTGATTCTGAAAGTTTGGTTGGGGTCTGGCCAACGTAGTGCGGATGGTTGATGTGGAATGCTTCGCGGAACTCGCATTTACCTTGAAGCCAATTACTATGAAAAATCGTTATGTGAGTTAAAGCATTTCCAATAATAATGAAACAAAGGGAAACCATTAGGTGTACGCAAACGTCGCGTCGATGAAGTCTGTAAAATGTCTTTGCTGAAGTGTCCAATCCATCTAACTTAATACACATTAGAGACAAACAACGACGTCCGATTTTTAAATACAAATTAAAAGTGATCTATTATAACTTCATACGTTTGACACCGCCGTCAACTTGAAAACCATTACGCGTGAAAGAAGAAGATGGGGAAATGACTTCATCGCATCAAGACGTTGTGTTCCGCCGCGATTGCAAAACGAGCCGTTTCGGCTTCGAGGAACTGCATCTGGTGTAAATGTTGGAATGTGTCCACATGGAAGCCCCCGTCATCCACGTAATAGGCATACCCAGCCACATTCAATGCCATCCCGAACACCAGAGCGACAGCCAGGACCGAAAAGACGGCCTGCGACGCGTAAAAGATGCCCCAAATGACGGTACGAACTCCATCGAGACCATCTTTCTTGATGGTTTTCCCATATTCTTGAACAAGTCCCTTGTTTCGTGCGAAGGCTTTTTCGATCAGAAGCCGTTCCGTAGGTCCCATGTTCTCGTCGAAGTTGTCGGCTGGGGGAGAACTCATGTAAATGGTCGAGGACGAACTCATCTTCGACCCGACGGAAGCATGAGCCAGAAATGCCTGCGCACCTCTAAGACAGAATACAAGGGAAATCAAAGACAACGAAAAGAAGCTACGAGAGAACATGGTTGTAGGGTGTATCGTAACAGAAACAGGAGAGAATTGTGCTGTTTTGGATGGTGTTCTATCGCAGAATTATGACAGCTTCAATCTCGTTGATGCGGAGGTGCCAATCAGAGAGATTGAAGATCTTTTCATCGAAACGAAGAAAGAGAATTTCACACTGAGTTCACAGAAAAGCCAGATGGTTTCATGACCCACCAATATATATGATCACGTCATTTGGACACATGTGTTTCTACAAAGACGGTTCATTCTTAAGTTGAAAAATGAATTGAATTCTGTAACGACACAATTTTTTGCTTGTGTCATGATCCACAAAAACTATCCTGTCGAATTCGTCTATCATTTACTACCCTTCTTAGAGGTAGTTATTTGAGGCGAGCAAGTCTTGTACCTAGTAGTGGAGATCCGCGACCGATTTTCGTCTGTCTCCGTCCGTCCGCCAGGAGAACCAACGAAAATCTGGAATGGACGGATAAACGAAAGCAGATGATGGCTCGAAGTATCAAGCCGCAGGACGATAAGGTACCTCACAGATGGGAGCAAAACCTCAGAACCGACGAAGACAACTATTACACGAGATAAATAGTCACCATGACTGTCAAAGTCAAATCCAAAGAAAAGAATCGTCGTAGGCGAGGGTCACAAGGGGGCAAGGAAAGTGAAGGGTCGTCCAAGTCCGACAGAACTGGACATTCATCTCTTCTGGTCCAGTTCACTGAGGAAGCTCCGACGTGGTACAAACTTGCAACCGAAATTTCGGAACGAAATGCCACCCTCGTGACGCACCCACCAAAACAACCTCTGAGCAAAGAAATCGTTGAGAAATACAGAAGTGAGGCAGATGAAATCTATCGTCAGGAAGTCCAATTGTTCAACTCGAGGACGAATGACAAGGACGCCAGTTGGATGCACTCTACCATGTCAAAGGGTACTTTAAAAGATCGTGTCGCTGCTATGAGTGTCACTGTCAGTACGGATCCTGTCCATCGTTTTTATGCCATTGATGGACTCCTGCAAATGGCAGGGTGTCTTTCCGCCCAAGGAACTGCACCCAACAGTCGTGTTGCGCAGCTAGCTGGCGAAGCGCTCATGGATCTGTTCCTCACCACTTTTTTGCCAAAGAATAGAAAGCTTATGACGTTGGCACAAAGACCTTTGCATCTATTTGAAAATGATTATGCAAAAGACAAGCAAACCAAAAGGTCACTCTCGCCCCGTGTCTTGTTGCTATGGCGATTCGAAGAGATGGTGCGCGAAAAATATCATTTATTCATC
>Ga0051981_10001312_pt1 | contig 12103 bp, 7 predicted proteins | sample CryGey13umfilter_3_FD_59644 | JGI IMG/M metagenome (GOLD analysis project Ga0051981, IMG submission 59644) | Groundwater microbial communities from aquifer in Utah, USA - Crystal Geyser 4/10/14 3 um filter | ecosystem: Environmental > Aquatic > Deep subsurface > Groundwater | place: USA: Utah... | reverse complement strand
GCTCTTCTGCCCGTCGCCGACATCGATGTTGACGAGGCCCTGATAGCGCCCGATGCCGTGGTTGATGTGCACGACCGGGTCGCCCACCTTCAGCTCGGACAGGTCCTTGATCAGCGCATTGACATCGCTGACCTGCTCCTGCTTGCGCCGGCGACGCGTGGTGGGCGTGGTCGCGAACAGCTCGGTCTCGGTGATCAGCTGGACCGGATGTGTCGAATCCATCCAGAAGAAGCCGCTGGCCAGCGGCGCCGCCGTGATCGCGTATTTCTCGTCACCCGCCCAGAACTCGGCCAGGTCCTTGACCGACGGCGGGTCGATCTTGTGGTCGCGCAGCTGCTCCAGCAGGCTCTCGCGCCGGCCTTCGCTTTCGGCGACCAGCAGCACGCGGTGGGGCGTGCTCGTCAGGTGTGCCTCCAGCCGCGCCATCGGCTCCTGCGTGCCGCGCTCGACGCTGACGTCCGGCAGCGGGCGGGCGAAGTCCACCGGCTCGGCGCCGCGCACCGACAGCACCGCGTGCGGCTTGGTCAGACCGAAGAAGTCCTCGGCGGTCAGGAAGATTTCACCGGGCGGCAGCAGCGGCCGCTCGGGGTCGTGCTGCAGGAAGCGATGCCTTTCCCTGGTGTCGGTCCAGAAGCGCTGGATGGCCTCGTCGACCTCGCCGTGCAAGGCGAGGCCGGCCGTGTCACCCAGGTAGTCGAAAACCGTCGCGGTCTGCTCGAAGAAGATCGGCAGGTAGTACTCGATGCCGCCCGAGGCGATGCCCTCGCCGATGTCGCGGTAGAGGCGCGACTTGCTCGGGTCGCCGTCCATCTTCTCGCGCCAGCGGTTGCGGAATGCCTTGCGTGCCGCCTCGTCCATCGGGAACTCGCGGCCTGGCAGCAGGCGCACCTCGGGCACCGGGTAGAGGCTGCGCTGGCTGTCGGGGTCGAACACGCGGATGGAGTCCACCTCGTCGCCGAACAGGTCCACGCGGTAGGGCACGGCCGAGCCCATCGGGAACAGGTCGATCAGGCCGCCGCGCACCGCGTATTCGCCGGGCTGCACCACCTGGCTGACGTTCGTGTAGCCGGCCAGCGTGAGCTGGCTGCGCAGCGAGGCCTCGTCCAGCCGCTGCTTTTGCTTGAAGTTGAAGGTCGTGCCGGCCAGGAAGCTTGGCGGTGCGAGGCGAACGAGGGCCGTCGACGCGGGCATCAGCACCACGTCGATGCTTTTGCTTTTCTTCGCCTGCAGCAGCTCCCACAGCGTGGCCAGGCGTTCGGAGATCAGGTCCTGGTGGGGGCTGAAGCTGTCATAGGGCAGGGTCTCCCAGTCGGGGAAGACGGCGACCTTGAGCTCGGGCGCGAAGAACTTCAGCTCGTCTTCCAGCCGCTGCGTGTCGCCCGGCTCGGCGGTGAAGATGGCGGCGAGCCGGCCGGCCTCGCGCTGCTGCTGCACAAAGCGGGCGAGCAGCAGGGCGTCGGCCGAGCCCAGCGGGCGGGGGTGGGTGAACTTCTTGCCCGGCGCGATGGCCGGCAGGGAGGACAGCGTCATGGAGGCCTACAAACGACAACAGCCCCGCAAAGGCGGGGCCGGCCCAAATTGTAGGGAGGGCATGGCCTTTGGCTGATCGTCACGGACATCGCTAGCATCGCGGCCCTCACACCGGAGACCTCATGCAACGCCGCCACGCCCTCAGCCTGCTCGCCAGCTCGATCGCCGCCTCCCTCGCCCTGAGCCTGCCCGCCGTGGCGGCGCCCACCGAGAGCCAGCGTTTCCACCGCTGGCTGGATGCCGAGTGGGCCTTGAAGCTCAAGCAGGATCCGCTGCTGGCCACGTCGCTCGGCGACCCTCGCTACAACGCCCGCTTCGTCGACACCACCACCGCTGCCTGGCGCGCCCAGGCCAAGAAGGACACGCGCCGGCAGCTTCGGCAGCTGGCCGGTTTCCGCAAGGACCGGCTCGAGCCGAGCGACCAGGTCTCCTACAGCATCCTGAAGCTGGAACTGGAGCAGGAACTGGCGGGCGAGCGCTTTCCCGACTGGATGCAGCCGATCAGCCAGATCGGCGGCCTGCCGAGCTTTCTGGCCCAGATGGGCAGCGGCGAGTCCATCCAGCCCTTCCGCACGACGCGGGACTACGACGACTGGCTTCAGCGCCTGGCTGCCGCGGTGCGCAGCTTCGACGGCAGCATCGCCAACATGCGGGCCGGCCTGAAGGCCGGCGTGACCCAGCCGCGGGCCGTGATGGACAAGGTGGTGCCGCAGCTGCAGGCCCTGGCGGTCAGCGACCCGGAGCAGAGCCTGTTCTGGGGCCCGGTCAAGAACTTCCCCGATGCGGTGCCGGCGGCCGACCGCAGCCGCATCACGGCGGCGTTGCGCCGCCTGCTGGCGGGCCGGGTGCTGCCCGCCTACGCCCGGCTGCTGGCCTTTGTGCGCGACGAGTACACGCCCCGGGCCCGCACGAGCACGGCCTGGTCGGACCTGCCCGATGGCCCCGCCTGGTATGCCCATCAGGTGCGCCAGAACACGACGCTGGCGCTGACGCCGGACGAGATCCATGCACTGGGCCTGAAGGAAGTGGCCCGCATCCTCGGCGAGATGGAGGGCGTGCGCCAGCAGGTCGGCTTCCAGGGCGACCTGAAGGCCTTCTTCAAACACCTGCAGGACGACCCCCAGTTCTACTTCACCCGGCCAGAGGATCTGCTCAACGGCTACCGCGAGCTGCAGAAGAAGATCAATGGCCTGACGCCCAAGCTCTTCGACATCGCGCCCAAGGCCGACTACCAGGTCAAGGAGGTCGAGGCCTTCCGCGCGGAAAGCGACGCCGGTGCGTCCTATCAGCATCCGTCGTCGGACGGCTCGCGGCCCGGCGTGTTCTACGTCAACACCTTCAACCTGAAGGCCCAGCCGATCTTCGGCATGGAGACCCTGTCGCTGCACGAGGCCTCGCCGGGCCACCATTTCCAGATCAGCATTGCGCAGGAAGACACCAGCCTGCCGGCCTTCCGCCGCTTCGGCAGCCATTACACGGCCTATGTCGAGGGTTGGGCCCTCTATGCCGAGAGCCTCGGCAAGGAGCTGGGCCTGTTCACCGACCCCTACCAGTGGTACGGCCGTCTGTCGGATGAACAGCTGCGCGCGATGCGCCTGGTGGTCGACACCGGCCTGCACGCCAAAGGCTGGACGCGCGAGCAGGCCATCCGCTACATGCTGGACAACTCGTCGATGGCCGAGAGCGATGTGGTCTCAGAAGTCGAGCGCTACATCGTCTGGCCCGGCCAGGCCCTGGGCTACAAGATCGGCCAGATCGAGATCAGCCGGCTGCGGGCCGAGGCCGAGCAGGCGTTGGGCGCGAAGTTCGACATCAAGGGCTTCCACCGCGTCGTGCTGACCGCCGGCCAGGTGCCGCTGCCGGTGCTGCGGGAGCTGGTGCAGGCCTGGGTGGCCAAGCGCCAGGCGGGCTGACCCGGCCGTCAGCCCGCGCAGCAGCCTGTCCGGGCGGGCATGCAGTCTGTCGCGCCGGCGTCGTGCCGGGGCATGCCCTGGCCTAGCCTGCACGCTGCCTCAACGCCTCAGGAGATCGGAATGAACAAGCGCCAGTGCATGGTCGGATGGGCCCTGCTGCTGTCGGTATCGGCGGCCGTTGCCGGTGACGACAAGGAGTTCCGCATCGGCATCGAAGGCCATGGCCGCACCGAAGCGGCCGACGTGGGTCTGCCGGTGTATGCGGGTGCCACGCCCTTCCAGCAGAACGACGGCGACAAGGCCGCCGTCACGCTGGGGGCCTGGGCCGGCCGGTTCGGGCTGCGTGTCGATGCGCTGAAGTTCCGCACCCCGGCCGCGCCCGAGCGGGTGGCCGGCTTCTACGCCAAGGCCATGGCGCGCTACGGCGAGGTGCTCGACTGCCGCGATGCCGCCGCCCGCGTGAAGCCGCCCAAGGACTCCGACCGGCTGCACTGCGAGAACGAGCCCAAGGCGGGCGACTTCGAATACCGCGTCGGCAGCGCCAGGGCGTTTCGCGTGGTCAGCGTGAAGCGCGACGGCGAGGGCACGCGCTTCGAGATGGCGCGCATCGAGATCAAGGTCTGAGCGCCTGCACCTCCAGGCCGCCGCCGGCCGGGCGCCGCCCGGGGCGGTGAGCCCAGCGGTACAGCAGCGGCACCACCAGCAGCGTCAGCGCGGTCGACGACAGGATGCCGCCGATGACGACCGTCGCCAGCGGACGCTGCACTTCGGCGCCGGTGCCGGTGGCCAGCGCCATCGGCACGAAGCCGAGGGCCGCCACCAGCGCCGTCATCAGCACCGGCCGCAGGCGCGCCAACGCGCCTTCGCGCACCGCCTGCTCCAGCGGCTGGCCGGCCTGGCGCAGGCTGCGGATGAAGCTGATCATCACCAGGCCGTTCAGCACCGCGACGCCGGACAGCGCGATGAAGCCCACGCCAGCGGAGATCGAGAACGGGATGCCGCGCAGCCACAGGGCCGCGATGCCACCGGTCAGCGCGAACGGCACGCCGGTGAACACCAGCAGCCCGTCGCGCAGATTGCCGAACATCGCCACCAGCAGCGCCATCACCAGGGCAAGCGCGACCGGCACGACCAGCCGGAGCCGTGCCGTCGCGGACTGCAGCTGCTCGAAGCTGCCGCCCCATTGCGTCCAGTAGCCGCTGGGCAGCGCGACGCGCTGCTGCAGCGCGGCCTGCGCCTCGGCCACGAAGCTGCCGACGTCTCGACCGCGCACATTGGCCGTCACGACGACCCGCCGCTTGCCGTTCTCGCGGCTGATCTGGTTGGGTCCGGGCGCCGCTTCGAAGCGGGCGACTTCGCCCAGCGTGACGTGGCCGCCGCCCGGCAGGCGCAGCGGCAGCCGCTGCAGCGCGGCCAGGTCGTTGCGCAGGGTCTCGGGCAGGCGCACGGTCAGGTCGAAGCGGCGGTCGCCCTCGAACACGGCGCCGGCGGTCTGGCCGCCGATGGCCGCGGCGGCGAGCTGCTGCACGTCGGCCGTGCTCAGGCCGAGTCGCGCCAGCGCGGCGCGCTGCAGCCGCAGCGTCAGCACCGGCAGGCCGGTGGTGGGCTCGACCTTGACGTCCGCCGCCCCGGCCACGCTGCGCAGCACATCGGCGATCTGGTCGGCGCTGCCCTCCATCGTCGCCATGTCGTCGCCGAAGACCTTCACCGCCACATCGCTGCGCACGCCCGAGATCAGCTCGTTGAAGCGCATCTGGATCGGCTGCGTGAACTCGTAATTGCTGCCCGGCACGCGCTTGGCCAGTGCCTGCAGTTCCTCGACCAGTTCGGCCGCGGGCAGCCGCGGGTCGGGCCACTCGCGGCGCGGCTTCAGCATCACAAAGGTGTCGGCGACATTGGGCGGCATCGGGTCGGTCGCGACCTCGGCGGTGCCGAGCTTGGAGAACACCCGTGCAACCTGCGGCGCCTGCAGCAGCGTCCGCTCCAGCTCCTGCTGCATCTCCACCGACTGGCTCAGCGAGGTGCCGGGGATGCGCATCGCATGCAGCGCGATGTCACCTTCGTCCAGGCTCGGCACGAACTCGCTGCCCAGGCGGGTCGCCATCAGGCCGCTGAGCAGCAGCACGATGCCGGCGGCGACGCCGACCACCGCCGGCTGGGCCAGTGCGGCATCCAGCATGCGGCCGTAGGCGCGGCGGGCTGCGAGCATCAGGCGGTTGTCGCGCTCGGCCACCGGCCGGTCCATCCACAGCGCCACCGCTGCCGGCACAAAGCTGACCGACAGCAGCATCGCGCCCAGCAGCGCCATCACGACCGTAAAGGCCATCGGGTGGAACATCTTGCCCTCCACGCCGGACAGCGCGAACACCGGCAGGTAGACCACCATGATGATGAGCTGGCCGTAGACCAGCGGCCGGCGCGCCTCGCGGGCGGCGGCGAACACCTCGCCCAGCCTTTCCTCGCGCGTCAGCAGCCGCCCGGCGGCCGCCTGGGCATGGGCCAGCCGCCGTACGCAGTTCTCGACGATGACGACCGCGCCGTCGACGATGATGCCGAAGTCCAGCGCGCCGAGGCTCATCAGGTTGGCGCTGACCCGGTTGGCCACCATGCCGCTGAAGGTGAACAGCATCGACAGCGGGATCACCGCCGCCGTGATGACGGCCGCGCGCAGATTGCCCAGGAAGGCGAACAGCACCGCGATCACGAGCAGGGCGCCTTCGAGCAGGTTGGTGCGCACGGTGGCGATGGCCTTGTCGATCAGCGTCGTGCGGTCGTAGACAGGTTGCACGATCACGCCCTGCGGCAGGCTGCGGCCGATCTCGGCCAGCCGGGCGCTGACCGCACTTGACACCTGGCGGCTGTTTTCGCCCATCAGCATGAACACCGTGCCGAGCACGACCTCGCGGCCGTTCTCGGTCGCGGCGCCATTGCGCAGCTCCTGGCCGAGCGCGACCTCGGCCACATCGCGCACACGCACCGGCGCGCCGCCGGCCTGGCTGACGACGATGTCGGCGATGTCGGCCAGGCTGCCCACCTGCCCCGGCACGCGCACCAGCACCTGCTCGCCCTGGCGCTCGATGAAGCCGGCACCGACGTTGGCGTTGTTGCGCTCCAGCGCCTGGATGAGGTCTGCCCAGCCCAGGCCATGGGCGGCCAGGCGGTCGGGCCAGGGGGCGACGTGGTAGGCCTTGGCCTCACCGCCAATGGTGTTGATCTCGGTGACGCCGGGCACGGTGCGCAGCTGGGGCTTGACGATCCAGTCCTGGATCTCGCGCAGGTCGGCCGGCGCATAGGGCCGGCCATCGGGCTTGAGCGCGCCGGGACTGGCTTCCACCGTCCACATGCTGATCTCGCCAAGGCCGGTCGCGATCGGCCCGAGCACCGGCGTGAGCCCGGCGGGCAGGGCGGCCTGGGCCTGCTGCAGCCTCTCGGTGACGAGCTGGCGCGCGAAGTAGATGTCGGTGCCGTCCTGGAACACGACGGTGACCTGCGACAGCCCGTAGCGCGACAGCGAGCGCGTCTGCGTGAGCCGCGGCAGGCCGGCCATCGTGGCCTCGATCGCGACGCTGATGCGCTGCTCGGCCTCCAGCGGCGAGTAGCCCGGTGCGGCGGTGTTGATCTGCACCTGCACATTGGTGATGTCGGGCACCGCGTCGATGGGCAGACGCAGCGCGCCGAACACGCCGAGCGCGGCCATGGCCAGCACCGCGAGCAGCACGGCCCAGCGCCGCTCGATGGCTTGCCGGATCAGGGAATCGAACATGGCGGCCTCCTTCAATGCGCGTGCTCGGCCGCGGCCTTGCCGAGGTCGGCCTTGACGATGAAGCTGTTGCGCGCGGCATAGCGCTCGCCCGGCTTCAGGCCCTGCACGATCTCGACGAGGCGGCCGTCGCTGCGGCCGATCTCGACCCGCCGGGCCTCGAAGGTGGGCCCCTGGCGCACGAACACCACGCGGGCCTCGTCCAGTGTCTGCAGCGCATCCACCGGCAACGCCACCGGCACCTCGGCGGCCTCGGCCTGCAGTTCCACCTGGACCGCCAGCCCGGGGCGCCACAGGCCCCTCGGGTTGGGCATCACGAGCCGGGCCGTGGCCTGACGGTTCTGGGTGCCGATCAGCGCACTGATGGTGCGCAGCCGGGCCTGCCCCTCGTGGTCGAAGGCGCTGGTACGCACCCGCGCCGCCATGCCTTCGCGCAGCTGGCCGAGCTCCTGGGCCGGCACCGCGACGTCGATGCAGACCTGCGTCAGGTCGGCCACCTGGAACAGGGTCTCGTCTTCCTTCAGCACGCCGCCGGCGCTGGCACGCCGCTCGACGACGACGCCGCTCAGCGGCGAGCGGATCTCCAGCCGCGTCAGGCCCTGGGCGGTGTCGCCCGCGCTGGCGCCGAGGGCGGCGAGCTTTTGCTGCGCGGCCTCGACCGCGATCTCGGCCTCCTGCAGCGCGGCCCGCGCGGTCAGGACATCCTGCTCCGCGGAGATCTTCTCTTCCCACAGGCGCTGCTCGCGCTCGTGCGTCGTGCGGGCCAGCGCGAGGCGCTTGCGCGCGGCCAGCAGGTCGGCACGCGAATCGGCCAGCGCCGGGCTGCTGATGACGGCCAGCACCTGGCCGCGCTGCACGTGGTCGCCGGCGCTCACCCGCACGGCCTCCACACGTCCGGCCAGCCGGGGCGTGACGGCCACGTGGCGGTCCGGGTCGAGCTGGATCTCGCCGAGCAGGGGCAGGCTGCCGGCGATGCGGGCGGGCCCGGCATCGGCGAGCAGGATGCCGTTGTGGCGCAGCTGCTCGTCGCTGAAGCGGGTGCGTGGCGCGGCCACCGGGGCCGAGGCGCTGGCGCTGGCCGCGCTGGCGGGCGCCGGGGCGGCGCCGTGCGGCGCGTCGGCGGCCTCGCCGTGTTCGTGGTCATGGGCGCCGGGGCCGCCGCTGCGCAGGATGAGCAGGGCCAGCAGCAGGCCGCCCGCGACGAGGGCGGTGATGGTGATCTTGGGATGCATGGTTCAGGGCTCCATCGAGGGGAGGGCGCGGCCGAGCAGGCGCGCGAGATCGGCGGCGGCGCGCTGGGCGTCGGTGCTGTGCTGGAGCTGCTGGCGGCTCAGGTGCGCCAGCGTGCGCTGGGCGTCCAGCACGTCCAGCAAGCTGAACTTGCCGAGTTCATAGCCGCGCAGCGCGGTCTCGCAGGCGGTGCGCGCGGTGGGCAGCGCGGCATCGGCGAGCTGGCGCGCCTGCTCGCGGCTCAGGCGCAGCCGTGTGCTGGCCTGGGTGATGTCGAGCTGCAGCTTCAGCGTCGCGGCCTGCAGGGCTTCGCGGGCCTGGTCCTCGCGCAGCAGGGCCTCGCGCAGCGCGCCGCTGTAGCGGTCGGCCAGTGGCAGGGGCAGGGACAGGCCCAGGACCGCCATCGTGCGGCCGGCCTCGGCATCGCGCTTGGCGCCGAGCGTCACGGTCAGGTCGGGCAGACGGCGGGCGCGTTCGCCGTCGCTGAGGGCCTGGCGGCGCGCGATGTCCAGCCGCGCGAGCTGCAGCACCGGTGCGTCGGGCAGGGCCTCGGCGAGGCGGAGCTCATCCGGCAGGGCCGGCAGCGCCGTCGCGTCGCCCTCGGCCGTGGTGGCGGCGGCGGCCGGCGGGATGCCGAGCGCGGCGAGGCCGGCGCGTGCCAGTTGCAGTGCGGCCTGGGCCGCGGCGAGATCGGCCTGCGCGCCAGCCTCGGCCACCTCGGCCTTGGCCGCTTCGAGCGGCGGCACCTTGCCGGCCCGCAGGCGCTGCCGGACCGCCTCCGTGACGCGGCGGGCCACGGCCGAGGCCTGCTCGGCCTGGCCGAGCTGGGCCTGCGCGCCGAGCACCTCGTGGAAGGCCGCCGTCACGCCGGCCGTCAGGTCGGCGTCGCGGGCCGCCAGCGCCACGGCGGCCTGTTCGCGGGCGAAGCCGGCCGCCGCCTGGCGCGCGGCCCGCTTGCCGCCCAGCTCGATCGGTTGTGCCCAGTGCAGCGTGGTGGACCGGGTGGCGGCGCGGCTGTCTTCCACCAGCACGCCGAGTTCCGGGCTGGGGCGGGCGCCGGCCTGCTGCTCGGCCGCCTGCAGTGCCTGCAGTTCGAGCCGGGCCTGGGCCAGTTCGGGGTTGTGGGCCCGGGCCAGCGCGTGGGCCTCGGACAGGGTCAGGGACAAAGAGGTGCCCGGCAGGATTGCCGCGAGCAGCGCGGGCAGCCAGGCCAGAGGGGTTCGCATCGAACGCTCCAGAAGTTGAGACCACGACGAACGGTTCGGCGCGGCCGGCACCTCAGCGGTGCGGCTTCAGCACAGGCAGGGCTGCGCGGCGCACCGGATCAGGCGCGCAGCCAGTTGGGGCGATCGAGGCCCGCGGGGATGTGGGACTTCAGGCGCGCTGCGACCCGGGCGACGGGCGCGGGCGGCAACGTGGGATCGGCGGCGAGAGGGGCTGCGCCGGTGGCAACGCCGGCATGGTGGCAATGGCAGTGGCCCGCCGTCTCGCAGACCGGGTGGCCATCGGCAGCCCGGGCCACGTGGGCTTGCTCGGTCACCAGCACGGCCGGCGCTTTACCAGGTGTGCCGGGTGCGCCGGGTGCGGCCAGTTCACCGAGGCAGCACAGCGCCATGCCCGCCCAGCACAGCTGTGCGGCGACGAGCAGGGTCAGCAGGGCGGTGAACCAACGGCACATGCCCGGCATTCTAGGAGGCCGGCGGCGCGACTCAGGCCAGCTGGCCGCGCGCTCGCAGCGCGCGCTCGGCACGCTTGGCCGCATACATCGCGGCGTCGGCGTCGCGCAGCAACGAATCGGTGTCGCGGCCCGCGCCCAGGTAGAGGGTCCAGCCGATGCTGGCGCTGCCGCGGTGGCGGATCGGCCCGAACACGAAGTCTTCGCCGAGCGTCTGGCGCAGCTTGTCGGCGACCGCCTGGACCGCGCTTTGCGCCTCCTCGGCGCTGGCGCCAAGCCCCTCCAGGTTGACGACGAATTCGTCGCCGCCCAGGCGCGCGACGGTGTCGGTGTCGCGCAGCCGCGCACGCAGCCGCCGCGCCACCTCGACGAGCAGCTGGTCGCCCACCGCGTGGCCGTAGTTGTCGTTGACGAACTTGAAATGGTTCAGGTCCAGGAACAGCAGCGCGCCGAACTGCTGGTGGCGCTGGCTGCGCAGCACGGCCTTGTCCAGCAGCTCGATCAGCAGGCGCCGGTTGGGCAGGCCGGTGAGGCTGTCGATGAAGGCCAGCTGGCGCACGCGGTCCTCGCTGTGCTTGAGTGCGCTGACATCGGTCAGGCCCATCGCCACCTCGGTGATGCGGCCCTCGGCATCGAAGATCGGGAAGGCGTCGCAGTTGAGCCAGATCGGTGCATCGGCGCTGTGCTGCTGCACCGAGAACAGGAAGTTGCGCAGCGGCGCCCCGGTGCGCAGCACCTCCTCGCGCGGAAAGGCGCTGGATGACAGCAGCGATCCATCCGGCAGGCGGCAGCGCAGCACGCGGTCGAGACGCTCGGCGCTGACGACCTGGTCCGCGGACACGCCGAGGTTGGCGCAGGCCGTTTGGTTGGCGAAGATCAATTCCCCGTCGGCCTTGCGCACGATGACGCCGACCGGCAGGTGGCTCATCAGGTGGCGGAAGCGCTGCTCCGCGGCATGCCGCTCGGCCTCGGCGGTCTTGCGCCGGGTCACGTCCAGATGGGTGCCCGCCAGGCGCAGCGCCGCACCGCTGTCGTCCCGCTGCACGACGCGGGCGCGGCTGTGGATCCAGACCCAGTCGCCGCTGCGATGGCGCATCCGGAACTCCTGGTCGTATTCGGCCTTTTCGTCCTGGATCACCTGCGCGGTGGCGGCCTCGCTCGCGGCCAGGTCGTCCGGGTGAATCAGCCGACGCCACAGCTCGATGCGGGTTTCACCCAGCTCGTCGAGGCGGTAGCCGAACATGTCGGCCCAGCGCTCGTTGATCTCCAGCAGGCCGGTGCGCAGATCCCATTCCCAGGCGCCGGCACCGGTTGCGTCCAGCACGTTGTGCAGGCGCTGCCGCTGTGCCGCGAGGGCCTGCTGCTCGCGCCGCAGCGCGCGCTCCTTGGCGACCGCGGCGGACACATCGGTGATCTCGATCAGGGTGCAGCGCTCACCCTTGCCGCCGATCGGGGCGACCCGGATCAGCTGGTGCAGGCGCTCGCCGCGCTCGGCCGCGGCGGTGTCGGCAAACAGCGGCAGAGACGTCGGGTTGAGCGAGCTGGACAGCATCGACGCCATGCCCTGGGCGCGGCTCGCTTGCACGGCCGCGAGCAGGCGGCCGGCCCGCATCGTCGGGAAGGCCTCGGTCAGCGTGAGTCCGATCAGTTCCGCCGCCGGGCGCTGGGCGCGCTGCGACAGCCACTGGTTGACCATCTCGATGCGGTCTTCGCCGTCGAGCAGCAGCAGCCCCAGATGCAGCCGGTCGGCCAGGCCCGCGGGCCAGGCGAGGCGGGTTCTCTCAAGCATCAGGACAGTCCTTGCAGAAACTCGGCCAGTCGCATCCTCAGGCCATGGGTGGAGCTCAGGTCCAGCAGGAAGGCCAGGTAGCCGTGGATGCAGCGCGAACTAAGTTCGAACTTGATCTGCAGCACCAGCACCGAGCTGTCGTGGTCACCGGCGGGCGCCCGTGTGCCGGCGCAGAAGATCCGGTCGCTCGAGACGACGTCCACCGC
>Ga0051981_10001305_pt1 | contig 12132 bp, 11 predicted proteins | sample CryGey13umfilter_3_FD_59644 | JGI IMG/M metagenome (GOLD analysis project Ga0051981, IMG submission 59644) | Groundwater microbial communities from aquifer in Utah, USA - Crystal Geyser 4/10/14 3 um filter | ecosystem: Environmental > Aquatic > Deep subsurface > Groundwater | place: USA: Utah... | reverse complement strand
ATAGTAATGTGTGCTCACAAACTAAGTGTGAGATTTGGTAAGTTTGTATAAAACTTGTCAATAACCAGTATCGTTATTTTTCACATATATACACCACATGTTCACAGTTGACAATGTATCAACCGCTTGACACTCCCCTACTTTGGGAACCTGTGAACATACAAAAACATTTTTCTAGGCATTTGGGCTTTTGCTCAGGGGACAGAGACTTGCAACTGTTAATCTAACATATGTACTTCCTGTAACTAAGGGAAAACGGGTGTATACATGCAAAGAATAACTACTTACTGGTGGGAATTGAACCCTTGACCTCCCCATAAAAGGTATGCTTAGATACCTGCTAAGCTATGCATCCATATGCATATTACCAGTATTGTTATTTTTCACATATATACACCACATGTTCACAGTTGACAATGTATCAACCACTTGACAATATTTTGGACGTACCAAAAGTGGGAAGATTTGGTCAGGCTCCCTTTTGGAGATATCCCCAAATCGTATTTGACAAGTATAACACAAACTCGTATTACACCGCTTTGACACTCCGTTGCTCACATTTCTCATCGTCTATCAACATTTGAGCTTGATATCCCTTATATTTTATCATCGATGGCGGCCGCAAACCAACCTTCCAATGTAAGGATCTTGTCATTTGCACGCTTTAAGTCTTTCTACAAGACTAATTCTGCGCCTTCTTTCAAAAGAGAGGCTTGATGCTTCACTTTCTTTTTCAGGACCTTGATTTCTTCTTCTTTTTCATTGAGTTGGGCCTGCAACGACTCTTCTGTCTTGTCCAGAGACACGATATTTTTCTTGAGTTTTTTGATTTCCCACGCCTGTGAGATTTGTTTGGGCTTGGAAGACTCTTTGAAAGCCTTTGTGGAGGGACGAGGCTTCTTTTGTACTGATGGTTCTGCATCAGGAGACTCTGGAAGAGGCTTGTGAGGTCTTTTGGTTTGACAAGCTGTGGACGCCGTGGCTGCCAGATTTTGATTAGGATTTGACTGTGCACGCATCGTATGGAGGATTTCAACCGCGTTTTTGCTATCAGACGTGTTTGTGTACTTGATTGGGAGTATTCTAAAAAAAGAAAGGGGCTGAAAAGACTGGAATTGGTGTTATGAGAGGCTATTGTTGTTATCAATTCACCATGATGTGTCGGAAAAAAATTGTGCCGGAGTATTTTTTTCAACGTGTCTGTCCACGGTCCGGCTGCACGAATAATAGAATAGGCGCACAAAACCGGAAGGGCCTGCCATAATGGATGGCGGCAAATCGCCTCTGGCGCGGTGGTATTTACGTCAGGACGCAAAAAGATTGGGTCCGCCGTCCTGCGATCTCGATCACCTACCGTACCAGAATATGGTACAATAGCTCCCAATGTCAGGAAACGCAGGGAATTCAAACGGGCGGGGGAATCCAACCGACAGCCAGTGGAATCTTGTCCTCGATGCGTTGGCAAATCTCTCGTTGCAAGTCGCAAGTCTTCAACCAGGCGCAAGTCGGTCATCTCCAACACCTGCGACGATTGGCAGGCAATCACTTCAGCTGTTGAAGCAATACAACAATTATGTCGAAATCAATTCTGAGCTTTTCCCCGATCGTCAGGATCCCTTCCTTGGCGCGTCGGATATGCAAGACTTGACGAGGCAACGATTTGAAAATGAATCGGGGCTGATTCAGTGGTTTGAACCCCACTTTCGGAAGCTCATGGAAAAAGTGAGTGCTCAACTTGGCTACGAAGTCATTTTGCTTAACTCAGAGAGACATCCTTGGATAAAAGATCCCCACGGTGGTGCCGATTCAAAGCCTGATGGCGTCGGAATTGCTGTCGAATTGGCCTCTTTCAAAATGACAGAGGGCGACAGAAAATACGCGAATGATGGTGATACGAAATTTGGTACCCTAGCTAGTTGGGTACTTCGCGACTCTCTCGAGTTTGTTTCCGAATGGAAGGTGGACGGACCGTTCAACTTAGGTGTTGGTGAAGGGCTGGATTATCATCGACGCATTGTATCAAATTTTAAACGAGACAGCAACGTTTTGGAAACCAAAAATGTCACCGACTTGCTAATCGCCAATCGGTCTGGTTTCTTGTTGGTCAGGTGCGTCAATAGCGACGCAAGGTCTGCATATGAAGGGAAATGGAATGCACCTGGTTCGAAGGAAGCTTTATATAGGTTTGCCCTTGGAACCTTGTGGGACAAGGCTTGTCGAGAGAGGAACTGGAAGGATGCCCTCCAATATCTTAGCAAGAAGCTCAAAGTAAAGCTATTGACACCGACAGATGGGAGAGATTGCTTCCTCGGATACGGTTCAAGTGGTCGTGTATTTCGAGTACAACGGACGACGGAGGAAGCTTGCAATACTGAGCTGGCCCTTAAGGTTGCCCTACATCCGGACTCTTTGAAAGCAGAAATTTTATCTGCAAGTCAACACAAAGAAGCACTGAAAAAAGCAGATGCAACAATACAGATTCTCGACTGGATTTCTAAATCTTCAAAAGGCTATTTAGGCTTGTTGGTCAACCCCGTTGGATTGCCGTTGAGACGATTAAAACGAGACGTCAAGGACGCGCTCCTTTCCTTAAAAAGGTTGCATACCGCCGGTCTGTCGCATGGTGACAGCCGCTGGGAAAACGCAATAATCGTTGAGGCAGGCGGAAAAAGGAAATGCCTTTGGATAGATCTGAGAACCCTTGATTCTCCTGATGAGGAAGAAAGAGAATCATCGTTTTCATTTGACGTGAGAACACTTTTTGACTCTTTCCATTGTGGCATGCAAGGTTCAGAGGTCGATGAACTTGCATTAGCATACCTAGCGGAGGACGGGAAACTCGACGACCTTCTCGAAGAAATGAAACCAATATGGGAGAAAGAGAAGAGTGATGTGGCTGGACCACCAATACCCTTTTTATCTCGGATGCACTAGCTCGGTATTATGACATGTTCCTGGTCAGACTCGGAAGTAACAAATCAATCGCTGCGCATAGAGCTATAGGCAATCTTGGAACAGCCCTGCATAATTCAATGTGTGCTGGGTTGTTGGCCGAAAAAGTCGAAGGTGATCAAATGATCGTGGATTGTGACAGTATCAGATTTGCTGCACTCTCCACAGTCACTGACAATACTTCTACCCTGACTGTCGAAAAGGATGGCCTCGAATTAACTAGAGACTCAAACGAGCAACATCGTGCTTAACGATGGACTTGCTCGTGCAAGTCGGAACGGATTTCATTCTGACATTACTTCTGTGCTCTTGTACCAGAATCCATCGCCCGCCTCAGGGCTGCTTACACGCCAGCAAATAGGCGAAAGATAACAAAATGTAAAGTCCGGACATACCGCTTTGAGATTTGTCTCGAAATGAGAACCTCATGTGCCACAACCATCCAAAATGTGATGCAGACTTGTCCCGCGGCAGATTCCCATCGTTCTCTCTGTTTACTGTGAATGAATATGGTTCGTAGAGAATGTACCAGTCGTACTAACTGTAAAGCAAAGAGTGTCAAAATCCGGGTTTTCTAGGACAACTAGTATCTCTCTCACAGTCAATTGGCGTACCCGACGTAGATTACTCCTCGACGAGTAACTTCAAAACTATTTTCGGCAAGGGAGAGATCCGCCGAGGATCGATATCCCGACCTGAATGAACACTTCAAACTATTTTATCACAATCTTGATTTGCGATAATGCTGCTTCCATGGTGTAACTCTGTCACTATTATTGGTCGACATGTCGTCCCTATCATACGAGAAGTAGGCCCTAAACTCTTTCCTGAATTGAAGGCCCTAATCGAGTAAAAGGGCAATGCAAAACAATCCTGATGATTGGATAGGGAATTAAATTAAGTCGGAGAAGATTATGTTAGACATGTCACAAGAAATGTCGAAACGTCGAGACCGCATGGAACAGAGCTCTTGGATCATCACGGGTCGCTTTGCATCTGTTCTCTAAATTCTTCCCAAGAAGAGTCTGACGTTCTTTCGAGGACCGTGCACGTCGACATGGGGATACGGAGCGGGGGAGGGAATACATCGCAAATGCATAACGATGGATTTATATCATCGATCAAAACTAATTCACGGAAAACGGGTTCAAAGACACCTCGATGTCACGTACACTGTCTGCCCTTTCGAAAATCATCTTTTTTTTTTGGTGATGCATTTATGTATCGTAGAGGCGTCCACGTCGAGTACATGGTCTTTGGTTCTTCGCAACAAAACCTCCTCCGATCAGAGTCATGATAAAGGGGAAAGAACGCCATTTTTGAATTTACTACTACACATTTCTCTTGCTGTCACAGGATGTGCCTAGTACGTATACACACCATTCCAGTTTGTAAATAAGCGCGTATATTTGTTATATATTTGTAAAGAGCAAGCTCAGACCCGTATGTCCTTCCCATTTTGCGTGTCTCCCAACAAGAAACTTTTCATTTACCGTTCTTTTTAATCCACCAATACCGCTGTCTGATTGCTACTGGGAGAAATCAAAGACATCTGATTTTCTTCCATGAGGTCGCCGGAACGTTTTTTTGGAGACCCCATGACACTCGAAAAAGCACCGACCGCAACTCCCAACATGGCCACATCGACAAGTGTCGAAACTTCCAATCCAACTGCAGTCGTTAACCCCACGAGAGCCATAGCTGCCAATCCACCTTCTACTAAAGTGATTTCTTTTTTCCTTTGGGCCTTGTTATCATTGTTCTTATGCTTGGAAATTTCCGTGCTCACTTCCAGTGTTGTTGTTTTGGATTCCGCCATGAGCATTTCTTCTATCTTAGTAGTTCTAACTTCTGTGGTAGCTCTTTCTTCTGTAGTTGGGCTCAATTCTTCTTTGATTTGCACGCTATCGACGACTTGCTTGTTAGGTGGACGAGAAACGGACGCGACTGTGGCTGTACGAATCTGGGACAAGGGTATCTTTTCGTTCTTGACGTCTTTATCGTTGGAGCTTTTAACATCGAACACAGCGGGATCGGGGTTGTTCAAGAGACTTTGATGCTTTGTCGTTGTCACAGAAACATGTAGCTGCTCAGAGTTACAGTCTGCAACTTTTGCACTCGATTCTGGTTTCGCTCCTTCAACCGGGTCGACTGGTTGGTTGATTTTCGATGTGACTGGTGCAGCTTCTTGGACCATGGCTTCGTTTTCACTGGATCGTTTGACTGCCATCTCTTCAAATACGCCGACCCCTCTAGCAATCCTTTCCTCCATACTCGGTGCGGCAAACTCGACGTTAGTTGTGTAGACCTCTTTGGTTTCGTGTTCTCTCTGAGATACAACAACAGTTTCTGTTTCGCCTTCTGCTTCTTGTTTGATCATAGAATCGTCGTCATTTAGGGGTTCAACAGAAACTTGGGATACCAGTGTCATTTTTTGTTGGCCTTCCTGCTCCTGAAACAGCGACGCAAGCACTTCACGTTGGACTTGCATGTCAAAATGTTCAGGCGCCAAAAACTTCTTTTTGCGGGTGACCGTATCCTGTGAGGCGACTTCGCTTTCTCCATCTACAATTTTAGCAGACACTGTGATCGACATCTGTTCCTGTCCCATCCAATGGTGGGGAGCCTGATAGAAGGGATCGTCCAGAAACAACACGTATGGAGCCCAAATGGGTCGCGGTTGATCGATGTGGTTTTCATCGACGGCATAATTCAACGCGCTCGGCGGAGGCGCACCGTACCTCGACGGGGAAAAGGCTAAGCTGGTGGCCAAGCCCATCAAGGCCGTGACGGAGGCGGTATACATTTTCATTCTTGGAATAGTTTATCTTGAAGAACTTCCGTAGAAGGATTGAGACGGTTCCACAGACAAGAAGATGATAAAGGTGAATGCCTGAACCGAATTAAGAACGATGTCCTTTTTCGGCCAGAGTTTCCCGCTCTTTGGGGGCGCCACGGTGGTGCGCCTTTGGCAAATCTTTATATTCCACGTGGAACTAAAAAATCCGGCGATCGCGCGAGGCCAAAAAGCGTGACGGGACCGAGTTCCCATTTCGATCACGAATTGGAGTACTGCGGAACAACTACCTAGTGACGGTAATCATGTAACAGTAAGAAGAGGTGTCGTTACATGAATGTGCAAGTTACTGAATTTACATTAGAAATTATGACAAGGGCCGTGGCTATTTGGAGAAGCAGCGATTGTTTATTTTGATGGTAGTCTTGAACTGGATAAAAACTGGACAGTGAATGAACAGAAAGACGGTAGTGGAGCTACCTTTTGTGAACGATATAGATGAATGAACGGTTTATGGTACCGACATGGTATTCTAACAGACACGTTTTCTTTCTACTCCATGTAAATTTTAAGAAATACGGTGCTTCTTAAGCTATATTGATCTTACCCTGCAGGTAATGTAATCGAGTCTTGGAGGCTTTGAATTGATCGAATATCTAATTATCATCATGCGTATGCATGTGCAGAGCAACCCTCAGGCCACATCAAGTCTCGAAGGCTCTCAACTGAGTCCTTGCTGATTGCCCTTCGAGTTATCCTTCTGGTAATTTCATCAGGGGATGTTCTTGTTGCAGGCGTAGTATAAACAGCGGGTTCTACCCTGCTCGTAACAAGATGCATAACATCCTCTTCTGGGCTCAAATAAATCAGATGAATCTCGTCAAATTCATTAAACCACCCTGCATGTGTACACAAACCGATGAACGAAGCTGTGACGTCGTCATGAATGGTCACATGAAGCTGGACCCCAAAGACTTGATTTTTGAACTTCCACACGAGATCGATCGAAGGAAAATTTGGATCCAATGGTACGTAGACACCGTCCTGTGACGTTCGCCTCAGCCTCGGGAGGGATTGCCCACTAAACTTGTATTCCAACATCCCTAAAGCGGCAGGAATGTCAATCTGGTCATTGCCAACCTGGAATCTGACCCCTCGTTGAACGCAGCGGCGGATAACCATGAGCTCGAAATGGCGACCACGGGTGTCATTTGTGGTATCAGGATCATTGCACACTTGAAGTAGGCGTGCTTCTTTATCCTCGACAAATGACATCAAATCATTCCAAAGATAACTCCTGCAGGCTTCTAACACTAGCGGCACAATGGCTCGATATCGAAACTTTCTTATTCCTGTTCGTTCTTGAACAAAGAATTTCTTATCATAAATCCGCGACGCAGTTTCACTTTCCAAAAGGCTTGCGAATACTGATTCACGGATGAACGACCAATCTCTCGCGCTGCTGCTGGTTTCGAGGCGACCCAATGAGTCCTGCACGCAGTCCACAATATCACCCTCGTACTGCTCCTCGTTGTGATGAAATTCGCTAATGAAACGCCACACATAAAGAGGCACCCCGCCTGTCAATTTAAAAACATGATCGACATTGGTTTCGTCGACGTCGTCGAAAGTTTCTTTCAGCTCAGTGCGAGTCATTTGAATTGGGTGAATGTACTCATTAAAACCTTCATGTCTGTCTTTGTATGCCATTTCATTGTTTGCAGAAGCTGAGATCACGGAGGTGATCCGTCCTGTCTTCAGTACAGTTGCAATCATGTAAAATGGAAAAGAGAGGCCAGAAGCATCTGCAGCTTCTCGATTCTTTTCCTTGAGAAAAATCTTGTTGATTTGATCAAATACAAAGACCCATTGCTTTCCAAGTAACGTGAGGGCATCATCAATTTTCTCGACGAAATCCTTTGCGCCGTCTTCTGAGATCAGAATATGACGGATCCCAAGCTCTTCCGGTGTCACACCAAATGAAGCGCAAATCGCTTTCACCAGATCAAATGCAGTATGCCATATCTCACAGTTCGGAATAAAGGTTACAAGATAATTGTGGGTCGACTGGAGCTTGAGCACCGTATTGACCAACGAGTGTGATTTTCCTACGCCTTGGGGCCCTTTCACCATAACGCCTCTCGTGACTGGCATATTTAAAGCAACTTTGATCTGACTGCATATTTCGTTCACAATGTGCGGCCGGTAGAGTATCCCACCTTTGCTGCTGAGCGTCCCCACAAAACGACTGCTGCGGACATCTCCCGTCCAGTAAGGTCGCCCGTTGAAGGCCTGTTCGACAACGTACTTTTCAGTGTTTTCTGGACATCGCACCACAGACCGCTGAAAAAAACTAGCTAGAGCCACCATGAGGGCTTCCTCCTTCAGATCCATGATCCATGACAACAATCGGCTAGTGTGAGATATGGTAAATCATCAATTCCAGATTCCGACGTGAATAAATAATAATTATGAACGACCTTGAAGCCTCGCGTAGTTATGTGGGATTCTAAGATAAAATCTGTTTTTCCATAAATTAATCGAAAACTTCCTGTTAAAATTAATTTTTTTTCAAAATATAAAAGATTAGCGCACAAAACCGGATCGATTTATCCCAAACGTTTTGCTCACAAAAGCCATTTTTCTTAAATTTATCGAAAATTATATGTTAAAAATCTATTTTTTGTAAAAACAAAGAATAAGCGCACAAAACCGGATCTGTCCCCAGACTGATGGTTGTTGGATTTCAGGTTCCGGTGATAACGAAAGCGATGTACTCCTTACCCTATCAATTGTAAGCTAGGCCCATGAGAGTATTTCTTACACTGGCTAACTCAACGTGTCACGAAACCCCTCCGATTAGTAGTGCTCTCTCCCAAGTTGTGAGTTCACGTTCATTTTTCACTGTCAATTTCGTGCATATTTTAAGCTACGACGGTGATCCAAAGGCCGAAATGATCTTGTACCGTACTCCATGATCGCGAAGGTGCAAAATAGAGTCAAACATGATTTCTGCACATACATCAAGGAAATGCTCATGAGCGAAAGAAAAAAAGTTCTTTCGAAATGAGGGTGGAATCTAGTGTTCATATTATTTTATCTCATTGGGTTGGCTGAGTTTTAGAATCATGTCGTCGACGCCGTCTTGAATTTTTTCAGGCGTCGATCGTTTATCCGAGTGCCATGCTGGTTTCATATTATCTTGTAACATGTATCGACCGACCAGTTTGCCTTTCTGCACCGATAACCAATGTTTCTTTTCTTCGGGATCGAAAAATGTAATGATCTTACCGTCATCATCGGACGTTGCAAGAGTAAAAGTACCATCCGGATGAATATCGATCTTGTCTAATCCATGTTCCGTAAGGAAGTCGGAATGTGATTTCTGTAGATGTTCGAGGACAATTTGCGAGAGTGGATGCACATACGTGGGTTTCTCAATCGGCTCTGCAGGGTGTGGTGGTGGGGGCAAGTTCGTTCCGTCTTTCCCAGTGGAGAATAATGCACCATGGAAATGACTCATTCTCGGAAAGATCGAGACTACTTTTGACCGCGCTTTATCATGCGGAAACGATGAACAGATTGCTCGGTCAGCCAATCTGCCGCCACTCCTGGGGATTACCGTTACTACTTTGGTCACAGCGCAACGTAACATATTTCAACTCGATAGATATCGACGTTTTCAAAAGATTTCCCTGTGAAGATACGAGAAACGAGAAGGAAAGGACGTGACGATGTTTCGTTTTTGGGGGGTATGTGTGTGTCGGTTCAGACAACCCGTTTGTATATCAAGATGAAACCGAAGTCCTATTTCCATCTACACGAACAGAACGGGGTCGCTCGTCGTCGGGGCTTCGCAACAACTCATCATCATTGATTCTTCGTGCAGAAGCTGTTGCGTTCTTTGCTCTTGACTGAGAAGCATGAACCGCGACCGAACCACCCTGTTGGTCGCATTAAACGGATCGCGAACAGACGGTTATTTACATTACCACCGCCACATTTTTATTTGTTCCTCCCGCTCTTTTTGTTGTTGTTTTCTTTGTCATGTCGAAACCATCGAGGATCGAGGGCACAAAGGTGGGTGCAACCCAAACGTCGCATCAGTGAAATATAGCAAGGCATACATATCAATATACTTCTATACTCAGCCGTGTAATGAGCCCCAGAGATCGCAAGCGTGATCGCGTCCTCAAGCGACGTAGAGAGTCAAAAAAGAAGGAACGCCATGATGATCAAAGCGACGGCGAAGGCTTGGACCAATCACATTTGGTATCGCGCGAACAACGCTTGGCAGAGAAGAAGGTGAAGGTTGAATTTTCATCAACGAGCATCGAGGAGAAGATATTAGCAGATGATTCGATGGAGAAAAATATGGCTTCGACCAATGAAGATGTTCAATGCGAAGCTCCTAAAACGGCGTTGACCAAGGAAGAACGACAGCGTCTCAAAAATCGACAACGAAAAGCTTTGCATAAAGAAAAGAAGCAAAGGAAACAAGAACTGGCAAAACAGATTTTAGCACTGAACGAAAAAGAGGAACAAAAGGTACAGCAACAAAAGCTTCTTTTAAAGAAAGCCGTAGAGGCAAACTCTGCGGCCACGGAAGAGAGTTTTGAGTCATTAAGTCTGGGTGTCCAGTACAGAGATATGATTGTTGGCAAAGGGCCTGTTGTGGAAGATAATCAAAATGTGAGAGTCAGCTACAAATTGCGCGTGGAACACCGTCATGGTAAAATTATTGATTCAAGTCCTGATTTTCGTTTTCGAGTCGGTAAGGGAGACGTCATCAAAGGTTGGGATATCGGGATATTGGGTATGCGCCAGGGAGGGCTACGGTATTTGCTCGTGCCCTCTCAAGCAGGATACGGACAAGATAATATTGGAGCTGGTCCGGGAGGACTCTTGTTCTTTGAAATTACATTGATTTCTTCTTGTTGATGTCGCCCGTCGTGCGATACCCAAAATCTCTGCTTGCTCGATATCATGCACAGATTAATAGATAGATAGATGGACACATCTGAAAGTATTGAATGGATTCAACCAAACACTCGTCGTGACTATTACCATACTAATCATACTCCTACCAACTACCAGATGATTCCATTTGTTGGAATGTGTTTCACTGGTTAGGATTCTTCGGACGATGATCGAGGTGGAATGGAACTCGAAGTCTTTACAATTTTGGGGCAAAGTTTGGATGATTGTATACATCGTCCTGGGTATGATCATGTTGGAGGATTCTTTTTATCCCAATGACACTGCCTCAACATGGGGTTATCATCTCGATTCTTTTCCTACGTCGTTAGATTTTGGTAAATGAGTGTCCATCGCTGAACGACGTAAACACATGTTCCGGACTGACATTTTTGTTGGCAACCAGGCAAGCAAACGAGTACAATTACAAAAACAAGAAGCCTTTGTCAAGGCAGTGGGGATTGCTGTTTCGGAAACAGAGATAAATGCGACTCCATATAGTGCAGAAACGAATGAGGTCTTTGAAGAAGGTGCACGATTGTGGTTAGCAGGGGTATGGGATGGGGCGGTGTATTATGGTACCCAACTCACAGTCAGAGATACCTTCGGAACATGTTCAGAGTGGAGAGCCCAAGGAAGCACTTCTCGAAGAAGTACTGGTTCAGATAATTTAATGACTAGGTAGTATCGTAGAAGTACAGCATGTTAAAATAGCCCAAAGATACGCTATTGTTACCTAGAGTTAGTTCCCTTTTTGTTGCGACGTAACCCGCCATCTCTCCAACAACATGCACGTAGTCACGTGATAGATTTTGCATCGATCCCGTGGACCTGAACTCTTTTGGGGCACAAAACGAACTTTCAAAGAGGAAAATCGCGGAAAAGCTATCGAATGGCAAATTACGCGGCACTCGGCGCTTCTCTCTTTGATTCCATTTTTCACTTTACTGTCAGTCGTCCCAAGTGTCAAAACATCATCGTCGCCATCAACACCTCTTTCTCATTTCTCTCCCCCACGTTCGCATAATCGTATAAAACGAAATTTACAAGACGTCAGTTAACTGATTGAAAAAATCAAGAGTAACAAGCAACGAGGAACAGGTGACCATGTCGACACTAACCGCCACGGAGGAATTATTACAATCCACGAAACAAGCACTAGCATCCTTGAATGTTCGACGGGAGGCTTTGGAATCTGAAGCTACGGCAATTACTTCCGAATTGACAAGTCCGTTGGAATCGGGTAGTGGTCCACCAATGGGCGTAGATACACCCTTGGTAGATCCAGATGGATATCCTCGCAACGACATTGACGTGTATCGTGCACGGACCTTACGTGGCCGTTTGGCAACCATCAAGGCCGATCACCAACAAATTATGCGTGATATTGAAATGAAATTACAGCA
>Ga0051981_10001299_pt1 | contig 12158 bp, 6 predicted proteins | sample CryGey13umfilter_3_FD_59644 | JGI IMG/M metagenome (GOLD analysis project Ga0051981, IMG submission 59644) | Groundwater microbial communities from aquifer in Utah, USA - Crystal Geyser 4/10/14 3 um filter | ecosystem: Environmental > Aquatic > Deep subsurface > Groundwater | place: USA: Utah... | reverse complement strand
CAGGTGACGCTTCACGGAGGAAGTTTTCACAGAGTCACTTCTGCCGTCAAGCGGTGAACACACGGGACCAAAATCAATGGATTCAATCCAACACGTGCCTATCCGTATATTTTGTTGTTCAATGAGCTCTTGACCAGACCAGTGCCTTGTTCGGATATTAGTGTGTATTGAATGGTCCTTCCCCATGGTCGAGGTGCAAGTTTGTCCTCTTCAACCTTCTACTTCCAGGTTCCCTTTTGGTATTCATCCGACTCATGTCAGCGCGAGCCGCACCGACTGCCGCACCCGTACACACCGATTCGCAGCGCAAAATTGCGTTCCGACGACTTACCTGTTGTGAAATAAAAAACTCCAGCACAGCAACGGTCCTCGTATTCTTAACAACATGGTCTATCTTAGAGCATGAGAGTATGTCCGTAGTAAATGATTCTGACTGACTGTGAGTCGAATGTTTTTGTGTTGTGTTGTGGGGGGAGAGACCGGGGGACACACAGCCTTTGTCCATCCAATGCCTTTTGTCTCGGTCGCGGACGAAACAGTATCACCGAAACAATAATATTTCAACGCGGAACCAAGTGGTCGCGAGCCTGTTCTTTGTTCTCCGTTTTGTATTTGAACTTCACGTCAAGAGCGTAGAGGAAAATAGGTAGCACAACGCCGAAGGGGTGGTGGGATCGCGCCTCGTGACCCGACCCCGTCAGCCTTTACGTCATCCACCCGTTTCACGTCATCCACACAGGCGCACTACTCATGACTCCAAATAATAAAATAATGATGTAAGAGTGAATCGCGTCACGCAGTCACGCTCAAGTTGAGTCATGGTTGAAGTAAGGATGCCCGCATCGCAAATCTTTTTTGCTTCCAGTTGGAGACCTTTCTGCATCTTCATCAGAAATCGATGATCGCCGCTTCCTGTTCCGAAACAAAAGGAAAACCTTTCTTCACCCGGCTCTCGACAGAGACATCTTTGTGATTCCAAACCTTTACATCGTGTTTTATACAGTGGCCGTTCTGTAATTGAAATGATGAAATCATCAATACTCGCCGTGTTCTTGTGTGCAAGTCTCGTTGATGCCTTTGCACCCCAGCAACCTTCGGCCCGCCAACCATCCTTGCTGCGCAGATACGCAACAGCGAAGGAGGTTGACTGTCTAGTCGTTGGTTCCGGTGTTTCGGGGTCTAGTTTGGCATTCAATTTGGTAAAGAATCATGACATTGAAAATATACTAGTTTTGGAACGAAACCCCGTAGTAGGTGGGAACCTGATCTCCAAAGAAAATGAAGAAGGATTTGTGTGGGAGGAAGGTCCCAACTCATTCCAACCCACGCCTTACATTTGTCGCTTGGTACACGAATTGGGTCTCGACCAGGAACTTGTCTTGGCCGACGGTAGTTTGCCTCGATTTGTGTACTGGCACGGCGAAGGGGCTGGTAACAAGCTGGCCAATCTGCACGCCTTGCCGACCAACCTTCCTGGAGATCTATTGGATTTTAACTTGTTGACGTGGCCGGGCAAAATCCGCGCCGGTTTGGGGGCCATAGGCTTGATTGCACCCCCTCCGGAAGGCAAGGAAGAATCGATTCGCGATTTCGTCACACGCCACTTGGGCGCCCAAACCTTCGAACGTGTCATCGATCCCTTCGTTAGTGGGGTTTATGCGGGAGATCCGGATGCGCTGTCGATGCGAGCGGCCTTGAAAAAAATTTATCGTCTCGAAGGGTTGGGTAATCTGGGACCTGGTTTGGTTTCAGGAGCCTTGGTGCGTTTTCAAGAAATTGCGAACGAAAAGAGAGAGAATCCTCCGGATCCGGCTTGGCCTACCTACAAGGGTGGTCAATTGGGATCTTTCCGAAAAGGCTTGCAAACGTTGGCCCTCAAGGTAGCAGATTACTTGGGAGAAGACAGAGTGTGGACTAACTCACCGTTGGAATCGGTCGAACGCATGGGCGATGGTCGTTACAAAGCCGTAGTTGAAAAGGACGGCAAGAAAACGGAAGTCATCGCCAAGTCTGTTTGCCTAACGAGTCCCACTCGTGTCACATGCAGGGTAGCAAAGGACTTAGTTCCAGCCGCTGCTCGTTTAGAAGAAGTATACTCGCCTCCTGTGGCGTCGGTGACTATGGCGTATCCCAAAGAATCGTTCAAAGAGTTGCCGGGCGCGTCTCCGGGCAAACCTTTAGTTGGTTTTGGACACCTTCTCCCTCGTAAGATGGGTGTCCGATCATTGGGTACTATTTGGTCGTCTTCACTCTTCCCTGGGCGCGCACCGGAGGGATGGGAATTGCTGTTGACGTACATCGGAGGTGCCCGTGACAAGGCCATTGCCGATTTGACCGAAGAAGAAATCTATGAGCAAGTTGACGCGGATAATCACGAAATTTTGCTCAAGAAGGATGCCCCGCCAGGTAAGCGGGTCGGTATTCGGGTGTGGGGAACAGCCATTCCTCAATATCGTAAAGGACATTTGGAGATTCTGGAAGCATTAGCTGCCGATGAAGCCAAGGTTCCGGGCTTCTATTTGGGAGGAAACTATCGTACGGGAGTTGCATTTGGCGATTGCGTCCAATTTGGTTTTGATCAAGCAGCTTCCATGGTAGAATATCTCAAAAAGACCGAATTGTCGAAGACAACAACGCAAGAAGACAAGAAAGAAATCTCTATCAGCGCATAAGAGCAATATATATTCCTATTGAGCGCATCTGTGGATAAATAGATAACACCGGTACATTTAACAAAACAGGAGCGTTGCCAAATATTTTGTCGGGTGCGTCGTATGTAGCGATGTTGATGTTGTTCTGTGTTCCGAATTGGTTTTCCTTCTGTGATGAAAAGCAACGGATGTGTGAAATTAACGACGCGCTTGTGCCCTCAAGTTTCGCAGTCGGCGATTATTAAAAGATATCCACTACCCGTCATAAATGAAAGTAATTTTTGAGAGATATTGTTCCATCAAAGAAATTCTAAGCTATTAACATTACTCGATTGTGAAGGTAATCACTCATTTCGCGCCACAAAAATTACGCGGAAGATACCTTAGGCAAAGTATATTGTCCCGCCAAGGTCTTTTCTCTCAGAGCCGGATCCAACTTCCATGCGTTGGATTCTACGCCGTTCATCTTGTAAACCAAGTGCTCCAAACGCCTGAAAAAACCAGATTCATCTAACCATGGATTGCAAAACCCTGAAATGATGCAATAATTCCCCTCATACGGCGCCATGTGGTGCAATGCATGAGGCTTACGGCCCACCGTTAAGCCCAATTTTTGCAATGCATTTACCCATTGTGGTGTTTCGGATGGTAATTGATGAGACCATTTATGAAATTCTTGTGATAAGATTTCCAAGACGAAGAAGTTGGTCCAAAAGTACGTAGCCGCCGGACCCGTGATCAAACTGATGGCACCCAGGGGTACTAAACCAAATGGCACGCAGAGCTTGTAGACATTGTTACAGAAACCGCGTTCGGTAATGGTCCACGGCGCAGCGTGATGGCCTTGAAAGGCAGCAATAATGCTTCCCATGACCGGGGTCTGACCGTTTCCATAATTGTCCACACTCCAATGCAGGACTCCCGATCCAAAATCTGCCAATATCCACGATGAAACCGTCAAAATCATGGCCTCCGCGCTCGTCAAGAGAACGTTACCGCCGTTCATCTCCAGCATCTGTGAAAAAGCATATGCAGCGAAACAAGCGTGACCGGCCATCGTGACACTCACCAAACCACGCTGATAGGGTGTCGTTTCGAGGGAGTCACCTTCCACAACAATTTGACTAACTCGTCCTTTCGGTCGATCCAACCCTGATCCTTCCAAACCAAATACAAATCCATCTTCAGTCCAAGACTTTTTCTGGGCTTCGGTTGCGGCTGTGGTTGCCGGTTCAACTTCTTTTGTGGGCGTAATGATTGTGTCAGTCGTAGATTGCGATACAAAAGTAGTAAAAGTAGTAGCTCGTCGACGGGCAAGGGTCGAGGGTGGTGACGTGAAGGCATCGACTCGTTGCAGAGCTGTCATGATCACAGCAACCATACATGTGTCGCGGAAAAATGTTCGAGTGGCAGATTTCATCATGGTGAGAGCTAAGAGCTGCGAAAGAATTGTTTTGAGGTGCCGGATGTTGTGTTGCAGTCAATGCCGATGTTACCAAGACGAAGAACGCTGCGTTCACTCAAGCGTCCAACAAACAAATCAGTTGACCGAGTAGAACCGAGACGATTGATTTAGTAATGTAATGCTTTCACGTTGTAAGAAATTGGTTTTCACCCGGGGGACCAGTTTTCTATCTATTTTAAATACTTTCCCTGCAACACATTCTTTTCTCCGGTCTGCGTCAAAACGAATGATGTGGTCGCTGTGAGCGTGTTCACATCGAAAAATATCAGCCGGTTGGTGTAGTACGGTGACTGACTGTGACGTTGTCCGTCTTTTTTTTTGGGACCGGTTGGGAATGCACACAATCACTAATGTGACATCATATTGAGCTATCCCATTGGGGGCAGGGATATTACTTGCAGTCACTGTCAATCAAGGTACGGGGGTAACTGCAAATGTCAACACAGAATAGAGCATTATTTCTAGGAGGCGAAGAGTCGCGTTACGTGCGTACCGATGTCCCCGACATCGTTTACCATCGTAGCATCTGTCAATCGTGTAAAGTAAGTAAGTGGATGTTGCCTTTTCGGAAGGTGTTTCCCGTATTTGTGAACGATGGGTTTTGTGTGTCGATGATACATCATGGTTTGCAACAAAACGCTACGGAAAATGGATGACACCGGAATCTGTCCCTTCCACGATAGACCAATTGAGAAAGTTGGGAGAGTTGGCCATCGCTAACAAATGGTTTGACGGGATGCAAATTAAGATGATTAAACAGTCAATGTATTTTCCAGATTTTTCGATGCCACGTGACTGTAACAAGGAACAATATCATGAAACAAACCGTTGGATTTAGTATCCATTTTTTTTTAAAGATCTGTACTGCTTAGTTTCAAATATATTGAAACGAACTTGTATTTAAAATGCATCGACACCATCGTCCAGACCTTCCTGCTTCTCTTTGGACTGGATCGCTTCTTCGGTTTTGTATTTGTTGTAGGCCCTGCGCGTTTCCTCGGTAGCTTCATTCTTTTCGGGATCATCTTCCCCGGTAATCTTGTCCTTCACGGCATGATAACCTCTCTGAACTTTGTTCTTTGTCCACACCGCTCCATCTTTGATGGTCCCTCCCACTTGTCCGAGGACACCGGGATCGTCATTCTGATTGCCCGTTGTATCTCGTAGATCGGTCGTACTCCCACCAGGGAGGGCCAAATGATGCTTCGGCGTGGGACTTGTCACAAAAGCTTCGGAAAGAGAACAACTGAACGCCACGAGGGCTACGGCGAAGGATGTTGACGTGAGAATCTTCATGGTTGAATTTATATTTGTTGTATACTTCAGTCGTCGTCGAATGGGTAAAATTGTCAGTTTTGTGAGAATAGTGTAATGTGAATTCTTTCGGCGATACCAGAAGCGGCAGAGAATGATGTTATGTCTGCGAAACATAAGTTTGACACTGGATCGTCAAAAGTTAGAAGCATCGCAGCTGCAAGAGCGAAGATATGCATATCTTCTTTTCGGTCGTATCGCCGCAGTCCCGACTGTTGTAACGAGGTGTGAAGCTCACATCAGAAGATAGCGCTGCTCCAGTTTTTTTTTTTTGTTCAAACCCAATGTAAGTATTGCCAAAAATAAGAAGATATAAGCGAACATGGCAACCATACTTTGAACTCAAATCTTTCTATTGTCATGCTGCAGGGGCGGACCATGACTGCCACCTAGGGGATGGTAGGCCGAACGAGGTATCGTGGTACTCCTAGTAGGGTTCATCGACTTGTATTACAGTGAATCCCACTCACTATTACGACGTCATCATACGTTGTTGTCCCGTTCGCGGACAACGCAATCATTCCAATTGTTTCCGGCAAAGACGCGCGTCACTGTTCCACCCAATAAACAGAAGGTGTCGGAGCAACGTCCAAGGCAGAAACTAGGTAGGGAAGTGGCACACGCAGTAGGTGGTGATGATGATCTTGTGAAGTTTGAGGAGCAGCGCGGTACGGTGCGCCGTGTCCTTTCAGAGACAATATCCGCCGACTTCAAGAGAGCGGGAAAAAAGTCAGCGGCTCTCACAGCCTTTCGTGCCCTTTCATTAGAGATTCAAAACATCCATTCGAAAAGATTCGCCGCGTAGCATTGGAGGTGTAACTTGTGTTATCCATCATTTACAGACATTAGGATATACACATCCATCTTTAGGACCAGAATACCGTATCGTACCAAGATAAGATACGATGAGATTCACTTCTTTGTTATGTGCGTTTCTAATTGCAAGTTTGTCGAATGCCTTTCAAGGCCCAACCGGCCCAATTGCTGTCGTCGGTAGTGGTAAAACGCGTTCCAAGACCAGCCCCACGGCTTTGAATGCCAAGAAGGCACCCGCGACACCTCCTCTTGGCCGTACACCTCCTCGTCGAGTGTATCTGATGGTGGAACCTACCCCTTTCACGCACATTTCTGGTTACGCGAATCGTTTCAAGGAGATGCTCAAGTTTCTCAACAAGGCGGGCGATGAGGTGGACATTCTGACGGTCGATGCCAAAACTCCGAAGAAAAAATTACCCAAGGATTACTTGGGTTTCCCCATCCGTCACACGCAGGGTTTCACGTTCCCTCTGTACAATCAGATCAGCCTATCGTTTGATTTGCCAGAAATGAAGGGTGCTCGCATTTTGGAAAAGTTCCAGCCCGATTTGATTCACGTGACATCGCCTGGCTTTATGGTCTTCGCTGCCATCTTTTATGCTCGTGTACTGTGCATTCCGTTGGTGATGAGTTATCATACTCATTTGCCAACCTACGGAAGGAATTACCTCGGCTTTATCCCTGGTATTGAAAAGATGTCATGGGAAATGTTGCGCTGGGCGCACAGCAGGGCCGATCTGACGCTCGTCACATCCCCACAAATGCAAGCCGAACTCCAAGCCAACGGGATCCCTCGTGTCGATGTATGGCGCAAGGGCATCGATACGGAACGATTTGATCCCAAATTTAAATCTCAAGAGATGCGTCACAGGATGACAGATGGTAATCCAGATGATTTTCTGATGGTGTACGTGGGTCGTCTAGGTGCGGAGAAGCGTCTCAAGGACATTAAAGCCATGTTGGAACGCATGCCCAATGCTCGTCTGTGCATCGTTGGCAAGGGACCGCAAGAACAGGAACTCAAGGACTGGTTCAAGGGCACCAAGACAGTCTTCACGGGACAACTCACGGGCGATGATTTATCGGCCGCCTTTGCTTCGGCCGATGTTTTTTGCATGCCATCGGACAGCGAAACGTTGGGATTTGTTGTTTTGGAGAGTATGGCTTCAGGAGTCCCCGTGGTGGGTGCCGCGGCGGGAGGTATTCCAGATTTGATTGCCGACGGGGAAACGGGTTTCTTGGTACCCCCCGGTGACACGGACGCCTTCTGTGAGAAACTCCAAGCGCTGTCCGTGCCATCTGCGCGAAAGAAGATGGGCATCGCAGCCCGCAGGGAAGCCGAACGGTGGGGTTGGGAAGCTGCCACATCGCATCTGCGCAATGTGCAGTACGAAAAGGCCTTGGTCAATTTTCACAGTCGCGCCTTCGGTGGATTAGGGCGTCCGCGTTCGGGTACCATGTGGCGCTTACTGGGGTGGCGGATCGGCCGTGTGTTGCAAAATCTAGGTGCTACCGTCCGCACGCGGATCGGATTTGCGACCGCTTGGAAGCGTGTCGTCCGTTGGCGTCTTCGTCGTCGACAAGGCAAGGCCGCCGCCTAGAGAGAAAAAAAGGGAAATAAGGAGGGACTTCTTTTGGAGCGGTTGGGCATTTGCATGCCTTGTCATTTTCATATCATCATCCATGCACTCATCCTCCCCCTACTGCAATCATTAACCCACTATACTTTTAAAAAAGAAACATGAAAATGGCGCGAACCTGAGACATGCCCACACACAAATATGCGCACTCGGTTCGTCATCATTTGTGAAACAAGATTTAAAAAAAATACTAAAATTGTTTGTAATAGCGAATTCGTATATGAAGAAAATATCCTCTATTGTTGTTAAAAAAATATATTTCCCATGGATACAGTACTACAACGAAAGAAGCAAGAATTTATGTTGGTCATATAGTGAGCATGCCAGGATCGTCCCTGTCGGATTCTTGTTCATCATTCAGGAGACCATCCGTCTCGGTGGCGTGGGTTGTGATGGTGGACGTGGTACTGGGGCGACGGGATGGCACCGTACGGGGCGTACCGACGCGAGACGACGAAGAAGAGTGGTTGATGATGTCATTGCCGGTACTGGTACTACTACCACCACCACCGCCACCACCACCACCACCGACCGACTTCGTGCGACGGCTCGAACTGTTCCGCGTGCCCGCTGTCTTGGCGTTGCCAACTGCCGCGGGTCTACTACTGCCATCCGACGCTGCTTCTCGCAAACATTGACTGCATTTCTCCCTCGCACGAACGTCTCCCACTTCGAACCAAATAGAGAGTTGTTGAGGAGACGTCGTTGTAGTCGTTGTCGTCTTTATGGGGATCTTGACTTGTTGCAAAAAGCGTCCATTGCAATGGCGGACGTAATTGACCAAATTGGTAGCCAATTGCATCTTATTGAATTTCCCGATACGATGATACGTTGGCCGGTATACTTGTACGAACTCTCGGAACCATTCGTTCCCCGCATGATGGTTGGACCGTCCCCCCCGTCCTAACAAGATATCCGTCGGGAGGGGCTGGTACACGGGGTATTTGCGATATTCCGTATCCGACAGGACCGGTGGCATAGTCCGCAGGCGCAAATGGTCGTCGATGGTGGTGTCTGGTTCCAACAATGGATTGGGATGATCTGTCAAGGGTCCATCAGCAAGTGTTTTCGGCCGTACCGGCATGGGACGAGGGGCAATCGGAAGCGGGTATATGGAATGGTGGGGACGATGGTGCAACGATGCGGGAGCAACGGGTGCGTGTCCCATGGGATTCGTCGTGATTCCGGAAGCAGGTATCGGATACCGCGGCAGAGGTACAGCCACTTGCCGTGGAGGCATCTGTGGTATTTGTTGCCAAGGGACGGGACTCGGAGTAGTCACCCGCTTGGAAGACTGATCGGTTTCGTCTCGTTGTCCATTCCAGGGATGTGGTGGAGTGTCACGTACATAAATTTCGTCTTCGGATGCATCGTCAAATTGTCCCTCTATTACATATTGATCAAAATCTTTCAAGGACTTGACACATGATGTAAGTGACTCTTTCGACCGCGATCTCACCTTCCCGGTGACTCGTGTACTGTACTGATCTTCCTCCTCCTGCTCTGTCAGAGAAGCGTCACCGAATCTTCTTTGACCTATTTCTCCTTCCCCCTCCACGGTTTCATTTCTCGGTGGTATCATTCCGATGGTACGTGCTCGTTTCATCGATCGTTGTCCGGAAAGTTCCAATAATTGCAAGGCCGCCGTTTCGGGACGCATTCGCTTATGACTTGCTCCTGTCCGTGTGTCAAAGCTGTCGTTGTTGTTGTTGCTGTCGTTGTCGTCGTCGGACATGATGCAAGGACCAAATACCACGAGAACGGAAGCAAAAGGCGAAGGTTGTCCTTTCCCCACTGACACGATCCTCCCCCCTTGCCCTTTTCCAAGAAAATGAAATTAGGCGCAAATGCAATGCATGATTGCATGCATCTCGTGCCCTTGCGCAACCACACCTCGCCACAATCCTCCCGGGTTGGCTCGCTGCTGAACGAAAATACCCAGTAATCGTTGAACTTGACCCGCTCCCCAAACTTCCGCCGTCCCGTCGACGACGCGTGAAGAACGCGCGTTTAAGAAAAGGACTCTCGCGACGTGCCTGAAGGACAATCGCGAAAGAGTTAAAAATTTGGTGTGCCATTTCCAACAACAACAACAACAACAACAAAAAACATGGGTTCTACTGCGTCATGGTAATACAATATGAGGGGTGCATTTCGAAGGACCCGTCTCTGTCCAATCCTTGGGATATGAAACTGACGTGCGCCTGCTGTAGTGGAATCCGTTTGCTCGGTCGTCGTCGTTTTGTCCGAAGTTTTTATTTATGTTACATTGGTTACAGTTATTTATTTCAACTGATGTGAAGTGGCGGGAAACGCGACTGACTCCCGTTCATCCTGAACGAAAATTGGTCCCACGGGTTTGTGTACTTCAAAAGTAAGGACTTCTTTAATGACGCCCCAGAAGGGAAATGTGAATTCTTTCATAAAATAGATAAAAACTAAAACTATTGTTGGCATTACCTAACCCTTTTTTCCAAACCTCAGCACTGCACCAGTACGGTATTCAGGTTGCTTTGTTATTCGTCGCCTGATACTGAGAGAGCTACAGCTAACAAAGAGGGATCACGTACCCAAGATGTAGAATGGGATCAGGTCCGTATCACATCAGCACAAAAAGAGTAGTTATCAATCCTTTTTCTGTCTAATCTTTTGATTTCAGCATCATTGTGTTGAACCTTGCATTTTCATATCCATCGTCATGGTATTTTTATTTGTCCCCTTCCTCGTCGAAAGCCCCCATTTGCTCATCACCATTTTCATCATCTGTTTCGGTGTCGTCATCATCGTCGTCGTCGTCATCATCATCATCGTCGTCGTCGTCGTCGTCGTTGACTGCTGCCCCCAAAGTGTAGTCAATATCATCCTCCTCCTCCTCTTCTGCGGCAGATGCAGATACTGCCTGTTTATTGATGCGACGAGCCAATGCACTCGCCTTTCGTTTGCTTCGTTGTCGCAAACCACTTCGGACTTCTTCTTCTGCTTTATTGCTGTCGTCATTATCGATGTCTTCCATATCGGTAGCCCCAGCTCTAGTCGAAAACAAGAACTTTTGTAATCCATCCATCTCATCCCTATTCACGTTTGTGAATTCCATCGTTTCTCCTTCCACTTGCACGACAAGATCAACGTAACGGCTATTGGCTCCACCCCGTCCACCCGAAGTAATTCCTTCCAATTTGTCGGCCGGGATGAGGAAAGGTGGCTTATGAAATAATAGGCCCCCATCTTCCAGTGGGAAGAGGACTCCGTCTTTGGTTCCATGGTAACAGGTGACGAATGGCATCCCCCCAGAAGTTGTGCTGACCCGATCCTCTTGGTAGGACGCAAAGGCCGATATTGACGCGGTTTCCGGATGGTGGACCTGTATGATTTTGATCCCGTTCAGTACACGTTCGAGGACTCGCCTCCATTCCAACGTTGGACTTTGGATCGAATTTTCCGTCGGTGGCGGCGGTGTTCTTCTCCACGCGGGCAATGACGTTGGCAGATGAAAGGATACGTGAGAAGCTGTCTTCTTTTGATTCTGCACCGTCAGTGGTGTCTTCAGATGCATCAGAACGATATCATTCGATTTTTTGGAAATATCCTTTTTACAGTCTTCCGGCTTTGGATAGATGACGATCTGCGACACCTGATCGACGGCGAGACACCAGGTCTCCGATGATGTCTTCACATCTGTCGCTACGATGTGTTCGTCGTAGAATGCGAGTGAAACCTTCCCCCCGCGGGGCGAAATCACGGGTGCGACGACGGGCCCTTCCAGTATCATTTCACCGCGATCCGACGGGGTACTGTGTACCCCCGTGGATTGCGTCGCGTCGTCGTGTCGTTCCACGGCCAACCGACACTGTTTCAAAAAATCGATAGCCCTGTCCTTGTCTCCATTGAATCGCCTTACCAATTGGTCTGATAATTCCGTAACAGACATCGTGGAAATACTCATGTCGATCGATCGCACGAAGGACTCGAGGAAAGGGCGTGTTGATTGTTGACGCGTTTGTGTAAGCGTGTGTTTGTGCGTGTGTTTCCCGTTTCCTTCCCGCCGAGGGACAAAGTATTTCAATGAAATATGTACTTGCCAGGAAGACTTTCCCCTTTGTGGATTATACTTGATTGGATATTTTACTGAATTAAAAAAAAAAAAAAGGATGGGGAAGAGATCACAACCATGGCTTTGGTTATTCGGCCATCCTGGCGCGTGAAACCCCTCCAAAAAGATTGATGTGAACCAAAGGCGACGCCGGTTGTGGAATGATTTTTTTTTTTTTTTTT
>Ga0051981_10001297_pt1 | contig 12172 bp, 8 predicted proteins | sample CryGey13umfilter_3_FD_59644 | JGI IMG/M metagenome (GOLD analysis project Ga0051981, IMG submission 59644) | Groundwater microbial communities from aquifer in Utah, USA - Crystal Geyser 4/10/14 3 um filter | ecosystem: Environmental > Aquatic > Deep subsurface > Groundwater | place: USA: Utah... | reverse complement strand
CGCGAGCAGAAGCAGGCCGCCTATGCGGCCGACGTGACCTACGGCACCAACAACGAGTACGGCTTCGACTATCTGCGCGACAACATGGTCTACGAGACGGCCGACCGTGTGCAGCGCGGACTGGCCTACGCCATCGTCGACGAGGTGGACTCCATCCTGATCGACGAGGCGCGCACGCCGCTGATCATCTCGGGCCAGGCCGACGACCACACGGACGTCTATCTGAAGATCAACGCCGTCGTCCCGCACCTGAAAAAGCAGATCGGCGAACTCGACCCGCGCACCGGCGAAGGCGTCATCGAGCCGGGCGACTTCACGGTGGACGAGAAGTCGCATCAGATCCATCTCACGGAAGAGGGCCACGAGAACGCCGAGCGCCTGCTCAGCCAGGCGGGCTTGATCGCTGAAGGGGCGAGCCTCTACGACGCAGCCAACATCACGTTGATGCATCACCTGAATGCAGCGCTGCGGGCCCACCATGTCTACAACCGGGACCAGCACTACGTCGTGCAGAACGGCGAGGTGATCATCGTCGACGAGTTCACCGGCCGGCTGATGAGCGGGCGGCGTTGGAGCGATGGCCTGCACCAGGCCGTCGAGGCCAAGGAGGGCGTGCAGATCCAGGCCGAGAACCAGACGCTGGCCTCCATCACCTTCCAGAACTACTTCCGCATGTACGGCAAGCTGTCCGGCATGACGGGCACGGCCGACACCGAGGCCTACGAGTTCCAGGAGATCTACGGCCTCGAGACGGTCGTCATCCCGCCGAACCGCCCGACCATCCGCAAGGACGAGCTCGACCTGGTCTACAAGACCAATTTCGAGAAGTACCACGCGGTCATCGCGGACATCAAGGACTGCCACAAGCGCGGGCAGCCGGTGCTCGTGGGCACCACCTCCATCGAGAATTCGGAATACGTCTCCAAGCTGCTGACGGCGGAGAAGCTGCCGCACAACGTGCTCAACGCCAAGCAGCACGAGAAGGAGGCGCAGATCGTCGCCCAGGCCGGCCGACCGGGTGTGATCACCATCGCCACCAACATGGCCGGTCGCGGCACCGACATCGTGCTGGGCGGCAATGTCGAGAAGCAGATCCAGTTCATCGAGGCCGACGAGACCATCCCGGCCGACGAAAAGGCGCGCCGCATCCAGCAGCTCAAGGACGAGTGGCAGGGCCTGCACGACAAGGTCAAGGCCGAGGGCGGCCTGCGCATCATCGCGACCGAGCGCCACGAGAGCCGCCGCATCGACAACCAGCTGCGCGGCCGTGCCGGCCGCCAGGGCGACCCGGGCTCCAGCCGCTTCTATCTGTCGCTGGACGACCAGCTGATGCGCATCTTCGCTGGCGAGCGGGTGCGCGCCATCATGGACCGCCTGAAGATGCCCGAGGGCGAGGCCATCGAGGCAGGCATCGTCACGCGTTCCATTGAGGGCGCGCAACGCAAGGTCGAGGCCCGCAACTTCGACATCCGCAAGCAGCTGCTGGAGTACGACGATGTGTCGAATGACCAGCGCAAGGTCATCTACCAGCAGCGCAACGACATCCTGGAGGCCGAGTCGCTGGTCGCCCAGATCGCGTCGTTGCGCGAATCCACGCTGACGGATGTCGTGCGCACCTTCGTTCCGGCGGAGAGCCTGGAGGAGCAGTGGGACCTGGCGGGCCTGGAGCAAGTGCTGCAGAGCGAGTGGCAGATCAGCATTTCGCTGGCTGAGCTGGTCAAGGCCAAGGATTCCATCAGCGACGAGGACATCGTCGACGCGGTGATCAAGGCTGGCGATCAGCTGTTCCAGGCCAAGCTGGACCGGGTTGGCATCGAGCAGTTCAACCCGTTCATGCGCATGGTGCTGCTGCAGAGCATCGACCAGCGCTGGCGCGAACACCTTGCGGCGCTGGACTACCTGCGCCAGGGCATCCACCTGCGCGGCTACGCCCAAAAGAACCCCAAGCAGGAATACAAGCGCGAAGCCTTCGAGCTGTTCTCGCAGCTGCTGGACCTGGTGAAGATGGAAGTCACCCGCACGCTGCTGAACGTGCGCATCCAGAGCCAGGAAGAGGCCAACCAGGCCGCCGAGGCGATGGAGCGCCGCGCCGAGGCGGTGGCCAATGTCACCTACCAGCATCCGAACGAGGACGGCTCGGTCAGCCAGGAGGTCGACCCGGCCACGCTGCTGGCCCAGTATGGCCATGTCGGTCGCAATGACCCTTGCCCCTGTGGCAGCGGCAAGAAGTTCAAGCTTTGTCATGGGAAGCTGGCCTGATGCCCCTGCGGCGTAGTCCGGTGGGTCGTTGGCGTTGAATTTGCTGGATCCCGCCCCACCCACTCGGGTGTAAAGCCGTGCATTCGGGCACGAACGCGTGCCTAGCCCACGCGCATGGGGGGTGCTCGCTGGTGCCCCAACCCCCTAGAGTGCGCCCTAAATGTTCAACCATCCTCGGGTTAGCCCGATGGAAACCTCAGAAAGCCTGAAATGAAAGCCCTCTTCGCCGCCGCCGCCCTGAGCATGGCGACCTGCGCCATGGCAGGCACTGTGATCGTCAGCAACATCACCCACAAGGACCCCACGGGCTTTGGTACGGCGTTCAACGACACGAACGTCTACAGCTTCACGCTCACCGAGAACACCTGGGTCAGCGGATTCCTCAACACCAAAGGCAGGCTGGGGGCGACGCCTGCGATCGACATCCAGGCGGTCACGCTGACCAACGCCGGTACCGGTCAGACCTTCGATTGGTCCGAACTGCTCGCGGTGGACTGGAACAAGCAGCGGACGGGTCTCGAGCAGTGGGAACTGCAGCCCCGTGATCTGTCTGCCGGCACCTGGGGCCTCAGCGTCCAGGGGGTCAGCTACTCGAACAAGCTGGCGAATGGCTACACGGTGACCCTGGAGCTGCCGGAGCCGGGCACGGTTGCGCTTGCCGCCGTCGCCGTCCTGGGCGCACTGAGCGCGACCCGCCGCCGCAAGTCGGCCTGAATGACTCGATTCTCACCGCTGAGACCATGAAGAATCATTTGATCCCGCTGGTTGGTGCCGCGCTCTTGACCTTCGGCGCGCAGTTTGCTGCGGCTGCCGAAGTCACCATTGCATGGCAGGGCAACAAGGCGCTTGCCGGTGTCGCGCTGCAGGCGTTTGACACCACGGTCAGCTCGTCCGAGCCAGTGTTTGACGACTACGCCCTGCGCCTGGGCTACACGAACCTGAGCAACAACTCGAGTTTTGCGGCCTTCTGCATCGCGCCGCTGAAAGGCAACTCGGTGCTGCCCGAGCAGTACACGAAGTCCGCTTTTGGCGGCGATCAAGGCGCGCATCTGGCGTCGCTCTACCAGGTTGCCTACCGTGCCAACATGGACGCGACGCAACAAGCCGCGTTCCAACTGGCCGTGTGGGAGTTCACTCAGGAGGTGCCCAACGCTTCGGGGGTGATCTCGTTCGGCACCCGCACCGGCAACTTCCACGTCAGCGCGCCGGACTCGGTCCTGAACTTGGCAGACAGCTATGTTTCCGATGCGCTGAACTTCAAAGGTCAAAGCGCCTTCAGCGTCTTCAAGCTGAACAACGCGACCTATCAAGACCTGGTCACGGCCGAGATCACCTCCGCGGTGCCCGAGCCAGAGACGTTTGCGCTGTTCCTGGGCGGCCTTGGTGCCATCGGCCTGCTGGCGCGCCGCCGGACGGTACGCTGACCTGTTCGTTCGAGCAGGCCTCTGAAAAAGAAACGCCCCGCAGCTTCTGCTGCGGGGCGTTGTCGCTTGAGGTCAGGCAGTTCTCGTAGTGCGACGTCGCAGCGCCAGCTCAGGTCGCTGAAGGCGCCACAACACCGGTCAGGCCGCCTCGGTCAGCGCCTTCTTCATTTTCTTCATCGCGGCGACTTCGATCTGGCGGATGCGCTCGGCCGACACACCGTACTCGGCGGCCAACTCGTGCAGCGTCATGCCGCCTGAAGCATCGTCGTTCACCCGCAGCCAGCGTTCCTCAACGATGCGTCGGCTGCGCGGGTCCAGCACGTCCAGGGCTCGCTGGATGCCGTCGCCTGCCAGGTCGTCACGCAAACGGGCTTCAATGACGCGTGTCGGCTCCTGGCTGTCATCAGCCAGATAGGCGATCGGCGCAAAGCTTTCGCCGTCGTCGTCACTCTGCGGCTCCAGGGCCACATCACCGCCAGACATGCGGGTTTCCATTTCCAGCACGTCTTCGCGTTTGACATTGAGTTCGCGAGCCACATGGGCCACCTCGCCCTCGGTCAACGTGTTGCGGTGGGTGGAGGCGTCATCCTGGCCCGCTTTGAGCTGGTGCTTCATCGAGCGCAGGTTGAAGAACAGCTTGCGCTGAGCCTTGGTGGTCGCGACCTTGACCATGCGCCAGTTCTTCAGGATGTACTCGTGAATCTCGGCCTTGATCCAGTGCATCGCATAGCTCACCAGCCGAACGCCCTGGTCGGGGTCAAAGCGCTTGACGGCCTTCATCAAGCCGACATTGCCCTCCTGGATCAGGTCGCCCTGGGGCAGCCCGTAGCCGACGTACTGGCGCGAGATGGACACCACCAGCCTCAGGTGCGACAGCACCAGGCGTCCGGCGGCCTCCAGGTCGCCATGGTCCCGCAGGCGGCGTGCAGCCGAGCTTTCCTCCTCGGCGGTCAGCAGCGGCAGGCGGTTGACCGCGGTGATGTAGGCATCAAGATTGCCCAGCGAGGGCACCAGGGCCCAGGGGTCGCGGACGGCAATGGCGGCGGTGGCAGGCATCGTGACGAGTCCTTCAAAACCATCGCGGAACATACGATGGCGGCGTGATATTAGCACTCTGCTTTGTTGAGTGCCAAAACCAATCAGGGCCAGTCTGAAATGCAGTATTGCTGCCGGCGCAACGGTGTGCAGCCACCAACATCCGGTGGCTGGAACGCCCCGTGAGTCAGTCGACCAGCCCGAAATCCGGGCTTTTGATCATGGCTTCGATGTCCAGCAGGATCAGCATCCGCTCGCCAATCTTGCCCAGGCCGGTGATGAAGCGGGCATCCATCGCCGCCGGTACCTCGGGGCGGGGCTTGATCTCTTCGGCGCTCAGTTCCAGCACGTCGGAGACCGAGTCGACGACGATTCCGACCACGCGTCCGGCCACATTGAGCACGATGACGACGGTAAAGCCGTTGTACTCGGCCGCCTGGCCCAGGCGCAGCCGCAGGTCCAGGATCGGAACGATGACGCCGCGCAGATTGACCACGCCCTTGACGAAAGCCGGCGCGTTGGCCACGCGCGTCGGCGCTTCATAGGATCGGATCTCCTGAACCCTCAGGATGTCCAAGCCATATTCCTCTTCGCTGATGCGGAAGGTCAGGAACTGGCGGTTGTCTGTACGGGCCAAGGCCTGCCCGGCCTGGGCGCCGGTGCTGGGAACGAGGTCGGTGGAGCTCATCGGGCGCTGTGCAAGGGGAAGGAGGAAGCTTCATTTTGCCCGCTCCGCGAACGCAGCCGCTGCGAACATTCCTTGATCCCAGCCTCTGGCTCATCGACGGTCGGCAGCGCGGCCGGTCTGCGCCAGGCGGCTGACCAGCGCGCGCCCTGACCGGCGATGCGCGCCCGCTCAGGGCGTGGTCTGCCGTGCGCTCCGTTTGAACTGGCGGTCAGCCCTCGATCCGCCGGAGCCGGCAGCGGCCGCCGGATTCATTCGGCCTGGGCCTCGCGCAGGGTCTGCACCACGGGCCGCATCAGCACGCCGCGCAGGCTCCACCAGCCGGCGCTCCAGGCCAGCAGCGCGCCGCAGGCCGCGCCGACGAGTGGCACCCAGGGCTTGATCTGCCAGTCGAACTCGAACACCCAGCGAGCCAGCAGCGCCGCCAGCACCAAGGCCACGGCGCCGGCCAGAAAGCCTGCCAGCGCACCCACGCCCAGCAATTCGGCGCGTTGCACCTGTGCCAGCAGCGTGGACGGCGCGCCGAGCGCCCGCATCAGTGCGAACTCGCGCGTGCGCGCCTCGCGCGTGCTGCCCACGGCCGCCAGCAGCACGACCAGGCCGGTCGCCAGCGTGAAGCCGAACAGGAATTGCACGGCCTGGATCACCTGGTCCAGCACGCCCTGAACCTGGTTGAGCTGGGCCGACACATCGATGACGGTCAGGTTCGGAAACTGCCGTGCGAGATCGCGGTCCAACCGGCTGCCCGCCGGCAGGCGGTAGGCGGCGATCTGCGTCGCCGGCAGGTCGGGCAGCTCGGCAGTCTCGAACAGCACGAAAAAGTTGACCCGCATCGATGACCAGTCCACCTTGCGCAGGCTGGTGATGCGGCCCTGCACCGGCAGGCCGCCGATGTTGAACGCCAGCGTGTCGCCGAGCTTGAGCCCGAGCGTCGTGGCGAGGCCCGACTCGACGCTCAGGCCGAGTTCGCCCGCCGGGGCGCTGCCCCAGCGCCCGGCGACGATCTCGTTGTGGGCCGGTGCGGCCCCGGCATGGCTGAGGTTGAACTCGCGCTCGGCGAGGCGCTGGGCGCGCTCGTCGGCAAAGCGCCGGGCCTGCACCGCCTCGCCACCGATGGCGGTCAGCCGGCCACGGATCATCGGGTACCAATCAAAGCGCTCGACACCGGCGCCGGTCAGCGTCGCGCGGAAGGCCTCGCTCTGGTCGGGCTGGATGTTGATGACGAAACGGTCCGGTGCCGCCGCCGGCGTGGCGCGGCGCCAGCTGTCGATCAGGTCGGTGCGCAGCAGGACCAGCAGGGCCAGGGCCAGCATGCCGACGGCCAGCGAGGCCACCTGCATGACCGCAAACCATGGCCGCGCCGCCACCTGGCGCGTGGCCAGTAGCAGCCAACGGGGCAGGCCGGCGCCGCTGACATTGACCGGCACCAGCCGGCGCAACAGCCCGACAGCGGCCCAGGCCAGCAGCCCGAACAGAAGCACCGCGCCGGCAAAGCCTGCCGCCGCGATGGCGCCGAGCTTCAGGTCGTCGGCGAGCACCACGAGAATGGCCGCGAGGCCCGCGACACCGGCGCCCAGCACCAGCAGCGATCCGGCCTTGGGCGCGCCCAGGTCGCGGCGGATCACGCGCAGCGGTGGCACGGCCGCGAGCTGCAACACCGGCGGCAGGCCGAAGCCCAGCAGCAGCGACAGCCCCAATCCGAGGCCGAGCAGCGCAGGCCAGGCGCTGGGAGGCGGCAGGTCCACGTCGATCAGGCCGGCCAGCAGCGACACAAAGACCTGGTGCAAGCCCAGGCCGCCGAGCGCGCCAGCGAGGCTGGCGCTCAGGCCTGCAAGCAGGAACTCCAGGCCATAGGCCCAGGCGATGCGGCGCTGCGGCTGCCCAAGCACACGCAGCATGGCGCAGGCGTCCAGATGCAGGGCTGCGAAGTCGCGCGCGGCTAGGGCCACCGCCACCGCGGCGAGCAGGGCCGAGAGCATGGCCACCAGGCGCAGGAAGCGTGCGGCACGGTCCAAGGTCTGGCGCATCTCGGGGCGGCCGGACTCCAGCGACTCGAGCCTCACACCGCGCAGCCCGCCACCCTCGATCAGGCGCTCGGCGCCCGCGACGAAGCGACGCACCGCGTCGGGTGCGGCACGCGGGCCCGGCACGACAGCGAGGCGGTAGGTGATGCGGCTGGCCGGCTGAACGAGGTGGGTGGCTTCCAGATCGCCCTCGGTCAGCATCACGCGCGGCGCGAAGTTCATGAAGCCGGCGCCGCGGTCGGGTTCGGTGTCGATGATGGCGGCCAGCTTGAAGCGGCCGTCGCCCAGCAGCAGCATGTCGCCCAGCTTGAGGCCGAGGCCGTCCGCCACTGCCGGGTCGACCCAGATCTCGCCGGGTGCCGGTGCGCCGCTGCGGCGCGGCAGGGCCTCGCGCAGCGCGATCCGGCCGCGCAGCGGATAGCCGTCGCCAACCGCTTTCACGGCCACCAGCCGGGTCTCGCCGCCCTGTGCGTCTTCGGCCCGCGCCATGCTGGCAAATGTCAGGCTGCGCGCGCCGCTCAGTTGCAGCGTGGCGGCCAGGTCGAGCAGCGGCTGCGGTGTCGGCTGGTCGCTGGCGACCACGGCGTCACCGCCGAGCAACTGCGCCGCGTCTCGACGCAGCCCCTGGTCCAGTCGGTCGGACAGAAACGCCACCGCGCACAGCGCCGCGACCGCAAGGGCCACGGCCAGCATCAGCAATCGCAGTTCGCCGGCCCGCCAGTCCCGCAGCAACTGGCGCCAGGCGACGGCCAAGATGAGGGGCGGACGCGGTGCGGGCGGGGCGGCGGGGTTCATTCACAGGACTGTAGCCGCGGCGTCCGGGCCACGGGACCTCACCTCACCGCTGCCGTTCGCGCCCGTCGGATATCACCGTGCCGAGCCTGTAAACTCGGGCCCCGACGCGGGTGTAGTTCAATGGTAGAACGCTAGCTTCCCAAGCTCGATACGTGGGTTCGATTCCCATCACCCGCTCCACTTCGACTTTCCACGGACTTCCAGAAAAGACCATGGAGTGTCGCAAGTGATTGTCACGGTTCAGCTTTTTCGCCATCGTTGAATCCAGTGACTGCCAGCGAAAACCACTGACTGCCGGTACAAAGCGGTACATCAAGTGGTACATCGGAACGCGGAGCTTCCCACTTTCGCATTCTTGCTGGAGGAGCGCGGGGACGAACAGGACCATGCAGCCAACTCGATTCTCAGGAGTTGGGCTCATGCTCTCAGACCTCATGGTTCGTCAGGCCAAGACGACCGGCAAACCGTACACGCTGGCCGATGCCGACGGCCTCTCCCTCTTCGTTTCCGCCAACGGCGCCAAGGCTTGGCACTTCCGCTTCACGTGGGGCGGCAAGCGCGATCGCATGTCCTTCGGCAGCTACCCGGCCCTCTCCCTGAAGGAGGCGCGCGAGCTTCGTGATGGAGCCCGCACGCTGCTCGCCAAGGGCGTCAACCCGCACACCGAACGCAAGCGCAAGCGCCACGCCATCGTGTTGGCGGGCGAACACACGTTCAAAGCGGTCTATGACCAGTGGCTGGCACATCGCAAGCTGTCGTTGGAGGAAGGACGGCAGACCAGCCTGGAGCAGATCGCCCGCGTCTTCAAGAAAGACGTGTTCCCGGTGCTGCACCACCTGACGATCTACGACATCACGCGCGCGCACCTGCTGGACATCATCGGCAAGGTGGAAAAGCGCGGCTCGCTGTCGGTGGCCGAGAAGCTCAGGACGTGGTTCACCCAACTGTTCACCTATGCCACGGTGGCGATCCCGAACATGCACGACAACCCCTCCAAGGACTTGGAGGTCGTCGCGCTGCCGCTGCCGCCGGTCGAACACAACCCGTTCCTACGCATGCCAGAGCTGCCGATCATGTTGCAGACGCTGCGCAAGTACCGCGGGCGCCTGAACACGCAGTTGGGCATTCGGCTGCTGATGCTCACCGGCGTGCGCACCGGCGAGCTGCGTTTCGCCACGCCCGACCAGTTCGACCTTGAGCAAGGCCTGTGGATCATCCCGGTGGCCAGGCTCAAGCAGCGCGCGCTACTCACGAAGAAGAAGCGCAAGCGCCTGGTGGACATCCCGCCCTACATCGTGCCACTGTCGGTGCAGGCCCAGGAAATCGTTCGCCACCTGCTGGACCAGTGCAAGCCGGCCCAGGCCTACCTCATCCCGGGCGACTGGTGCTTGAAGCACACCGTCAGCGAGAACACGTTCAACGGCGCGCTCAAGCGCATGGGCTACGAGGACCAGCTCACGGGGCACGGCATCCGCGCGACGATTTCGACCGCGCTCAACGAACTCGGCTACCCGAAGAAGTGGGTGGATGCCCAGCTCTCGCACGCCGACCCGGACAAGATCAGCGCGACCTACAACCACGCCGAGTACGTCGAGCAGCGCCGCGTGATGATGCAGGATTGGGCGGATCGCCTGGACCTGTTCGAGCAGAACCAGGTCGAGATCGCCAGCCGCCACCTGACCATCACGCTGCAAGGTCTGCCGACCATCGCCGGCCAGGCGGCCGTGCAGCCGCCGGTTGTCGACCTCACCGCGCCGCAGTTGATCGTGACCGCGCCGACGCCCAATATGCCCACAGCGCCGGCATCGGTGCAGCGGTTGTCGGCCGTGCGCATGCCCGAATACGCCCGGCCGCGGCTGTCGGACGCGCAGCGCGAACGCCTGCAGGTGCTGGAGACCTTCGAGGCGCCGCACAACCTTTCGGTGGCGAACTACGCCAAGCTCGCGGGCAAGTCGCGCCGCTGGATCACCTATGAGATCCAGGCCGGCAACCTGCTGTCCATCCACATGGGCCATCGGGGGCAGCGGGTGCCGGACTGGCAGCTCGATCCGCTCAAGCGCAGGCTCGTGCAGTCCGTGCTCAAGCAGGTGCCGCGGGGTCTCGACACTTGGTCCATCTACCACTCGCTCCTGCAGTCCTATGACGCGCTGGGCGGACGCTCAGCCATCGAGGCCGTCAGCCCGAAGAACCTGCATCTGGCCGCGCGGCTGGTCGCGGCGCGGAGCGTCGCGGTGGACGACCCCGCAGAGGCTTCCAACATCCCGGTGGAAGTGCGGCAGCGCGTGCAGCGGCTGGTGCGTGACGCCATTACGGCAGATGTGTCGGATGACCTGGTAGCGCCATGAGGCACAAGACTGGGCCGTACCTCGATACGGTGCGGCGCTTCATAGGAGACATAGCGAGTGATCCAGCCCAGCGTCAACCTGCTTCAGGGTCTTTGGGCTTTTCGCCCGTGGTCGCTCCTTCGCCGTAGAACTGCACGCCGAGTTCGATGCGTGGTCGGCCCGAGGCGATGCGATGACGGTTGGTGTCCCGCAGCGAGTAAACACAGCCGCAGTATTCCTGCTGGTAGAAGTTCTCGCGCTTGCTGATCTCGATCATGCGCGCCGAGCCGCCACCCTTGCGCCAGTTGTATTCCCAGTACATCACACCTGGGTACTTGGCCGCCGCACGCACGCCGCAGTCGTTGATCTGCTGCATGTTCTTCCAACGCGATATACTCAGAGAACTGGTGATCACCGGAAAGCCATGCTCATGCGCATACAGCGCCGTGCGCTCGAAGCGCATGTCGAAGCACATGGTGCAGCGCACGCCGCGCTCGGGCTCGTGCTCCATCCCCCGGGCCCGCTCGAACCAGTTGTCCCGATCGTAGTCGGCATCGATGAAGGGCACGCCGAACTGCTCGGCGAAGCGGATGTTCTCGTTCTTGCGCAGCTCGTATTCCTTGAGCGGATGGATGTTGGGGTTGTAGAAGAAGATGGTGTAGTCGATGCCAGAGGCCAGCATGGCCTCCATGACCTCGCCCGAGCACGGCGCGCAGCAGGAATGCAGCAGCACCTTGTCATGGCTGCCGGGCAGCGCAAGCGGTTTGCGTTCGATGGTGGTGTTCATCTTTTGGCTCCTCGCGCGGTGGCGGTGGCTGGCTGGCGGGCCAGTTCGATGAAGGCCCGCACGTAGTCGATGGCCGTGTCCGCCTCGCGCGCGCCCAGGAAGATCTGCTTGGCAATGCCGCGCGCACCCAGCCGCACGGGCACCACGTCCATCTTGGCCGCGTACTCCTCGACCAGCCAGCGCGGCAGGGCGGCCACCCCGCGGCCGCTGGCCACCATCTGCAGCATGATGTCGGTGGTTTCGATGGCCTTGTGGCGCTTGGGCGTGACACCGGCCGGCAGCAGGAACTGGTTGTAGATGTCCAGGCGCTCGATGTCCACGGGATAGCTGATGAGCACCTCTTGGGTCAGCTGCTGGGGCTTCACGTAAGCCGCCGAAGCCAGGGCATGGCCCTTGGCCACGACCAATACCTGTTCGTAGTCGAACACCGGCTCGAACTTCAGGCCCGGCTTGTAGAGCGGATCAGGCGTGACCAGCAGGTCGATCTCGTAGCCGAACAGCGCGCCGATCCCGCCGAACTGGAACTTCTGCTTGACGTCCACATCCACGTCGGGCCATGCGGCCAAGTAGGGCGACACCACCTTGAGCAACCACTGGTAGCAAGGGTGGCATTCCATGCCGATGCGCAGCGCACCGCGCTCGCCCTGCGCGAACTGGCCTAGGCGCTCTTCGGCCAGGTCCAGTTGCGGCAGCACACGGTTCGCCACCGCCAGCAGGTACTGCCCGGCTTGTGTCAGGCGCAGGCTTCGGCCTTCGCGCAGCCAGATGTCGGTGCCCAATTGTTGCTCCAGCTTCTTCATGCTGTGACTCAGGGCCGACTGGGTGAGGTTCAACACGCC
>Ga0051981_10001292_pt1 | contig 12187 bp, 10 predicted proteins | sample CryGey13umfilter_3_FD_59644 | JGI IMG/M metagenome (GOLD analysis project Ga0051981, IMG submission 59644) | Groundwater microbial communities from aquifer in Utah, USA - Crystal Geyser 4/10/14 3 um filter | ecosystem: Environmental > Aquatic > Deep subsurface > Groundwater | place: USA: Utah... | reverse complement strand
GCCTAAAAGGGTTCTTGAGAAAGAGGCGCGTTGTTGTTGGTGGTGGTCCGAGAGCAACAAAACCCCCCCTCCTCACCGCACACACTCTTCACTCAAAACGCGAGGTTTTTGTCTTCTTTCTAAAACAAAATTTGCAGTTTTGTCGTCGAATTCCTTCAAATACGAAATCAATGGGATTTCTATATCATCAACAGTAGAACGTTCCTGCCAGTGCGCGAATTTCGAAATTCTCGTTTTCATTCCGAATTTTTCGTCCTCATTTACTCTGTTTAGTATAGTAGAAACTTTGCAGTAAGGAACACGGTGACTCCGTAAAAGGCAGGTTGAGCAGGCGGAGGTTGGTGACGTAAGAGAAGTTGTTCGTTTTTTCGACCAAGTTGGAAGCATCCTGTTGTTTCGGGTTGCGTCTGTCTTGTGGCCCCGCCAAGGTGTGGAGAACAATAAAAGAGTAGCAAACATGGAAACGCACTTGTCAATCACAGTCAACATATCAACACACGCTTAGATTTTCTACTAAGGTTTTAAGTATTGGGATTTGGCCAGAAAAATTCTATCATCAAAGACACAGCGAAAGACTAACAGTAATGTTCCACTTGGAGGGGTAAAAGGAAAGAGAAGACAAAGACATTCTGGTTTGTTGTTACGGTTGGTAGAGAACCAGCCTTCTTTACATTACCGTGATGACACAACAATAAACCTAGATCACTTACACAGTCACTACGATAGCTCGAAATTGTTTGATGACGTATGAATCCAGGAGCAATCTCCCGGGACTAACAGCAATAGGAGATATCATTTCACACCGCTTTCCAGCGGACGTTGACCAGTAGAGAGCGTAATACATTCTCTACTTGTAGTGTTAGACGAATAGTACTATTAAATATCATAAAATAATACTCCTAGAAGTACTGACTGAGAAATATCATCTCATAACGATTGGCAGACAAAGATTCCAGCTGCGCTGTTTGATGAAAGAAGAGGTAAACGCGAAGTCTCGGGCATAAATAATTTTACTTCGCGAAGTATTCCATCAGCCACAGACGGAAGGTCGACATCACATCGAGAACATCAAACATCAAAGGCATAGAGAAGCAAACCGCTCTCTACATCATCACAGAATCCTTTCAAGGTTACATTTCTGAATCATTTCGAATCCTCTCAACGGTAATAAACCAACACGAACCATGGCGATCACACAAAGAACCACCTTCTTTTTAGCGAGAGTCGTCCCTCGGATGGCTCGGCCTTCGTTTCCGCGTGGCGTGACTACAACTGCAGCTATCGGCAACAATGTCGAAATGCGTTTGAACTCCGAAAATGTCAAGGCTGTCTTCCGATCCATGGCCATGCAGGTAAGGAAGATTGCATCGTATGGCAGCTCGTCGTTCGTGCTGTTGATGTGAATTCCCATCCCTATTGCCAGTGAATAAGTCTTCGTTGATGTGATCCCCCCCGCCTCACCCTGCAAGTTTTTTTTTGCATTCTATCCTTTTTTCTTGATACCCCTTTCACAGGATGATGACATGCGGAATGATTTGTCGTATAGTTTAGCATTTGGTCATGATGAAGAAAGTGCCGATGCCTGGCAATTTCAAGTACTTTCAGACCCACGAATGCAAAGTCAGTTAGAAAAGAGTCGTGGTCAATGCCTTCCGAAGACCATTATGGCAAAGCACGTGGACCATGAGCCTCTCCCCAAAACAATGGACGATGCTTTGGCACCTACTCGACGCGCTATCGTTATTACAGAAAACAAGGCACCGTTTCGAATTTGGAACGTAAACACAGCCTGGGAACAACTGTGCGGATACTCTTTCTTGGAATCACGTGGCAAGACTCTCGGATCGTTGTTACAAGGTAAAGAAACAGACACAATTGCGGCGACTAATTTAATTTCCAAAATGTTACAAGGAGAAGAAGAAGTGGGCACCGAACTTATCAATTATACTAAAAACGGCCGTCGCTTCACAAATCGAATTCGAGTGGGTCCCATTTTCGATGACCATCACAAGGTAACACATTTCGTCGGTGTGCTCCAAGAGATGCATGCCTAAAGCACGAACCATGTCCATTATTTGGTCGACGACAAAAAAGTCTGTTTCTTTTAACTGTAAATCCCCTCGATACAATATCTTTAACCTTACTAGCAGTCAGTGTGGTTGTGACTACATAAGCAATGAATACAACACGCAGAGAAGCCCTATCACAGAGCGAAGTTGGATGGTATGGTGCCATACTTCATCTTTAGCTAGTTACAGTACAACACCGGGTAATCCTACTCTCGTTACAGGTAGTAAAAGGACTAGTAGATCATGTCAGCCGCCTCCCGTTCCCGGGAACAAAAATTGTCGGCCCAACGGAATTTCACGATTAAATGTGAGATGTGATAGAAACGGTTGCGACCTTGGAATCGCTAACATTCTCACACCCTCGCAGCGACCGTCCTGCGTGGCCTCGTCGATGGCGGTAGAACGAAAGGAGGCTCACGTCGGCAGAACAGACCCTTTCCCTCTATCCGACCGACGATCATGATGACCACAGGAGAAGGAAGCTCGAGTAGTAGTAGTAGCTATGGGCTAGTCGAAGGAGAGTCAGTTGATGTTGGAAGATTGAATGTGAATGTCAGGACTCCGAATAATGACAACGATGGGATAATGCCAAACGATTTGGCAGCCGCCGAGGGGCCCTATTGTCGAGAAAAGGTCTATGAGCTCCTCATCTGCATCAGTTATCTTGTCGTATCGTCCATTGCCTTGTATGGTCTTCAGTTTCATCCACATGAACGCCCGATCCCTTACCAATTATTGGAAAGTTCTGGCGAATATGTCCGAAATCTGGTCAACGACGAATCATTTGAACATGAGACAATATCATTCCTGGCGCTGGTTGTTTTAGGCATTTGGCTTCCGCTTTTCATTCAGATTGGGTTAAGTTTCTGCGGTGATCGAAGGAGACATGACATTCACGCCACCCTTTGCGTTTACCTCGTTGCCATGTCAACCAATTCGATCGCCACGGAGGCCGTGAAACTTTACGTAGGGTACCTTCGTCCTATTTTTTATGAAGAATGTGAACCCAATGATACGTTCCAAGAATGTACGGCGGATAATGATATCAGTATACGAAAAAGTTTCCCATCAGGACATGCTAGTATGTCCTTTTGTGGACTCACGTTACTGACCTTGTTTATCCATGCACGCTTCGGTGTTGCAAGTCAAAGATACTATCAACGAGTCGGCGGTAGCAATGGAAGTCGATGGGTTCGAGAAACGATTCAAGTGGGAGTTGGATGGGCTCGGTTTGCCTCTCTTTTGGCCTTGTTACCCATGGGCGTGGCAACATTCATCGCTTCTAGTCGTGTGGTACGCTCTCTCTTTGGTTCGACCTTATGCAGTTTGTATTGTCTCTATCCTGCTTTGCAACATGATCCAACTAACAATGATACTCTTAACGTTTGTATTCACAGGTGGATAATAAGCATTTTCCTGCTGACATTGTTGCAGGATCTGTCCTAGGATCTTCCATTTCGGTATATGTGCACGGTCTTTGGTTCGACTAACTCGACAGGGGAAAAAAAGAAAAACTGTTTTCGCGAACACATCTTCAATGTCAACTACTATGAGTACTAGGAATGCATTGTTTGGTACCATATTTGTCAAAAGGAAAATATTTTTAAATTGAGGCACGACTTCACTCACAGTTAGACTATCATAGCCAACCTACAAATACTCTATTAGTAGAGACAATCGTGTTGGTCGACCAAATAGGATATTGCTTTATTTTGACGCTTCGGCTGCCTAGTATGCGTCTGGCCGTCTACCGTGCTCGACCTGCGTTTGCCGACGCTGCCGAAAGACGACCCAAGTGTGAGAAAGGGCATCATCTTCGTGGGATTGTTGTTGGTTGTGCAAAACCAAGCACAGGATCTACTATAGAGTAGTAACGAACCATGGGTTTGTCGACGGCAGAACGCAACAGGCGTAAGCGTGAAAGGAAAAAACGTGAACGAGAGGAACGCAAAAAGGAAGAAGAAGACCAGGCGAAACAGGCCAAGGAGGAGAGTACGAAACAGAAGTCGTCGGACCCCGCCGCCGCTACCGACGACGATGTGGAGATTGAATACGTATCAGAACCTATCTTATCGGAGGAAGTTGAAGGGTTACGTAAATTCAGAGATTTAGTCCCATTGTTAACATCCACTACTACCAACCAGACTCAACAAGAGAATGGATCGTCGTCGACTGCCGTGAAAGTAGAAGACGACGACGACGACGACGACGACGACGACGAGGATCAAGATGGAGAGTCTAGTCAAGCCATTTCGAAGCGTAAGCTGAGAGAAAAATTGAGGCCTACTGTCGCGGATCTGAAACGAAAAGTGTCCAGACCTGAACTTGTGGAAGCACACGATGTGACTGCCGCAGACCCAGAATTTTTGATCGAGCTAAAAAGTGTACCCGGAACGGTACCCGTTCCACGAAACTGGGGACGAAAGCGCAAGTATCTACAAGGAAAGGTGAGTTTTTTAAAAGTCTGTCTTGTCATGCATGAATTGATATTACTGTGGTATGTATGGGTTCTTTCCATCGTGTTTCTCAACGAATGGATCATTTGAGATAGCGTGGATTTGAAAAGCCACCCTTTAAACTACCCGATTTTATCCTCAAAACAGGTATTGCTGAGGTCCGTGATTCGGCCGCTGCCGATCAAGAAAAAATGACAATCCGACAAAAGAATCGTGCGCGTGTGAGTGGAAAGACGGGTGCCGTAGATGTAGATTATAGGACATTGTACGACGCCTTTTTCAAGCACCAGACGAAACCCACCAACTTGACTCAATTTGGAGACCTGTATTATGAAGGCAAAGAGTTGGAGGTAGACACGAGTCGACGACCCGGAGAACTCAGTCCCAAACTGAGGGAGGCTTTGGGGATGTTATCGGAAACGTCACCGCCGCCCTGGCTATTAAACATGCAACGGTACGGCCCCCCACCGAGTTACCCGTCTCTCAAAATTCCCGGTTTGAATGCTCCATTACCGAGTGCCGAATGTCAGTATGGGTACCATCCCGGAGGTTGGGGTAAACCACCGGTGGATCCGTATGGTCGTCCGTTGTATGGTGGAAATCCATTTGATCCTCCGGGCTCGGATACAAACAAGGAGGACCATGCAGAAGTTGTGACTAGTGATGGCAAAGTTTTGGCCAAAATGGAATGGGGTGCACTCCCAATCGGAAATGCAGAAGAAAGCGAGGATGAAGAAGAGGAAGAAGATGAGTCCAGTGACGAAGATATGGAGGAATCAGATGAAGGGGAAAAGGAAACTGAAGAACAAGGTGTCGAATCGGTCCTTCCGCCGCCTTCTATCTCTTCGACTGTTGCATCTGGTCCTGTCAGTCTACGTAAAGACGATGGAGAAGAAACTCCCGCAGCACCGAAACAGCTTTACCAAATTATTGAGCAAAAACAGGCCTCAGACCAGGGCAATGCTGTCTTTGCTTCGGACATTCAATACATTGTCCCTGGTGCAGCGCAACCTACCAGCAAGGCTCCGGAAGGAGCAGAGAGTGTTCTGGCCAAGTCCCTTCCTGCTGGTAAAAGCAGTAAACGCAAAAAGAAAAGTGATGATGACGATGATGACGATGACGACGACTTGGATAAGAAATTCAAATTCTAGCTTACTTTCCTTGCTACTCGTGTCGTTACGCTTTAGTTACAGCTATGGTAGCTAGACTTTCAAACGAATTGTATATGCAATAGACTATGTCGTTATTATTCTTTATTACCATTGGTTGAGTGCTGAATGTTCCGGGCGAACGTCCAAGAGGGCGTAGGAGTACTCGCTCACTCTAGGTAGCTAACAGAGAAGTTCGTATTCGTAATGGATCACAGTCAGTGGACGGAACCGACCACATCTTTTACTGACTGTGACGGTGATTGATAACAGTAGACACGGAATGACCGTCTGGCCTTGACCGTCTGGCCTTGACCGTCTGGCCTTGACCGTCTGGCCTTGACCGTCTGGCCGTCTCGTGTCACTTTTTACCGCCCAAAATTCGCGCTCATGTTTACCGTGTCACCAGCGTCGACCGCCCGTCCGTCGACTCGACGAGGCTGGATGCAAGTTTTTGCTCACCTGCGGCCTCGCTTGCCACCCACCATCTTCTTTTGACGCAGCCTTGTTATATTATTCATTTTTTTATTTTATTTCTTCCTTTTCTTGTTGTTGTTGTGATTGTCATAGCCGTATTTGATTGGACTGCGTCTTCAATTCGTGAGAATGCAGTCAGCAATCTTTCACGCTCTGAGACGCCAAGCTAAACGCCAGACTCAAAGCAATTCAAGGGCGACACAGGGGTATTGTTTTCGATGTCGTCAGCCATCAACACCCATGCTTCGTTTGCGACAAGAAGCTCGGGAATACCATGTGAGCACGGGTTGGTGGCATAGAGGTAGCTCAATAAATTCCTCCGCTGCATTCTCATCGGCTCAAATTGCAGTTTTGGATTCAGAAGACGAGTATGAGGCTGAAGAAGATGAGTTTTACAATTTAGAACTCTTAGCTCGACAACAGATGTCGTCGCACATTACACACTATGAAAGGCTCAACATGAGGTCGTTGGATCTGGAACCCGCCGAAAGTATAGTCTGGGATGACGACGAATACGATTCATTGATCTTCGAGGAGGATATTCTTCACGGCGAACATAATAATATTGAGGACGACTTTTGGTCTTTGTCTGAGCCAACACAATCGACGACCACCAAAAAGAAGACGGCGAAGGAACTTCTCGAAAATTTTGATCCCCAGAATCCTCCCGATACGGATGACCCAGAGGAATTGCAGATCTGGTTGGAATGTCAGTCGTATGAGGAAGGTATGCGGAAGTATCAAAAAGTGTTAGACGATGCTCGAAATCGAAAGGATTATAGCAGCATGTCGGTCTTTCAGAAGCAAGTACTGCGGTGGTTTCCACTTGTTCGTGATCACATTGCTCGTATGCAAAGCGAATATATGCTCAAACCGAGTGGCTCTTCACAAAAGTCGACGAAAAGATACGGGCCATATTTGTGTACTCTTCCACCGGAGAAGATGGCCGTCATTGCCGCTCATGAGGCAATGATGATGTGTCTACTGAAACCAGGAAAGAACGGTAATCTGGGATGTCCTTTCGTAACTATTGCTAAAAAGATTGGAGAGACGGTCGAGCATGAAATTCTTGTACACCGCCTTTTACACAAACGAATGATGGAACAAAAAGAACGCATAAAGAAAGAAGCTGAGTCGGACAAAACCAAGGAAGGGAGAGAAGGCGATGCAGGCGTAGACGACGACGGCGAAAAAGAAGTCGAAGATGAGGTTGGAAAGAAAGATGATGCGGAGTCTGACAACAATGAACCCGCTGTCGAGGGCGCCCCCGCCAACTGGATTTATGCTGGGTCGCATTTAAACAGGTTCCTAGACAATCTTTCTCGGAACGATTTATCTGTAAAAAAAAAACGTGTTATCCAATATGCAATTACACGCGCACGGCAAGTTTTGAATAAAGAAGAATGGTCTGAACCGGACCGTGTCGGACTCGGCGCTGCTCTGTTTCATTGTATCCTCGAGAATGCACAGGTGACGATCAACGGACAAGACGTCCCTGCATTTTCATATGAAAAAAGGTGGGTTGCGCATCACCGGCAACAGTGCGTCGTTATTTTGAACGAAAATCTATACGACAAAATTATTGCAGACAAAGTGTCAAATCCCTCGGCAATGACAACTCGATACAAGCCAATGATCCTTCCGCCCAAGCCATGGAAAAGCTCGGATGAGGGCGGTTACCTATGGTTGAAAGCGGAGTTGATGCGATATCATGGATGTAACATCCAAAAGGATGCAGTGGATAGCTCCGATATGAGTACTTTGCACCAGGGTTTGAATGTTCTTGGTCAAGTTCCATGGAGAATCAACAAGCGTATTCTCGAAACCGCAGTGCAGTGCTGGGAACAGGATATTTCCCTTGGTGATATTCCGTCTAGAAGCGATTTCGAAATTCCGCCGGAACCCATTCCTCCTCCCCGCATACCCGGCGAAATCGACAAGGAAAGCCCCGCTTACGAGAACATGGTGACCGAAAGAAAGAAATATACCGACGCGATGCACAAATTTCGGCGTTTCCGACAGAAGAATATGGATCTAAGATCCCTGCGTTGTTCGGCGATGCTCAAACTAGATCAGGCAGAGAAGTTCAAGAACTTCGACAAAATATATTTTCCTTATGTAAGTATCGCGAAGTACCGACCGTGTGTCGTGGTGATTGTGATTTTCGTGGTGACTCTGACTCGGACGCTTTCTTTTATTTTCGTACAGAACATTGATTTCAGGGGGCGTGCATATCCTATACCACCACATTTATCAAATGTCGGTTCGGATCTATGCCGAGGCATACTTTATTTTTCCGAGGAAAAACCTCTAGGCAAAAGAGGTCTGTACTGGTTGAAGGTACACCTAGCAAATTTAGCTGGAGTGGACAAGGTGACTTTTGATGAGCGGGCCGCTTTCGTTGACAAAAACATGGAAAAGGTCAGACAATCAGCGAAAGACCCTTTTGCGGGGGAACGGTGGTGGATGGGACTCGATGATCCATTCCAGGGACTCTCTACTTGCATTGAAATCGTAAATGCAGAAGACTCCGGGGACCCTGAATCGTACATGTGCTCATTGCCTGTTCACATGGACGGCTCGTGTAATGGTCTCCAGCACTATGCTGCTCTCGGGAGAGACTTAGTCGGGGGTAAGGCAGTTAATCTTTGCGCCGATAACGAACCACAAGATGTCTACATCGGGGTCATGCATGAGGTTATTCGACGCGTAAAAGAAGAGGCCGAACGCACAATGGAATTTGACACTTCGAATATTGACTCGCTGAACAATACTCAAAAGAAAGATTTGAAGAACCACCGTGCAGCGAAGCTGGTTAACGGCCTCATCGATCGTGGTGTGGTAAAACGAACCGTGATGACCAGTGTTTACGGGGTGACTTACATAGGTGCACGGACCCAGATCCAAGAGAAAATCAGGTCTAAGCTGGAAGGTCTTGGATATGATATTGACGAGATAAACAATGAAATTTTCCTTGCGTGTGGATACCTCGCTACAATCACCATGCAAGCCGTCGGTGATTTGTTCGTAGGAGCGAAACAAACCATGGACTGGCTAACAACATGTGCCCGATTGATCACTCAACATGGGTATCCCGTTGCATGGATTTCACCCATCGGTGTCCCCGCGATCCAGCCATATCGGCAGAAGAAATCTTCCACCATTGTGACTTTGGTGCAAACCGTTACTCTGACAGATGAACACGACGACTTGCCAATACACAAAACTCGTCAAGTATCCGCCTTCCCTCCAAATTACATTCACTCGTTGGATTCTTCACACATGTTACTCACGGCGCTGGAAATGGATAAGCGAGGACTTGCTTTTTCCGCTGTGCACGATTCGTTCTGGACGCACCCATGTGACGTTGACGAGATGAACGATACCCTTCGTCAAGTCTTTGTTGACTTGTATAGTCAACCGCTCTTGGAGCAGCTGAAGGCTGGATGGGAAATGCGTTACCCCGGTCTTGAATTCCCTGATCTTCCAAAGCGCGGGACTCTGAAATTGGACGATGTCAAGGAGGCTCCGTACTTCTTTCAATGATTCTTCACTCGTCTTTTTCTGCACATTTTAATAATGAAAATAACAATAATAGAACAGCTAATACGACTATTTTATTGTATTGTTTCAGGTTAACAGTGAGGAAGGTTCTTTTTCATGTATAAAAAGTCTTGTCAAATTCCGGAATGTTCGAGATTTTCACAAACTTGGTGGTTTGAAGCGCCGAGAAATATCTACTGTAGTGAATTATGTACATTAGTTTTCTGCGACTTTACTATTTTGCGAATACTCCTACTCCCTTTTGGATGGAGAAGCGACGGGGCGGGAGAGAATGAGATGCCGGGATGGACGGCGAAAACCACCACGATGGGAGCAGGAGCAACCGGGGTCAACATATTATTACACGCAACTCTGTTCTCTACCCATCATACAATCTACTCTCGACAACACCGTACACTTTATCATTGTTCCACTGCAATCAACTTTTGGAAAATGAGTGAGCAACGAAAGGCTGTAATCAAGAACGCTGATATGGATGAAAAGATGCAACAGGATGCTGTCGACATAGCCTCCAAAGCGCTCTCGGAATACAATATAGAGAAGGTGAGTGAGTTCTTCTTCCCTCTGCACTTGATCAATGGTATTTTTTGTCTTCTTCTAACAGTCTTTATCATAATAAATTATCAGGATGTTGCCGCCTATATCAAAAAAGAATTCGACCGCAAATACAATCCAACTTGGCACGTGATCGTGGGGCGTAACTTTGGTAGCTACGTCACCCACGAGACAAAGCATTTTATCTACTTCTACCTTGGACAAGTTGCGGTTCTTCTGTTTAAAAGTGGATGATTGCTGTTCATTTGGATGACATCAGTGGAAGGGTATGATATTTGTGGCAGTCAATACTATGAAAAGTTAAAACAGTTTAGAGAGCATTCTATGATTCGCATTAACAAATCGCATGCCATTACAACAAACTACCGCGTTGTTTATTCAAGATATATTTGTTTTGTCACAATGTGATCGATCTAATGCTGTGATAGTTACACAAATCAGACCTTTTCGTTTCCTTGGAAGAGCGTCTTTTGCACAGGGAGGCTGTATTCGTTTCATTTCGCTTTGTTCGAAGCACGGGACCGTAAATGACTTTCTCTCCTACGAATAGGATCGTCGACACGCACGGATACACCCACTGCCATTCTTCTCATGTTCACGCGTGGTGTTAGCTTGCTTTATTCTTTTCAATATTGGTAGAGTGTATTGACAGCCTTTCCTGCGGTACCAGGCGATGATACGTGATTCTTTTAGGTTATTCTATAAGACGCTCATCAACGTTCATAGACTATCTTTGAGGAGGAAATCACGAGACGGAATACTTACATTGATTGATTAATTACAATCTCCCACCGAATCCTTTTGCATATCGATCATTGTTGATGGCGTAACGCTTGAAGCTCGTATCTCGTACCAAAGTGGCCACTTCGTTGAGGGATGGCTTTGTGCGGTAAGACCTTAGGAGTTCTACGGACCCATCGGGACGTTCGATGTAAGCTTCCCAGTTCTACAAGTTGAGATGGCACAGAGGTATGTAAACCATATATGAGACAAGCCACTCGATGTTCGTTAAACGCAACATTTCCAGAACTACTTACACTAGGGAATTGGCGAAAGACCCATCCCTTACTAATTCGCTTCAAATAATATGCTGCGAAAGTTGTGAGATGATGGGTATTGTTTGTTCAGAGATTGGATTCCGACCAAGTGGTAAGATCTGGTCTTACCTTCTTCGTAGTCTTTCTTGTTTCCAAGATCGTATGTCGTCGAGTACGCATTGTTCAATACAAGAAATGGAGCCGAAGGGCCCCCAAATCGAGTATATAGTCGATCCCAAGTCTCTTCGCCACCTGGATTAACAACAATGACGGCGCCATTCTGGTTAGCATTGTTGCCGATGGGTCCCTGGGAGACGGTCCCAACTGCACCAACTCCGTTCTTTTTGATTTCCGCAAGTGGGACTGGTTCCGATGTCAAAACCGAAACAGGTTTCCCTCCCATGAGACTTCCCGCCATAGCCGGGGCAATCTGCTTGGCCCAATACATGTTGGAAAATGCAATCAGTTGACGAGAAACATTGGAACCAGGTCTGTAACCACCCGGCACGCCCAAATCCTTGGCGACTACGTTCCTCCCAAATTTCTGATTCATAGGTGTACCGAATCGAACTTCATCGACGTTGGGAACTGGAGGAAAGTTCACTTCAATCTTCTTCTTCCCGGCCATTATGGCTTTTCCGACGGCCGTTCGGGCTTGTTTCGCAATCTGCTCATTGATCCAACCATCGTAAAGCTGTGGCATGCCCTTGCCTCCATCGATAAAAGGCACCAAAGCCTCTACCGACAAGGTAAGACAAAGCAAAGCTGCAGTTGATGTTTTCAAATTCATCATCATGGTGGTGAAAGAGGGGAGTATGCAAAAAGGTGACTTTGGGCCGGTGAACTGGTGAACTGGTGAACCCTTCAATGACTATGTGGGT
>Ga0051981_10001288_pt1 | contig 12199 bp, 13 predicted proteins | sample CryGey13umfilter_3_FD_59644 | JGI IMG/M metagenome (GOLD analysis project Ga0051981, IMG submission 59644) | Groundwater microbial communities from aquifer in Utah, USA - Crystal Geyser 4/10/14 3 um filter | ecosystem: Environmental > Aquatic > Deep subsurface > Groundwater | place: USA: Utah... | reverse complement strand
TCACTTTCGATCGCCGTGTGGAACCTGTCGCTTATCCATCATCAAGCTATTGTCGGAGATGAACTCTCTAACGGAACTCGTGGAAGCGCTGAGGAAAGAGCGCGATATGTTGAGATCCCTTCAAGAGCAAGAAACCAAGAAGAAATCTTGGTTTGGTGGTGGAATTTTCACGGATCTTAAACATACGGACGGTCAACCCGCAACTCCTACGATCGAGGAGGAAGATCATAATCCAAAGTTCGGCGACTTGCAAGTCGTGTTACCCACTGCCCCCAAATTTTCTCTAGCGGCTCATTCGCCCGAAGGAATGTGCGTGCGATACGATTCGGGTGGCGATTGGAGCGGAACAGATGTTGTCGTGTCATCGGGTAGCGATGCCACAGTGAAAGTATGGAACACGACCAATGGGATATTAAAAAGCACATTTCGCGGATCGACAGGCCATCCTTTCCTGGGTTGCGACATCACAGGGGACTTGGTAGCCGGTGGTAGTACCGATAAGACATGTCGGATATGGACCTTGAAAACGGACCGTATGATGCATCACCTAGTGGGACACCAGCACAAAGTTACTGCCGTGCGCTTCTGTGGCAGTGGCGAAGCAATTGTGACTGCTTCGGCAGATCGTTCGCTCAAAGTATGGGACATTTCACGGACAACATACAAGCAGCTAGTCACACTAAGACATGGTTCTACCTGCAACACTGTGGATGTTGGATCCAATTTATTTTCCGCTGTTTCAGGTCATCAAAACGGTGGACTATTCTGCTGGGATTTGCGCACCGGGGACCGAACGACAGAAATGAAAGGTTTGTCAAGTTGACGAGGCAATAAATAGGAAAGGAATTAGCGTTGGAAATTTCTCTCACCTCTTGTTCACCCGATACAGATATACACGAGGGCGGTATCACGTCCGTTCAATTCTCACCCGTGGATGCCACCAAAGTCTTGACGAATGGCATGGACTCTGCATTACATATAATCGATTTACGCACGGGTACCGTCGTGGAGACCTTCCGCGACAGCGATCTTTCAACGGTACAAACATGGTCCAAAGCTGTATTTAGTCCCAACGGTCGCTACGTGGCGGCGGGTTCCAATGCCACTGGCGTACTACTGGTTTGGAATATCTTGACAGGTGCCCTGTCTAAAGTTTTGACAAATTCTGCGCAAAACGATGATAGTGATGATGTCGTTCAAACAGGTATTTGTGGAGTCGATTGGAGACGAGGCGGATCAAGTGGACAGCAAGTTGCGACTCTCGATCGTCGTGGCAAGCTCGTCTTGTGGGTTTGAACAAGAAATAATATTCTATTACAAGTCTGATGTCCTACAAACATCCTCTCGTGTACAACAAAGAATGTAAATTGTGGAAATAGAATTGTTCGGGTGTCAATGATAAGATACTTTATTAGACTGCGTAGTCACTGGGTGGAGTAGAGGCAACTACCCTAACTAAGATTGATACCCAAGGCTAAACCCATGGCCTTGTTGACTTCCATGGCAATCTGTGCTTCGGCCTGTTCCACCGAGCCAGATGCGGCCGCGTTGTAAGCCGTTTTGGCACTTTCGTATTGACTAGAAATAGCCGCTGAATCCAGGTCGTCCAATTTCACAGCTTCGGGGCACACGACGTCCTGTATACCGACAACAACAAGAAAGGGGATTGAAATTAAGCGTGAGAAATTGATGTAACAATGGAAAACAATTCACACTTCGTTTTGAAAAGCAAATTCGCAGTATGCTGGTTCTGACTTTCTGTTGTGAATGAACATACCGTAGTAGAATCGGGATGAGTCAAAGCATAACCTCCAGCAACAAAATATTTTTCCGGATCTGTGGTTCCTTCCTCGTGCAAAATTTGCAAGACACCCGGTTTGAGTTGCGCCACATAGGGTACGTGTCCAGCACCCACGCCGTATTCTCCCTCACTGCGCATCAAAAGAAATAACGTGAGAAGAAATAATTTGGATTGGCAAACAAGGCTTTTTTTACGATCGTTCAAGTTTCGAAGAGTAACCATTAAATGAAAATCCTGTCTCTTCCCAAAACAAATTCGCGCTCGGTCGGGTCATTACAGAGGCATTTGACTTCTACACTTACATGCCAGGAATAATGACACTGGAGACATCGGCGTCCTTGTAAATAGTTTCATGCGGCAAGGAAAAGTTGAGCTTGACCGTCGTCGGTGCAGCCGCCGCTTCGGTACTCATGAAACGAGTCGCCACGCGACGGAGGAATTGCGTTCGGGAAGCCAGCATTATCGTCGCGTTGGATGAATGAATGAATGAATGAATGAATAAATATAGGAGGAGGCTAACGCGAGAGACACGTTGGTAGGACTGGAGCGTAGCGTTCCGATCGGCACCCAAGCAAGAGTCGTACCAGAGTATACCGGCGAGAGAACGGTCAAGAGACGACGCGACGACGACAACAACAACGTTGTTTGCGAGGAACCAAATACTTCTTGGCGCAAAGGATATTCGGCTTTTTAATATTCGTAGCATGTTTTAAAAGTATAGCCGCTCGGTAGTCGATGACGTATGGTTGTGGATTTGCAGCCCCCAAACCAACCGCACCGCGCCGTACATTTTCTACTTGTAGATTCTACGGAGCGATCTTCGTGCGTCGTCTTCCCGTCGCATACACTTACCACTTCCTGTTGCGGTGAGAACACAAGCCCTCCGTAATAAAAAGGTGTTTGACCATGTTTGCGGCCCGTCGATTCGCACAAAAACTCGGTAAGTACTTACAGATAGACCTCGAATAAGAACGATAATGGTGTAGAGGGAGTGCGGAAGGAGGGAGACGATAAGATCCTACAAAGGCATTGTCTTCCGATTCCTCGCCTCCGTAACGTTGCGTCACCGTTACGGCTCATATCCCGAAAAAAAAACGCATCGGCATAAAGCTCTTTCATATATGGATGACAAGACTGGAAGGTGAATTAGATTATTAATTTTGTTCAATCGATATCATCTCATTAGTCACAATGATATTACAGCTGGCATTCGTGCCTACAGCAACACGGCACTCTCTGCCAGTGTTGGTTCCATTACCCAGGTGATTGGTGCCGTTGTGGATGTCCAATTCACGGAGGGATTGCCCAAGATTTTAAATGCTCTCGAGGTGGAAATGCCAAAGGGCAGCGAACGCCTGGTGTTGGAAGTTGCGCAGCATTTGGGAGAAAATACCGTTCGTACGATTGCCATGGAATCGACGGATGGTTTGGTGCGCGGACAAAAGTGCGCGGATACCGGGGCCCCCATTCAAGTCCCCGTGGGCCCGGAAACGCTCGGACGCATCATCAATGTGATCGGTGAACCTGTCGACGAGAAGGGACCCATCTTCACTGAAAAGTCGCAAGAAAAATTCGCCCCCCTTCATCGATCTGCACCTACCTTTAGTGAACAGGGACGTACCCAGGATATTTTGGTGACTGGAATCAAGGTGGTTGACCTTTTGGCTCCCTACGCCAAGGGAGGTAAGATTGGACTTTTCGGTGGTGCCGGTGTCGGAAAGACCGTCGTCATCATGGAATTGATTAACAATATTGCCATGAACCACGGTGGTTACTCTGTCTTTGCTGGTGTGGGGGAACGTACTCGTGAGGGTAACGATCTTTATTACGAAATGATTGAAGGTGGTGTGATCAAGATTGACGAGAAGACTGGTTCCACCGCTGGTTCCAAGGCCGCTCTTGTGTACGGACAAATGAACGAACCCCCCGGTGCCCGTGCCCGTGTTGCTTTGACGGGACTCGCTATTGCGGAGTATTTCCGTGATGAGGAAAACCAGGATGTGTTGCTCTTCGTTGACAACATTTTCCGTTTTACTCAGGCTGGTTCGGAGGTGTCTGCCCTTCTCGGACGTATTCCTTCCGCTGTCGGTTACCAGCCCACTTTGGCGACAGATATGGGTGCCCTTCAAGAACGTATTACGTCCACCGGAAAGGGTTCCATTACCTCGGTCCAGGCTGTTTATGTGCCGGCTGATGATCTTACAGATCCTGCCCCCGCCACCACCTTTGCCCACTTGGATGCCACCACTGTGTTGTCGCGTTCCATTGCCGAGTTGGGTATCTACCCCGCTGTCGATCCCTTGGACTCCACCTCCCGTATGCTTGACCCCCGTGTGATTGGTAAGACTCACTACGAAGTCGCCCGTGCCACCCAGAAGCTTCTACAGGATTACAAGTCTCTGCAAGATATTATTGCTATTCTGGGTATGGACGAACTTTCCGAAGACGACAAGCTCACTGTCGCTCGTGCTCGTAAGGTCCAGAAATTCATGTCCCAGCCTTTCCACGTCGCTGAAGTCTTTACCGGCACTGCCGGAAAGTTTGTCAGCTTGGAAGACACCATTTCTGGATTCTCTGAAATCATCGAAGGAAAGTACGACGACCTACCTGAGGGTGCCTTTTACATGGTCGGCGATATTGAAGATGTTAAGGAAAAGGCTGCCTCCATGGCCATGTAAGCAATCGATGCATTGCTTTTAAAATCCTTATAGTATCTATACCAACAATGATTCCGAACGTACCATAGTTATTATCCTCTTTTACAGATCATGGCCGATAACTTCAGGCTTTGCTGAGGAATTTAGTGCACAAGCATACTAGCCAAAATGGGAGTTTGAATTAAACAACGAGACGAGTCCATATTTCGGACGAAGCGCTGAACATAGTATTGTGCTGATCTTCATAAACATTGCGGATTATATTGCAAAACGCATATTCATTAGGCGTGCCAATCATCGAGGAATATCTTTTTTTACAACGATTAAGGGATGACCAAAATTTAAAAAGAAAAGAAGATAGCCGCTGAAGCAACTCGTGCTGGTTCCCAGCCGACATCAAATCAAAATCTACAGAAAATTATAAAAATTCACTGCGTTTCGTCTAATACATTTCAGATACGGTATTGTAAGTAACTGCTGTCACAACAAGCATCCCAAACAAGCCAATGAACCAATTTGCTACCGCATGATCGGCCACACGGTTCTTTCTTCGCGCCATTGTTAGTACAATTGCGGGGGGTAGAACAAAAGCTAATGTCCCCTGTGCCACGCCTCCAACCAGATTTGCAACTGCTCCAAAGCCTCCAATTTGAGCCAATGCAAGGCAAATGGAAACGGCGACCGCCACCAGTGAACTTCGCTCCGTCATGCAAATTTCTGTTTTCCCAGGATGAAGGCCAATCCACGCGTGTTCCAGGATTTGTCTCCCACTCGAAAATACAATTGGGAAAGTAAACAACAAGTCGACGCACAGGAACAGTTTCAGCGCGGATAGATATGGTCCGTTGTTGAGATTTGTCAGGACTAAATCTTGTGTCTCTGTTCCGTAGAATCCCAGGCACAAAATGGCAAATGCCACGTTCATGACCCACACGCCAAGAACCGCTCCCTCCACTGCAGTCCCGTAGCGTTCTGGTTCCTTCATAGAATTCATAATTGGGAATGTCAGAAAGTTGATACAGAAAAGGTAAGCGATGGTGCCAAACGAATCTCCAAAAGCCTTTGTCAAAGATTGTGGCCACAAATCAACTTGCCGCAAACCGTCAAGGGCTCGGTCCCAACCAGGATCTACCCATAATCCCGACGCCAGAGTTACCACCATTCCACCGATTACACAAACCACACCAAGAGCGCTTGTGAAGGCAAATATGCTGTAGTCAGATACGCAACTGAGAGGAAATAAAATCGCTGCAGTCCCAATTTCGAAGTCAACACAAGAAACGTCGGGAAGTACAAGTCGTACATAGTTTTGAGAGCTTTCATCGTTTGACAAAGATTCGAATGTTTGTCCAATGAAGACGACGTAGGTACTGCATACGCCTAGTGATGCCGTCAATGTTAGAACAAACACCAATTGGGAGGCTCTTTTCCCTAACACCGCATCTGCAAGTTGCACGTACGATGTGACGTCCTGTGGTACCGCAAGCTTGGCTTCCATCAGATGCTGCATGGTTAATACAGCCAAATATCCACACAGTGTCATGCAGAGCGTTCCACCCAAAACTCCCTGTTCAAGAAACACGTGTGGCAAGGCGAAAGATCCGGCTCCACAGATACATTTGCTAAGATTGATGGCAACGCCCCATGTTGAAGCTGTCCCCATGGTTCGTTTCCGGCTTATTTCGGATGGTTGTTCGTCTACTTCTATACCGAACGGATCAGCGTAGTGGCAGCTGTAGTCGCCATTGTCAGTGATCGCTTGGACAGTAGAAGAATCGGAAGTCACAGTGACAATGTCATGGGGAGAATCCAACAACTCCAATGCACCCATGGTTGTCCCATGTTGTTCGGACGACACTTTGGAGTATTGTGATCGGTCTATCGCTCTACGCTTCTTGGTATTGCTTGCATGGCTACCAATACTAGTCATTCTCTGGCATATCAATGATGTTAAATGATGACAAATACGCGAATGATCAATAGTGAAAGAAGAGAGATGGTATTAACACAGCCGACAGAATCGTTGCATCATGCACAAAAAGAAAAATGGATCGTGTTGAAGGATAAAAACGTATTTACAACGGTCGTGAATTATTTCAAAGAATTAATGTGAGTCGGGAGTCGAAACAAACATGAACGGAACTGAAGCCAAAACCGTTTTTGTCTAATGCATTTTTTTTTTCTTTTTTTCTTTTTCGGATTGATTCTTTTTTGTCGCGTCTCTCTTCATCAGAAAACACGAATTACTGTTCATACAATCTAAGAAAAGACAATACCGTTTCCATACAATGAGTGGATATCCATACCCGTACGCATACGGAGACCCACAAGGAGATGGTAATCGTCCTTTAGAATACGTAATCCTGTGAGCGATGATTCGAGGAGGAGTCCGACAGTCCGACAGTCTGACAACCCAAATGTTATCGGGGCTCATTTTCTACGTGTATTGACAGTGATTCTATCTTACCATTTAGTTATTTATTTTATTTATTATATATTTATTTTTGCTCTGTCAATGTTTGCAGTGGCAATGAAATGCAACTCATCGAACTGGATCTTAGTCCAGGCCAAGTTGTCGTGGCAGAAGCCGGTGCCATGATGTACATGGAAGATGGAATTGAATTCAAAACAAAATTAGGGGACGGGTCAGAACCCAAACAAGGATTCTTTCAAAAGATTATGGCTGCCGGCGGTCGTTGGTTGACAGGAGAAAGTTTATTTTTAACGCACTTTACCAATATTGGCTCTAAACAATCCTGCGTCGGATTTGCGGCACCGTATCCGGGGACCATCATCCCCGTTAATCTACCAGCACACCAGGGATCCATAATTTGTCAGAAAGATGCATTTCTTTGTGCATCCAAGGGAACCAAACTTTCGATTCATTTCAATAAACGTATCGGTAGTGGCCTCTTCGGCGGAGAAGGATTCATTCTACAAAGATTGCAAGGTTCTGGGATGGCCTTTATTCATGCCGGGGGGACTGTCATCGAGAAGCAACTCAATGGTGATACGATCCGCCTCGATACGGGATGTCTCGTGGCCTTTACCGACGGCGTTCAATACGATATTCAATTCGTGAAAGACCTCACCAGTATCATTTTTGGAAACGAAGGTCTCTTTTTGGCTACACTTACGGGACATGGTACAGTATGGATGCAATCTCTACCATTCTCGCGCATGGCGGATCGTATCATACAAGCCAGCGCCAGGAACCAAGGCGAAGGAACGGCGTTGACGGGCAAATTTGGTAGTCTATTAGCGGGTGATCACTCGACAGGAGCTGGTTTTGCATTATAAGAAGAAAATGATAGAATGTTTAACGCTTACGATTGGCTAGTTACGGCTTGTTGTTGATTGGGGTCGATACTCTCTCGCCGAATACGTACTATGAAGTCTAAGTACCGAGCATACAGTTCAGAAAGGAAAAATATCCTTGGCAGTTTCGTCTACCTCATGGACAACGATTCAGTACGCCCTTGTTCCTTTTTTCTATTGCTATCACGGTGTCGGTAGTTTGTGTACGAAACTGTGAAAAGCACTCTGAATACGCCAGCTCTTTGTATTGTCATCGCGCGCTTTCAAAAATTGCTCAACTTTGGTTAGTAAAGGCCGACGCTATTGTCAACGGTCGCTTGTATCGACCCTCCGCTAAACTCTCGAACGATCTGAGCTGCGAGTTCGTGGTCGCCTTTACCGAACCCGTAACTGAATCCATAAACTACGCAGCGCCCTTCGTTCGGTGAATAGTCGATCCGGCCTCCACCAGTAACCTTCACATCGTATCCAGCAGCCTCAATCCATTCTCCTGTGTATACATGACCCAAATGTGTGATTATACAGTGATCAGTCACCACAACAAGAAATGCTCCCCCCAAAAGAAACATAATGTCCGCATAAATACTTACGCAAATCTTGAGCAACATTCCCGTGATACTGTCCCCCACATTCTGCGGGTGCAGCACTTTTGACAAACCAATATTCCACGGAAGGATCTAGAGGGTGTGTCGCTTGAATAAGCACATACTTGTTTTTACCCGGTGACAATTGAACTCGATCGGGAAGGAGTTCTGGTCGCGGGGACTTTAGTGCATTCTTCGAACTTGATGTAAAGGTTTTCCCTGACGCGCTTGATGCCACAAAGACTCCCATATCATCATCGGTGTTGGTAGTTGCATCAGCACTGTCGATCCTTTGAATGGCTGTAGTGTACTGTTCGAGTGCAGACGTCCACCATGCTCTTTCAAGACTAAACTTTTTCCATCGGTTTGATCTTCTCAGCTTTGTGACTCCATCCTTCTCATTCACGACGACATCGGGTTCAATGAATTCTAGCTTACAGCACTGCAACGCAAGGCGTTCATAGGAGAGCTTTTTGTATTCTTCGCATTCTTCGAATAGTTCAGACCCTCCATACTGCACGTCTCCAACCAATGCAAATCCCATGGCGGACAACTGGCCACGAATCTGGTGCGTACGCCCTGTAAACATAAAAGTAAAAAATAAATAAATTAAATGAGTCGTTAACGGTAAGGTAACTTTGGGAGAAACTTTTGCTTTGAAGAGTCCACCACGTACCTGTTAATAATTCCACTTGAATCTCAGTAATAGCTTGACAATGTGGTGGCATACGCGCTGGTGGACTTGAAATGGTATGTAAGTCATCCTTTTGATCGCCCCACAAGGCATTGGCTAGCGTTTCACTGGGTTTGTTCCCCCACAGTGTGAAAATAGGGCCGACGCTTTTGATGCGTAGAAGAGATTCTAACCAAGCATCTTTATTTTCCACGTCTGGTGGCGGTTCTTTCACAAAGTTCTTCGGCGCGCGAATCGAGGGTTCTAGGTAATGACAGATAATTTCCTCGCTGTTAGACCAGGTATTTAGATCCCTCCATGCTTTTCCGACAGACCACTCATCGTCGTCCAAGGATGGCTGTGGAGACGGCTGTATACATACGAGACATTTGTATATCTTATGGATGCCACCCAAAACGTGGGTATCATCTTTCTTTTCCAGGTCAACATCTTGCTTCCTATTGAGTAGTTGCAATGAAGTTTTGTTACGCAGCAACTGAGCAAAATATGCGGCAAAGGTTGGGGTAGTTGCGACGACAAGTAATCCCGACGTGTTCTGGTCCAGTCTCTGTGGTGTCGTGACGTAAACTTTCCTTTCTTCGTCAATTTTTTGTCGCGCAGCAACAAGACATGCCTGCACATTTTCACGACAGTTGTCCACGGTCATATGAACCGGAACCCTTGCTGGTTTATCAATCACCAGCCACCCTCTTTCTTCATCTTCATCAACAATAACTCCGGGCTTTTCCGAGTTGTGATCATCCAGTCGCTTACTCCAATCAAAGTCATAAACGGCCTTGAAGCGACGTGGGTGGTGATGCACTCGCAAGTAGTCGGACTCTTCAAATCGCTGATTGTATTGTTCGCCAGTGAGACGCGTGGGTTTGATACCAAGTGACGGATCTTTTGGTGCTGAAGCCGGAAGGTACCAGACTGATCCCATGCCTAACAGCTCCGCAGCTGTCAAAGTGTCCTCATTGCTGTCTCTTGCTTTTTCTCGCAAAACATGTTCCACGGCATCGCCAATCGTTTGGTTCTTGAATTCAGCTGATCCTAACACATGCGTGACAAATTCCGAAGTTGAATGACAAGATCCTTTCCATTCAAAAGTTGGATTATCGACTTGGCCATTACTGGAGAATAAAGCCATGGACCCAGGTCTTTGGCGTCGAGACTGTATTCTGGAACATCCGATTCGACTGTGAGTGAGACGGAATCCTTGCAAAGCACGTGGCACAATGAAGGTGACGAATATCATCCGAAAGAGAAAATTTAACGACGGCATATGATCTCATCAAGAAGAATCGCCCACGATACACGGAGACGAAATCAGTAATGAATGGATGGATGATGTTATGTATGAATGGTGAAAGATGATTGACTGTGATGTGTCGTTTTATTGCATGATGCGGTGTTTGTGTGAGCCGTAAGGTGTAAGCTTTGTGAGCGGTTGCTTGATCCAAACTTGTTTTGACAGAAAAAAAATCAATCCCGGGTCTGCCGTTACGTGAAGAGCGGGGATAGGAGTCACATCAGAAAAGCTAACACAAAAAATCTGTCCCAAGCCAGTTTTTGTACTCCTACTATGCAATTAATCGTTTCATTAAATCCCATCACGAAAATGATACCTAGAACCTGTTTACCCAAACTCCACTTAGGCGTTAATTCCAACTGGTATCATAGATAAGTGTGAAGTGAACAAAGAAAGGCTGAAGGATGCCGGAATGTTCATGGCGGTTGCACAACGAACACTTCAACCCTACACGAAATATCATCAGGAAGATGGATACGGGAGGGGAGTTCCTAGTAACGCATCATTATTAGTTGGTCGCATTCGTTTCTAGTGTTAGCGAGCACCATTTCAAACGTGTCATTGAGCAAACAAAAACTGCAGATGTAAAACAAACTTGGCAAAACGGGACCTTTCTTTTTTTAATTCTGTTTTACCACACATATATCTTTCAGGTTTGCGAGCAGAATATCTACACACGTTTGCATGTGGACTGACTTTTAACCCCTCGGAGCCCGGAAGGGGTTGATACGGGTAAAGATTGCCTGGCCCTTGAAGTAATGCATAAAAGCGGCACCGACGTGTACCGGTACCACGTACTTCCCATACGTCCCCAGCGTCTTGTGGATTTTGAAGGAATTCTTGGCGATATTTCCGGTACTGGCTTTATTTTCTTCTGTCTTGACGACTCCTGGGATGGTCGTGTAGAAAAATGGTAGACCCTTTCCTCCGTAGTATCCCATGGCAATACCGGAGGCGGGCATGATGATCATGAACGCGTACAAGAAGTAGTGCGTCGCTTTGGCGGCCACGTGTTCCCAGGCCGCCGAGCCTTGAACGTCCATGACATTGTAAGCGGGACGATTCAAAAGTCGGTAGGCGATTCGAGGAGCCACGATCATCCCAGACAAGAGGCCAAGTGATTTATGACGCCACATCCATGTTCCCTTTTCCTCCTTGGGCGATTGCTGTGCCTTCAACACAGTCCCAATGGAGCCAAGCAAAGGAACGGCCGCGGCCCAATGAAATGCACTGGCGGTAATGGAGTACCCCAGCTTTGGAACATTCATCTTGATTGTCGTATTCTTTAGAAGAAGATGTCAAAGGTGAGAACTATCTGTAAATGAGAAACTCGGTCGATGAATGATACTTTACAGTTAACTATGGACGGGGTGTCATCAAAAGATTCACCGTCAATTTGTGCTTTTTACTCTCTTCGTTGTTGTTCTCTTTCGGTTCTTCTGTTGCTCGGGAAGAAATCCAAATTTTTTGATCGCTTGGCGTGCGTGACATTGCGCGCACGCGCGACTCGTCGAGTAAAATAAAGTACGGTACTTCCTAAAGTGAATCTTGCGGTGGAGAATGGAAGATCTCTCGTTCAAGGTAATACTCCTAGGCAACTGTAAACTGTAACTGTAAGTACTCCTAAAAGCTTTGAAGACCATTATTGTCTTCGTAATCCATCGCCTGTGGAACAAAACGGACCGTGTGATCTGTGATGTTTGTTTACCATCAGTGCTGATGTGAACAGTGCTATTAATAGATTGATAGAACTAAAGACAACAGTGCCAAGTAAATGTAAATCGGGCGGTGAAGTAGGTATTTCACATTGCCTCTCTCCTTATTTTATTCCGTTTGCCAGACGGGACAATAACA
>Ga0051981_10001281_pt1 | contig 12230 bp, 11 predicted proteins | sample CryGey13umfilter_3_FD_59644 | JGI IMG/M metagenome (GOLD analysis project Ga0051981, IMG submission 59644) | Groundwater microbial communities from aquifer in Utah, USA - Crystal Geyser 4/10/14 3 um filter | ecosystem: Environmental > Aquatic > Deep subsurface > Groundwater | place: USA: Utah... | reverse complement strand
AGTCTCTGCGGGGTCTAGATGAGAAATGGCTTTGGTAAAAGCGGTTGGGTCGATGTTGTTTAGAAAACGAATTGTTCTACCCTCGGCCGCCGCGTGCGCAGTCCTTTCCTCTTGTAAAGCAGTCGCAACGAATTGAGGTCCCAAATAAAATCCTCCTTGAGCCACCACCAAAGTATTGCGAAAAGGAAGATCCTCGACTGACTTGTAAATTCCATGCCGGACTTGTTCACTAAAATCTTCCACTTTTTTGCGAGATTCATGAATTTCTGGAAGCAAGTATTCCATCCCAGCTGGTACATTTCGACGACTTTTTGATGACCTCGTAGGCATGACATGATTACCCGAAAATGAGAGGCTATCTTCTCCTGCATTTTCATCATCGGGAATACGCAACAAGTGATGAAGAACTGCACGATTTTCTGTCAAATTGATGCGATGGCCGATCCGGAACGCTTCTCTTCGGTCCGTCAAACCGACCGCATCCGCCAAATCAAAAAGCAGCTCCATGGTTTCGCCCAACACACGCTGACGACTGTAATCCAAGATAATTTTGCGTTGATTCCGCTGATAGCTTGTCATGTGCACCGCCGTTAAACCGGCACTCCGCGCCGTGTCATTGCAAAGGTTCCGGAGATGCAGCTTGTCATCTGCCCGAAAAAGATCCGCCTGTGCCTGTAGAGCGTCAAATTGCGGCAAATCAGTGCACTTGAGTGTCCAAGCACTAGAAGGTTCAGCAGACGAATGCCTCATACTCATCTTTGTAAGAAACTTGTTGCTTTGACAGTTGTGGTGAATAATTGTTTGAGTACAGACCTATCCAAACAGATGGTCTGCTATCGATAGTCGCGAGCCTCATAGTGCCGTGCCGTGCCGTGCCGTGCAAATCGGTGACGCGTCCCGGGATATTCGAGAATATAAAACCGTCTCACAAACAAAACGGAATAATGTATTGCAAATGAAAATTTTCTTTTATAAAATATTTTACATTCCCGTACACTTCGGCGGGGTGGGAAAAAATGGGGTTACCACCACAAGTAACACCCGGTCGCACTTTTGGCCAATCTTGGATGATGTGGGAATGTAAAATGTTACGCAAAGCGGGTTATATTCATTGGTAACCCGTATAACTTGCGTTTAAGTGACGATCGCATATGTTCCCACGCTTCTCAGGATGGGGTAAGCTAGGCGTATGAATACAGAATACCACACAAAACAATTACAAAACTACGGTATCCCTTTATCTGACGGTAAACATGAATGGATGACCATCTGTAACAAAATACAAAGCAACATCTTAGAGGACGTACTCCCTTCTATTTACGAGCGTGGTTTATATTATATTTAGATAAGCATGTATTAGAGCTCGAACGCACGTGACGTAACAAGTTATTCTTGGTTGCTGTTAGGGCTACCAAAATTGGTTACGGAGCCATGATTTGACTTTTCGGTGACCATCATCGAAGCAATTTCAGGGTCAATCGTCTGAGTAAAGGCCCTCAAAGCACGCTTGATATCATCAAACGAAGGGCGCTCGTTAGGATCTTCATCCCAGCTTTGTCGAATCAAAGTCCTCAGTTCGTCGGGCCATTTGTCCCTCATGGCGGGCCGGTAGCCTTTTTGGAACACTCGTTCAATAAACATTTTGGGCGTGTACACCGCCAACGGTGGCTCCAGGGCCATAATATACCACATTAGCATTGACCAACTATACACATCAACCTTTTGATTGTAGGGCTTCCGTAGACCGTTCTCTGGGGCCATGTAACGGAGCGCGCCCGTCAAACCCGTCATGCGATACAAACCATTCTCCTCTTTTTCGCTCTCTTGCAGCTCCTTTGCCAAACCAAAGTCGAATACCTTCAGAATATTGTCAGAATCAAAGCCAATGTTATCGTGCTACACGAAGAAAAGAAGAAGAAAAAAAGATTTGAGAGATGTTTGAGGACCCGACAAAAATTTCAATTAATCACGTCGATTTGGACCCCTGCGTACCTTCAAGTCTCGAAACACAATTTGCTTCCGATGTAGGTAGTCCATAGCATCCGCGATATCATACGCAACAAGTATTCTTTCCATCAGTAGTTTTGATTTATTCCGTCGCCCTCCGGTCACAAGTCCAGTGATACCGTTCGATGCACGCTTCTGATGCATCCATTTGTTAAGTCTCTTGGAGAGAACCTCCGATAATTGATCCAGAATAACGAAAAAACCTAACTTATCGGAGGGTCCGTATGATGCCATCCCACGTAATTGGAGGATATTGTTGTGACTTAGTGATGCCAAATATTGCGCCTCTAATCCAAGGTCGATTACCCCTTTCAGATATGTCACCGTATCACTACGCAAGAGATCGGGCTCCACTTCCTTGAGCACATACTTGGAAGACTTCTTTGACCAAATTTGCCTTGTTAGTAACTCACGTTTGGAGGCCCCCTCGTCATCAGGCTTTGACACACCACCGCTACTACCACGGCGGAAGAGACGAGAAGAGGTTGGTTTGTGTACTTGCGTCACTTCTCCCTCTTCATTGATTTCCATCAAATGTATGGCTGTGATTTCTCGGACGACGGCAAATCCTCCACGTCCGACTACTTTTCCTAGTCGTATTTCTTCTTTCTGGAAGTGAGGAATGCTTTCAAACGCACCAGGGTTCAACACGCTGGATCGTCGCGTCTCTCTCTCAATGATTTCTCCCACCCTTTCTAATATTTCGGCCGGCGATGCCCGTACAAAAGAATCTGCATTTTCGAGGCGCATCTTCTACTCTTCCAACGTCTCTCTCTGTGTGTGTGTGTGTTTTCCAGCGAATATTCTATGCTTCAGTCGTCCTTAAAACCATCAATGCCTCTCTTGCGAGACGCGATGACTTGAGTCTCCGGAACCTTCGTACCAGTTGGTTACGTACAACCGAGAGATGAAAGTGAAAGCATGTCCAACAGATAAGGGGGGAGTTTTTATCGTGTGCGATTTCGTGATTTTGGATTTGGATTTTGGTTTTGGTTTTGGTTGGCGGAGGACAAAAGCAATAAACATCGGAATGCGAAACAACTCACACAATATTATTATTTCATGACGGAAAAGTCAAATCTCCGTATTGTGTAATTTCGTAAAGCAATTCGTACTATAATATTTATTAAGACATATCTTGACGTTCCACAATTAATTAGAGCTGGAAGTGAAAAAGCTAAAAGTCTCAGACACCATTTTTCTTGTTTATTGTCTACTTTGGAATCGATATACTGTCAGATTATGTTTGTTAGTACGCCATAGAGGTGAAAAAAATTGTAAACACATATTGTAAACATAATGTTGGAATGGTGCGGTGGGTGCGGTGCGGTGTGAAGACAGAGTTGCCACATACGCTGCTGCAGCAACGAGTTGACTGTGAAAAGCAGAAGAAACAAGAGACGATGATCATGTCTTTCCATAATTTTTGTAACCACCATGTCGGAAGGCTTACCGTCATCTCATCCAGAACAGCAATACCTGGAGCAAGAACTGTGCAGTGCCTGTTCTCTCCCTCCCCGACGTGATAACAAGGGCGACGGTATCCCTCTGCGGAAGTGCATGCGGTGCCACTCTGCACAGTATCACGACGCCGCCTGTCAAAGATTGCATTATCCCAAACACAAAAATATTTGTAGGAATATTGGTGTTGGGAGTATCGGTCAGAAAATATCATCTAATCCTCACACGCGGCACGTCATTCGCGCGCCGTATCGGATTCAAGATGGACCCTCCAAAGGAAAATGCATGCTAGCAAACATCGAAATCACGGCCGGCCAAAGCATCGGAAACCCCGAAGAATTCGCACCACTGGCTGCTCCGGTCCTCTTTGAAGGTCACAGATCCTCTCGTTGTGCGTGCTGTTTCTCCACTCAAGTTGACTGCAATGTGGGCGACGACAAAAGATATATCGCCCATCTTTGTCGATCTTGCGTCAACACGGATCATGCCGAATCCCTACGTCGCGAAGTCCATGCGGTTGGTATGAGTACGCAGATACCTCGAATACTCGCCACAGCGATATTGGTCTATCGGATATGCGTCAGGGTCTTATCCAATGCACGCGACTGGGAATGGGTATCGTGCATGATATCTCACCCGATACTACAGGAAGATCCCAACGCGGTCGTCCATCAGAAAGCTATCGTCATGACGGTTTTGACAATGTTAGGTACGACCGGACAATCCATGGATATAGATCGAATCACGGGCATTTTGTCGCGGATCAAGGTAAACGCATTTACCATCACGGATTCGAACGGGGAATCACTCGGTATTGGATTGTACCGAACGTCACACTACATCAACCATTGCTGCTCCCCAAATACACGGCAGTCGTTTTTGGTCGGCATTGCTGGATGCGTCCCAAAGTTGAAATTGACTTCGACTACTACAATCCAGGAAGGTGAAGAGATCACGATTTCTTACGTGGATACGTGCGGCCTGACCGGGAACGAACGTCGTAAACAGCTTTTGCAATCCTATCACTTCCTTTGCGAATGTCCAACGTGTCAACACGAAAGCAAAACGTAAACTCAAGGAAAAAAAAACAAAAAAGCATCGGGACAAAGGAACTGTACTGTATAAAGCACTAGCCGTAGAACTGATTACTAATGAACAGGAAAGTGAAAAGTAGAGTAGTGATTATGAGTGAAACTACCATTCTCAATTCCCTTGTAGCAATGAACAGCCGCTGCATTCTTTCTTGAATTCAGTGTCACGAACAGAACTCTTGGAATGATTGCTCTCGACAGACCATGCCCCATCGACCGAGTCATAACTCAGGACAGGCGAAACGCAATCGCGTGGATAAAGATGAATTGATCCGGGTGGCGACTCTACCGAGGCTTGTGGAGGATGCGTCTCTTCAGGCTTGGCGAATCTACGCTGTACCTGCCTTCGCATAGCTCCTCCAAAGTTCGACACCTTCAGCATCGTCCCATGTGGCCCACTTGTTGCGCTCGAAATAGTCCTCTTTCCAAAAGATAATGGCGACAAAGCTCGCTGGTTCATATCTCCGACGAGAGATGTCCGAGCCGATGAATCTTTTGTTCTGGGACTGCACGGAGGAGATGTTCTCGAAATGGACATTTCCGATCCAACGTGAATCGGTTTATCCGCCTTCAAGGTTACAGCGGTTCTTTCGTCTGAGAGTGCCGAATACGTAGAAAAGTCGTCAGCTGTATCATGTGACTTTTTCTTGAGTTGCAGTTCATGAAGATTCATCGCCCCCTTGACGTAGGATTCATAATGTTTCCAATAGTCTTGTTTCGTCGAATCTGCCTTGCGTAATTTGCGGACTTCTTTGATCAGAACTCTCCTCTCGATGGTTAATTTTTCATTTTGAAGTGTCAAAGTGTGATTCTCGTCCCGAAGTGCGGCGCATTGATCTTCAGCGCGGACGGCACGGCGCTTCCAATCGTCTGTCGAGCGCTGTGCCTGCACGGCATCGTGCACTGCTAGAGACGCCTCTTGAGATACCAACCTAGCGTGTTCTTGTAACATGGAAGCAGCATTTTGCAACGTCAGAAGGTCTGCCGTCTGCGATCGAGTTAATTGATCCGTGATTTCACACAAGCGTATATCGGTATGATCCACGGATGCAGCAGCGCTAAAAGTTCGCGATCGATGATTGACCATCACAGACGATGATCCTTCTTCTTCTTCTGAAATGACCGTGTCGCAATCCGTTGCGACAGTGTGATCATCTGACATGACGATTTTGTGGATAGGATGCGCCATCAGATCCGCGTTGCGGATCTGAGTCGCTAGTACACGCATGGCCTCGCTCATGCAAGACAGTTGCCTGCGCAGATTTTCTAATTCTTGGTCTTTCGGGGAAGAATATTTCAATTCATGTTCCGATGCCGTACTTGCATGCTGGACTTGGTCCTTTAAATTTCGTCGCGAAGACTCGGATGTTTCAGACATTGTGTGTTGGTTGGATCGTTTGCGAAAGTAAACGAAGATACGAAGCGCTCGCCGAGAAGATTCACAGTCAAACAGCAGCTCAGTCGTTGATCCAAGATGAGATTAAGAAGAGGGAAGGTAAACGATGGAGACACGGTTTGTTGGTGGTGGAAGACGCAACGGCGAAAATTCTTTGCGGTCTTCGAAGCCAAAGGGATCGATACGAGAAAATGCAAGACGTAGGAACCGATATGAATTGTTAACTTTTCGAATCACCCGAGCAAGTGGATGCAGGGGTGCAACAAGATGTTTTTTGCCACGCCACCGGACGGGCAAAACGAGCCCTGCTTCTGTTACTCTTCCCCGACGATGATCTTCGGCGCGGAACAGGAACCTCGCGTATGGGATTGAAAGAACGACTCGCCGGCGTTCGTATGAAAGAAAAAGTGTATGATCTTTCGGGCCTTTTGTCCGTTGAGAAAAACAAAAACATGGCGTTACTCCTACAACAACTTGTCCAAGTCCTTTTTTTTCACAGCTCACACTCACATACAAGGGAATACGGATGATGCATTCACATTTTAGAAGGCAACAATCTTTAAACATTATTTCGATAGTAGACTTTACAGTTAATGATGGAGAATAAAGCATGTAGTGCATAAAACCGACGGAACAATAAATATTTCAACTTCAGGACATACTGTGAAAGAGACAGACAAATACAGACGAGACTGTGAGGAGTGTATCGTAGGGAGAAAATTTATGATATTGACGGAAAGACGGACAGATAGACAGACGCCCGCAGCAAACACAACGAGCCAAGCGATAAGTGCAAACAACGCGATATCGTATCTCGTATCTCGTATCCTTCATTATTACTGAAACCGTTGCTCATACGGCAGAACGATCTCAATCGACAATGGAACTGGGATTTGGGAAAGGGAATAATGCCGTAGGAAGTGCGGCTGCTCGCGCTATTTTGCAAACAGCGCAAGCTCAAGAAACGGCATTGGAAAATGAAATGGCAAAATATGATGCCCTGTTGGAGAATGATGATGCATTGGAAGCCTTGAGGGCGAAACGAATCGCTGCTATGAAGGAAGAGCATGCGAAACAGCAAAAATGGATATCTTTAGGACATGGGACTTATTCGGAATTGGGTGAGGGACAGAATGCCAAGGACGTGGCGCGTGATTTTTTCGACGCGGCCAAGCAATCGGAACGCATGGTCGTGCATTTTTATCGAACTTCGACTCGCCTATGCGATGTGTTTCATAAGCACTTGTCCAAGTTGGCGCCACAACACAAAGAAACTAGGTTTGTCAAAATAAACGTCGAAAACTGCGACAACGAAGGCGGAGGTGCAGCATTCCTCGTCGAACGTTTGGGTATTGTCGTTATGCCCACTTTGGTCGTTGTCAAAAACAGAGAAGCTGTTCATCATATTCGTGGTTTCGATGAGCTCGGTGCAACAGAAGACTTTTCGACGCAAGCTCTCGAATACGTCTTGGGAATCCATGGCGGGATTTTTCAACCTGAAGGACAAGAAGTACCCACGGAATTGTTGGAAGTCCAAGGAGTGAATCGCGTAAAATTACGACAGAAAGGTTCGAGCCGTTACCACGACGAGGATACCGAAGATATATACTAAAAATTTGGCAAATCACCCGTACTCTTCATTCTGTATTTGAACTCATAACTTGAGGCTCGCCTTTTTCGTTTTCTTTGCTACATTCTGAAGTGAACTTTTGAACAGTTCGTGCGAGTATGATAGATATTTCTAGATGCCGAGGTAAATACACCAGTCGAGAGATGTACCTAGATGACACTATGATATGGTTTGTTTGGTTGCAGAGACCAGATGAGGCTCAAATTTCCCTACTCATGTCGCTGTCAGCGATGTACGCTATTTGAAAATCAACCTACTTCCTAATGGTCCAAATTATGATCGTCATCCTCCTACGTAGCAATTTTTTTGGCGTCCCCTTCTCTTTTTTTCTCGCCCATCTTCAATCCACGAACGACAGCAAAATAAGATAACTGTAAAGTTATCATCATTACTTGCTCGTTTGTGGCAAGGATATTTCGTAGTCGTAGTCTCTTCCTTCTCCGACACCTTACATGAGGACAATTTTGGTTTCTAACAGTGGAGACGAGGATAGCAACAAACAAAATAGCAGCCTCGAAACCATAAGAGGGTATAGAGAACGCAAACATGGAAAGGAACGGGAAAGCGAAAGCGTCAGAGAGGCCGAGCACTGAGTATGTTTTGAACGTTGCCTTTTGGACGTTCTTGGGATTCATTCTCTTTCAGGCTGGGTTTGCCATTATTGCCAACAGTGAATCTATGATGGCTGATTGTGAAGCCATGGTTGTGGATGCCATGACCTATTTGTTCAATTTATGCGCTGAGAGAATCAAGAACAAACCTTTCAGCGAAAAAGAGCTTGCAATGCCAGCTGACACGAGAGAGCTGAAAAGGGAAGCACGAAGGCTATGGCTAGAACTTGTTCCTCCTGCTATCAGCGTTACATGCTTGACTGTCATTGTTATTATGACACTGATCGAATCCATATCAGAGTTACGAGGCCAAGCGTCTGGGGACGAAGACGATGTTTCCGTCCCGATCATGCTATTTTTTTCGGGGGCTAATCTTTTGTTGGATCTGGTCAACGTGGTATGTTTTGCACGTTCTGGATCGACTTTTGGGGCGAAAATGTTCCGAGACGAGCAAGAGGAGATGAGGAATTCGTTGCGCGGCCTGCGAGGAGGCGAAACGGAAGTACTGATCGAGTCTATCAAGCATGAGCGATCAGATAGCACAGACGGTATGGAAAACGATATGGAACACGGGGGAACACGATACGGCACAACTCAATCGTCTCGGAGAATGACCAACGCTACAGTCGTGAACCTAAATATGTGTTCAGCATGGACGGTACGTCTTTTTGTGGTCATGGAAAAGCCAATACACCATTCCTTTATGTCTCTCACATTGTAAACCCGCTTTGGCATTCACAGCATGTATGTGCCGATACACTACGCAGTGTCTCTGTTCTCATTGCCGCTGCGATTGCAACAATTTTCCCATCGGTCTCTGGAGCTCTGAGCGATTCTCTGGCTGCCATAGCCGTTTCAGTCATCATTCTTGTCAGTGTTGTGCCACTCATTCAGGGATTGATCATCACTGCAGTTCAGCTTTATCAATTGAAAAGAGATTACAAAGACGAGTTGCGTTGAGGTGCCTTGCTTCCGTCGTTGTTTGTGCGACCGCGAATTGCCGTTTCTCCTCATTAACTCTGTTCCCGATACCGACTAGTCTATTACAAAATATCTGTCCTGAGATAGATGTAGATATAAACAATTAAAAAGAATCATTGGTCTAGCAGGCTGAATAATTTCTTTTTAGTTTACTCTTCAGCAGCATCGTCCCCTCCAGAAACGTTGTAGTACTTCAAGATGTACGAATTCTTTGAAGACGCAACAACGCGAAGGAAGTCCTTCAATTGCTGCTTCTTCAAATATCTCTTTGACAAATATTTAAGTTGTCGCTTGGAGAAACCCATTTCCTGAGGAGAGGTAACTGTCAACTTGGTCTTGTCTCGCGAGATAACGACGTTGTTTCCGGCAAGTTGACCAGTCTTTCCATCGATCTTGATCTTTTCTTGCAAATATTTCTCAAACATGGCAACATCGAGAACGCCATCTCCTACTGGCTGAGCACAGTCGATGACAAATTTGACGGTTTTCTTTCCCTTGACCTGTTAAAGAAGAACAAGAAGCGTGGAACAAACCATGATTAGTTTTCATTCAACATTATCGGCAACGAAGGCCCCCGTGCCGACCTGAATATCAGGTGACCGGGTAGGCGGATCGCTGGGGATCTCTTACCATTTTCGTTCGTATCTATTCAATTAACTTGTCTCTCAAGCTGAAATGGCCCTGCTGCGCTATTCCTATCCCTTGATCTTCTCGTCGCACCAGGCACCCAAAGAAGTGAATGAGTAAAACCAGTCTGTGAGAAGTAAATAGGTAAGAAGTATCCATAGGGTTAGGATTTGTTTTTGGTCCCGAGCGATGAATTATACGGGAGTAATTGAAATACACGTTTGGGGGGCGTGACGCACGCGCAGAGAAAACATCGTCATCAGATTCAAAGTCACATCACGAGCACTATCTCTAACTGTATAAAAGTGGTGTGGCATCCATGCTGAACAATATTTTTGTTCACCACATCGACCCCCCGCTCAAAACCATCCGTCCTCTCCATATTTTTTCGTTGATTCGCAGCGCAACCGAAAGAAGAATCTATTCACCTACTTGGAGTAAATAAAATATGTCGGTCACCTACAGTAGTACTCGTGGAGGTCAGAAGAATCTGGATTTCCGCACGGTTGTGATGCAGGGATTGGCTCATGATCGCGGTCTCTTTGTTCCGGATAGTTTCCCCACTGTCACGTCGGCGGAACTGGAATCCTGGCGATCGTTGTCTTTTCCGGATCTTGCAGTGAATGTCATTAGAAAATTCGTCAAGGACGATCAGGTTCCATTGGATAAACTTGATGATATTGTCAAGCGCTCTTGCGAGGCCTTCCGTACCCCTGAGGTTACGCCGGTTGTCCCCGTCGGAGGACATTACATTTTGGTACGTGTCGTTGATTGAGCATTGCTCTGCCACGGACAGCGTTTTGGGCTCATAGTTTCATCACTATACAGGAACTATTCCATGGACCTACATTTGCTTTTAAAGATGTGGCCTTGCAAATGCTGGGTAACTTCTTTGAGTACTTTCTCCAGACTGGTAGCAATGGGGGACGGATGGCTGTTTTAGGAGCCACATCGGGGGACACTGGATCGGCCGCCATTTATGGTCTTCGAGGAAAGAAAGGAATCGACTGTATCATTCTATTCCCAAATGGAAGAGTGTCGCCTATCCAGGAACGCCAGATGACTACTGTTTCAGATAGCAACATCCACTGCGTAGCCATCGAAGGAACATTCGACGACTGTCAGGACATTGTGAAAGCCAGTTTCAACACGCCTTCATTCCGTGATATGGTTCATCTTGGTGCGGTAAACTCAATCAATTGGTGTCGCGTTTTAGCTCAAACCACGTATTATTACTGGAGTTATCTCCGAGTGACAGACGAGAACAAGGACGTGAAAGAAGTGCACTTTTCGGTGCCAACTGGCAATTTTGGCGATATCTTGGCAGGGTTTTATTCGAAACAAATGGGACTTCCTGTCGGTAAGCTCATCGTGGCAACCAACGAAAATGATATTTTGCATCGATTTTTCACCAAGGGTGAATACCACCGCGAGGACATCGCCCATTCGATCTCGCCCAGTATGGATATCTGCGTCAGCAGTAACTTTGAACGCTACCTGTACTTCCTTGCCGGCAATAGCCCCGAGAAGCTTGCTTCATGGATGTCAAAGTTTGAATCGACCAAGAAGCTAACGCTGTCAGGCGAAGACCTGCGCAAGGCTCAACAAGACTTTGGTTCGGCGCGTGCAGATACCAAGATGACGTTGGACACTATAAAGGAGTACAATGATAAACACAAGTATGTCCTATGTCCTCATTCCGCTATTGGAGTCAGTGCTGTACATCAACTGAACTTGGTTTCAAAGGCCACGGTCTGCCTTGCTACCGCACACGAAGGCAAGTTCCCCGCTGCTGTCAAACGTGCCGTGGATCCTTTGCCGTCGCCTCCGGCAGAATTGGCTGCACTCCACAAGCTCCCTACACGTCGGGTTGAACTCCCAAATGATTTAAAGGCAGTTCAAGACTTTGTCGAAGTATGCGTGTTCGGGCAGAAATCAGTCAATCCGTGGAAAGCCTTGCGTTTGGCAGCTATCGTCGTTGGCGTTGCTGCTGTTGCCTTTCAGTTCATCCGAAGAAGATAGACACTACTAATATAAAAACCAACAGCATACATGTTACGAGTATTCCTCTTTTTTTTTTTTTTAATGATTCTGTCCATGCCAACGATAGGCGGAATACCAAGGTAGGGACGATTTTGCTCTTGAAATACTTTTCCATTTTCATACACATGAAAGAAGAGAGTGAGAAAGTGGGTGTCGTTGGGTCTCTAAAGGGGTGTCAAAAAATCTTTTAGGAGTACATGGTGTGAACAATAGAATTTATCCCAACAAAATGTGTGGGAGTCATGTTACATCATCTAAAAAAATCTGTTACATGGTATGAAAAATTAATTTTTTATTAAAAAAAATGTTACTTAGTGTGAAAAATAGAATTAACTCCAAAAAATCTGTTACATGGTGTGAAAAATAGAATTTACTGCAACAAA
>Ga0051981_10001276_pt1 | contig 12262 bp, 11 predicted proteins | sample CryGey13umfilter_3_FD_59644 | JGI IMG/M metagenome (GOLD analysis project Ga0051981, IMG submission 59644) | Groundwater microbial communities from aquifer in Utah, USA - Crystal Geyser 4/10/14 3 um filter | ecosystem: Environmental > Aquatic > Deep subsurface > Groundwater | place: USA: Utah... | reverse complement strand
TTGTGGATGGTATCATTCGCATCCCTTTGATCTCGGTGATCACTCTCATTGCTTTCTATCTCAAACAGACCTGAGTACACAATTGCAATGGCAGCGCGCGGAAGATCCGCATGGGAATCCATTCGTGGCCATCGTAGTGGACCCGTTGCGCAGTGCTCACCTGGAATCTCCCGAGCTCAAGGCCTTCCGCGCGTACCCACCCGAATTCACACCACCGGCCAACGAATGCCCCGATGGGAGTAAGCAGATGAACGAGCAAACGCGATTGGAATTGTGGGGCTCGTGTTGGAACCGGTACTATGAGCTACCCGTAGAATACTACATGTCGAACGCTTCTCGGTTGGTTTTGGAAAGTCTCACAAAGAATTATTTGTGGATTCGTACCTTAACGCGTCCCACGGGATACCAGGGGACACTTGACAAGGCCGAAGACGCATACCGCGCAGCACTGGCATCGAATGCCACTCGTACGACTGCATCAACGACGGAGAGTGGAGCACAGGCCTCATCATCATCATCGGGTGCAGCTTCGGCCACCGCGGGTGGCGCTTCTGGTCCGTTATCGGCGAATCTCGTGAGTGCTCGTACCAGAGACCTTCACGCTGCCGTAGAGACTCTGTCAGAGGCCGCGGTACAACACGCGGGTCATGTCGCCATGGATGATGCCAAGAATAAAGTGTTTGCGTAAGATTCTGGATTAATCTTGATTCTGGACTTTTTGCGTTTGCGCCCCGATCTGGTTTAGTTGGATGGTATAACAACTAGATCACTCTCTTTATAAACACATTTTTTTTGGAATGTCATTGACTTGCCAATCCAAATTCATGTGAGAAACTTGCGCGTGTGCACAAAAAATTAAAGGGGATGACGATGATGCGGGTGTCTCGCCGACAACCGCGCGTTACTTTTGTCTAAACCCGATAATTCTTGGTGTAATGCGAAAATGTGGTTTAGTCCATCGAGCTAGTTATTCTAGATAATTCTAACAACAAGTAAGACGTTGTGAGGCTCTTCTTTCTTTGTTACGATATTCCTAAATCAATAGCACGGGCGCTTCAGAGAGTTGGCTGGAGAAGTTGGCACATCTAATATAGAAAGGAATCCAGAATCTGGAATACTAAAAAGTACAGTATCCAAAATCATGAAACCAAAGGACGGGGGACGACGCGGCCATGACGGCTCCTTGCCGTTGAAGACCCCAGCGTATGCTGCCATTACCCATATACGGTACTAAATTGTCCCCGGCATCGCAAGGAAGGAAGGAAGGTGCATCGAAGAAGACGACACGTCTGGATTTAATCAGTCAACATTTATCTGTTAAGAAGGTAGCAGGGGATCAGGTACCATGTCGAACGCAAGGAAGTTGCAAAGTACGTACCCCGAATTTTTTCATTTGTCAATTCAGGACGCACCCCACCGTAAATTGTGTCGATGCTTGTTGTATTTTGTTAATATTCTCATACCCATCACATTTGTTTGTTTGTCTGTTTGTTTGTTTTTTCAGCTGAAATTGAGAGGACCATGAAAAAGGTCGATGAAGGTGTGGAGCTTTTTGACGATATATGGGAAAAGGTTTACACGGCAGAACAACAAAATCAAAAAGAGAAATTTGAGATGGATCTGAAAAAGGAAATTAAAAAGCTTCAAAGGCATCGTGACCAGATCAAAACATGGATTGGCGGAACCGAAGTCAAAGACAAGGAGCCACTACTCGAAGCACGGAGATTGATCGAGTCAAAAATGGAGCAGTTTAAAATATGTGAAAAGGAAACAAAAACAAAGGCTTATTCCAAGGAAGGGTTATTAAGAGACGATAAATTGGATCCGGAGGAAGAGGCAAAATTGAATACGACGACATGGTGTCAAGAGTACATCGAAAGATTCATGCAAGAAGTTGAAGAAAAGGACTTTGAAATTGAAAAATTGTCGACTGGCAAGGGAAAGAAAAGCCAAAAGCACCGAATGGAAGCTCTGCAAAAGTACGTTCAACAGCACAAGTTTCACATTAGTAAACTGGAAGGAATCATCCGGCTCGTGAATAACGACGTCCTGAGTGTCGACACTGTAGAACCTCTGAAAGATGACCTTGATTACTATTTGGATTCGTATGAGGACGAGGACTACGCGCAAGCGTACGATGAAGAGTATTTCTACGAAAGTCTTGGTCTTGATGAATTGGATGTTGTAAACGTAGACCGCTTGAACCAACCCACTAAGAAGGCCGACGATGCAACATCAACAAGTTCAAGAAGTGGTAGCAAAAGCAAGGGCAGTTCGAAGAAATCGTCCGTCTCTATGGTCATCCCCCTAACCATCGGTCGCGCTAGATCCAGTAAGGAGAAAGCAAAGGACGAAGAAAAAGCGGCAGCTGCCACGCCAACGAAGATTGGCCGAGCTTCTTCGACAGCGTCGAGCGGAAGTAAGTCGGACTCCACACCGGCACCACCACCAGTGAAGGCAAGTACGCCAACACCGAACACGACACCGAGCCAACCCGGGACCAGTATGGCCGCCATTCTTAAGCGGGAAAGCGAGCAACAAGAAAAGGAGCGACAGCAAAAGGTATGTATAAACAATGATAGATCATGCAGGTTAACGTCTTTCATCCTAACATATCTCGCAGATCCAACGCGAACAACAGGCACGAGCGCAAGCAGAACAGTTGCGGGTGCAACAGGAGCAGCAACAGCGTCAGCAACAAGAGGCCCAACGCCAACAGGAAGCTCTGCGACAGCAAAAGGCACAAGCGGAACAAGAAGCAGTCCAGCGCCAAAGACACGAGGCTCAGGTGGCGCAACAACAGTTAGAAGCTGCACAGAAGCAACACGCACAGCAAGCCGCGGCTGCTGAACAAGCGCTTCAGCAACAGCAGCAAGCAGCCGCGACTAATTCCCAAAACAGCCAAACCAACGCCGTGGATGCTTTGACTTCAGGACTTGGAGATCTGAGTGTTGCTTCGAGCGCAAGTCGTAGTACGGAAGCAACAAAGAATACAGCACCGGGTGCCGGGGCGGTTGCATCGACTGGTGGCTTGGAGACGGGGACGTCATATCTGTCCGCATTGAACGAATCCTTCGTGGTTGCCCCCTCGACCGCGGACAACGAACGTTCCCGGACCTATACGCCTCAGAACCCGTACCCGACGCCGGCTTCTTATCCTTCCACGCCTTCGTCGATCTTCGAGAACCCCGACATCTTCGAGAAGCTCGGAACTGATGCTCTTTTCTTCATTTTCTACTACTCCCAGGGGACGTACCAACAGTATTTGGCCGCGCGTGAGCTCAAGAAGCAGAGTTGGCGCTTTCATAAAAAATATATGACTTGGTTTCAGCGTCATGAAGAACCCAAGATCACCACCGATGAGTATGAGCAGGGAACATACGTTTACTTCGATTATGAAACAGGCTGGTGCACTCGGATCAAGACTGACTTCCGATTCGAGTACGCCTATCTGGAGGACTCGTTGCAGTAATTTGCTACCTATAGGAAAATAGTTTTCAACGGCCCTCATGCTAGGTAGATGCGTATGGCTACAATGGTAGTATTACGGAGTCGTTTTATCTTGCTATACTGCTGGAAGTCCTAGGTTCGTAGATCCTATGCAATATTAGATCTATGTCGAATCCATTCCGGCCTTCTTCTTGTCGGCCATAGTTTGCCTCGTGGCACGACGAGCCAGGACTCCGCCACCAGTTCCGATCTTCTGCGACTCGAGTTTGACAACCAACGTGGTCATGTTGTCCTTACTGCCAATACCAAGGCAACAGTCGCAAACTTCTTCACAAATAAGTCCAAGATTGGATTCGCCTTCTGCAAAAAGGTTAGCAACGAGCTGGACAGCTACTTCATTGCTCTGTACATCCCAGATGCCGTCGCAAGCGATTAGGACGAATTCGTCCTTCTCCGAAGAACGGTCAATGAAGATTAGTTCCGGGACAGGAGAAACCTTTTGGTGGCTAGGCTTGGTGACGGTTCGTCGCAATGCGCCGGCAACTTGGTTCGTTTCTCCATTTTCATAATCAAAAGCACCGTCCGGTAGTTTTTCAGCGGCCATGACAACATCCATGTCTTTGAAGCGGAAATCGCCGAGTCCTCGGCTGACGGCCAAATCTCCCTCAACGCGACCCCCCGCAACAAATCCGCCCCCTAATCGGACGCGGCGGTCCTCGTCAGGATTATCAGGCTTGTGATCATGCGAAAGAGCCACCGCGTGGCGATTATCGCGACACAAGACCGCACGAGAATCCCCGGCATTGGCACAGACGATGTACTCCGGCGTGATTACCACAACGCAAGCGGTGGTACCCGAGTCACCTTCTTCCTCGACACTCGGTCCATCGATGTCCATTGGTCCGGTATGATCATCACCTCCACCAGAGGACTGTCCCGTATTGTGATTCTGATGATTTTCATCACTGTAGGGTCTATCGGCGTCGGCAACTTTTTGTCCACGCAAGGCCAACCCAATCTCCTTGTCGGTTTCCACGAATGCATCGATAAGGGCCGCGTGCAAAAGATCACGGCCATTGCGGAGATACTCATCGCGCATACTCGGATCGGCAAAGGTCTTCTCCTTTTCCGAGTTGATTTGTCGGTACTTGGCGTACTGTACAAACTTTGGCGTTCGGGACAGGACGCGGCAAAAGTTGTCACCGGCGTACTTTGCAGCAAACGTACCTCCATGACCGTCGTAAACGGCGAAAAGAGAATGACCTTGCAGCGGAATTTTCGTATATTCAACAGTGCCGTCTTCTTTCCGGATGCCTTCGGCTGCGTATAGGCTACCCTCCGTAATGTGCGCGTCTTCCATGTGCACTCGCCACCCCTGCATAGAAGAGACACCATATGGCAATGAATCACCAGTCACGCCGGTGTGTGTTTCTTTTTCGGTGACGGGAGAACCTAATAGATTTCCCATGGTGTCTTTTTGTTGTTATTATTGAAAAATGGGTAGGACAGGAATGGAGTTCACAGGATTGCAGTTCGGCGAATTGTTGTGACTTCCCCCCTCTTAATCGCTTCTCTTCTTGTTTTCAACTACAACAGTGCAGTCGCCTCTTTTTCACCAAAAGCGTGATTTGAAACCAACCAAGAGTGGATATTTTGGTGACAAAGTAATGAAGGTAGATAGATAAAGACGATGCCTTTCACTGCGCAGGAAGAGAGGCTGTGCCAGAGAGGTATCGTTTGTTGTTTTTTTGGTTTCTCTTCAACGGGGTGTTTTGGCGTTGGTTTGTTGTCCTCACGTGGACGACGAGCCTGCCCGTCACCGCGAACGAGAACAAAGAGCCACGAAAAAAAAAAGGCGAGCGGACGAGACGACGGGTGCAGCTGTTGGGGGTAGAAGATAAACTGCTCGTACTTTACGCTGAAGTGTTGATTCCATGTGTTTTGATTGGTCCATTTTTCGGTAAATTCTCAAAAATCAATTGTCAAATTTGCGGTACTAGTTTTAAAAAATCCACTATGAAAGGTTTTGTGAAAAAAGAAAAAAATCAACCTTTCCTCTAAAGAAGATCGATCGGCATCACTTGGAACACTCGCGGTTGTTTGCATACTTTGCACACGAAAACTGATGAGACGACCCAGAGTTGAGTTAGTAGCTATAAGCGATCAATGATGAGGAAGCCGTTTCATCTTTTCCAGAACCAAGTCATCACTGCTATCCTATTTTTTGCGGCCAAAACATACTCGTTTGTGCCCTTGCCTCATACAAAGCGTACTATTCAACATTGGCATGTGAAAATGAATGGTCCGGACATGGAATTTTGGGACACCATCGCAAAGTATCAGCCGTCTTGTGTCCTCTATCCAACGGCATTTGCGGCCTGCTTTCGTATCGGTGCCGCGATGGCTGTTGTAAATCAACCCCGTCTACCAGATATCAAGGGATACCCCGTCGGATCAAAGATTGTTTCCGTACCTAGAACTTGCGAGACGGATGAAAGCCGCGTAGAGATAAGCAATACAACAGGAAGACTACGATTGTTCTATCCCTGTGAAATTATGGAAGAATCAATACGATACGCACCTTATTGCACGGACGGTCGTGCCACCAGTGATGGTATGGCAGCTTTGGTGGGATTTCGACAAATTGGGATCTCATTTTTATTAGCACACTTGGCCAATGCCACGAGTGGTTGTTATGAGAATGATCCTCCCCTTACGCAACAATCATTTCCTCTATTAATCTACAGTCATGGGTACGGTGGTAACATGGACATGGCCACCTACTTTTTGAGAAGTATTGCCACACAGGGTGTCATTGTGGCTGCCATGGAGCACACAGACGGGACGGCTTCTTCGACGGTTGTACGTGACGACGCAAATGACAACGCAACACGGCGATTAGACTTTGATCCCAGTTTATATTCTCTTGAGTGTGGTCTACGAATACGAGCCAGTGAAATCCTCAAGGCACTAGATTACATCCCTTCTTTATTTTCCAATGTCCGTGATATTTTCTTGGGTGGGCACAGCTACGGGGCACCTTCAGCGCTGCTGGCCTCCCAATCGTCGAAGAACATTTCGGGATTAGTCCTTCACGATCCCGCTTTGAGTATGGGGTATGGTCTGCTAACCCTGCCACCCAGTTTACCGACCGTTAGTTACACATCAGATGAATATCATAGAGCAGGAATCCGATGTGGGGATCATACGTACCATGTTCGAGGGGCGTTTCATGGTAACTTCGTCGATGCGCCGCTGTGGGCGCCACTTTGGGTAATGCGGACACTGTCATTGATCATTCCTGCCTGTGGACCAGCTGATCCCAACCAAGTCCACGAAGACTTAGCCACAAGTGTCAAGGCCTTTACCATGCATCCTGTAGGTACGGTAGAAGATCAACTCGCGGAGGAGCAATGTACACTTTTAGAGCGAGTCTAATTGACAAGCAGAAAAAAAAAAAAAGCATTCACAGTCAAATGAAGTACCTACCTTTCAGATCGGTTGCTGTCATGGTACTCCCATAGCATATCTGGGCATCTCATCCTTTCTCTGGGCAATAGTGTTCTTTGATTGATGATGAAAATGATTCCGCCTGTCACATCCCTGCCCGTCAATACAATTCGAACAGTACCACGAACGAAGTTCCTATCTATTGCATACGAGTACCATGAATTTTGATAGGAGTACGGAAAAGGAGGAAAATCTTTGGCGTGGAAGTGGTCTTTCATACTGTCGTCGTTGTAACGAACAGTACAACACTTGGTACAAGCACACCCAAATGAAACCACGGGTGAGAAATGCAACTATTTGGCTCTCCTACTGGTACTACGGCAACCGCGGCTCAAAGTAGTATGTACTCAAAAGACAATTAGACAAATGTATCGTAGTATAAGACCAATCGACCAAGCGTGGCCGCGCAACCCTTGATATCTTTCTTTTAATCAAACAAATGGTCTCCTAATGGGTTTTGAGAGAACATTTCGTGCCGCGGCGCTGCAAGCAACACCGGTCGACGGTTTTCGAACAATGTTAGCTTGAGCATGTAAATGAAGAGAATGATGCAGGTAACGACTGCAAATATGAGAGTCTCGTTGACAAATCGCAACTTGGCCAAAGTGATGACCACCGCCATCGTAACACTAAAGATAATCGCCATGCCGAAAGGTGGTAGACCGGGCAAGGGCTGATCGTCGCCGTATAATCTTGCTTTTTGTTGGGCTTTCAACCTCTTGGCAACAATCAAAAGCATAAGACCGGATAAGAAGGTGCACATAATTGCAAGAAGAATGATATCCGAGCCCGACCATTGATCGGTACGGAAGAAATCCAACGAACGGCATTCCTCATCGCACCAGACACCATACTTGTAAATGCGCTGACACATGTTCCATTGTCCGATATCGTAATAATTGTCGTACAGTTGTCTTCCATACTTCATTACGTCGTACGACCTCCAGAAATCTTGAGCATATTCCTTTAGAAACAAGACAAAAAAAAAGAACATCGGCTTTGTTAGTTTTTAAGTCGGAAATAAAAATCTACACCGTACCCAAAGAAGTTGCGCGGAGTTTGACTTACCTGAGGAGCCAGCTCGGCTGCCGTTAATAACTTGCGATTTCCGTACTTGTCGTCAGCATAATTTCCGACATCATCGTTAGAAGACATATATTTGTCATCTCCCTGATTCTGATCGTCCGCCTCATTTCCATAAGACCCTTGTTTCATTCCATAAGTGGAAATATAGTCATCATCATACCAGTTGCCATTGCGTTTATTAAAAGTTCCGGAAACCTGATCAGGCGTGCAAGTCAAGCAAGAATAGAATGGAACTCGGAATGATACCTGCGTAGAAATCACCATATCGTCACCAATGTTATATCCTTTTCGGGCGTGTTTCTTTGAAGATTGGCCATCATCAAATAGATTGGAGCATTGGGCGTCGGTATACAAATGCAGCTGAAGCTTTGTGGATGTGAATGTTTCACGTTCCATGCAGCCGATTTTCCCGAAAAGATTCATTCCATTCTCAAGATCACCAATCTTTTGGCACTGTGATCAATAACAAGTAAATGTCAGTACAGTTGTTCCAAACTATGCTGCTAACCATAAAAGATACTCGAAAATGCTCTTACATTGAGAAATGCGGCGTCGTCGGGAAGCACAAAGTCTTTGCCATCTCGGAGAGCTTGGTAATTGAAGTATGCTCTCATGTAGTGCGCAATCGACACAACAAATGTGGATATCTCGGCAAAGTGGCACTGGTAACTTTGTGCGGTGTCAAAAAGCTGAAATTTGATCATGTGACCATTATTGCTGCAGAAAAGAAAAACGTAAAAAGTGCACGTGAGATAAATTTTCGACCCACGCCAAGAGCTAGCTTCGTGTACCGAAAAGAAATTTGAACGTACTAATTCACACAAGAGACTGGCATGAAACTGACACCATCAAAACCAACATTGGCATTCCAATGGAAAGTGTCATCGTCTTTGGCGTAATAATTTTCCTCCTCGTCTTTGTACTTGTCATCGTCGGCGTGCTTAAAATAGTCATCATAATTTTGTTTGGCGCCGTCATCCTGTTGATTGTTTGCAGCCTGGTCGTCGTACTGATTCCCATTGTCAGCGTTGACAGCGTCATCTGCATAGGCATCGCCTCCTCCATTGTTGTTATTATCATAATTGTACTGATTTTGTTGGTACTGATTCTTGTTGTAATTGTTATTCTGGTTGTTGTAATTCTTGTTGTAGTTGTCATTCTGGTTGTTGTAATATTTATTCGCTCCGTCGTCTACGTTGTCGGCGAAGTAATCGTCGTTTGCTCTCGCGGTCGTCCAAAGACCCGCCAACACGCAACATGTCCTCACAAACAGTGACAATGGCCTCATCTTTCAACTCTTATCAAACGGAGGTTTACAAGCAGACACAACGCCTCTCAATCAACCTTCCTGATTGATGGCAACAATGCCATTCGATAGGTTTTGCAAATGTAAATCGTGTCCGCGTTCTTTCGTGTGGTTCTGTTTGGTCGAGGGCGCGGTTTGAAAGACCAATGATCACCACTGCGATTTAATTAGCAGGCACAACATCAGATCTTTTAAAGTTCGAAATATAAAATGATCGCCAAGAAGAATCACGCAAGATTCAATAAGAACCCTTGGTCAGCGGAACAATAAGATGCATGATACTGACAGTGAAATGTGAAAAGGTTGTCGTTGTCAAACGTCCCCCCCTTCATAGTGGGGAAAAGTTTTGAGAATGATGTTGTCTACACTTTGAAACGTCATCGAGCACGGATGAGTCGGCGTCTCACATCATCTTTTTTCTTCTTCCGGTTTTTCGACTTCACAGTCAAGGGACCTTTCCACAACATTATTTGTTCCCATGAAACAAAACACAAGTGAAAAACTATTTAATTTACATAAGTTAATCACTCGAGACTTCTCCTATACAAACAAAACTCACCGATGAAGTTTTTTATTCGTCTGCTCCTCGTTGCGGGGGTGAGCGCGTTTGTCGCTCCGCCCACGACGTCAAATCGATGGAACAATCCCCCACTCTTCGCTGTGGCCCCTCCCAAGGAAGAGGTCAAGTCGAACATGGACCGATTAAAGAAAGTGTTGGAGAGAGAATATGTTTCGTTTTTCTCTCCCATGGAGAAGGAATATTATGCCGAGAATGTGTCATTTAACGATCCCCTGAACAGCCTTTCGGGTGTTGAAGCGTACGAAAACAATGTAGACATGCTCTCATCAAAGACCCTCCTTGGAAAGTTTCTATTCCGCGACGCAGGAATTGTTTTGCACAATATCAAAGGCGGAGAAGTTCTTGAAGATGGAAGTATCACTGATATAATCACTCGATGGACATTACGATTCACATTCCAGGTTTTACCCTGGCAACCAACAGCTCGCTTCTCCGGAATTTCCGTTTATAAAGTTGAACATGGAGGCCCAAAGGGGGTTCGTATTTTATCGCAACAGGATTATTGGGATAGTATCAACTTGATAGAAGGCGGTGAATACAAGGCTGTCGATAAAACTGTGGGCTTGTCCGACTTCTTAGATCAGCTAAAACCAGAACAGCTGGCGGCACCCTCAGCTGGTTCGGAGTTGCCCTATCAAATGCTCCGACGAGGTAAGGGATATGAAGTCAGGCGTTATCCCAGTTTTACTGCCGTTCGGATCCCATATGTAAGAAGGGACGATGGTTTTTTAGAGCTTGGTTCTTTCACACGCGGACTTGACCCTCTGGCACCCGCTCTCATGTCTGTCGATTCTGCAACAAGCGACAAAACAATGATGTGGCCACTTCGCTTTGCAGCTCCCGGTGAGAAACGCCCCAAAGAGGATCCCACAATTTTCTCCAAAGCAAGTGATCCTGAGTGGGATTCCTTCGAGATTGTTACCATTCCTGAACGTGTTGTTGCTGTTGGCAGCTTTTCCGATGCCAGTATGGAACCGGTTGTTCGCAAGGCTGACCGTCTACTCCGCGAGACATGTGAACGAGACGGTTTGCAAGTCGACACGGCTAGTGATTCTATTTTAAGGTTTGCCCAATACGACGCCATCTACAGCATGGGTAAGAGAAGAGGTGAGGTTTGGATCGATCTGGCGGATGACGGTCACCCGTGGTAGATCGGTGAGGGCATTCAAGATGATGATTCACCCTTGTCCTACTCCTTATAAATATGCTCCATTGAAAATGCTTTAATTTAAGTTCACACGACTAAAACTTCACTCTTTGGTTACCTGCAATATTCTCAAATTCTCATATGGTAACAATCTCGTCAGTAAGGGTTATCGCAAAACCATCGCCCATGTTGATACCAATAACAGTGCCCCATCCAGGCCAGAACGAATTACCGATAACACCTCCTACCGAAGCGAAGAAAAGCCCGACAGCTCGTGTGAATGCAAGAGCGACCGACTGGGTTTCGTGAGAATAAAGTATCAGAGTTACCGTTAGAAGCTATGCCTCTGGTAATGAAAATAAAATAAACATCTCCTGGATTGGTCAACAAGACTTACTTTTTTGGTAAAAGATAGCACCAACGAACCTGGATGAAGTTCGTTAGCAGCTTCGTTTGTTTCTTTTTCGTTCTTCGATTTGAGCTTACGCCGTTGTTCGCGAACATATACAAAATAACTGAATGTTACAATGATTTGATGCACGCTGTAATCAGCCAAATAGCAGACCAAATTGGAATACCAACACTCCGCGAACATTTCACGTGAGGTCACTTTCTGTCCCGCTTTTTCTCGGCGAAGACTTGACGAGTACGTATCGATCGTGAGCTTGTCCACCATCACATCATCAAACATCTTTGCAGCAATTGCTTCGTAAATACGCATAACTACAGTAATGGCATGATACTTGGCATATGCAACGAATAACTTTTTCGGGAATGTTTCCCACCGTTTCGGCCATTCTTGCTGCAAAACATTTATATATTTACGTACACGATACACAGTGAGAAATGAAGATCACCAAAAGACCTCATTTTACAAAGATTCGCTCAAACAAATCGCTCTGGAAAATGAATGTTGACTTCATTCTTGTATCAGACTTCAGCAATGGTATTTCTACCAGCCATCATAGCGACGAGAAAATGTAAAACACAACCACGAACAAACAAAAGACAAGGACAAAGCATCGACTCACCTTTTCCCATTCTTCCGCCTGTTGTTCTGCTTCACTACGGCTCATCCTACCTTCATTCACTAACTCATCACGCCTCATATCTTCGCGGAGCTGATCACTGAGATAGGTAGAGTAAATGGTACTACCTTGTGTCATGACCACGCGCACCGCCT
>Ga0051981_10001269_pt1 | contig 12289 bp, 8 predicted proteins | sample CryGey13umfilter_3_FD_59644 | JGI IMG/M metagenome (GOLD analysis project Ga0051981, IMG submission 59644) | Groundwater microbial communities from aquifer in Utah, USA - Crystal Geyser 4/10/14 3 um filter | ecosystem: Environmental > Aquatic > Deep subsurface > Groundwater | place: USA: Utah... | reverse complement strand
TAAAGGAAAACTCAACGGTTCAACGGATGAATTGATGGGCCATTACGCCCATATATATGTAATAATCGTCATATATATGGGCGTAATGGAAAACTCAACGGATCGACATATACGAGCACCTTTGTTACCATTGGAACAACGCTAGAAGTTACGGTTTGGTTCTTGTGAGGCTCACATCCAGCATCATTATCATTATTCTCATCTTCATTCTTCAATCGGCGTTACTTTCAACAGAAACTAGGTAACTGTACACGTACACCAACAGCAGCAACAACAAACACCACGACTCCACTCCGTACCATCTAACCGTAACTGTGATTTGCAACAACCTGTCAATCAAGAATTGCACCATGAAAGCAAACTGTTTTCTGTTGTTGTGGGCGTTTGGTTTTGTTGCAAGAGAATACGCGCGTGGATTTGTCGTCGTTACGAAGTGGCCCATTTGTACGTCCGAGTGTGACGACAATGGGAAAACAACGAAAAAAATCTCTCGTTCCAGTATTGACACGGCATTGTTGATGGCTGTCCCGAATAACAAGAACAAGAAAAGTAAGAAACAACCGCCAGCGCCGACAACGGCACCGAAAGAAAAAATGACGGATCCATTACAATTATTCTTCGTCTACATGACACCGTGGAAGAATCCGAACAGTATCTTTGTTTATCTGTTCATCGCGTTGTATGCGTTGGGAAAATATAGCGAAGCCCACAGTCAATCGATACCGTAACACAAATGTGTGCGTGCATTGGAGCAATAGAGCGACGATATGTGTTACGTAATAGTATAATTACAAGAAAAAGTTTCTCTTCCATCAGCATAGATATAGGTATCATGTACCCCAACCTCTCTGTCAACAGAAAGATACAACCATATCGATGACATTCCTTCATCGTCCACGTTTACACCACAAAGGCAAAGAACAAGTGGTGAATCGACAAAAGACGACCAACAGGTAAATTGTTTTAGTTTTTAAGCTACTCCCTAATACGCTGCCCCGGCTGTCATCTCTTGCAAACGAGATTGCACTCGCTGGAAGGTCTCTTTGACAAATTGGTTGTGACGCATGATGAGGGGAAGACGAGGGTGTTCGTTGATATCTTTTCCGACACCCTTGGCCGAGAGTTCGTCCAATTGTACCAAAAAAGTACTCACGTGTTTGTCCAACGCGGCAAGGGTTTTATCCGCAAAGTGTTGGTGGATTGCCATTTTGGTTTCATCGTCGCCGTTCAACACGGCCTCGTACAACGCATACTGTGTTTCGCGATCCTCACGATCGAGGATTTGGTACAATAGGACATCGTACACCTCCTGGGAGACGTCGCCGGTATCTTTGTAAAACAGCATCCTCGAGGGATCGTACCCCATATTGACCAGTTGTTGCGTGGAATTGTCGATCATAATTTTACAGAACGAGGCGGGAGAGGTTTCGTCCAAGAATCCGTATTTGCCCAAGAAGAGTGACGGATTCGTTGGATCGCCGTACGAAATACGCAACGGCGATCCGGCCGGTACATCCGCCACGGTGTACGCGTAACAATTCCCATCGTCATCGTACGACAGCTCGACTTCGTAATCCGTTCCGTGGTTGAACTTTGAAAGTGATGAATATATTCATGGGCGCATCAAAATTAAGTGAAAAAATAAGTAAATACGAACATCAACCACCCGTGCCGCCGATATGTGTCGTTACAAGTTCAAACGTACCATATCTGCCATGGGAGAAATCTTGAGGTCACCGTCGGGCGAGGGGAAACTCCTGGTGCTCACAATCTGAAAGACCCAGTTGGCCAATTCCTTATTGACCTTGGTCTCTTCCGAGACGATCGAGTCCTCGACGAATTGCAGTGCTTGATGGAAGTACGTCATCTTGGCACGTGATTCACGCGCCAAGGACGCAATGAAGGGGGGCAAGCATTCGTAGCAAATGGCTGTACGGTGGCGCGATGGTGAGGGGCGGAATATTGTGCGCGTCGGTAAAATATGAAAAAGAAAAAAGAAAAAAAGGCCATAAATCATTCGGAATGATCGTCACTTACCCGTCATGGAAGCTCCATTGTAAAAAATTCTGGGCAATGAATTGAACCAGGCGTACCAGGGAGATTCATCCCCTTTCTCCACTTCACCCAATAGGTACACGTAGAGAGCGAATTCACTGTAATATTGCATCATATTGTACCGTTGCAGGGCCTGTTCGGCCTGACGAATACTTTCCGTGTTCGACAGCAAGTCTTCCCATTTAATGGCCGAGAAGATCATGTGCTGCGGTACCATGAGTACTGGGCTTCCCGCTGGAATGTCCGTGGTCGTCATGACACTGATATCCAGTCCATCCTCACTTGTGAGTTGAAATCCGTCTGAGGTTTGTACCCCATTACCGAACGCCCATTCCTGGAAACTGCCAATATCGCGTGGTGTTTGTGAACCGATATCGACAAGGTTGGCATTCAACGCAGTGTTAACGATACTTGTACTACCCTTCTGATACCTTGGGCTATGTTCATGCCCATTACGGACAAAAGGGGAAGCAACAAACGCAGTCGAAGCATCCAAGATACTCCAAAGACTAACCGTAAACAGCAGTAGAGGGAATCCAATGGACTCCTTCATGACACGTCAATCGAATCGAATCGAATCGAATCGAATTCTAGTTGTTGTTGTAGTAGGAGTATGATATGAATACCGATGATAAATGTACAATTTACAACGGGTCCTCGACGAATAGAATTGACTCTCCTACCTTGGAGTACAATTACTGTTGATCTATCGATGAATGAGAGGTGTGGTGGGAGTAGGTAGTAGGAGCGACCGATCCGAGACGTGCAAAAAACTACGCACAGTGTGATGCATTTCTTCCCAACCCTTCATTTTCTACATAGGACTTTCACCATGGAATAGGAGAAGTTACTCCTACTATGATCATACGGCGTGCTAACTGATTCTCTCCCTTGCGCTTCTCCACCTTAGCACGTCGCTTCTCCCGCATTGTCTCTTGCAAGCGAAGGAGGGCACTCATTTCCGTCGTGGTGGGTTTCTCCATCCACGGGAGCTGAAGTTGCGAGGTTGTTTTGTCGGATACCAGAGCTCGTTTTGCCGCTTGTACTTTCTATTCGAAAAATGATAACATCACAATTTATGGTCTCTCTTTGTTTTCTTTCCTTGATAGCTTTGTGCTGAATCAGTTTTATCGGATCTGGACTTGTTTGTTAACTGTAAAATTAGATTTTGAAAGGGATCCTTTTTTTAGGAGTTATTGAAAAATGCTAAAAATTATTATTTTTTGACAAAAATAAAATAAAAAAATAAAAAAATAAGCAAACAAAACCGGTGGTGGTGTCTCTGATGGATCTGCTGGCGCATCCATTATTTTTTCGCATTTTCCGAAAAATGTTGTTGATTTTTAGCCATTAATACCGTATTTTATATATTAACGGCTCATAAATTTAAGTTGAAAATTTATTTTTCATCAAAATCTAGGATATGCGCACAAAACCGGATACGTTCCCGTGATTTACTGTTACCATCTGTCATACGCATACCCGTGTTCTCGCAACGACGTGGTGGTTGCGTTGTTGACTATCATACTATCAACACAAGATTCCTTCGTACAGTTAACAACATGACATCCAACAATCGTAACGACGGGACGTCGTCCCACGTGCAATCGTCGCATGTGCAATCGTCACCTGCGAGTGGAGGAGGAGAACAAGAACAAGACGTTCCGATCGTCACGTCGTCGCTCCACGCGGCCATGAGGATGGCAGATGTGGTGCGGAATCGTCTCCATGAAAGATCGGCATTTCAGAATACGGCCAACGGCAACCCTCACAATCAGCGGGAAGATTTCCGGGTCACGCCGGGGATGTTGGAGGGTGCGACCGCGGGAGCGTTGAGCCTGTTGGCGTTGACGCCAGTGCGATCCGCGCTGTTGCGGAGGACGGGCCAAAGACTCGGCGTATTACCCGATTTGATCGTCACTACAAGTCAAATCATGGTATCCGTGAATGCAGCATTGTATTACGGGAGTCTGTACGGTAGTTATCATTATTTACAAACCTTCACAAAGATCCCACCAACGGCAAAATCTCCCACCGTGGATAAGATTTGTCACGAATCATTGAAACGATTTCATAATTTTTATCAAACTGCTGCCGTTGCCGCCACGGATGCATCACAATCGTCTTCAACGTCTTGGAAGAGTCCAAAAGAAATTGTATTGACGGAATTCATCAAAGCCATGGAACTTTGTCGCGAACGGGAAGATGGAATGCCGCAACAACAACAACAACAACAACAACAGCAACAGCGGGACCAAATGACTTGGTGGAGAAAGGGTTAGTCGTTTGTCTACGAATATACGTCAACGCTTTTCTCCCGCGAGAAGAAGTATTGTGCAGTCTTCGTGTTGTAACGATGGTTCCGGGCTGGTACGTTTGTGTTTTTCGTTGGCGAAAATTACATTGTTTTGTGCTTCCCCAAGATTGGAGTACGAGTTACGCATTTATCACGAAAGGAACGTATCAATCGAACTTTCGAATTTTCTCTAACTCTAAAACGTTATTAGTTTAAGTAGTTTAAGAATATAGGATATTTGCTGTGTAGGGACTAAGACTATCGACGCAACGCGGGGGGACGTGAGGGATACTCCTACCATACCTTATTCAAGAACTCCCTCGATGCTTTTGATACCATACGCGGGAGGAATGCCAGAAACTTGCTTGTCCTTTTTGTTGACGGCATTTTGAACGTGTATCTTCCCATCCTCGGTGAGAAACTCCCAACCTCGCAACTTTTGTGCCCAGGTAATGATTTCATCGATCATGGGAGTTTCCACGTGCAACTGCTCCGCCAACCACTTGGCAATCAGCAACCCGTATGGGATATCATCCGTGAAGAATCGACTTTGCGTGTCGAGTCCGTATTCGCCCGTTTCCAGTGGCACGCACGGTGTCTTGATGAGTCCCAATTGCTTGCTCTCTCGAAACGATGCTCGTATGTCCTCGTTTTGACTCTCGTGCGTGAAACGCTCCAGGGTCAAGTAATCCAACATGTAAGGGAACTTCCGTTGAGGAAAGTGTCGACGAACCCCGTCGCGAACCTTGGTGTAATCGTCATCAAGCCGACGGAGAATATCGGCCGACAGTGCATCGAAGTCCCTGTAAAAGTACGGAACGTCTCGTTCCGTTGCCCATTTGCCACCGTGTCCCTTCCAAAGACCGTAGCATCGACTCGGATGGATGATTTGGTTGTCTACCGATAATGTAAGAGACAGGAACGAATCAGCCTGAAGGAATTTGCCCGTACCATGGATATTGTAACACATGTCGTTCAGCACAAGATCATTGAGCCTGTCGAATCTGTTGGCCGGTGCAACGGCCACGATATTGCGCTTCTTGCAACCGTAATTCACGCCCCTGCTACCGTACTGTACCGTGCGCGCAATCCACGGGATCAGACCCACGGCGAAGCAGGTGATGTTCGCGAGTTGCAACTTGCGTTCCACTTCGTGGCACATCCAATTGAATCCCGCTTGTCCATACACGGTTCCCACAAAGACTTCTGGTTTACGGATATCAACGTAAGGGAGTATTCGATGGAGTGCATTGTGGTACTGATGAACTGGCATGCACAAGATAATGACGTCGGCTTCGGGGATGACTTCCCCGGGGGTCGAGCTCACCTTGTTCAACGATCCCTGGATGGTATCGGTCGTTTTGTCATCCACGGTCCTGAGTTCGACGGAAACTTGTTTCTTCCATTGTTCGGGTCGTCGCGTCATCAAGTTCACACGGTGACCTCCCTTGGATAAGAAGGGGATGAGAACATGAGCCGATGAACCTCCACCAACGACCGTCACGGTGGACTTGCTGGTTTCCGGCATCACGGTGGTATCCTGTTTTGGATTGGTAGTATCTAAATTGTCCATGGATTTGATTTGGAAAATGTTTTTATCGTGCGGAGATTAGTGAAAAAAAGGAGCGTTTGTTTTTTTTATGACATCAAGTCTGGAGGATGCGCACACCCCGTTCCAAAACAAATCGGAGTGTATCCTATCGACCTTTACGATTGCCGTGCCATCAAGAGGTTCTCATTTTTGTAAAAGGTTGCAAGGGGTTGAGACGGCGAGACGTGCACGGTGCCAAGGAATGAGTCTGCTATTTGACTGTGACTGATACGATCGATGATGGTTCTGATTCCTGATGTTGATGATGATGCACGAGTTTTACTGCTCGTGTCATGAATGTGGAACAGTTACATCAGCAACTATCCACGTCTGACCCCCCGGGGGGTAGGTACTTCCGAGGAAACATCACCCTAAGTAAATTTGCGATGATTTTTGACCATGGAGACAAAGTTAAAGTTATTTTAGTGTATGTTTAAGTTTCTGATGATGAACCCAATATCCTTAATTTTTGCCCATCGTACGAAGGAGTGAACAAGGTAGAAGCAATAACCGCATTTATTGGTAAGTGAGGACTACACCAAGTAAATTAGAATGTGTCGTTTTGCTACCTACATCGAGGCCGGAGGCACCTTACCCTCATTAGCTATCACGAGTGCTTGCCAAGATAGCTTTTGTTTTGTTGTTATTTTTTTATGATGGTTTCCACACGATTAAGGTAATGGTGTCTCTGCGAGCGTATTTAGCAAACATCATTCTTTCCAAAAAGTGAGAAGGAACAATGGATTCATTGCTCACCTGTCGCTAAAACTGTTGCCTAACACGCGAGTCTTGTCATTATTACTATTTTGTCCTGTATCCATATCGTACACTCCTGTATTACTGTTGATACCTAACAACGTCTCCCCTCGCACACACGATTACCTCTAATCACGTCCTTGTGTGTGTTCTCACTATTTTGCGAACACCCATTTTCTGCGGCAGTGATAAATTTCTTTTTTTCTTCCGTGCTGTCGTTTCGAGAGAGAGAGAGAACTTGCATGTCGGAGGAGCGGTACCCGTGTGGACCACTCCCATTTTTTCATCCCATTTAACCCACCATCATCCTATACGACTACGACAACAACAACAACGACAACAACATCAAGAAAGAGGCGACAGCAGCCGTACATTTCCAATGATGGTTCTTCCAGGCATGGCACTATCCCTTTCGGCATGTTTCACGGTCGGCACGACAATCGCATGGGGTACGTCGTTCATGGGTACGAGCCGCAGCACGGGCACGGGCACGAGCACGGGCACGGGCACGAGCACTTGTGCGGGTCGACCTCACGGGGGATACTCTGTTTTCTGTCCCTCGCTCATCAAATACCATTCTAGAAGGTAAGGAGTATCGTTGTCATGTCCACGAATAATCACCCCATCAGACGACACACACACACACACACACACACACTTAATTGGTAACGGGTAACGATCCACGCACTAACTGCAATGTTACTTTGCTTCGAATAAACAGAGGCTTTCCAGCGTTGAGTGCGACACGGTGGAGTATGACGATGATGTCCTTGAATAGTAATACTCCTCTCAACAAGAGCAACAATCTTCCACAAGAGCGAGAACCTCCAAAAGGGCCCTTTGCACCACGACGTAGCAACGGCAACAGCAGCAGCAGCAACGACAACAACAACAACCACGATGATCGAATCCGTATTGCAATTGTAGGAGGGGGGATTGCAGGTATCACAGCCGCACAAGCTATCGCGAAACAATGTTCTCGACTGAACAACAACAGCAACAACAACCGTCACGGCAACTCGCCACCGCCTGAAATTGTGGTTTTTGAAGCCGATCCGGCGGCCGATACACCCTTTGACAACTCATCGCCGACAGCGAATGATGGGAAACCGCAACCAGTATCTCCACGTTGGACGGCGGCTACAGCACGGAATGCGAATAGTATCGTGCCGGGAGCATCGATGCATATAATGTCACAGAGGAGTACATTGTGGCAAATTGCACGTGATACTGTATCCGAAACGATGGCCTTGAAGTACGAGCAGATCATGAAGTGGTTGGGTTATCCCGTGAAGCAACTCGGTATCGATAATTTTGATGTGACGCCCCCCTACTTTGCGTTTCACGTGTTCAAATGCATTGGACCCAATGTTTCTGGGCCGGAACGGAAGTAAGTGGAATAATACGCGTGTGTCTCCCAAGCGTGGAGAGGAAAACATGCTCACTTTTTAATTGGTGTTGTCTTGTTGCTGTCTCGTTGTTTTGCAACTGACCTTTCTACTGCTGTCTCTACTGCTCCTACTTGATACACTACGACAGAACGTTTCTTACCTTTTTTCGTCAATTTTTACAAACATCAATATCTACGGGTCCCACGGAAGCCGACGAACGCGGAAAGCATATTGTACAATTAGCGAAGGCGAATCGGGCTGTCTTTCTACGTGATTATGACACATTTTCCTCTAAAACCAAACGCCACAACGACGATTACGACAACCACAACCACAACAATGATATGGGAATGGGACGTGGATTCTTGTCGTTGCACCGATCCATGGAAAATGCATTAACGGCAGTGAAGGAGGCAGAGCAATTCGAAGAACGAGCAGAATTGCTTACATGGGATCAGGCAGTACAATTGGAACCACGATTAAAGGAATTGCCCTTTGGACCTGTCTACGCGGTACATCGACCCGATGACATTACAGCCAACTGTCTCATGTATACGCACACGTTGAAACATCAATGCATCGACAAATGGAATGTAGAGTTTCGAGGGCCTCCAACAGGAACCGTCACGTCCGTGGAACGAATCAAACCGCAAAACAAAATTGATAGCAACAGCAGTAGCAGCGGCAGCAGCAATCCGACGAAGCGATTCCGGATCAATACGATCGAAGGAAATGGATACGAGGCAGATTATATCATCTTGGCGGCAGGTATCAATACACCCCTGTTAGCACAACAGTTAGACGCCGGAAGATATTGTCCGACGTATCCCTTGCGTGGATATTCCATGACGCTGTACGTCGATGAGAACAGCCACAGCCACAGCAACAACAACAACAACAACAACAACAACCGTACTCCTGCGTCTAGACAGGAAAAGCAGAATCTATTACGTCGTCCTATTTCGATCGATCAAATGTACTGTACGTCCGTCGGTCCCAACATGGTTCGTTTCGCTGGATATGGCGAACTCGTTGGTTACCGCGAAGCTGCTACACATGTTCCTTCTGTTGGTCCTCGTGTCATGACACGGTACGGAAAAGCTATCTTCCCACAAGCTAAGAATCTGAGCGAAGATTCTGCTGTACAGTGCTTTCGTCCTATGAGTCCCGACGATTTACCGCTTGTAGGGAAAGTGAGTGCCGTGCCCGGATTATTTCTACATCACGGACACGGGACCCTGGGATGGACGTTGTGTTTAGCCACTTCCGAGTGTGTTGCGCAGGCGCTTTGCGACGACTTGCAAGGGGTGGATCATACGAAGACTACTTTTGAATTACCTGACAAAACCCATATCCCACGAAACGTACTATCACCTGATCGATTCTAGATTATTCGATCATATAAACGTTCGACCGCAATTCCTCATTCAGAAAGAACTCATGAGATATTGACTGTGAATTTCCCATTGCAGTAACTTCATGTAGATACAAATCATCGAGTTTGGTTGGAACTAACAGTTAATGTTGAACTCCGCTACCGAATGATTACTTACGGTAAATAATTTAGTTTCATGTAGAATGTCCTAATCACACGAGTTTCGCGCCTATTCCAATGAGAAACAATCCAACGCTTCTCGATGAGTAGTAATCGTTGTATCTATAAACTACTCCTTCGTCCATCGTCTTTCGAAGGTGTCACACTTTCATTTAATCTAAAAGAGAAAGATCGCACGAGCAGAACATTTTGGTGCAGGTGTGAACCAACCTGCCCGGTCTCTAATTTTCGCGTTCCTCAGTCAAATGCGGCGTCACTGGCTGGATGCCCTTCGTTGGCAGACTTGGCTAAGGAAGTTGCGAAAACTCGACACTGTTCCGCAAACTCCTCTTCGGCGATGTTACTGTCATCTCCATCGCCTTCCGTACAGAGTAATTCGTAGGCCACTTCGACCATACTGAATTCACCGTTGGCTGAACAGTAAATGATATCCGTCAAGAGGACTCGCTTTTGGCGCGGTGATAAGATCCCGTCGTTGGTTAATTTGCGTAGCATGCTGATGCAAGATTGTCTCAAGACGTCCTTGTTTTGGGAATTCATGCGCTCTTCTTCCTCTTCCATAGACATGACTTTGCGAGAAGTTGACTTGTTTGTGTTTCTGGTACCTTTATTGCTGCCGGATGATGGCGTCACTACCTGAATACGGGTCGATAGTTCATCGTCTTCGTCGTCATCATCGTCGTCATCATCATCGTCTTCGTCGTCATCCTCGAAATCTTCATCGTCCAAATCCAAGTATTCCATTTCATTCAGATCATCTTCCTCGTCACCTTCGATTCGTTGGAATCGGATGATCATGGGGTTTTCGGCATCCCCATTCGCACCCCCCGACGGCGGTTTGAATACGTCATTCAAATTCCCAGACAACAGGTCGGCCAATGATTTCTTGACGCCTGCTTTGGATGAAGCATTATTTTTCTGTCCCTTTTGACCGGCACCGCCCAAATCAGCTTGTAATGATCGTAACCCTAGAATCCCATCCATTCCAATACTTTCCGAATCGTCCTCGGCCGATGACGACGATGATGATGATGATGTCGAAGGCCCTTGTACGGATAGCATGGCGGCCTTTCCAGCTTCGGAAGTGGCATGCCACGAGGCGTGATGGTGGGTTAATTTCCACCGATTACCCTGATTCTCTCCGTCCAATTCCGAGTGGGGTACTTTCCGGAATATATTCGTGGCCCACAATTTATTAACCAATCGTGTTTCCTTGCGTTTGCCCCTACGGAATCGTCTCACGTAGACCAGTTCTTCGCATAACACGATCGCCCACGTACTTCCCTTGACCGATAATCGAATGTTGTGCGGTTCCATCCACGTCGATTGGAACGCCGTGCCGGCGGCTTGGGGCTTCAAGAGTTTTTGCCAACTCTCCGATACCTGTTTGGTACCCACCAGGGGCGTCTTGGATCCGGGATGTAAGCAAGTGATGGTATTATCTTGACACCATATCGCCTGCATCTGATCGTAATTGCGCTTCGAGAATGCGCGGTAGAAGGCCGCGTTGGCCTGCAGTACCGCCCCGCAATCGTCCACGTGCTTGGCCCCCAACTGCTGTTGTGCGATGGCGGCCGTTTCGTAATCTTGTCGCTTGACGGCATTGTACAGATCCGTTTCTGCCTGTACGACGTCGACGGCATCGTCCACCATGTCATTCACGGACGGCGCCATACTAACCACGCGTTGCAACTCGCGTTCCAGATCGACCGGAGCATCGGGACCGGCCAACATCTGATCGATCTCGGCCCGTGCCTTACTCACGCGAATTTTTTTCAACACGGCATCCGTTGTATTGTTCTGTTCCATTTCTCCTCCATTCGTCGAAGCCGTCGTTTGGTTGTTATTGTCGTTGTGCATTCGTCGAGGATGATGATGATGATGATGATGATCTTCTGTTGTGGAAGCCGAATTATGCTGTTGTTGTTGTTGTTGTTTCTGATTCGATGATGATGATTGTGACGACGACGACGATCTATGCGGAGAAGGCGCCGCTTTGGAATGAGGTGGATGCGGAGAAGGATGAGATTGGCGATGCTGTTCATCGGATGATTCATCGTCATCTTTACGATTCGAGTACAATGGAATGATCGATGTGACGCCGCGCCGATGCCGTGGTTGTTGACGCCGCCGCGACGAAAGGTCGCCCCTCCACAGGCTACCGCCAACCCTACCCCCACCTCCACCACCAACAACAGGACGAGGACCCGTCGTCCAACCGTGGGCATTCTTCTGACAACATACGAATGACACGACCGTCCAAATCAGCAGTACGGCCCTCGCACTCGTAGGCGATCGCGTCGCGGCGGCAGTCGTAGTCATAACAGTAGCCGATCTTGTTCTTGTTGTTGTTGTCATGATGATGTAAATGAAGTTAGTTGGAATGACAGGGGTAGGAGAGAAGGACAGAGAGAAGAGTAGAGAAAAGTAACGAGGGGGAGTCTACAGAGTCTTCAGCTGGCAGCTGCTGGTTGCTGGTGGTCGTTGACGGAAAAAAAAAGGAAGAAGATGTGATGGCCACACCCAACGTGATCCGCCTGATCGTCGGTCGTCGGTCGTTTCGTACAGCTGGTTGTTAACGTTGCAATTAACAGTGGTCGACACTCAAACAGATACAAACTTCTAGCGTTTTTTCAATCACTTAA
>Ga0051981_10001266_pt1 | contig 12306 bp, 6 predicted proteins | sample CryGey13umfilter_3_FD_59644 | JGI IMG/M metagenome (GOLD analysis project Ga0051981, IMG submission 59644) | Groundwater microbial communities from aquifer in Utah, USA - Crystal Geyser 4/10/14 3 um filter | ecosystem: Environmental > Aquatic > Deep subsurface > Groundwater | place: USA: Utah... | reverse complement strand
CAGGAAACGACGAGGCATTTCAAAAGTTCCTTGACGAGAGAAAGGAGATCGATGGAGAAAAGAAGAATGGATTCTTCTCCAACATGGGAAAGTTTGTCGCTAAACGCTGGAAGGAATTGGTACGTGCCCAGGGACGGCACACAAGTGTCCTTTGACTTTCTCGCTCATGTCGTTGGATTGTGTCTCACTAGTCCTTCAATGTGACCTTTTTGGCTTCCCTAGACTCCCGATGAACTTCAGCCCTACACGGAACAAGCCGAGAAGGATCTCCAACGTTACCGTCGCGAGATGGACGAATACCGTGAAGGCGTTGCCCGGAAGACGCGCCTCGCTTCGGAACAGAAACTCCGTGAGCAAGAAGCCGAGGCAGCCAAGGCTCCTCAAATGCCCATGGCGATGCCCGGACAACCCACCGGAGGGGTAGGAGCACAGCCCTGGGGGATGATGGGGGCCAATCCCATGATGGGCTTTCAAAATCCGGCCGATCCGTCCTTTCAGTTCTTGTTGCGTCAGCAGTTGCTCAACGCACAGAATCCGCAGCTCAATGCGTTTCTATTGCAACAGCAATTGGGCGGTGGAGCTCCGGGAGGTATGCCTGGCTTTCCAGGTCAAATGGGACAATTCGGTCAACAATCCGGCATGTCCCAACAAGGAGGCGGTCATGCCCAGGGATCTGTCCAGGCGGGCCAAGACCCGTCGCAGCAGAACCAAGGAGGACAACAGCAGCAGCAGTTTTCGGATATGCAGCAGAATCAGCAAGATATCATCAACAGCATGCAAAATCGTATGCAAGCCAGCATGTATCCCGGCATGATGCCGCAGACCCAGTACGGGATGCCAATGGGTATGATGGTTGGTATACCGAACGCAAACCAAGATAGCAATGGTGGTGGTGGCGGCGGCGGCGGAAGCAGTAGTATGGATCAAATGTCGCAACAAATGCAAATGGGACAACAGGGTCAAGGAGGTCCTTCCAGTGGTCAATGGTTGTAAAGAATAGTACATGGACACTGTGTGGGGTGCCTAGGTAAAATGAATGGATTGCGTTGCGTGTGAACGAACCAACGAACGAGTTAACATTTTCTGTCATTTACCGGGTATATTCAACTAAAATAACTATGGATGTCTTTCAATGTACCCTGCACGTGGGTTCCGATCCGTCCGGATAGAGCAATAGAGCCCCGTTGATGGGAACTTGGATTAGAGTGTTAGATCCTTCCTTCATGCTACTAGCACCCGAATAGCCCGCGCCACGCGTAAGCCCGGCCCCCCGCGCGAGATTATCCTAGCTACTACATATTCGACGATTCTAACTCTACGGCATCTTGTTACGCAACCTGTTGTTGTGATTCGCGGACAGAGACGGTTGTAGCCAACCAGATTAGAGCAAGTAGTAGCGGCACAGTTAGGAACACGAGTACCGTAGATCCATCGCGTCGTTTCCTTCTCGATGAGAGAAGTGATCATCATCCTTTCGTGAACTTTTATCATTGCCTTTACTTGCAATTAATTACGTTATGAGTGACCCTTCATCACATATCGTCCCTAATGAACAACCATCCAATGGGGAACGAAAGCAAGACACGTTAGAAGATACAGTGCATGAAGCTGGTCCCCCTCCTCCGGCGTGCGCCGATGGATGGAATCGAGATCATCATCTTATAGGTCACTCCACTGCGGTCAATCTGCTCCGTCCAATTGGTGAAATGGATCACGATCCAACGTACATACAAACGGAAGAAACGGTACAAGTTGTCGCTTTTCAACCGGAAAATCCCGCGGAGCGTCAACCTGCGCTGTGGCGTAATCTGGTAGCGACCAAGGATAATCGAATTGCATGTGCTGTTGATTTGACCGCAGCCGATACGTCGGATGGATCCATCAAGAATTTGATACAACCAACGAATCTTCAATTACTTCAACGACGTATGGAAGATGTTATCTTAAAGCGCATTTACAACGAAGTATTGCCCGATCTTGTCCTTGTAGCAGCCTTGGAAGAAGTTCGTTCGCAATTTTTAAAGGCGGCCGATAAATTCAGAACGAAGAATGCAACCAGTAACAGTGAGAAGATTCGATCGGAAGGTCCTCCGGGGTATTATTTTTATCATCCGAATCAATACATGAAGGCACCGATCGTGAAGAAAGACAAGAACAACAATGACAACGATGATACACCACCGCCATCGACGTCTTTTTCCTTTACGCCGAATCAATTGGTAGCTCGCATCAAGGCGGGATGTCAGCTAGCGTATGCGCGTATCGAAGCTACTCGATCCAATACAACAGATGAAAACTATCTTAAATCCAACGAAACAAGCCGTCGCGCGAGCAGTCGCCTGGCACGTATAGCCGAAGAACAACAAGACGATACACACCCACCCGACGACGAAGAAATTTACCAATACTGGAAAGTTACGACCGGGGGGAACGTAGCAACATATATTATGGAAAAATACGCCAAAGCTAAAGAAGAAGAAAAGAAGGTGGAGAATGGAAAGGAGGATTCCATGGAAGTTGATGAAAGAGTTGATGATAATGATGCAGCAGAAGAAGACGAAGAAGACGTCGAAAATCCGTACCTGCACATCACAAACGAAGACATCACAGAATGGTTAGGGCGAAAGACGGCAAAGTTCATGACAAGTAGTGATCTGCAAACATCGTTTCCAGCGCTTCTCTATCAGGAACCAAAGAGAAGCAAAAAGAAAAAGATGAAAAACACGGGGAGGAGGGCTCTCGATGTCATGACGAAGACGGATCAAACGGTTTGGCAAGAGGCGATGGAACTCTCGTCAGCCATTTCGGAAGATGCGCGACTATGTATGGAATCCTTAACATATGATGATACTACCGAAGTAGAGCAGTGGGAGACGGCACAATTCGGCAGGTCCGCCTTTGCCTTAAGATTGTTGGATGAAAACGAAAAGACCGAAGAAGTGGCGCCCACAGACGATGCCGAGATTGTACGATTCAAGGAGGAGAAGGCATGGAATACGTGGCGTTTCAAAGGTATACACGGCGGATACACGGTATGGCCTTCATGGAGGGCTGCGGTGCAAGAATGGCGAAATTCTAAACCTACCAACATTTCGGCTGGTAGTGATGTATCCGAGAAGGCAGACGAAAATGGGGTAACCCCTGAATCGGATCGAGATTTGGCACACGCACTTGCTCAGGAGGATGAACCGCCTTCCACGGGTAGGAGAACACGACGGAAGGGTGATGCAGGAACGGTGTATTATGGAAACCAGTCTACCATGACGTTGAAACAAATGATGGACGCGATACTCCGCATCACTTCCCTTAGACCCTTTGCAACAATGTTGGATCTTTTAGCTGCTATCCAAGACGACAGTACTGACCCGATTAGACGCATGCGTAATGCCTTGGGTCGCATCGTTTATAAGCGAAACCAGCTTGCAAGATTAGACGTGACAACTGAATGGACTGACAAGGATTGCCTGAAAGCACTTTACTCTGCCGAAGATTTTAAATCACAATCGAACGGTGACGTCGAAGAAGACACAAAAGATGTGACGGCAATGGCGAATTATATGAAAGAGCTTCTAACGACAGAGCTGTGGCTACGACGATTGGTAATCAAGCACCTTACTGACATCCCTGTGGAAATAATTGCCACTGCGGCCGACGAAAGATTTGGGATGATTGAGTCGATCGATGACGTTGATTTCGAAAATCCAGATGATATGGAATGGGAAGTAACTGGGCACGAGCTTTTGGGCAAGCTCATTTTTCGGCCTGTTGAAACGAGACCCGTCGATACACCTGGCCAGTGTTATTGGTTTCGGATTGAGGAATTTGTGCCTTCGGTCGAAGCTCCCTTAGAATCTGGTTCGAGTGCCCTGGACAAGCCCAATCTAGGACTAGCGAAGGACACTCTCTCAGTAGAGCGTCGCGTACGTTTCAAGGCTCTCAGACTGGTCCCTCCAGGGAAAAAAGCTGCTACATTGGCGCCAAACGTCAATCCTTTAATCCTAACTGAGGGGCAAGTTCGCGCGGGGATGAAAGCGGCCATCGTAGAAGACAGTCGTAGCGATGACAAGCAGCCGGATGACAATCCCATGCGTGGACGTGCAGGTGCTAAAATCTCTCTGATCCCCGTCGAAAATAATGAAATCCAAAAGAACGGAGTTGTTGCTGGTCACTCGACAAGCTTTTCCGCTGATGGGGTACCAGTACACAAAATGCTTGTCATGTTGGATTCCAGATCAGCAGAGAGCTCCACTTCTCTGTGGGCAGTGCTAGAATGCGAATCGGAAGGCCTTCGCTGCCGACTAGAAGGTGAGACAGGAATTTTATATTCTATTCAAGAGTTTGATTACGATTCTTCATCACAAGCGTTCAAGGAGTGCAAAGGAATCATCAATCAACTTGAAAGACACGCCAAAATTGGTCCATTCATGGATCCGGTTGATCCAGTTGCGTTAAATATACCGAATTACTTCCAGGTTGTGAAGCGCCCGATGGACTTATCGACTGTCAGGGAAAAACTGGAAAGTGGTGACTACTCGAGATTTTCGCTATCAGAAACAATTGGGTCTTCCCCGGTTACAAGGATGCTCAACGGTCCCTTTCGTAAGGACATCGAGTTGATTTTCAACAACGCCATGGTCTTCAATCGCCCGCACGATTGGATACACAAAGCCGCATCTACTCTGAAGAATTTTGTGGTGAAGAAAATAGAACAGGCTTGTCAGAAGGTAGAGCAGTTGGAAGTTGGTGGACACCGATTGAGACAGAGTGTCTACATCGAGTATGACAGCGACACAGATCTATATGGTTACGATGATGAAAAGGATGAAGATTATGATGGCAATGCTAACAACCGGAGAAAAAAGCGTTCTATCCGCACTCCAACCAAAGAGGACCCGTGTGTGAAAGCAGTTGAACGTGGGATCCCTCTCCAGAAGGTAATACCGGATGGGGCAACTCTTCGGGGACCATTTGGGAATTTACCGGTGAATTCGGAAGCGTCATCTTTCTCCCTGCCGTCGAATTGGACATGCTGCCGACGAGAACCGGCAGCTACAGTCGTCAATCCAGAGTCAAAAAAGCCTGTATCAAGTGAAATTGGTGATTTGGTTGAACTCCTTTCCCATATTGAAGACCAAAACTCTGCAAATCTCCGCCGTTCAACCCGGGCTGTCATTCACGAGCCCACCAGCGTTCAATCCTCTCTAGTGCCCGGGCTCGAAGAAATTGTGTACGAGTCTGATTTGTTGCAATTCACTGACGCGCCGCCTCCAACGAGTAGAATTGGAGTAGAAATGGTTCGGGAGCAACTACACGAGGGTTACTACGCCAAACTTTTTAAAGACATTGGCAGTCGTATCGACATGGATTCTGTTTTCGACAAGGACAATGATTACAGAGCAGGACTAGGAGGTTTCTCTAATGAATCTTTTCCGCCATACATGGGAAGATTCTTCCCATCGTCGAAAAAGGGCTCTGGATCGTGGGAAATTCGAAGCTCGTTCATCGTTCCGGCTCTGAGGTGGGTCATTCGGGGTTTGGTTCAATCCGAACACCTTGGGGCTGTTGAGGCACTCACAGATGAAAATTTAAAGAGTGGTGTCGTGGTTACGAACAACGTATATTATTTCGATGAATCACTCTCTCCATTGGATGTCTGCGACCAGAAAGAATTCGCGCGACGAAAAAAAGTCGAAACGGAAGACGCAAACGAGTCGGATGACGACGCCGGTGTGGAATTGAGCGAATACGAGAAGCTGCGACAAGATCGGGTGGCTCGAAACGCCGAGCGCCTCAAGGCACTTGGTCTGGCCTAGATCAAAGAGTAGTACACTCGCTGTCCTAGTTTTACGGTGTACGCCAACAACGTTTCTACAATTCCTTTACAATAGTTCTAGCGCCACTATGCATAAGCCCCCTATTAGTGCCCCTTACATTGATAGGTTTTTTGTTTTGGTCCGCTCAATAAATTTATTTTGTGTGGTCGCATACTTATTGATAGAACCCGAAAGTGTCTACGTAAGCGAGCACTATTGTTACTCCGCAATTCGTAGTCTTACACTCATTTTCTTTTTATTGTTGTCCAAACGTGGCATACAACGAAAATTCTGAAGTACTCTGAATTTTAATTGTAATTTGACAAGATCGGCGATATAAGCCTCTCGTGTCGCTCAACCGCTTTTTAAACGTCGCAGTCCGTCTTCAGCGATTCAAAATAGCGATTTCATGCGGTGTGTTTCGCCACTTTCACATTCTAGCAAAAACACGGGATCGTCTTTTGCACCTCCCCTTGTCGTGACACTATCCCTCTCCCGAAGTCTTGGAAAAAGAAACGATTGAGATAAAGGACTTGAATAAAATGAGAATTGAATTTAAGATTCCACAAAAATCAAAAGGAACACGGCCGCAAGGACAACAGCATTCATCATCGCGTACGCTGGGTTTGGAACAGAGTCAGTCAGAAGACATGTATCCGATGCATTATTCACCGAGCCAAACAGCTCCCATTGTTGGACGCCATCAAAAGGTAACTTCGCTGGTGGGCTTTGATCCATTGTTGGTGGATATGTCTAGTAGCCCAACAAAAATGTGGAAGCCAGTCGAAACTAAACATGCGCTATCGACGAGTGGTACTCTATTTCCAACCAAATCTGCCGAAGAGCGAGACCAGAGGCCGTCAAGCCCACCCAACATGGTGGAATTGCGCAGTGAATTACGAGCGATTGCTACAGAGATTGGGAAGTTCTCGCCACACAGGACCCCAACTCTGCAGACGGTAGACAGTGTTGCGAGAAAAACTGCGCCCAAGACACCCACCTCACAGAAACAAAAGGCCCTGACACCGGTTAAGAACCGGAGAAATCGACCGGCCGGGAGTTTCTTGACACCCAATACGACAAAAAGTAAAACAAAGGGGCATCGGAAAACCAAATCACTTGATTCTGCTGGCGGAGAGAGTGTTGCAATCAAAAGTTCCATATTTCCACCACCACCATTACCAGAAAGCTCCGCAACACTTTCAGATGAAATGATACAAGAACTCTGGGAGGTACAGCTAAGCACTAGCCACAGTGCTGTCCATGATCCAATTGAAGCTCTGGCTCTACCTTCGCTAGCAAAACCTCGTCCCACATCCTTTCTGACAGGCACAGAGATCAATCTAACATCAGAAGCAGATGCAACGGAGTGGCAGGTTGAGATACCTTCAAACGAGGAGTTCAAGTTCACAACTCAGGTTTCATTATTTTTGGATTCTTACCGCAAAGAAGAGTGTCTCATGGATCTCAGATCTCTAGTGGGCTGTGGACGCCAAGACCTAGCCCGCTTTGCAGGCGGTCAACTTTCAATTGCTACAGAGAAAGTTGCAAAGTTCCACAGGCCCATTGTGGAGTCTCTACTCGAATGTGGGGGCGATTTACAACAAGTTCAGGGATATTTTAGATCCAAACCTCTTGATTACACCCCCGATGGTTTCAGGGAAGTACTAGTGCTCGAGAAACAGAGACAGTTCCTGTGCGCTTTCCGGGGAACATCAAGTGAGCAGCAAGGCAAGCTTGATCGTCAACCAGAGACCATCAAGCTGCTAGACAATGCTGGAGTATCTGTTTTCCGTGACCGGTACAAGGCTGCGGTTGAGTTCGAGCCAAGATTGTTTGCTCTGCTTGACCACTTGATGGAGGAAAACCCTTTCTGTGACTTTGTTTTCTGTGGTCATGGTTTTGGAGCTGCGATGGCGACGATTGCTGCATACCGATATGCTTGGGCTCGTTCTGAATTGCGTGTTGCGGCCTTGATATCTGGAAGCGCAAAAGTCGGTCTCAATGACTTTCGTCTATCTGCTCATTCCCTCGGTAACCTGAAAGTTGCTCGTCTTGAATTAGGCTACGTTCGCCCTCTCACTCATCTAGGCTTTCACATTGGTCACACAATCCGACTAAACCCTTCAAAAGCCAATTCCCCCGTTCGTGCCTACCGTTTCGCTGACTCGAAACATGATCCATCCCCGATTCGTAAACTACGTCTGAATCGAGACAAGCATGTTGCCGAATATGTTGGAGCACTTGATGAACTCGGTACAGCGTGGGTTAAAGATTTCTATCGTCAGGATGGCGCCGGTGTTCGTGGGAACGACAATGAATCACGTTTTATGGTTTAAGGTTTTATGGTTTAATCGTAGTCAATGAAGTAACAGTCATTATTTGTCACGATGAAGTTGTAGAGCGACTACATGCTTCAGAAAAATGGTGGTAGGTGTGGCCTTTCAATTATGATACTCCTACATAATTTGGCGCAGAGCCTGGAAAGCCACCATTATTTCCTAGTGAGACGGATGACAAGGAAATGAGATGACGTTGACTCTTTTCGTCCGCTAAGACGAGAAAAAGTGACATTGGAAGATATTGAAGTAAAAAGTAATAATGCGTAACTTTGCCTTTTCTCCCTTCGTACCCTCTTTTCCCCATTTCTGTGGTATGTAGCAGTATCAACTAGTATCCACAGAAAAAGAAATTCTTCTCATCACTTTATTTTAAAAAAAGAGGTCTGCATTCTCTGTTGCAAATCTTATCAGCATTGATACTTTCAGTCTGAGATTTACTCTTCGTGTCTGTAATTTCTCACGGTCTCAATGAAGAATTGAGCATTCTCTTCTGGTGTGGCAGCCTCGATGCCGTGTCCCAAGTTCATCACATGACCAACATTGCCAGCCTTCTTAAGGATTTCTATGGTGCGCTCTTCAATAACGTCGTGGTTGGCAAATAAAACAGCAGGATCAAGGTTCCCTTGAACACCGCCACGCCCCTTCAGGCCGGCAGCCTTGCGTCCAGCTTCCACTCTATCGCGTCCGCTGGCCATATCAACGGTCCAATCCAATGAAACCACATCGACACCAGTACCAGCCATGCGTTCGATCAGGGCTCCCGAATGCTTGATGTAAATGACTGTGGGAATTTCCGGATGAACAGCCTTGATCTTGTCTAAAATCTGCTTCTGATAAGGAGATGCAAATTCGTCATAATCGCGAGGACTCAAGTGACCTGCCCACGAGTCGAAAATCTGGATCAATTGAGCGCCATTTTCAATCTGGAAGAGTGCGTAGTCCCCAATATTGTCGGCTAATTGTTGCAAAATGGAATGCAACAACTTGGGTTCATTCATGGCCATTTTCTTGATTTCCAAGTATTCTTTAGAAGTCTTGCCTTCCACCAAGTACGTGGCCAAGGTGTAGGGGCAGCCGACGAAACCGAGGACAGCAGTTTCGGGTCCTACTTCCTCTCGAAGCATGCGCAACGCTTCTGCCACAAATGGCATCGATTTGTCGGCATCCATGGCATGAATCTAAAAGTAACAAGTGTCAGGCAAACTCTGAATGAATAGTGCATCCATTCCTGTGTTGCTTCGTAGGCCGAAGAAATGACGAGAGACTCACCTTCTTCGCGTCATCCCAGGATCGAATTGGGTCTGTGATCGGTCCAAGCTTCTCATCGATCGTAAAGTCAACTCCCATCCCGGGGAATGGAGTTAAGATATCGGAAAACAAAATACATCCATCTGTCTGGTAGTTTCTCCAAGGTTGCAAGGACACTTCGACGGCAACTTCGGGGATTTCCGAACGCTCTCGAAAGGTAGGGTACTTCTTACACAAATCACGGTATTCCTTAATATGACGTCCAGCTTGGCGCATTATCCACACCGGAGTGCGTTCTACCTTTTCTCCTCGAGCGGCACGAATCAAGAGAGGGTCCTGTGTCGCCTTGTCCGATGTCTCGGAAGACGCTGGTTCCGTAGCGGCCGACATGTGGAGCTTTGTCGAAGAAGGAGTAAAGGCAGATGCCGTAGATGCCAAGAGAATGTTGAGCGCAGTAGAAAACTTCATGGTTCACGTACTTTAAGTTGTTCTTCCTGGGATGTTTGGAGTACAAATACGGACAAGACCGCTGGGCGAGGAGTGAGGATTGAGGATACCTTTCAAGTTGTCTGTGAACCATCGGCAGCGGAGATAGAATGGGAGGGGTGGGTCTCTACTCGAAGTTGAAGTCGAGATGGATCCAACGAAAGATGTTTTGTCACGTCAGCCAACGGGACGGAAGTTCCACTTGGCAGTCGCACTTGTTTTCTAATTCAAATTTTTGGAATTACCATCCTAGAACTGACATGACAGTGACAACATGATCAACTTTTGTGATGGGTGAGCCAGGGAAAGCTAGTAGGTACTCCTACCAAGCTTCGTGTCACCTAGTTAAGTAAGCTTTTCTATGGTTTACAGTTACGATTACTTGAATCACAGTTAATTGACAACAAAAGCGAAAATTTGCCACATCGGAACCACCATGAAAATTGCATGGATGATTAAAAACGCAGGCAGGCAGGCACGCACGCACGCACGCACAAGACGTCCCATCCATTCAACGACGACAAGAAAAGAAGCCAATAGGAAGAACTTCGCCGTCTCATGTATACGAGAGAGAGCATTCACGCCTCGCTCAACTGGTGGGTAGAAATCGCTATCTTAATCATAGTTTCGCAGACTATCTCCCCCAAATACTGAAAAAAACATTTTTTACAGCACTCCAAGAGACACTTGTCCAACGTTTTGTGTCCGGGAATTCCCATTTTAGAGTTTTATTTTAAGTAACCAAAGCGTAACAACGGTTACAGATAGATGATTGGATAGTTCCTTCGTCGGGAACGAGTCCGGTGAAAACCCTACCCGTGAAGGTATAATATTTGACCTTGGAACAACAAAATGACGATGCTTCCCATTCAGCAAAGATTTGCGCCTTACCATTTCATACCTTCACAGACCCACGCGGTGGGCGCTGGCAGTCGACACGCGAGACTACCCAGGCTATTAGTTTTGAGCATCAAGTTGACCTGGTATCAAAAAATGGTGCTTATCACCAAGTATGACAGCCGACTCTGCTTCGTCGTGTGGAACCTCAAAAAAAGTAGGAAAATCACTGGGATCTTCCCATGCATTCTTGGTTTGAACGGGACTACTGGTATTTCTTACGCTCCTTTGCAGCGCCACCTTTCTCACAGTTAGTGATGCAGGCCTTGTCTTTTGACTATTCTCTGATGTTGTGTTGGTTGCATTACGATCTTTTCCCGAAACTTCTGTCTGTCGCCCTCTAAATATAATCTGTGCAAGAGGTTGAACCATTGCCATAACATGTGCCAAAGAAGTACCCAGTTCGCTTTGTCTTTCTTCTTCAGACATTGAAAGCTCGAGTATTACATCGTCTTGGACCAGTTTATTCAGAAATCCTCCATGATCAAACGAAGAGTTGGTCCCCCCATCCGCTCGAAGCTCAGTCGGTTCAGCCAGGCTTTCTCCGAGTATAGCTTTGGTAACTAGAGCGATAGCAGTAGCCCCACTATTCCGTTCACTTTGCTCACTATCTGGGAAAGAAGAAGACGCAATGCCCCTTTCAGATCCGTTTCCAGTGATAAATTTTGTCATGCATCTGTCATATTCGAGCATGAAGTCTGCTTTGGACTTGCTCTGCCTTTTTCGAAACTTTTGCAAGCGACTTTTCACTCGTTCGGATGTAAGATCTCTTGTGTCTGTCATGTGTTCCATAACAACAGCAGGGGAGGCGTGTTTCATGCCTTCATCAAAGACAGCGGAAACAAACGCCCGGTGTTGTTCCGCATTCCAATGTCCCTCCTCTTCTTGTTGATCAGATTCTTCCTCTTCTTTTTCAACTCGCTGGCAAGTTTCGCTTCGTTTCCGTTTGAGGGTTTCTGTGTGCGGAGGATACATCGTCTGTACTTCTTCTCTTGTTACCGTTAGATGACGGGGTCTTTCATGACGAGATCGATTCTCGATCATCCAGTCAGAGGAATTATCCATTACCATGTTTACTGTTTTGTGCCGAGGGCAAGATCAATACGACCACCTCAAATATCACAAGAACCGTCACGTAGCTCGACGCTCGACGCTCGACGAAGTGTATGATATTTACACATACGTGAACGCGGATTTTTGGACTTATTTTTTCCAAGTAGGAGTACATGAGTTGTTGGTTGATACGAGTCTTTTTTCACTGGTCCTGCAAGTCCCTAGATTTTCGTCGAGGCGCGCATCGCAACGGAAGCAGCTGTCGTAAAATTCTCTGCTTATATGGATGACATACGTCGATTGGATGTCGTCGTCGTCGTCGCCGACGTTGAATTTTTGGAATTTTCTTTCGACTATGAATCAAAGAGTAAACGAGTTCTCGTATTTCACAATCACGTACCAAGTCGTGAAATACCTACGTAGTATTCCTACCGAAAATCAAATAGGTAATACTATGTAACAGAGAT
>Ga0051981_10001263_pt1 | contig 12320 bp, 10 predicted proteins | sample CryGey13umfilter_3_FD_59644 | JGI IMG/M metagenome (GOLD analysis project Ga0051981, IMG submission 59644) | Groundwater microbial communities from aquifer in Utah, USA - Crystal Geyser 4/10/14 3 um filter | ecosystem: Environmental > Aquatic > Deep subsurface > Groundwater | place: USA: Utah... | reverse complement strand
TTTTTTTTGTTTTTTTTTTTTTACTGTGATGTGATGGACTGTCGAAACAATATGTACGGGCAGAATATACTGACTGTGACCGCGTTCTCGTTCTGACACTAATCCATACACGTGTGTTCCTACCAATCACGGTTGCTTTCATCGTGTATAACGTGGAGTGTTGTATTTAGAGAAACTGATTTTTAAATGTTTTCGATTTTCACGGATTCCATCGACAACACTGACGTACACTACTACTACTCGACTGCACAACATCATCGATCTATTTATTGTTGGCAGTCCCAGGATGATCGTGACTTCACGGTGTCAGTCCGGAATGATCGTGAAACGACGAAATCAACAACAGCCACCCGAAAACAAGTAGGAGTAGAGTACACCTCTACTGGAGCGAGTAGCAATGGGAATTACCAGTTTGTTTGTTGCGACATCGAATAGAATTTATTCTCATCTCCCCGCCTTATTTACGTATCCTCTAAATGAATGGTACCATGACACGAGTATTCCTTTGCATTGTTTTGGGATCGTTGGGGAATTATGCGACTTCCTTTCAGATCAATGCAATGCCCAGAAGACCCAGTCGAATTGTTCCACTTTTTGAATCTACCTCGTCTTCTTCGGCAGAATCTGCAACATCATCATCATCATCATCATCAGACGACGACGACGACGACGATTCGACGAAATTGCGTTCCAATCGTCCTTTCGTGCAACCCATGCCGGCGAATCTGAGAAGGAAACTCAACGTCCAGCGACCTCCCCGGGGTCATGTGGTCCCCGCACAATTTCGCAAGAAGGGCGGCTCGCAGAACCCACGCCTACGTCCCCAGGGGAAGGCTCGGGAGGCGGGTCTCAACAATCCCGGCATGCTTCAAATCAGTGCCGGTACCGCCAAGGGCCGTCGATTGGATTCGCCGGATGTTTATTTACGGCCCATGATGGGGAAAGTGCGGGAGGCCGTGTACTCTACCTTTACCAGTTTTGGTCTGTACGATCGGGCGTGCCGGCATTTGGACATTTTTGCCGGCAGCGGATCGGTCGGATTGGAATCCCTATCCCGGGGGGCTTCGCACTGTACCTTCGTGGATCTATCGGCCGACTGTTGTGCCGCCGTCGAGCGGAACGTGGGTTGGTGTCACTTCGATGGCAGGGCGACCGTTCTGCAGGGCGACGCCCTTGCGGTCCTCAGGGAACCGTACAGGGCCGGTATTCCCGTGGGAACGTCGTTTAATCTCATCACGCTGTGTCCGCCCTACGAAGAAGTCGTCTACGCGGACCTGTTGGAAGGCGTGGCCAATTCCCCGATCGTAACGGAGGACACGATCGTCATGCTGGAATATCCCGTGGAACTCGGCTGTGTCCCTCATGTCGTGGGACGCGACGACGGAGGGGCCATGATCGGGATACGGAATCGTCGTTACGGTCGCACCGTGATCGCCATGTACATTGTCAATCCCACCGGTCGTTTGGAGACGGCCAATTCGCGACCGGAAGAGTTTGTGTCGATTCAGTAAAATACAAGAACGTCGATTCATCACTCGACACGCAAAAAGAAGAAGAATATTCAAACCAAATTAAACTTGTCGAATGTGAGACAGTAGCAGTATTACTCGTTTGGAGTAGTGACATACTTCTCTATAGATAACCAGTTTACTGTTAGAAATCAACATGATGTAATCAATGGGGGATCCGTGTGATGTCGCATGGTATCGTGAGAATTTCGCGGATCATTAGCTCACACCATTTCACACACCGATTGGCACAGCCGATCAGATGATCGTGTGATGATGATGCGAACCGATGGTGGAGGGGGATCAGATGATCATATCTCATATCAAATTTATCTCATATATCAACCGGCATCGGCACCACCACAAACATGGTAAGAGTACATTAATACATTTACCATCATTCGCATCACTTTTGTTAGATATTACACTTCTTTCTATGGAAATGAGAAGACTTACGATCGCATTGGACGTATGCGCGCTATGGTTGCTGTTACTCGTCGTTGCGTGCCGTCTCGAGGTGACGACAGCTGGCAGTGGCGGCGGAGCGCATCCGCATCAGGGGGTCGTTCAACCCTTTCGGGCCGGCGATCCGGGAATCAAGATCGATAAGGCTGCCGAAAAATTGTTAGACCAGGGCAAACCTTACCAGACGCAGATACAATCCGGTTCGGCGGGACGGGGATTGGTCGTCCAAGATGTAGCGGCGCCCACCCAAGTGGTGTGGGATCGTATTTTGGACTTTAACTCGTACTCCAAAATGGTCCCCAAAACCATGGAATCGCAAATATATAAACGAGAAAAGGCGGGTCGTGGTGGAGCCGAACGTATTTGGGTCCGTATGAAGGTAGGATTCACACCGGCTCCTCGATTGACCTTCTTTGTGAATCATTTGTATCAACCCCAGTTGAATTCCATGACGTGGACTCTGGATTATTCGCGCAAATCGGATTTCGATGATTCCTGTGGGTACTGGTACGTCCTACCGCATCCTCAAAACAAGGAATGGACGCGGGTTTACTACTCAGTGGAAGGTACGTGTTTGGATGGACTATTGAACTATTTCGTTAAGATGACCACATTATCACTCACACTCCCGATCATCTGTCATGGAAACTATTGTCGTTGTCGTTGTTTACTTAGTCAGCATGTTTTCGTGGGTACCCAAATTTGTCGTCGACTTCATGAGCAAACAGGCCTTGACGGATGCGGTACGTACATGTCCGAGAGTTCTGACTGCAACCTTATCGTCGTGGATTTTTTCCAAACGGTACTTCATTGTGTTTCTTTTTTTAATCGGCACTCATATACTATGTATCAACGCTGCGATGGTAGACTGGTTGGGTGAAGAAGTATAGTGAAATGGAATACGCCAAAGCGGGACCGACGACGTCAGATACGATGTCTTCCCGGAAGACATCTTTCAACCCTTTGACACGTATCTTCGGTGGCCGACTCGACAAGAGCAAGGAAGGATCTTCGACGGAACGCGTCGATCAGGTGGACGAAGAGAAGGAGAAGTCCCCGCCTGTGGTGACCGCCCCCAGCCATAAAGTGTCACCGGCTACCTTGACCCGCTACGTGTTGGCTTCGACGGCGCTGGCGCTGGTGGGGTGCAACATTTACTTGTTTGTTTCACAATAATACTAATGTAGAGGAAGTGACAAGGACAGAGAAATAAATAGGAGTAACTTATTCAATAATAGGTTGACAGGATTAGATCAGTTTATCATTGCTATTTGGCTTCCATGTTGGTGAGATTCTTGCTTAGTTTGGGTTTAGATCCTTCGTGTGGTATCTTTTTTCCCTTGGTTGGTTGCGATAGTATGACGTCTCCCAAACGAAAAACTAAATTATTCAAAATTTATTTTCCTCTACGGAGCCGAAGGGTTTTATCCTTGTCACAGGCGGCCAAAACAGAAGCAACAGATGTTTACAACCAAAAAAAACAAGAAAAGTACGTCCCCTACTTGTTGTCGTCGTTGGATTGGCACATTCTCATCCGTGATCATTGTTGTTGTTGACGTTGTTTTTAGTTCATTCGCACCATGAAGACGTCTGTTAAGTCGACACGACGAAGTACACGAAAAAGGTTCCCCGACGCTGGCGGTGGTATCCTAGCAGTCTTGGCGGAGAACATGCCGTCCCCTGCCAATTGCGACGAGCAAGACCCCTCTGTGTCCGTTCCTACCAAAAAGACAACAACAAAAAAGAAACGTGGTACTCAAAAGACAGTTGTATTTTCTCCTGCTAAAATTATTCAACGAAAAATTCAAATAGACGACGAAGACGATGACGCCGTCTCGGAACTAACATCTGATCTTGGATCAACGCTTCAGTCGGCGGTATCGTCCCAACTTACAGTTACCTCGAATCCGTCATCCGTGATAGAGTCTGAGAAAGAGGACGATTCCGAACAAACAGAAAGTGAACGAGAGGGAGAGATTGAAGATGAAGGAGACAGTGACGAAGAGGTATCTTCAGACGACGACGACGAAGAAGAAAGTTGTGAAATATCTGACAACGATGATGACACGGAAGCAGAAGACGATAGCGTCAATGGTGACGATTTAGAAAAAGTGTCTGCGTGGAAAGAAAAGAAAAAGATCAAAGTTGGCGATGATAATGATGAAAACGTCGACGATATTGATTCTGAAATGGAATATGACAATGACGATGAATATGAACCGGATGATGATGAAACTGAATTTGAGGAGGCAGAAGACTCCGAAGAAGACTCGGATGAGTTGGAACTGGATGATGATGATCTTCGTATCACGCAAAAGCGATCCACTGTACCACTTGAACTATCAGTCACTAAGAGTAGTTGTACTACAAAGCATCCCGCACAATCCTCAAATGTAGAGGAAGATGAATCGGAGTCCGGAGGATATATTTTAAACCAAAAACGGGAGAAAGAACCAGAATCTGAGGATTCAGAGGACGCTATCGAGGACGACGACACCAGCCAAACGAACTCAGAAACGGCACCTTGTACGAAGAAAGACGCTCACCTAGAAGATCTTACGAAGACCTTTCGTGGGAAAATGAATAATACCACCTTCAGAGCGAAAAGCGTTTCCCAGTGCATTAAGGAAGATTCCGATGACGAAAGTATTGTTACAGCCGAAATCATTGACGATGAGTCATTATCCGATGGAGACAGTATTCTCGAGGCGGAAGTTGAAGCCGATGAGCCTATCGTTTCGCCGAAATCAAACAGTAACACGACATCCCGGCCTGAAACGAAAGGGATTGCACCTCCGATTGCTGAGAGCATGCAAAAAAGTACGGAGTTACGTGAACAAGAAAAAATTTCTCGTGAGAACAATTTCTGCGAACAGGATGAACTAATGACAGAAATTCATTCTTCTCATATATCGGACGATCTAGGAAAAGAAGTATCTACTACTGAAAAATTTTCCGGTACCAATACGACCGACAAGTCTGATACTGAAGATGATTTTGTTGCTAATAACATAGAAGACGATGACAGCATGCAAGAATTTTTCACAAATTCATCAGATGAGATCCCTGAGGCCGTGCTGAACAATGGTGATGACTGCGTTGGTGACGACGAGCATTCCGCACACCTGAAAATCAACGAATCGCCTGAAAATTCCCTTGTGTCAAATCTGCATCAAAAATCAGTACTCGACACTAATAATCCGGTGTCCAGGGGTCCTGTGGAGAATAATGTGACGCGTCGATTACCTCTCATTGAAAAAAGTAATGATATCGGTGATCCTTCGCTAAAACATTCTTTGAGTATCGACGTTGTCCCTGGAAATCGTTTTCAGTCTCGTGAGGACAACAGGCCAATGCAAGAAGAGCCCGTTGATTCTGTTAAGGAGAGTGCCAAAATAATGGCACAAGTCAATCTATTCAAGAACAAACCAAGCGCAGAAAATAAGCTTGAGACAGGATTGTCGATGAAGAAAACCATCGATCTAGAAGACGTTCCTCAAAAAAGTCGACACCTTGGCAATTTTTTTCAGCGAACACGATCGGAGGGTACTGTAAAGCAGGGTCAATGGACGATTGGATCGCGAATAGGGACGGGATCTTTTGGCGTCGTTCATGTCGGGATGAATCATCGAAATGGGTCTTTGATGGCTGTCAAGAGTATTCCGATGCAACCTGCTATCATGAAGGACATCCGTCGCGAGATCGATTTGCTCAAAACGTTGGATCATACAAATATTGTCAGATACTACGGCGCCGAAATCAGCGGACCCAATCTTCACATCTTTCAAGAATGGGTTGCTGGAGGCAGTGTCTCCGACTTATTATCCAAATTCGGCCCTTTCCCGTTCCCTGTTATTCAGTCCTATGCCGAGCAGACTTTACAGGGTCTGGCATACCTTCATGCAAACAACATTCTTCATAGAGATATAAAGGGTTCAAATCTTTTGGTAAGTGACGAAGGTATCGTAAAACTTGCGGACTTTGGTGGAAGTCGGAAGATGACAGAATTTCACTCCGACATGATGATGAGCATGACGATCCGCGGCACGCCTTACTTTATGGCGCCTGAAGTATTTGAAGAAAAGTATAGTTCCAAAGCTGATATTTGGGCTGTCGGATGTGTCATCTATCAGATGACAACGGCGTGTCCTCCGTGGAAAAATCTCGGATTCAATAATCCATTTTCTTTGTGCCGTCATCTTCAAACAACGGTAGGACCACCTCCGCTTCCTAGAACACTCCCGGCATCAGATGGGAACCAGTTGAACAATTTTCTAGGCCTTCTAGGACGCTGTTTTTGTCGAACCCCTTACGAAAGACCATGTGTCACGGCCCTTCTTCAGGATCCCTTCTTTTTGGAGAAAGGATATTGGTCAGATGACGATCATTCCGTGGGACCTGGGTTGTTCAGTCCTGAAGTGATTCGAACTCGCGAAAGACTCGCCTCACCCCCTTTGTCGGTTAAAATGACGGGAAAGTCTATTGCTAGTCCGGTTTGTAATGCGTCGTCGAACACGCCCCCGCGTCCAAGAAGAAACAGTATCGGAACACCACGGTCGCCCTTCTTATCACCGCCTCTACCCAAACGAACCGCAGAGAAAAATAATAGGACTACAGTCCTCTACTCGCCAGCCAAAGACACATCGGAATGGCCTAACTGGGCTATCAAGAAATACCATGAACGATCGGTGGAAAATGGTCTTACATCAATGATGGATAGCCTGGCGCTGAGCAGTGATAGTTCATGTCATCAGTTCGATAGTCTCGTACAGACTTCTTCCATTAAGGGTCTGGAATTCCTACCAGAATAAGAACCTCCGGCAGGCGTAGTAAATGATATTTCAAATGATAGGTAAATGAAAGATAAGAACATTACACGTATTGACTAAACTTAATCGTTTTTCGATTCACTTCACAATATTATTTCAACGGCCGAAACAAGCCAGGAAAGGGTACTGATCACACAACAAAAGATTTGTAAAATCTCACAGATTCTTACAGGTCATCTTCGATTTCCTCTTCTTGCAAAAAATCTAGTGCGGAGACCTCGCTCATGGCGGCTGATCTAGTTGAAAAACCCATGTTTTGACCCGTCATGCGCCCTCTATTACTACTACCACCACCACCACCACCACTCCCCGATCCAGACGAAAGTGAAGGACGGCGTAAGGTGGAGTCCAAGGTCAATTCCGAACTTCCACTGTGTACCATGTCGCGACGATTGACGCCATTCGCGTCGAGCGTTGCTTCTGAAACGCCCGACATGAGGGATAGCTTGGACAATCCCCCCACGGACAATAAATCATCGATGGCATCTTGTCGAGGTTCCGCACGGAATTGATAATCATCCGATGCCGCATTCATTTCCCGTGGAGGTACAACAATATCGGCCGGATTCGTTCGCGATTCTGATGACGAATTACGCGTATTCATATATTGTTGTTGTTGTTGTTGTTGATAGGAGTATCCACCATGCGCCGAACCGTCTCCCCCTCCGACGGTAGATGCAAGCGACATCATGGAATTTTGTGGCGAGGCAATGCCCATTAACTGCCGTCGGAAAGAGTCCATAGTTTCCAACATCTGTCGCGGAGGCGGAGGTTCCATGCTGGCGTATCCGTCATCTTCGCCGTAATAAAATGGATCATGATTGTCGACGGAAATGTCCTTGATGGCATCCTGGAAGGTCTGATCAAACGACGATCGTGTTTGTTCATCGTTCAACATATGACGAAACGATGCGGAAATATCCGACATGATGGACATGTCCGATTGTGCGCCGGGGGCCAAGGTGGGGCGTTGAGGTGGTGGTGGTTGCCGTTGTTGTTCCGAGGGATCCCAAACATATTCATTTCGTGATGGATTGTTGCCATCATTATTGTCACTACCAGAAGTAGTAGTAGTAGTTGGAGTAGTGTTAGCGTACGGATCATCCATTCCATGGCCCGCCTGTGACATGGCCTGCAATTGAGGAACCGCGGGAGGGGGTTGGTAGGGTTGCGAGGGTGCTGGAATCGGCACCGTCGTGCGCGTGGAGGCCGCCGTCAGTCCTTGATCGGACGCGGGTGCATCGTCACCGTTCTTGGCCAACTTTTGTTTCAACTTGGGCTGTCCCTCCCGTAAGGCTTGCGACGTCTTTTCGACTGCCTTCTTGTCGGTAATGTCGTAGTAGAGACCGGTATTAGGGTCCCTTTCTAAAAATCTTCCCCTCTGTTCCCGGATCGCCGCGACGATGGATCGACTGATCTTGATCTTCTCTGTGGTACGACATGACGCGTAGAGTTTCTTGTTCAAATTCACCAAGGCACGGTAGGTCTTATTCCCCACGTGCTTTTGTGCCGTCCCTCCACGTCCGCATAAAACGTCTGCGTCGGTAAAGTGTTCGATATTGGTCATCTGTAAATCCGGATAAGGATTCGACATGATGAGTGAAAAGTTCTTTTTCTTTGAAAATAAAAGAAATTGTTGTATGTTCGAAAAGGAAAAAGGAGGGAACAGAAAATTGTCGAGGAAGGTATGTTTGTATTCGAACACACGGGGCGGTTGACAAGCCAGGAGAGAGTGTTTGATGATTCTTTCACGTCGTCTTCGTTGTCGTTGTTGCCGTTATTACAACGGTTTTTGCTTGGGTGTCAATACTCTGATGATTCGACTGATTGCAGCAACTTGGGGACAACCAAAAGATAAAAGACCCGCCGACAGATATTTATCCTTGGATACGATCGAACGATCGATGGAGAGAGAGTGAGAGAGAGAGTCTAACTGTAGTGTAGTGTAGTGGAGTGTGGGAGAGGGTTCGTAGGAAAATAAATGATTTCCGTCCAAAATCGGGGTGGTTGGCTGCTCACTGTCATCGTCCATGCAGCGGTCAGCGAGGAGGTTCCGATGTCATGTCACGACAAAAAGAAATTTGATTTTTTTTTTAATAAAAAAATTCCTTTCTAAAAATTATTTATTAGTCGCGCCTGGGAAGATATGATTTGATACAATCTGATCAATAATACGACTTGAGATTTTTCATTTTTAAAACTCAAATTTTAGTCATATTGGATCATAAAACAATGCGAACGGACGTATCCATCCGAATAAAAAAAGCGATTTTGCAGTCGTCATCGTTCACTGTAACATCATTCATCACATCGCATCGTAAAAGTAATTGTAAACAATATCCGTAGTGGTCATCACGAGAGGGTTATTTTCAAAACGACCGGTCTACGGTAGTAGAGCGTTGTTGATCCTGGTCTCAAAAAAGGGGAACATTCTTTCGCTAGCGTCCGCGTAATTACTCCTTACGGAATCCAATTATCAAATCCAAAGTCACCAGAAATCTGCTCAACATTTACTATTCACCGTGGCAGCATCATGACGGAATGCATCCGAAACAGTTGTTTTGCACATTCGGATGAATTTCCTTTGAGAGAAACTAGAATATACTAGTAGAGTAAGACAACTGTCAACCACCTCATTCAATAGTAATGTTATGGTCATGGGATGGATTCGAGCGCCTCGAAAGGTAGATCATCATTCACAGTCCCCAAGAAAAGTTGTGAATGCGACTGGCACGAATACTTTTAATTTCAAAAAAACAAAACAAAATAATTGTTTATTCGTGAGATTCTGTCCCTTCGTGGTCGGAGGAAGGTTCGTCTTCGCCATCTCGTTCTGCCACATCAATAACCGAAATCTCGCTCATGGCAATCGACCTCGTTGACACGTTTCCAATTTGCTTGCTTAAACTCGAGAAGATGCTCGCATCATTCAAAGAATGATCGGATATCTTAGAAAGTCCCGACATTATCGAATGTTTCGACCCAGGAGCGAGGACATCCACGTACTCGGCCGATCGACTGGAATGGTCCACGACCTTTGCCGTTTCCACCCAAGGACCTTTCGCACTGTTGGTTGGCACTTTGTTCGCGTGGGTTGAATTCCCATCGGTCATGTTCGACAGCGTAGAATGCAACGAAAGCTGACTCTCCACCATGTGGATATCGGGCATACCATCCCCCGTGCTGTGCGTGGAAGCTCCCCCAAGCCCCATCTTGGCATCACGGACCGATGGCGGACGCGTGAACTTCATAGAGGCAAACACGTTCCGGCGATCCATTTTTTGGCGCGTTTCAGCACGGAGTAGAGAAGGTGTAGTAGAAGTGCTTGCGACAGAGGCCATGCTTTGGTTGATCGAGTATGCACTTCGGTTGACGCCGCCGCCGCCGCCACCGCCACCCTTAGACGAGGTTCCGTCCGTCGACGAAGAAATGTTGCGGTCAGGTGGAGCCACGACGTGATGGTCTTCCAAAGTGCGTTGAATTCGTTTTGATTGGTCAAATCCTTGTATGTGTCTGCTCTGTTGATGTTGTTGCTGACCGTCGTTGCCGTTGTACACTCTCGAAGTGGCGGGCATTTGCGGTAGACCTTGATCTTGGGGGTACCCTCCAGAAAGTTCACGTATTTGTTGTAGCCGTCGCTGATCGTCCGAATAACCACTTTGAGACCTATCGGGGAAGGAAGATATGGGCTCCAGATTCGCCCCACCTGTGCCGTATCCACGACGAGAAGGTTGACCCGGATGAATTTTTGATTCTTGTTGTTGTACCATACCTTGTTGTTGTTGTTGCTGTTGTTGCATACGCCCGGCGGGATGTTGTTCCGGCGGAGACGGTTGCGGAGGTCCGTTGTCATGCATGTGTCGGCGGAATGGCTGCGTTGTTTGTTGTTGATTGATACCGATGTGATCGGCGAGGCCGATATTTTGTGGATACCGCTCATCGATCTGCTGCTGCCGTGAAATACTACTCATCGTTGGTAAGTGTGACGAAGGCGGTCCCATGGAATGATTCGAGGGGGCACCCATGGAATGATTCGACATGCCGATGTAATCTTGCATCGAATGCATGCTGGAAAAGTCCAGCGCGGAATGCATACTACTCCCCCCGACACTACCGGGAGGCGATGTCATACCCCGCAAGGCCGCGCGGAAGGAATTATCCATAACAATGCCGCCGCCGCCACCGCCGCCATCATCGACACCGACCAGCGAATTCATCGCATGACTGTGCTGACGCCTCCCGTCTCCGTAGCCGGCGCCACCACGAAGATGATAATCCGTCACGTTGAGCGTCGCCTGCCGATCCATCCCATTCATGTTGTTCAACAGATGCTGTTGATGCCTCATTTGTATTGGCGGTCGCATATTTCCCTGTGATTGTATCCCGTTGTGATTATTATCATCGTGTAGACTGAGCCGGTCCATGAGATCATTTTGAATATCATCAAAAGGTAAGCCACCCATTTGCTGTCGTTGCATTTGTCGCTGTTGCTGCATGGCCATATAATCCTGTTGGTTCATCAATTGATGTTCTTGTTGTTGTTGCTGCTGCTGCTGCATATTCCCATTGGCCATGATTTGTTGATGCTGTTGTGGGGTCATCATTTGTCCTCCACCCTGTTGCATCCCCGTACTGCGGTACAAGCCAGCGCCCGTCACGGCAGCCACCGCCTGTGCACCGTACTGCGATTCAATGAGGGAGGCCGCCCCCGCGGTTCCTCCCCCCAGTTCTACGATCTGCTGTCTTAATTTGGGTTGCCCCTCCCGTAGGGCCTGCGATGTCTTTTCCACGGCTTTCTTATCCCCGATGTCGTACCAGGTCCCACTCGCGGCGTCCTTTTCCAAGAACCGGCCCTTCTTTTCTCGGATCGCGGCAACGATCGAGCGACTGATCTTCAATTTTTCCGTCTTCAAGCACGTGATGTAAAGACCCTTATTCAACGACACGAGTTTGCGGTAGGTTTGGTTCCCAGGGTGTCTCAACGCGGCACCTCCCCTGCCGCACAGGACATCGCTATCTTGGACTTCGGTCACTCCCTCCATTTGTTGCTTCTCTTCACTGTTACTTTTGTCTCCCATCTTGCACATCCAAAATTTCTTTTATCCAAGCAATGGTGATATCTTCGGATCGTAATTGCTGGTAATCGTTAGGTCTTGACTGTGAATAGCACGTCTATTCTTCTCTTTTCGCCATGTAGTAGTAGGCTACGATGATGGGGCGTTCTAACTCCGCAGCGTGGTGGTTACAGTTGACAGTTGACGGCGTCGCCGTCGCGTTTGGGGAGTTGCCAAATAACCGGATGATGGGGCAAAATGCCAGCAAAGGAGGGGTCGAAAAAGACCCAACGAACCATCACTGTCTATTTTATAGGAGTATATTTTTATCTATTCCCACGTTTTCTCCCCTCCAAACGGAGTGACATACGTACGAAGCTGCGTGGTTTCGCCAACACCAAAATGACCATCACCACTGTTTTGTGCACACAATCGAATTTTTTTAAAATACGGGACTACCAGAT
>Ga0051981_10001253_pt1 | contig 12383 bp, 9 predicted proteins | sample CryGey13umfilter_3_FD_59644 | JGI IMG/M metagenome (GOLD analysis project Ga0051981, IMG submission 59644) | Groundwater microbial communities from aquifer in Utah, USA - Crystal Geyser 4/10/14 3 um filter | ecosystem: Environmental > Aquatic > Deep subsurface > Groundwater | place: USA: Utah... | reverse complement strand
GGCCTCCATCAAGGAAACGGTCGAACCCATGTTCAAAGATATGATGCCGGGGCCACTTTCGGGGCTGCATTTCACCAAAATTGATCTGGGAAGTATACCCATTCGTATGGATAATGTTGTAGTACACAAGGTTGATGCCAAGAATAACACTTTACAATTTGACCTGGACCTTGTGTGGGATGGTAGGTTATTGGCATGCGTTGGTATTTGTTAAGAACAAATGTGTTATTGCTTCCGATGAATGCTCATTCTTTTCTGTTATATTGCGTGACTCAAAACTGACAGGAAACTGCGACATACAACTCAAGGCCGGTAACTTTATTTCGTTCGGTGTCAAGTCATTCAAACTGCTTGGGCGCATGTGTATTTTGATGAGACCTTTGACCACGGATCTTTCCATTGTATCGGGTATTCAATACACATTTATCAACCCTCCCAACCTGGAACTGGACTTTACTGGGATGGCACAGGTCGCCGACTTCAAGGTCATCGATAAGAAAATTCGTGCCATCCTCCAAGATATTTTGGCCTCCATGATGGTGCTTCCGGAACGAATGTTGTACAAAATGGAACCCACTTGTAGTTTCCTGGATATCTACCGCAAACCTTTGGGTGTAGCTTGTATCAAGATTGAAAGCGGAAGAGGATTTGTGATCGAAAAGAGAGTATTGCGTTCAAACGACGTCCCTGATTGCTACTGTAACGCCACATTGGGCGGGAAGAAAATCCGCACCAAAACGATCAAGGACAACTTGGCGCCCGTTTGGGACGAGGAACACGATTTCCTCATGTGTGATATGGATCAGATTATTTCTCTCGAAGCCATGGACGAGGATGGTGGACCTTTGGATCCAGATGATTACTTGGGGCAGGCGTCTGCTACGATTGGTGAGATCGTGCTCCACGGTGGACGCAAGGAGCTCCCTCTCGTAGACGAAGAGAGTCACAAACCCAACGGTGCTTACGTTACTCTTAAATGTGAAGTGGTCAATTTTACTTCCGATCTCACAAGCCTCAGAGAAACAAAGAAAACTGGGTGCTTTGCCGGTGTTCTCATCATTCTCGTTGTTGGAGCGTTTGACATTCCGCTTAAGAAGGAAGCAGCGGCGACGTTTGTGCGGGTAACCTATGAAGAGAAGACTTTTGTCACAGGAGCTGTCGTGGCTGCCCCTGGCGTCGATGCATTGAATCCAGTGTACGACCTGGCCTTCCATATCCCTCTGACTCCTACCATGGTCAAAGATGGCAAGATGAAAGATCTTTCGTTCAGTCTCATGAACGGTCCAAAAACCAACCTTGGAACCGCAGTCGTTACGCATGACCAAGTAGCGGCAGCTCCCGAGAATACGCTGACGGAAAAGCGTCCTATCGGTAAGGGTGGGGCCAAGGTGGAATTTCGTGTGGCTCTGCATGGAATCGATCGCAAATCGAAGGTTGCGAGTCGGGCCGTGGCGCTTCCAGGTGCTGCTTCTGCGGAAGACTATGTATCGGTGGAAAATGCAGGCACCACTCCCATCAGCGCCCCATCCAAGATCCGCGTGACAGCAGTATCGGGACAGGGCTTTGAAATTCAAAAGAAACACCGTCTTCGTCCCTTTCAGAAGGATGACGTCCCTGACTGTTACTGCCTCGTCAAGGTGGGTACGACGGCGTCCACTTGGAAAACAAAGACAATCAAAAATAAGGTTAAGCCTGTATGGAATGAATCGAAAGGTAAGCTAATCGTTGATCAATGTATGCAGAAAAATGCATGCAGTGTCTCACCGAGCTTTGCTGTCTCTACCTTCATAGTTTATCCGTTTGTTAACCACGGTCAAATCATTAATGTTGATGTTTGGGACGAAAATAGGCGTGGCAAGGATGATTACATTGGGAATGCGCGTGTCACTGTTGGAGAACTTCTGTTAAAAGGAGGAACCATTGAGATTGAATTAATTAAGGAAGGGAGCCCAGCTAAAAAATATGTCACCTTCAAATGCGAGGTGACGAAATGAGTCGGTAGGTAACTTGTACTAAACCAGATGGCATCAAGAACTAGCTCTCTTCTAAGAGGGAATCAAACCAACGCTTTATAAGTTTAGATGCTTCACCAACCACATTCAACCGCAGTTAGGTCAACAAATTACATCCGTTTGGTAACGACATTGACAGCACCATTTAGATTGTATTCATAAGGGCAAACGCTTTTCGATGCCGATAGGCCGCAAAATTATGACTTCAAAATCCATTGAAAAAATATATTTTACTACGTTTCTGATAACAGATAGGATGCGTCGGAAAAGGAAACGACACAGAATCATTGACTGCTAATGTAAGGACAAGGCCCTCGTGACTAAGTAAAAGTATGGGGGATAGAGCCCCCCGCGAAAAGATGTGGTCGCACTTTTTTGAAAATTTGCCTTCATTATGTATTAACGGTTTTAACGGATACCCGCGCAAGAATCACAACAACCTCTGTTGGCGATCATACATGTTTCATTCAAATCACCTTTCACACAAACTTTCTGGAGACCGGAAGCAACAACCTCTTACAAACCAAGCAGAGCATTCATTCCTTTATCGAACAATCACTCTTTTTCAATTGGTATATCAGAAATCGTCATGAATCGACAAGGAGTAGCAGGATCTCTGGCAGTCGCTGGAAGACTCCGCAACAGCACCAACGTACCTCATGTTCCCTACGAGCCCTCACAACAGTACAAAAAACAAGCCATGTATTTGCTCAAAAAGGATTTCCCCTTCTTATCGGTTCAAGCCATGAGTTTAGTATTCCAGGAAAATCAATATGACTTTACAGGTTCTTTCGAAGATCTGAAAGCGATTCGATCGCTCCTTGGAACCGAAGGTCTGGAACTCATTCACCGACAATACCCTTGTCTACGCTACATCAACAAAATAGAAATCCAAAAGGCGCGGCAGAAGATGAAACACACTCAAATCACGGACGAGACTCTGTTGGAAGAGCTCGATCAAATTCCAGAATTCAATCGCAAAGAAAACGTTCCACCCAGCAGCAAGAAAAAGAAAGAAATTATTGTCATTGACGATGACGAAAACACGAATGAAAACAAGGAACCAGAACTTGAATGCGCCTGCTGCTTCTCTGAATGTCCCATTGAAAATATAGTACAATGTACGGAAGCGCATCTATTTTGCCTGGACTGCTTGTCGTAAGTGAGGAGTTGATAGAATGGTACCGCAGGATACAACTTTGCACTTTTCTCACCTTCTATCAAATCGTAGGCACTACGCGAATGAACAATTTCACGGCAGAAATACAACAGTCTTCCGTTGCATGGATAGCACTGGATTGGAACCGTGTCAAGGAGACTTTAATCGAGATCAGCTCGGAAAACTCTCGGTCAATTTTTTGGAAAAATATGACAAGACAGTCGCGCTTCAAGAGTTTCTTAAGGCTGGGATCAATACCAGTGAATGCCCCCAATGTTCGTACATAGGATTCGTGGACGACGATCACAGCTTGATCGTAAAGTGCGAAGAGTGCAAATCTGTTTACTGCAAGAATTGTACGGAAATGTTCGATATTCACGAAGACAAGACATGCGAAGAAGTCAAGCAGGAGAAAGAAGAAAACCAAAAAGTTTCGGCCGTCAACAGCACCGCCGATGCCATGACGGCTGCTATTGTCCGCCACTGTCCGCTTTGTAATCTAGCGTGCGTAAAATCGGAAGGATGCAACCGGATAACCTGTCCCAACTCGAATTGTCCTAAAATTGGATCGTCCAAACGCACATACTTCTGTTACATCTGTCGTCAACACATCAAGGGCTACGATCATTTTTGCCGAACGCCACATTGTCGGCATTTATCATGCGGCAAGTGCATTCTCTTTACCAATTCAGCGGAAGACGATGAACGTGCGCGGCAAACGGCAGGTCGAACAGAGGTCGAAAAGCTCAAAGGAACCGAAGGGGGTTCGGTTGCAGCGAAATTGCTTTCCAAGGAGAGTCCTCCGGACTCACTGATTCGAGCAGCAACTGCAGATCGAATTCCTGATCAGCATCCTCCCGCAGTCGCAGGAAACCCCCATGCCAACAGAGTACCAGTTGAGCAACTATCCCCAGAGGTCACACGCGGTTTTCATGCTCTCGGGATTCGACGCGCCCATCAGCATGGAATCGAAGCACGACGCGAAGCACGACGCGAAGCACGACGCGAAGCTCGACGCGAAATGCAACGCCTGAATTACGAAGCCCAGCTTCATCAAGCTGCACGAGAAGCCCAGATTAGAGAGGCGCATGCACAACTGGAGGCTGAGTTGCGTCAAGCTCGTCGTCGCCGCGCCCAACAAATTGCGGCACAGGTAGAACAAGATCGAGGCAGATTGGGTGCTTTTCTAGCCGCTGTTCTTGAAAACCTTCATTTGCGATAGGTGACCGATTTCCGTAAATAGTGCAGTGATTGATCCTCGATTTCATGTGCTCGTGCCGAGAAGGGAGGTCTCTCCTGATATAGTCCTTTGCAAATGATGAATGTCATCGCTGTGGTCATGGTAGAGTCAATAGAGTAAATAGTCGTCGCTTGTAGTACATCATCAAGTGTCGTAGAACCACGGTCGATATTAACGATGTATTAAGAGCCAAAATTCTTCCATTACGGACGCCCTACGTTGATACATATTCTCGCTTGGAGACATCTGTCGACGAGGCCAAACGCTTTTGAGTTTTGAGCATGTCAATAATGTAGCTCAAGTATTCTCTATTATCCGAGAGTTCAGCCGAATCATCTTGCCAACAACACATCAGATGCATCGGAGGCGAGTCGCCCAGATTGGAAAACGATGATGAACTCTGGTCTCTTCGCACAATCCAATCGGTTCGAGGGCGCCAGGACCGACTCGCCAGTAATTGGTCCGCTTGTCGAGATGTGATGATTCGTACGTCGAGAATATCCGTAGTATGATAAAATCCAGAGGGGACAGCCACGTGTCCGTGCGTATTCAATCGATCCGCGACAGATTGCAATATATCCTCGTCATTATCGGACAAGGGACGCAAACACCCCCAAGGCGGAACTGGAATCATGTTGTACAGTTCAGAGCGAAAGACGGTTGATGGCGTTTGATTTTTCAAAAGACCCGAACCGGGGATATAGCTTGGTCGTTGTAATGGAGTCGTCAAGACTACTCGTGCCGTATCGCGCAGGCGTGTCCCATGTACAAATGCTTCGACACAAATCTTTCCCACCCATACAGGCCATTCGAATTCACCGTGGTCTGGTCGACAATAATGAAGCAGACTGTGTTGGAGAAAGTCCAAGAGGGCCATGTTTTCTGAATGATAACGTATCAAGTGACGGAGTAATTTCTTCGTCGTTGCCGCTTTGGTTGTCAGGGGGGTATCGATCACGGAACGTATCCACGCGGTAGCATTTGCGACGAAGTTATCCACTTGCCCATGGTTGGATTCGGCCGATTTTGATTCGATGTATCTCACCCATGCCATTATTTTGTTCTCGCCAATCTGAATCACTACCAAGAAAAGCTCTTGGTATTTGAAACTGCCGGCCAGAGCGACCGACAGCGTCGAGAGATCTTTCCCCGACGTGAAAGTTGCAAGGATATTGTGAGAAATCTCTGGCGGCAAGGCCCCAAGGAGCTGGAAATTTTCGGTCTCCATTTATTTATGCTTCTTTGAACCGGATGACTGTGGTAGAGGAAGAGAGGGCACCCGTTGATGTGATTATCTCCTTCCACAACCGTACAACACAGAAAAGAACATTTTTTTCGACCATCTGATGTAGTAAAACAGCAGCAGGTGTCTGCCTTACTTTCCCCCACCAAGGATAAAAAGAAATGCACGTGCCCGGTTCATTTTTTTGGGTGGGTACGTCAGAGGTACATGTGCGACCAAACAACGATTCTTCGCTTTCAACCACTACCTACTTCTTCTCATGAGACGAGATTTGGTGGTGACCGACTGTGACTAGGGCGCAAAATTGTAGGGAGTAACAGAAGAAGTTCCGCCCGCCCATCATTTCCATTTTTCCTTCTTGTGGGATGGCCTTCCTGGACGAGAACTTGTATCTGCACAGAATACCACAGCATGAGTATAAAGGTAACTGATATCGGTGATGCTCCTTTCGTGGAAGTCTTGTCTTTTTTAAACGCTCGCGAGATAAGTCAAGTGCAGACCGTCTGTCGGATTTTTCGCCAGAATTCTGCCGTGGCGTGGACGCAAATGGAGAAGAATTGTCGGTTGATGGGCAAGTTGGGACAAAATATGGACCCCAAAGCGCGATGCTGTCGCTTCGATAAAGCCCGAAGGTACGCAAAGCGTATGGAAGAAACTGCTCAACTTCACTATGACTACAATGATCCAGAAGCCACGCACGTCAAATGCTGGTGCTGCCGATCATTCCCCAATTTGGAAGCAAGAGTTTTTCGATGCCCGCAAAAGTTTGAATTCTTTTGTAGATTCTCTAGTAGAATAACACGGGAAAACAGAGCCCAGGTTATCTGGGAAGGCTTTCGGTCGGCCACGAAAATCAGCTACAGTGGATTGGCACTCGATGGAGTGTACGAGATATTTCACAATCTAAAATTACACGAAGCGTTTGGAACCGAAATGTCCCAATCTTTCGAGCAAAACTTTATCACCATGTGTGACGTAATGGATAATCTTATTGTAACCGTTGTGGCGGTGGAAAATGCTTATCCTTGGAGATGCTTCCTGGTTTTGGCCACGGGGGGCTTTCACGATTGCACCACGGCGCACGGTGATACGGGTCGTTGCTTCCGGTTCCATCCGCGCATGGTACGTTCCCATGGTATTATCAGCAACGAAGATTACATAACAGCTGGCTTTTTGACCTCGACAGAACGGTTAGGCGATTCTCTTGAAGACTGCCGCTTAGTTTTGGAACATCAGTGGTGAATCACGAAAACGTAAAATTCTACTCTCTTTGTCATTTATTGAAATTTCCGTATCATTGATTTTTGATTGCATACATTATTATTGAACATATGCGAATAAGGTTGCGTCGTAGTTTAAGAGTTATTTAGCTGGAGTAGTACTTTGTCGTCGAAATAAACTTTAGATTGAAACCTTTTCCAGGCGATTTGGTGGGTACTGACAGTAATTTAAGGCAGTAAGCCTCTTCGGTTGGTAAAATTAATCAACGGGAATGGCTCCTGCAGTGCTCTAAATCCGGCAAAATTGAAGCTGGTGTCACATCACATTATACGATACATACTGTAGCAGAACCATGTGTTGTGTGATGATACTCTATAAAGACTGATTAAAAATACGCACTTAGAGCTGTGAAAGGACTTCATCGGCAATAGCAATTGTGTTTTCAATGTCTTCATCTGTGTGAGCCATCGACATGAAACCAGCTTCATACATGGAAGGAGCGAGGTAGACACCACGCTCGAGCATCATTCGGTGCCACTTCGAGAACTTTTCAGGGTCAGAAGTCTTGGCGTCAGAGAAGTTCTTGACTGGTCCCTTGGTGAAGAACCATCCGAACATACCACCCGCAACACCTCCTGTGATATCGTGTCCGTGCTTCTCGCCGGCGGCCGTGATGCCGTCGACCAATTTTTGTGCCTTGCGCTCGAGTTCGTCATAAACACCAGGTTCGCTGAGCTTCTTCAGGGTTTCGATACCGGCACGCATGGCCAATGGGTTACCCGATAGAGTACCGGCCTGGTACATGGCACCAGCCGGTGCAACATTCATCATAATATCCTTACGTCCTCCGTAGGCACCGACGGGCATACCACCACCGATGACCTTACCCATGGTGGTAACATCCGGGGTTACGCCAAAGTACTCTTGGGCACCCCCGTAAGCGACACGGAATCCAGTCATAACTTCGTCAAAGACCAAAAGGGCACCATTCTTATCGGTCAATTCTCGGAGTCCTTCCAAGAATGCCTTGTCGGGCTTAATGAATCCAGAGTTACCAACGACAGGTTCGAGAATGACGGCGGCAATTTCGTCCTTGTTTTCCTCGAAGATCGCTTTGACGGATTCCAAGTTGTTGTATTCAGCACAGAAAGTTGCTTGGGTGGCCGATTTGGGGACACCGGGAGAATCGGGAAGACCCAAGGTGGCGACACCAGATCCGGCCTGGACCAGGAAGGAATCAGCATGGCCGTGGTAACATCCTTCAAACTTGATGACCTTTTCACGTCCAGTGTGAGCACGAACAAGACGAAGCATACCCATGCAGGCTTCTGTGCCCGAGTTGGTGAACCGAACCATCTCTACTGACGGAACAGCAGCGATGACAGCTTTAGCCAACTGGTTCTCCAAAAGGCAGGGGGCACCAAAGGATGTACCCTTGGCCATGGTTTCCGAAATAGCAGCCAATACGTCGTCATCAGCATGCCCAAGGATAGCAGGTCCCCAGGTTCCGACGTAGTCGACATACTTGTTGCCATCAACGTCCCAGGCGTAGGCACCCTTGACTTTGTCGAATACAATGGGATTACCGCCGACCGACTTGAAAGCACGGACAGGCGACGATACACCACCAGGCATGAGCTAGACGAACAAAAAAGAGTCGATAAATCAAATGAAGACAAAGGATGAGTGAAGAATTCTTTACTTTTATCACACTTGATTCGACCAAGCTCCACGCGTATCTTACCCCCTGAGCTTCTGCGAAGATCTCTTCGGACTTGGCGAACGTGTAGGTTTTGGATTCGACGGCACTCATGTGAGCGGCAGTCTCGGAACGAGCCCCAAGAGAGCGGGGTGTAAAAGCCGCGGCTCCGGTAAACGTCAATGCAGTAACGGCAAGGCTGAACTTCATCTTGATTCTTTTTATTGCTATCTTTCGTCGGAAGTATGAATGATGCTGCTTCTTCTTCTTCGTCGAAGGCAAATGAGGGGACATGATGGTTTCGGAGCGCAAGTTGAAGTCTGCGATCTGACGTTGTATCCTGAATCCTTAACGGATCTAAAGAAGAACACGTGGAGGCCAGAGCTTACTGTTAGATTCTGCCACTTCGACCCAATAGAGAGAGAGAAAACCAATGGACTACGGGAATTGACAGTGAATTATTTACTGTTATCCTCACCCCTAATCCAGTAAATTAACAGTAAATTTGACGCCGCTTTGCACGTACTCCCCCGCGAATATCGAACTAAATGTGAAACGCAGAGGAGGGAACCACACAACCACGCCGCGCCTCGTGTCTCGTGTCTCATGTCTTCGGTGTCGTTGTTATTATTCTAGAATAGTATCGAATACCTGAAACCCACTCACAACAGCTCTTTTACAAATTGATAGATCTGAAGTACACGACAAGATGGCGACCGAAGAAGCGCGGACTTTGCTGGATTCGTTGATGGGGGGCGATCGGAATGCCCCTTTGCCGCCAGGCGCGGCGGTGCCAAGCAAACGAAAACGCGCCGAGGGGGAAGGGGGGCAGCTGCTGCTCCCTGGAAAGCGGAACAAATCATGTTATGATCGTGACATTGATCCGCTATATACAGCTTGGGGTGTAGACGTCTTTGAACTCTTTGTCAATACCAAGAGTGACCTCGGAGCCAATCCATACATCGTGGACGAAGCAGCTCACGAAGAATTCGTCAAATTACCCGAAGCGGAACAAACCAAACTTGGTTTCAATTATTTTTTGTTTCAAAAATTACAAGAGCTTGTACGTCAGTGTGACCGAACGGTTACCAGAAATAAGGAAAAGTTGCACCAAGAAGTCAGTCGCAAACTCAGTCAGCGTGGAGGACAAGATTTCGTCGAAGATGTTGACGAGAAAGCAGTGGAATCCTTGGCGCGTGACATGGTGACTGCGGAAAAATTGATGCAGATTTACGATGAACGTATCGACGACCTAGATAAGGTATTGGAAGAAGAAGAGGCAAAAAAAGAAAAATTGGAAAAACTCATGGAGACCAAAAAGACTGTTATAAAAACAGACACAACAGAGCAGCGAGTCGAAGAAGAAAGCGAAGTTAAAGAAGGGACCAGCGAAGAAAAGGTAAACATCAAAGAAGAAGATCCTAGTCCGAAAGCTTCAATCAAAGGAGAAAACACAGGAGAAAACAAAACCGACGATGAACTTACGGGATTGCAAATGGATCTTGGCAAAGCGACCATGAAGAAACAGTCAATTCTCTTTGAACTTGCGAATATTATTGCACAAATGGGTCCATTGGAAGAGTCTATTGAAGCACAGCGCCGTAACTTGAACTACGTCAAGAGTGACATTTCCACGGACAAGACAGTCTGCGATGTTTCGGGTAATTTCATGTCGTCACGTGACGCCGATGAACGTATCGCGGCCCATTATGCTGGTAAACAATACGTTGGATGGAAGTTAGTTCGTGACAAGTTTGCCGAAATGGTAAAAAAGTTTGGTCGCTACGGTCCACCACCACCCGGGCGGGATGGTATCGAAAACGCCGGCCCGATGCTCTCCATGGGGCGTGGTCGCGGTGGGGGCTTCGATCGACGGGGTGGCGGTGGTTATGATCGCGGTGGTGGAGGAGGAGGCCGGGGACGCTTCGATGATGGAGCTGGCTTCCGAGGTGGTGGTGGTGGCCCAGACCGTGGACGCTGGGAGCGTGGAGGTCCTCCTCCTCCTGATTACCGAGATCGCAGAGGTCCTCCAGGTCCCCCGAGAGGCAATTGGCGGAGATAAGAAAATACTTCGCTAACTCTGATAAATTCATCTTGCGAATTCTGGGATACAGTTCGACGAAGAATTTAGACCTACTATGTACTGCAACACAAGCAATTCTATTAGGATAGTAAAACGTTACGATTGTGCAGTATACTAAAACTCCAAGGAAATATTCTTTACCCTTGCGGGGATTCATTATTGCTGAAAATGGCCTAATGTTGTTTTTAAAGGGTCGGGGAGACTTTTGGGTATTCCCGTTAAAAACAACGAGACCAGTCCGCGGCCAAACGAATATGCGTTGTAAAGTTCTATAGTTCTACACTATGGCGAACTTCGCTTTCTCTTCTTGCGAAAATCTTTCATTACAGTTTGTGGGACAGCCTGCACGTCCTATTTCTTACCCTTGTGATGGTATGAATCTGTTGAATTCCCTCGCGGTTAGCATCACCACGTCTTTGGATATTGTTTGGCCCGTTTCGCTTGGTTCAGTAATGGGTCGACTATGCAAATGACCCGTATTTTCACCACTTTGTTCTCGATGGCGTAGCACATGAATAGCTCATGAATGCGGACTTTATCAAAGGGATATATTTTAAGAGCTGGAACACCTCATCTTTCTCTTGTGGAAAGAGAAGCGTTTAGACAGGGCAAGACGCTACGACGACTTTGGTGGCAGCCGTAGAAACACATTTAAATATAGATAGCACGCTCATAGACCCAATGTCAGCGCCACACGTGCGAACAACCCTTGGCTTTCAAAACGGACGACATTTCCCGAACGCTGATTTATTTTCAATCGATTTGGCATGTCGTGGCTTTCTCTAAGTTCTATTTTTATGATGTAATTATTTGATTGTCTACTGCACACCCATCAAGAAAATCATGCATCCAAATCTTTGGACAAACCCTGTGCAGCCATGGAAGTTACAAAGAGTTTTCCGTCGCGTTGGATGAATTGTGGTGGGTTGATGAGATTTGGATCAATGATCACCGTGTCCCCGCTGAAATCTACAGAATGCGGGTTGGCTTGCGTGGCATCGAATTGTGTATCCTTCACCTCATCCGAGAGAAAGCTAGTTTCAAAATGTGTCCCATTCGATAGTGTATTGATCAAATCCATAGGCTTTTCGCATTCCTCGATTGCTTGAGATCCTTCCAAAGCATAAGCTGAATCCCTCCCGTCTTCGGAAAGGCCTTCGGACGAGGCATCCATTACGTCGCGGCGAATTGCGTCACACAAGAGACTTAATCGTAGTGAGCCCTGGAACGGATCTTCAATACTGTATCCAATCTATTGGTTAAAAAGGAGAAATCATGTTAGTCGACTATCCCAGTATAGTAGCACGGCGGGAGGTGAAATTGTCGTCCCTGCTTACCTGATACACACCGAACAAAAGCCAAGCAGTACAGGCAGTGACAGGGCCCGTCAGAAATCCAAAATCCTTTACCAATGCGAAGGGTAAAGTAAAGAGCCACAAAGTCAACGAACGCAGTGAATGCCGGGCGTAGTTGAGCGGGACGGCAGTCTGTTGGATTCGCTCGCACTCGCCTACGGCGTTAGTCAACTTATCAATGTGTCCGATCATTGTTAATCGTTCTCGACTCGTAAAGTTTTCACTGTATGGGATACCCATGATTTCTTTCCCGATTCGATCACATACCCAGAGAGGGCGATTCCTGGCTTTGGCTACTTTTTGCAAAACTGATTCCGGAAACAGACTCCAAGGCAACTTGCGGCGATCGACCCAGCACTCCCTTCGCTGCC
>Ga0051981_10001250_pt1 | contig 12406 bp, 12 predicted proteins | sample CryGey13umfilter_3_FD_59644 | JGI IMG/M metagenome (GOLD analysis project Ga0051981, IMG submission 59644) | Groundwater microbial communities from aquifer in Utah, USA - Crystal Geyser 4/10/14 3 um filter | ecosystem: Environmental > Aquatic > Deep subsurface > Groundwater | place: USA: Utah... | reverse complement strand
GACGCTATTCTGATGATCGGTCATTAAAACCAATCCAACTTCAAGTTATATCGCCAACAGCTATTACCCCAGATTTCGTGCGACAGCTTCGGCACAATACCAACCTGAATGAGTCCGTTCGTAATCTCTGTAGTACCTTGATGAAGCCATCGAGATTCCTTGCCGATTTGGGCTTTAACACACTGGTTACACTTTCCCTACCCTTCCTGTCCAAGTTCAGTGACGATCTCATTTCCCGCGATCATGGCGGGATTGTCGACTGGCTCTTTATGCAAGGAAACGCGCCAACGACCGCCTTCGTACGCGACGTGGTACAGACACTCTCCCTTTGGCATGGACGTCAACAGTGGCACACGCGACAATCATTTGAACGGTATCTGTAAATCCTGTCGAATGATCCCGGAAGCTGTGCCAATATGTTTTCGACCTCGACTCGCTATCGTGATATTTGCTACAGTCTGCAGCAGGTGGAATCCAAATACATTAATAGTAGAATACACGATGCACTGCTTGAGTCATTTCCCTTGTTGATGGACGATATATAACGTCTTAATGAATTAACTCATCCCGTAGGTATTTTCCGCGAGGATCGGGATGACGCTGACGATGATCCCTTTCGGATCTCTCAGAACTGGAAGCGCCGCATGATGCAAGTGCATGATTTTACGGATCATCCTGGCCCTTCTCTTCCATTCGTCCACGTGCGGATATGGTTGCAGTCATTCTACTTGTCAAAACACGCTTTCGCACTGTGTGGGGAGGACTTGTATTGGTTGCATAGTGACCTATTGATCGTAAAAGAATTTCATTCCGAAGATTTTAAGCAAGAGGCGGGAAACTTGCTGTGGGAACTCTTGAATCATGTCCAATTGGAAACTTCCACCATGCTCGAGAAAACACCTTTGGATGATCGGAGATATTACCGCGACAACGCGTGGCAACAGATCTTGACGATGCTCATTCAGGATACAGACGCATCCAAAAAATCAAATGCATACGGTCAACTTCCTTTGCATGTTCTACTGTTCAAGGGAATACCGTGTCAGCATATATTGTTGTAGGCTCATCCTGGGGCAGCAGCCGTGCTGTCTCTTGTAGAAAACCTCTCTCCTTTTCAACTAGCCGCACGAAGTCGAGGGCACTTACAATTCTTGGATGTGACTAAAAACGGAGTCAGTGAGAAAGACAACAAACTCACCAAGCATCCTCAGGAATTCTCGGAAATTTATTTGATTGTACGATCGGCGCCCGGGCTCATGCAAGAGGTTCGTATCCTTACCGAACGCACGTATTAGTACTCTCTAGACCGAGAACAACTCTCGCAAACCTTTACGCTTCTTCGTGCCGACGTGTGATACACGCCGAGCCTGGACTGTTCGATAGTCTTGCCAAAATCATCGAGTATGACACCTGAGTATACGTGACTACCCGACGCGCACTGATTCGACAAGGAAATCGGCTAGAACACGAAAGGCGGGCACCACAACATGAAAAATAGGCGATCAAAGTCAAAAATCAAAATCTTGAGGAACTGTTGTCGCAGATTCGGAGCGAACAAGAGCGTTTGTTGGTGGAGGAACAAGAACGTCTGGCGAAAGAAGAACAACGTTTGACGGAGGATGAGCAACGTCTTGCAGGGCAACGCGCAATCTTGTGCAGCATGCCGGCCGTAAAGAAGCGTCATATGGGATAAACGGTGCATATGAAATTAAAAAAATAATTGTTACATGGATCGTAACTCGGGTTTATGAACGAGAAATACTCGTAGCTTTTTGTCCTGAACTTGACTTTCTGTATCATCATCAAGACAAGAAATTGGATAGCGCAAATAACGCCGAGGACGGAGGTTTTCATCGATATTTCATGCTGCGGGATCAACAACGACGACAACAACATTAACACACACTAGCACAAAGTCCTCCGCTAGCTGCATAAAGAAACGGCTATCCATCCATATTCCCGGGTCATCATAGACTCTTCTCCGGTGAATGCTTTACTGTCGAGAAGATCAAATGACTCATTGCCAACGGTTGGGGGTTTGTACGAAGCCCATTCAAGACGTCTACCTAGTGACCGACCGAACGGACGAACAGGTGAAAAATTGTAAATACCTTGGAGACAGAAGATGAAGTATCGACCATCGTCAAAGTGGCTATTGGAAATCATTTGACGCAGTACAGAAGTTCGAGCAGAGAAACAATGGAAGATATTCTTGTGACGGTAGTATGCATTCATTCTTCGTTACGTTGGCTACTTTCTCGAAGTTGATAGGTCTTCAATCTCTTTTTACATATATCTGAGTTGAGGTGAGTTACATGAGCTCTATCTTGGGCGAATAGTGATCATGTATTGTGAGCAATAAAACAAAAACGAAAACAAGCCACTCGTTCGGCGTTACTTTTTACGAGAAACGGAAATACTTGTGTGAAGTCGCTCTTGGCTTTCTAAAAAATCTTCTTCGGGTTGCTGTACATAATTATGCGTACCATAAGGACATTGGAACGGATGCATCGTCTACGGGTAATACTCATTTGGCTGCTCTTATTCGCTTGGTTCCCAGCTTGTGCAGCCTTCCGACCCCCCAAAATATCTGACGAACTGGGATGCAGTCCGACTCTTTCGCTCTTGTTTGGTACCACGAAAAACCCATTCTTCTTCGATCCTTTGAAATTGGCCGATGATGTTAACTTTCCAAGGTTACGTGAAGCTGAACTCAAGCATGGACGGTGTGCCATGTTAGCCGTTACGGCCACTATCGTTGTACCTTTCCTGAAAGGGTCCATGATCCTACCCAAAACATATCCTTCGGGGATATTACACTGTGTCGATCAATTCACGTGGACCGATGTAGGTCGTATCGTCGTCACGTGTGGTATCGTAGAAACTTTTGTTTTCGTCCCCCGTGATCCCCAATCCATGCCAGGAGATTACGGGACGGGGTACTTTGGTATCCGCGACAAAGGATGGAACGAAGAATCATTGGTATCGGAATTAGAGAATGGTAGATTAGCTATGATTGCCTTCGTCTCACAACTGGCGGCGGAACAAATTACCAATGGCAAATCATGGGATGAACAATGGTTAGAATTCTTCAAAGCCTGGGTCCGAGACTTGCTGTAAATAACTGTTGCGACCAAAACAAAAATAGAAAGGTGGGGTATGGACTCGTGTGTTTGTGAGTGCGTGGATGTGCGTCGCACGCACCTCGTGTAGGGTGACCTCCCACTCCGAATGATGTGAATCTGAAAAAATGTGGCACTAGGACAGTCGCTACCTCAATAGAGGTGCGAAGCAGAGGTGCAGCTGGTTCGAAATTGTTCGCAACCACCCCACCGCCGTGGGTCGGCAAACCGTGGAAATGCAAACGAGGTGCGTCCACGCCTTTCCAATTCTTTTTTTTTAATTAATATCAGACGAAAAAGAGTGTCACCGCACATACACACACACACGAAGAAACAAATAAAAAGACTGTCACTAAGTACGTAAAAATAGTAGTCATTGGATCCCAAGAGTAAAGTATTTGATAGAACTTATCATGCCAAAATAAAAGGCAGTCGGACCGCCCTACGTAGTTGGTGCTGTAGCGGAGCATTGCAAACGCCGTTTCAACAGTTTGAGACGCGGTCCCCGGACTTCGCTACTGGTGCTGCTGCTGCGGACCGTCGAGGAGGGACTCGTTTGTGCACCATCGTCATCGTCTGCCGACACTGTCACCGAAAACCCCGTGGGAGTCGAGGCACGAGCCTCGACGACGGCCGCTGGAGACGTGGCACTGATGCGTTGCTTCTTTTCAGGTGGCTCTTGATGTTCTTGTTCCAGTTTCGGTTGTTGCGGAGCAGCGACGGTCTGCGTGGGGTGATGATTGTAGGTGAACATGGATCCTACGCCCGCGGGTGGTGGAGGAGACACTTCCATGCCGCCGTAGTGATGATGGTGAGGATGGTGATGGTGAGGATGGTGATGGTGAGGATGCTGCTGCAACATCACATTCATCATTTGCGCCGCGGCGCCCTGCGGCTTCGTGGGCGTCTTGCGCTTTTTGGGACGTTCTTCGTCGGTGCCTGCACCGCCGCGTAACTCGGGAGCACCTTCACGCAGGGCCTGCGACGTTTTTTCACGTGCCTTGACATTGCCCACGTCCGTCCAGTAGTTGTCTTCGGGGATCTTCTTGAGGAACCGCCCTCCCAAGAGACGCACCGCCCGTACGATGCGTTGAGCAATCTTGGGTTTCTCCCTACGCTTGGCAGCGATGTAGGCCGGTTGACAGATCTTAACCAATTGTCGATAGCGAATATTCCCCGCGTGATGGTTGGTTTCTCCCCCGCGTCCACACAAAACACTGTGCATCCGAAAAATAGAAATAAGGAAGAAATAGGAGACAAAATCCGTCAGATACCGCTGCTGCTGATATTGTCGGGGAGCTACACCGGCATGGAACAGGCCACTCTCCCGAGACATTGCGATCATCTAACAGTAAACTTACTCATTGGCGAGAATCGCCGGAATCTTTTCAGCCTTGGAAACCTCCGGAGGAGGAGTATCGTGAATATTCATTTGGATGGCCGCCGACAAAAGACGATCCAGTTCCTCCATATCAAAGACAGCCAATGGCTCCGGAGAAGACGTCGAGGATGAGGGACTGCACGGTGTGTCCTCTTGTGGAGACGGAGGAGGGGGACTTGGGGACGCGGCTGCCGGAGCCGCCTTCTTGGCTTCGGTATTATTCCTGGTTGTTGGCATGGTAGCATACACGTAATGCGAAGGATGAGGGTGAAGATGATGCGGGTGATGATGCTGTTGATGACCAGGAGGCGGCGGCGGTTGTGTCATCATGTGAGGATGATGTTGTGCCGCGTACACCGTCACGGGGGAGCCCCTGGGTGCACCACCAGTACTACCAACACTGCCATTGGAACTCATGGACGGATGATGGTGGTGAGGGTACGGTGCATGATGTGCCGTGGTGTGGTGGTGAGGGTGGCGATGATGATGATGATGATGCAGGAACATGTACGGGTGGTGAGCGGCGTGCGGGTGTGCCAGCGGCTGTCGTGCCGTGTTCGAATGATCGGCCGTTACCATGCGTGCGTGATTTCCGAAGACATGATGCCTGGGAACGACGGGAGGAGAAGCACGGGGGCTCGCAGTGCTAGTGGCGCTACTGTTACCGCCGCCCGTGACATCCTTCCCCTTATCTCCCTTGATGCTGTTGTCTTTCGCGGACACACCCTTTTCGGCGGTCGATGATGTGATTGGCGATGACGAGGCCGATGCCTTGGCTGCCGCCTCTTCCGATTCACGACGCTCCAAGTGAGCTACAGCGAGGGCGATCGTATCCAATCCAGCGCTCATGGTGATAATAGTGTTTTGATCCTACGACAATAGTCTTACCACCAAGGTAATAAATAAAATTCCCGAAAAAGAGTCCACGACAAACAAAAGATAGTACCCCAAAAAAGTTATATTGGTGGACACTGCTATTATTAATACCACGGGTGAGGAAAAAAAAAAAAAACTGAAGAACGGCCAAAAAAGGGTTGTGTCGTGTGGATCGAAAAATGTCGTTGCGGTAAAACCCACCACGACAGGAGCGACACCATTCAGAACCTGTCGTGTACATTTGAACACTACAGTAAATAGAACGAATCGTGCAACTTGAACCCTAACAAACTTGTTCGGCACGACCGAGTGCTTGCTTGCGTCCGAGGGCATTAGTATAAGGGATCGCCGGCAACTCTGATTCTTCCTCATGGTCTCGAACGCCTTCGAGGACGAAGTGTCGTCCTCCAAAAATTTGATGATTGCTGGCGCGCCATCCGATAAATTCCGCCTACTGACAGTGGTGAGGTGAGAGTGCGATGGAGATTCTTTCCCCGGAATCGGACCGGGTTGGCGCGCGAATTCACCTCGTCCACAAGATTCACCAGTCCACGCAGACATCCAACTCTCTAATAATAAAATCGTAAACCACATCATCGTTCATCATGTTCTCGTTTGTTGGTTTTTGAAAATCACTCCCAACGAGAAACGTACTAAAAAGCCCAAGGACGGATCAAGGACATTCGCTCTCCACGACTGGAGCGACACATCATGTCGGGTGCTGGATATCCGAACACTAGAGTAGTGGTGGTGGGAACGATCAAACTGTCCGACATCTGCCCACAATAGAGAGAAGGAATCCCATCACCCGCCAATCGTTTTCCCTACGACCCATCTTGCCATCGCAAATTTCGAACCGCAGAGGGTCGAGGGACCGGATGATGATTACTCGTCTTCTTTACGACTTGAGAACCGCGGCCCTTCAGGGTTTACGGCGGACGAGAAATAGGAAATAGGGCAACAGACTACTCAAGTTGATTCTGCTTCCTGTCCATTGTAAAACTAATTTGATAAATAGACACCATCATGCATGTCTGAGACAGGATTGTCATAACTCAATTATTAGGGTAGCATGCGGTTCAAAACTCGTCTTTTTTTTCGCGTCCCCGTGCTACCACGATACTACCACGTAGTATTCGGTCGCAGAAAGAATTGTGTTCATCGAGCCTTGCCCTTAAAGGGCGAAATGAAAGATACGAAAAAACACCGCTTTTCCGCTTTTCCGCTTTTTCGTATCCTCCTATCAACCAAGACGAAAGTCCCCAACTTCACCTCTCTCCATGGCCACAAATCCCGGTACTTTATCTTTCTGTTCTGCTGCTACCTGGATATTTTCGGATAGCTTATAGACATCCTGTGTAGATTGAAGAATCGGTCTCTGCTTCCGTAAATGACTCCTCTAGCAACCACGGGAGCAGCATCAGCAGCCGCGTCGTGCTGCCGTGTATGGGTGGGGTATCAACCATGTCCGTTTGGGACTTCGGTCTTTGATACTATTTCCAGACCAATAAGGGGCGCTAATGAATCACAGCCTTGTCGACATTATGATCGAAGGCTTACGTCACTGCACGAACATGATGGCAATCTGCACCTATCCGATGCAGCCCAAGTACCATCATACACAGAAACCCCGGGGGCTTCGTCATCTACATCGGTTCCCATGGGACGAGCAAGATCTTTCCCTCGTCTTGGGTCCGTCCCTTGTCCTACAACAGTAGTAGACAACAATACATCGCTTCGTAAACCCTTTGTGAGTTTGGCGGTAGTAGGAATTGTCTTGGATACTACACGTGAACACGTGTTAATGACACGACGACCCGACTATATGCGATCTTTTCCGGGAGCCTGGGTATTTCCCGGTGGCGGTGTAGACCCACACGAATCCTTATCTCAAGCCGTGTCTCGAGAGATACTCGAAGAAACAGGACTCGACATCGACGTCGTTGCAAATCATGATGAGGGACAGCATCAGCATCTTACGCCTTGGAACGTTGAGAGCGTATGGGAATCCGTGTATCCTACGCAGGTGCAACAAGAAGGTTATTCGATGCTAGCGCACCACATCGTGGTATATATGTCAGCACAATTGCTTCACGAACAAGAGCTTCATTTATGTCAAGAGGAGGTTGACGCTGCTACGTGGTTGTCTCGGGAGAATGTTCGGAAGATTCTGACATATTCGGGCGCATCGGCAACGATCCATAACAGTGAAGGTGATTCTACGTCAAGTATTTCTAGTGCAACAACGTCGCATATACATATGCAATCATCCGCATCCTCGCAAGATGAAAGGACTAAGATCCCACTTCGTGAACTATCTGGTATCTATCCAAATGATAACAAAATGCTCGGGCTCGCACAAGGCAGTCTTTTTGCCTTGGAAGAATTTTGTAAATCGACGTGGGGAATACGCGATGAACCAAACTATCAATCAATGGAATCATGAGTTCATAAAAGATCCTGACCGATTTATATTGTTGAGATCTGTTCTACTAAACGAAGATACATCACATACTATTAGATGTCATTAAAACTGATGGAATTTGTCGGTTGCCATGAAAGTAATCGTATTCATTTCCAGGATGCGATTCTTTATTTCAATCTATCTACTTCATTCCGAAGTCATCATGCATCTTTCTCGAGTGCTTCAAGGACGTCCGTTGAAAATTTATCACCAAGTTCTTGTAGACTAATGTTCATCGAATCAACGGCGTCATGTCGCATGTGCAGCTGTTGATGCACTACAAAGTGAGAACATATACGAGAAAAGTTTTCTATCTGAATCACATTTCTTCTCGGTACTCACCAGGTGCAAAAGTGAGTTCTCCATGACAACAGTTTTGAAGACAACCAATTTTCGGCGCTGACCTAAACGCCGCAGTCTACCGCGCATCTGATGGCGACTTGCGCCGTTCCCAGCGTATACACCCGTTACCATGGCACCCAGTCGGCAGGCCGAGTTGTATCCTCGATCTTTATCTTTTGGAACGACGACAATACCAAACGCTGCTGCGTTGGGAGAATCGAGTGTATCGAAACCTCCCGCCCGGACTTTTCCGTATTCGTTACAAGCATGAATGAGCTTTTCAGCATGGTCTTTCGTATCAGCCACCATCAAAACTCCGCCATCTGAATACTTTTCCCTATCTTCCATTGCCATCCGCACGGCTTCTCTAGCCTTGAAAATGATGTCGCCAGAAAATAAAAACGCACACAAAGTTGAGTGTTTGCTCTGTAGAAAATGCAACGAAGACATGCTTACGCACCATTGTTGAGTCCGTATTCTGTTGAACAACCCGTGCCATCGGAAGCCATCGTTTGTCGACCAACAGCTCTCGAATTTGTCTTCTGACACTATCGATCATCGGGACCAGCAACAGGTCTTCCTGACTGGCAATTCCAAGCTCAAGCTGTATTGAGACCACACCACTTGCCGCAACAAGAAGATTATTACTATCAACTGGAAAGGAACATGTATCTGCCAACCAGGCCAAAAGCTGGCTTTCGTTTTTCCGCATAGGAGTTGCAGTCTGTGCAACAAACTTCGGACAGAGCTGTGCCAATCTTCGTGCTGCAGAAGTGCGAAGCGTCGGAGCGTACATCTCATCGACCTCGTCGAATACTGAAGAAATTGAATAGAAAAAGTGAGGTGAGTCGAAGATAGTGGGTACGACAATTTCTTTATCACGCCATTTAAAGACGCACCAATCACCGACGTCGGGGCTATCTCGGACAGCCCGGAATCGATCATGTCGCGAAGATGGTCGGCGTGAATCACGTTTACATGGTAGTCTTTCAAGAGGAGACTGTCACCAGTGCCGTTCTTTGGTTTCTTTGCCTTGCTCAGGCGCGGTACATTCCACACCGGTGCTGACCAGGTACCCCTAAGCTGTTTGACGAGATTGTCCACTGTCCCTTTTGGAGTAACCCAAATAATGCGGTTTATCACCCCTTTTCCGTTTTTAACCAGCCAACGATAAAGGTAGCAAAGGGAAGTAATTGTTTTTCCGACGCCTGTATCCATAATCAAAAAGTGCCCCGTATCAGCGTCAGAATCTCGACGGCGCATACTGGCTATAGCACATCGCTGGTGCTCCATCAGCCTTGCCTCCGCATCAACCATCCCTCGCCACAATGGGTTGTTGTTCCAGCCACTCCCGGCTCCAACTTTTGTTTCCTTGCAGCGCATGCCACGGGCCATCCAACGCTCAACGATTCGTAGCAGATTTGCATCAACAACAGCAAAATTCGGGGGCATGACCGGTCGGAGTGCCCCGGGAGCTAAACGTGCGATAAGAGCAAGTAATCGGTAGACGTCCCAATCTCTTTTGTAGGCTGCTAATTGATCGGAGCCAAGCCCACCATCCAGTGCAGGGACTGGTAGGGAAATCTTCGAGTATTGCTGCCTACACATCGATATTGCTCGAAGCGATACAGAGTCACTGGCGCTCCCCGCCAGTCGTTTTATGAGATTTTCAGCGTTACGAACCAGTCCAGCGACAGCGGATGTCGTCAAAGCATCGTGAAGAGCCTCATCAGATTTCAGAACACAGGTAAAATCGTCCTTATCGACCCACTCTGGAGCCTGTACCAAAGGAGATACCAAAGAAACACCAGCTCTTACGACATCCTCCCACGGCACACCGTCAAGTCTCCAGCACCCGTCCCGAAAAGTTATCATGCGTGCCGCTTTCAGAACAGGCGATTTAGCCTGAAGTTGCTTCTCTCTTGCCAAACATATAGCAGTAGCACGTTCTTCGTCACTCAAGCTCCCGAACAAGTCACGCGTCGCTCGGGCCGGCTTGATCATGACAATTTCATCCTCTGGACAACGGACCCCAAGCATGACCAAAACTTCTCGTTGTTTTCCTCCCTTCCCCTTGACTTTCACCGGAATCGGTCCAGCAGCGGCGGCAAGTGTTCCTGAATCCAGAGAAAGTTTAGATTTTATGCAGTCTTCCTTTGGAAATGTAGGGATTGGCGACTTGGGCACCTTGAAGGCAAAGCGCGCAACGCTTGATTGAGCAAAACGAGTTTCTTGGACTAATTTGTTCATCCCAAATCCTGCAGTAGTTTCTTGTCGTGGATTGAAGCCCGTGGTGGATCCAAATATCATTTTAAATCTCTCGGCAAAGGTAGCTCCAGAAGTGGGTCCGATGTGCCCAATACCTCGGTATGTGTGTTGATCGACAGCATGGTAAAGAGGCATAACGGGCAATCGATCTGACGGTAAGGCTTGCGTCGTATGGATCTTTCCTTTCTTTATTGCTGTATCTGCGACCGTCTCCATCATTTTGATATCCCCCTGAAAGGACTTGACAACTTTCAACAAATCTGACGCAAGCTGTAACATCCGAGCGGCTTCGCTATCGACTTTGATAGTCTTTGGATTCCGAGGGGTCGCAGTATTGCGCCAAGCAATCAACATGGGCGAATCTGCTGCCTTGGCAGCTAGGCGCATGGTTTCCACCACCACGTATCGTGGAGGCTCGTACTCCGGCATTCGTTGAGTTGCGAGGGCAAGCGCCATTAGACTTAGTACGGAAGATTCAGCGTGGTCCACCCAGGCATCTTCTACCAATGTGATCGCAGTCCGTTTGAGGGCTGATGTCGACCCTTTTGTATACAATTGTAATTCTGGTGAGAAGTTTCCGGCCTCTGTGAAGAGTAGACCCGCGGCGGTTGCCGCTACGAGTGCCGCGGGTAATCGATCGGACGGCTTGTTTCCGTCGCCCAATCCAAGAAACATGTCCACTACCAGAGCGTGAAAGCGAATTGTTTTCTGCACAAGACTCTTGAGTCCCCCTACTGTTAGTGCTTTGAGTTTATCCACGCAACTCTGCACCTGTTCGGGGGTCAAGAACTCTTTCGAAATTGGTATCCCCTGCAAACTTTCCAAAATAAGGTCGCACATTTCCTCTTTGGACGGAGGCGTCGGTGCTGATTTGGGCAATCGAATGAGCCAGTTGTCGATTTCAAAGACATACGATTCTCCTCTACTTTCACCACGACCATGAGGAAATGTGGTGGTATATATGATTTCCGTGCTCCCGTCATGTAATCTTGGGTCACCGTCCGAAAGTACCACGGGTCCCAAGACGATTTTAAATAGTTTGGGACGCAAAATAAGAGTCTTGCCCCCAGGTTTTCCAGGCGTTTGCATCAAATGCAAGATATCTCGATAACAGATTGATTGTCCTTGTTGTACCATCTCCTGTAGTGTCTGTCCATGGCCATGTTCTTCGGCGAAAGTCTGCCACACGCCTTGATTGAGAATGGTAAAGCGAGCCGCGGGGGGACAATCACACCCACCGGTCCAGCGAAAGTCGTGATTACATCCCTGTCCGATGGGTAAATAATTAGGACATTCGGGTAGACTGATGGGACAATCATTGTACTTCATAGCCGCCGCTCCCGTCGACAAGCGAAATTGCTTCGCCATACACGTTACCAAGGTTTCTTTACCGATTTTGGCTTCCATGGCACGTCGCATGGCGGCTGGTGCCTTGATGGTACCCTGATCCACTCTCAATATCACATTGGCCGTATCAGCCGTACAACCGTGCAAAATATCTCCGGCACGGGCCCCGGTCATCCCTACTGTCATGATACCATGGAATTGTATCTTTTTGAGCATTTTCTGAGGCTTGGCTTGATTCTTCGTTTTGGGGTTTCGCGGAGATGTTTGAGCGGCTGTCGTATCGGTTCGAACCGATGTTTGTTTGTTATATGATAAAGAAGATGCCAGTGTCGAACTTAAGACGGTGTCGCTATCTTCGTCGTTATCCCTTCCTTGTTTGAGTGATTGTTGTTTCTTTGGTTTAGGTTCCCTTCTCGCTGCGGAACAGCGACGACGAGATTGTGTTACTGCTTTTCTTTTCTTGGAGGTGACCGACTGACTGATTTCTTCTCCTCCCTTATCGTCTTGGTCACATTCCGAGGTTCCCTCATTACTAGTACTCATAATGGCATATTCTTCTTCATCTGCTCCTCCATTCCACTCATCGTCGTCGTCGTCGTCGTCGTC
>Ga0051981_10001243_pt1 | contig 12445 bp, 8 predicted proteins | sample CryGey13umfilter_3_FD_59644 | JGI IMG/M metagenome (GOLD analysis project Ga0051981, IMG submission 59644) | Groundwater microbial communities from aquifer in Utah, USA - Crystal Geyser 4/10/14 3 um filter | ecosystem: Environmental > Aquatic > Deep subsurface > Groundwater | place: USA: Utah... | reverse complement strand
TTTTCGCACATTATCCATGCTACCGTCGTTATCTCCTGTACCGGCATGAAGTTTCGTGCGAATGCGCTCGTCAATACAGTTAGCACGGATCCTCGCCAACGTTCCGACTCCATGGTCGACACCAAAGGCGAAAGTAAAACGCGCAACTGTGAAACATAAAGTTAGAAGAAGTAAACTCTTGAAACCTTGACACAACGATCTCATTGCCGCGTTTTGGTTTCGTTGGACGCAGAAGTGTTGCATTTATCGCATGCGTCTTGCAGGCAAGGAGATGCAACAAACTTTCTACGGTACGAGGATTGTTGACACGTCACGTAAAACTTAACCCTAACAGTACTGTATGAAAACTGAATGCTATGTACACTCTCTCATGCTGTCTCCAACGAGTCGGCATGTCTGTGGTAACAGAGCGGCATGGTGCAATTACCATTGTTTGAACTGTGGATACTGTGAATAAAAGAGTTGTGGCCGAAGGATCAAGCCCCAAGGTGTAAAGGATGCCTGTTGCGGTTGAGTGTAAGTAACTCGTTGTTGTGTATTATCCATGGCGACTTAATTGTAAAATATCCTCATTGAACTTTAAATGCACGTGTGTAAAATCCATTGTGGTACATCGAAAACGAAAAAAAAAAAGAGTAACAAGCGACAACCTTCGACACAAGACAGATCGGTATGGCAAGCGATATAACTAAGAAATGAACAACAACAAATTCCATCGAAATTTACGAAGCCGTCAATTGGCTTGAGTCGTGCCTCGCACGTTTCGACTGAAAGCGATGTCGGCATTCATCCGCAATTTCGAGCACCTCCTTCAGAGCACCACTACCTTCGACAAGAGTGCGCCGTGCAAATTGATAGGTCTTCATACTCTTCCCCTGTGCTTCGTTCGTCTGTCGAGTGGACTCGTTCATACCATTCGGATCATCACGTTCCTGTTCGAATTCCTTTCGTGACATGTTCAAAAGACGGCCTATTGATGAAGCCGCCGATTCTACTCTTGACGTCTTATCTTCGTCAAACGATACCGGAATAAAAACAAAGTCTTTGTCACGACGAAACCATTGCATTTGTCGTTTGCTGTACCGGCGCGTTGCGGTAGTAAACTCCTCTAAGAAATGGACAAAGGCATCCTTATCTTTGTCCTTTACTTCCTTTGACTCAAGGTAGTCAAGGGCTTGTCTATATCCAATCGCTTTGGTAGCCATATCGGGAAGTTGCCCGAGGCAGGTCAGATTCGTCGTCTCTTGCATTAGACCGCGTAAAATCATTTGTTCGCAGCGTTCATCGATCACTTTAGAGTGAACCATTCGATCTGTCGGACAAAGGAAAAAACAGCGGACATCAAACCCCATGGAATCTAGTTTGTCTGCTCTTTGACCACTGTAGAGCGCTTCAATGAGGCTTTCATCACCCTTTTCGTCCATTGTAAAAGCGACCTCAAGAATACGCCTCAGGCGATACCAATCGCGACCACTCAACTTTTCAATCTGTTGAGAAAACTTGGGTCCAAAAGCCGATACTTTTTTGACGGCACCTTCCCAATCGTTCGCATCCTGAAATGCTGTAATTGCACTAACGGCTTTTTGTAAAGCCGTTTCGGATGGCCTGATGGCATCTGGTCGACCATGCACGAGCCATTGAATGTACATCATTGTCCCACCAACGACTACCGGCAGGAGGGGTTCATTTTCAGATATCCCTTTCATCGTACGAGCAGTCCTAATATTTTCTTCCAACTTTCTCCAACGTTCTTTGGTCTCTTCGTCTTCGTCGTCATTGGTAGTACCCTCATTCAACTGCGCCTTAGATAGATTCTGTATACAATGAATAGCATCTTGTGTCCATTCTGCTGCATTGTACTTGATTGAAGCATCCGCGACGTCGATCAAAAGATGTGGCGTGGCTTCCATCTCTTCCTTGGTGGGCTTGTTGGCGCCAATCTGCACACCTCGGTAGGCCTGTACTGAGTCAGCCGAGACTATGATGCCCTTGTGATCAGCACAAAGCTTGGCTGCTACATCTGATTTTCCGACAGCCGTGGGTCCGGCGAGAACGACTACGACGGGTCTGGCCATGCCGTCCTGGTCTTGCGACACGATTGCAGAAAATAAACGAGTTGCCAGTTCGAATGAAGACAAGTTGTGAACTTTTCTTCGAATAAAGCCAAGGGCGAGCTTGGAGCAGAACAACATACACAGGAAAACGCTTGTGTAAAATCTTTTTCCAGTAGGGTTTACAAACATGAAGTCAGGTAACGGCTATGTGTATTGTCGTCTTGTATCCCAATGTGGCTTAACAGACCCAAGAAGATGATGATGAAGTGGATGGTAATGTAATTGTCGATCCACATCTCTCGCGGCTTTTCCCTTTCACTTCTTTTCGTAGACACGTACCGTGCGACCGCCAGACCGGACAAATAAGGTGGTCGTGATCCCGTGGTTTCCCCTTTTTTTGACCCCCAGAATTTCTTCATACCCACCTTACAGTTACTTCTTGTTGTTGATATTCATGTGTACTGGAAGGATCGAATACGTAGGTGACATAATAAAAACTCAAATGTGCAAGAGCGACAAAGCTAAGAGAAATGGTGTTCCTTCGAGCCAGTAACGCAAAGCTAAAGAGACGACTACAAAGCCGACACCTTGCCAGCTGCAATCAATAAAATAAAAATCGTAGGAATTCAGATTGTCATTCACAGTCAGATTAATTTTTGTTACTATTCACTACTTAGTAGAAATGTGGCATATCACAACACGAAGAGTCATTACTATTCCCCACAAACATGAAACGGCTCAAGCATGCAGTCCCTACGATTCACTTTGGTAAATGGCTTCGTCCATCCGGTATCGGAGGTGAGGCTAGTCCTATTGCCCCATTCCAACGAGGCATTCCCTTGACTAGCTTCAAATCTTTCGCGCTCACTTCGAGACGTTCCAAGTTCACCGAGACAATCAAACGGTCTTCTTCAGAGTCATTCGTTTTGGTAGTACTGCCTACGACCATGGCACGGCGAGGTGAAACGTCTTCGAGGATTACTACGATATCCCCATAGACGAATCCTCCCGGGAGTGTCTTTTGTGGCGCCGCTAGTAATACTTCGTCCGAAAAACTTGAAAAGACAGAAGGTTCTGGAGGCATATAGGGGGACCGGGGTGACTTGGAAGCCAATGGTAAGGAGCGTCGTACGGTTGGACTCGTTTTGGTCGGTCGGGTGGGGCTTCGCACCAGAGGTACAAAACACCGATTTGGATCGGCCCGTTTTTTGTTGATCTTGGAGGCACTACGCACACATGTAGTAGAGGTCTTTCCAGATTCTTTACGTTGTTTCGTAACCCCATCATTGGTCGAATCGTGAAGTCGAAGTCGAGCTGGACTAAATGCCGAATACGTCGATTTGGCAAGGGGGAACGGATCAATGAATGGGAGCGAGTCATCTTCAAAGCTATCATCGGTGATATGGACCCTCTCTTCCAGAAACGGCACTTTGTATTCGGCCTGAATGAAATACACTTTGCTTTTTCGCTTAATACAGTACATGTATCTTTCTTCGTCGGTTGCCTCTCGACGTCTCAAGGACCATCCATTATGACCCTTGACATATCGGTTCAGAGAAGTGAACACTCTGCGCACCAAGTGTACATCGGGCGTCAGCATATCGAAAAGATAAGTCCCTCCTGGAACAAGAGTGTCATTGTAGTTCCAATGATTGTAGAGCCGATCAAAGGCAAATTGTCCTGTTTCAAAAGCATCATCCGATACAACATGACTCTTCATACTTGTACCAAAGTCTTCCTGCCATTCATCTGTTGACGGAAAGCCATCGGGAAAATCCTCTCCACAAAGGAAGATATCTTCGCTTGCTCGTAATGTCATAATCCTGCGTAAGATTTCCTCTGGCGTAGGTACGTAGCGTGTACGAACAAAATCTGTCGTTTGTCGTGATTGTATTGCCGTCGATTTATGTATCGAACAAAGAAACACGCGTCCCCTCTTCGCCTGGCAAGGTCGTATATGATCGCCTTATCGATTTGACAATGGATATCGAGTTCTCTTCCATGGACAAAAAATAATAAGAGTACCTTCTGCCCATCATCCTTGCGCAGCCCTCCCTGGTTTGGTTTGTCTTTTTCGTCTCCGGTTTGGTGCCGAAATTTGAAACTTCATTACTTAGTAGACAATTATCTATATCAAACAAGCGCGCCCATCCAACGGTTAAGCAAGCGAGCTTTTCGCGGAAAAAATGATTTTTTTTCGAAAAGTCGAATTCGATTTTTTTAATATTTTGATACTTTCTTCTCACTTTCGGAAAAAAAGCAAAAAGCGCACGGACTTTACGAGCAGCAACTTCGATTTCCCGTCAAGTACCAGTCCCCGTATATAGAATGCAGACCATAGTGGAATATCGAAAGGGCAAACCACGCACAGAACTTCCCGTTGATCCAATGAGGTAACCCACTTTTGGGCCTTCTATGATAGTTGCACCGGGGTGGATCGATCACCAACATGGGGACTCCTTGGCCGACCAAAGAAAAACATTCTCGGACTTGGTGTGACAAGCCAATGTTGTTGCCTTGTTCACTACATGGCCCTTCGTCCACAGAAACAAGCCTGGCTTGTTCTACCACTGTCGAATCCAACACCGATGACCGTTTGTTGAAAGATATCGCTACAGGGCCTTTGGAGGAAGATTTCAAGTTCTTTATGAAAGCTGTTCCCGATTGTCTTACTCCAGCAGAGATCCGTAACCATTTTGAGGTAAGCGTGGCGTGTGCTCCGTCTCGTTCATTCTTGACGGCAGTTTCTAGAAGTTGACACATTTTATCCGTGATCCCGCGTCATTGTCGTTGTAATTCGCTTGGATACTCATCTCGCATTAACCACTTTGGCCGATTGTGTTATCGATACCTACAGAAGTTTGGACCCGTCACGTATGTTAAACTCTTTCGTGACCGTGGATATGGCTTCCTGTACATGTCAAATTCTGTTGGTGCCAAGGCGGTCAAGTCCTATTCCATCGAAAACAAAAAGTCAGTCAAACTCCCGGGTTCCAAGTATGCCGACGTTCCAGCATTCTTTCTGGCCAAGAGTGATCAGCGCCGTGAGAAACCATTGTGCACTGTATCATCCCACGATAAGTTCGAAATCGTGTTCCCACGGAGGGAGTTATCCTTGTCAAACCGAAAAAGTGATCCGAAAAATAATTCTACTCCGTCTCGTTCGAAGGGGACATATCCACCGTGTGCTATGGCACAGTCACACAATCAGTCAAGCCGTGGCTATCCTCGGCCGGTTCCTTACGAGCGATCCCGTTTGGAGAATGAGGTATGGAACGTGTCTCATCCTTTTCCCTATTTTCCCGTGTTTGATAATGTGGGTCCGTTCATGACCTCTTTGTCCACCACGACCTCTGGGTTTCACGAGGTGGAAATGAGTACGATGGCTATGTATCACTCGCCGTATCCTCCATTCTTTCATTGTCATACTATCGACGACATGGGATATGAGGCGAGTATGATATACTATCCTTATCCTTTATTTTGTGCTTGTACGGCGCCATTGATCCCGACGACGAAATGCGAGTCGCATGTACCTGATGATAAGGACGACGCCTGTCATCGGAAGCCACAGTCATCGTTGTATTGGAAATGAGTCTTCCGGAAGTTCGCACTCGGATGAAGCGAGCGGGTGATTGAGTGTATCAAGTCATGACAGTTTACACTTTTACAACATTGGGATGGAACAAGGCTTTGATTAAAGTACTGTCGTGACAAAAATAGAAGGCTTGTTAGAAATTAAGTTGGTTGTAGTATCATACTATCGCACTTTCCTTGCGACTGCTCCTTTATACCATTCTACCAGGGTATCATCGTATGAACAAGCGTGATGACAAATGAAATGCGGGGAACGGGTGATGAATCGTCTTGAACGCAAGCAAGAAGTGGGCAACCAAAAATTATACAATCGTGTGTCCGAGCAATACATCCGTTCGCTACAATACTTCCCGAAGTCGGCGACGAGATGATAAATAATGGCAGTATATGCGGGTCGATCAGCTTTATGGCCTATCGTATGGTAAAAGTTTATAGATGCGATACGGGTCGGACGTTGTGCGTCAAAATACAAAAGAACTACCCAAAATATGATAACTGTGGCTGGGTACTGTACTCGTTCATTATTTTGTTCATGCACAAACTAGGTCAAGTTTTGTCTTACAATTACTGTTAGAGACTTCTGTATATATTATTTATATATTACATTTTTCATCTGTTGGCACCTGGCGATCTCGTGGCTCAATGGCAGAGCATTGGTCTTCGGAACCAAAGGTTTCGGGTTCGAGTCCCGACGGGATTACTCCACTATTATCATGTTTTTGTCCGTTTTTCGCGGTCGATTTCGTTGCAGGAAACTTTCCTTTTGCACTACGGTCGTTCCGAAATGGATGCAACTCGTGTCGTGCAATTTCGATACTTGCACAAAGCCGTCACCTTAACCCAGATCGCGTGCGAATTGGTCTGAAAAGTCGTCTTACAGTTAGCGTCTCTACCGATTACTTTAAAACGCCTCGTGCAAGGGGATCGCCTCCAGCTGTGATGTTGAAAAAGGTCAGCTCGATACGAGCATCGCCAGATGCAACGAAGGATTGAATCACTCCATCCCTTATTTTTACTATCTTTGGCAACTTTTAGATGTTCCACTAAATGGTAGACGAGCACCAGCACAAGCTTTGAGTATGCGAAGTCCTTGCAAAATTCCACCAGCCATTGTTGTCGCATTGACATCCTCGATGTTTTCCTGCCGGTGACGACGAATGAAAAAACTTTCTCGTGTCAGGCAGCAGTTGAGGTGATACCCTTCTTCATTTCCATCCTGCTTCACGTGACATCCATCTATTCATACGTTTGAATTAGATTAACCCATCATAATACACGATAAATCATGTGTCCAGTTGACTAGTAAATTTTTAAATCAAAGCTCACGTCCATGTGCTCCTGTGGCCAATGGTGACTCGCATACAAAAATAGACCCATGTCGCTTATGCTAGATTTTGTAGGACGGGCGTGTGCAGTTTTATTAAAGCTTGGCCCGCTGATAGTGGAACATCGAGGACCCGCTCGGATGACGACACACAAGTGATCTGGAGGCATCTTTCGTGCGTGAGACACCACAGAGCGCCATTGCAGTTTCGAGCTCTTTTTTAAGTAAACGAAAGACGTCGCGCAGACCCTCCTTTCCATTCACCGCAAGTGAGAAAAAGACCGGCTTACCAATCCCGACGGCAGATGCACCGAGTGCCAACGCTTTCAAGACATCGGTCCCACGTCGTATCCCTCCATCCAAAAGGATTGGCACCCGTCCATCCACAGCCTCGACTATGGGAGGTAGCGCATCGATTGTGGACAAAGCACCATCCAGTTGTCGCCCGCCATGATTGGATACCATGATTCCGTCAGCGCCGTATCTTATGCACTCTTCGGCATCTTCGCCTGTCATGATACCCTTTACGATTACAGGCAAGCCTGGGCAGTGTTTTTTGATCCATTGGATGTCTTGGAAAGTGATACTCTCATCAAACAAATCCTCCGAATTCTGATCCCAAGAATCATGTGTTTTCGAATTATAAGTTTTTGCCAACCCGTCTTCCTCGTAGTTCATCAATCGATGCGGATCGGGCAAGCTATCGAATCCATTGCGATGATCTGCTTCTCGAAATCCGAAACGAGGGCTATCTACGGTCCAAAACACACCTGCATATCCGGCCTTCACGGCACGATGAAGCAGCCTCGCTGTCAGACAACGATCTTTGAGAATATAGCACTGATACCACATGTTCGTGGTAGGGGCAGCTTCTCTGACCTGTTCGATACTTCGCGTCGCATGCTGGCTCAGGCCGAAAAGGGTATCGAATTCACCGCAGACTTGAGCCGACGTACATTCACCGTTGGGATCGCACAGAGCATGAACGCCTGCAGGACTGATAAAGATTGGTAACCCCATCCGTTGACCCAGAAGCGTTGTGGAGCAATCAATATCTTTTAAACCTCTAAGGACTTTTGGTCTAAGGTACCACTGTGAAAATGCGGCTCGATTTTCGGAAAGAGTCTGTTCCTCATCAGAACCTGAAGCCAGATATTCATACAGATACTTTGGCAAGACCTGCTTGGCAGCTCTCTGATAGTCATTCACGTTGCAGATGACAATTTTTTCCGTGGATTGTTCCATGGTTGTATGCTATGATACGATGCCAATAATGTAGATGTTGGTTGTGAACGTCGAAGAAATTTTATCGGAGGACTATCGCAGAATGGTACGGTGTGGTGATTGTTGGTAGGATTTTATTTACTGTTACCTTGACGTTCATGTAATGTGTAACAAGTGTGTCTTTCATCATTCGTATCTTTTGGCTTCACTTATTATTATTTGACGTGTTGAGAATAATCACGGATCCATGTGAAAGTCTGTCCGTCTCTGTGACAGAGTTGTACCCTCTGTGGATGGAATGGGTTTGCTGTGAGAATGAGCTCGGCTTGTGAATGTCTGGTTGACAGTGAGCGAACGAGGCTATGAGTAGCAAGGGAGCGCCACACGAGGAGCCAACCAACCTAGCAGCAAAAGAGGTTTGGACCGGGATGAGACAATGCACGTGCACGTTCAACATATTGTAGTACATCGACTTGCTACAACAAAGCCCTTTTCATCACGTGTTGCCATTATAATTTGTGTTAGGCACGTTTGTTATTTTACGCCTCAGCATTCCCACTGGCGATCGGGACGAGTGGTCAATCGTCATCCAATTCTGCATCGAGAACCCGCGAAGATATTTACATTATCGCTATTATCCTGTTCTCCTCCTCGACATTTCATGGACTTATCTTTTCTCATCCCCTTGTGATTCTCAGGATTAGACGACAAAAAATGAAGCTCAACCAAAATGTCGTAACCTGAGTAGTTTTTTGTTTATGTTGGCCCCGGTCTCTCTTCTGGCGAGCCTGGAAATCTATGATCTTACACAAAAATTGATAGTGGAGCCCTTTGTTTAAATGCAGGAAAAATGCTGTCGGTTCGCGGAGCGATATTTAACGGTTATTTCGGATTTGTTTGGATTCTCCGCAACACTCCAGCTGACATTCTTCGGAGCGCATACTCGCTGATCGCAACGGCTAGGACGACTTGACTATTGCAGGGACTGACATCCGCCGATTTTTGGCTATCGTTCGCAAGCACCACCATCACCACCCCCAGGAGCACACACAAATACAGAGACACAATTTGCTCGTCATTCCGAGGTGCATATTTTTTGTTTTGAGGAAGAGCGGTAAGGAACCAATACATGTCGTAGAGTCAATAGCATTACGCAACAACAACCAAATGAGATAGAAGGAACGTACAAGCTAGTGGTTGAATCGTTGATAGAATAATAACATCGTTGGACCACTTACAATAATTGGAGATATCCTCGCGCGGTGTACGCTTGTCATTGGTTATGGAGAGCCCTCTGGAATCCCAACACGAGCCCTTGCTCGCCGAAACAACTCTCGTCGTGAGGAAGGCATCGATCGTCGTACTTGTGTCTTTGCTGGATTTATCGTGCCGCCTCAAAGAATCGGTATAGGATTGTAAATTTTGTCTCACCGTATTCCATCTCCTCTCTGCGGTTGTCTCGTCACTCCCCTTTATTCAATTCCAGAAGATGATTGTTGATCAGATTGCTTCAATGCCTACCACTCCCAAGAAGGTTTCGTCCCTTCGGAAGTGGGGCCCCGCCATGGCTGCCATGGCGTTTGTTGTGTTGGTCAATGCTGTAATGTTCCGCAATGGAACACCGGAACTCTCGGAGCGTGCTCACCGCAGAATGCAACTCGCCACGGAACGAACGGCTGCTGTGGAAGCCATGGAGGACAATGGATACGACATTGCCCAAGGATTCGGAACGCGTCATCTCTCTGAAGACGAGGGTGGTGTGATGGAGTACACTCGCCGTCGTCATCGTTATTTGGGAGACTACACTCACGTCGACAAATCGGGAGACTTCTCCAACTTTGGAAAGTGGTCCACTTCGTTGATCTATTTCGCCTTCTGGGTCTTCCTCATGTTCCCCAACTGGTTCCTCCCCATTGGTCGTCCTGGTATTGCCCTTGGTGGAGGTCTTTCGATGGTGGTGTGGCGTTTCATTCTCCGTGAAACCGGACATGGACCCTACTTCAACGCGGAACGCGTCATCATCATGGAACCTCTATTCCTCCTCTTCGGTTTGATGCTTACCACCATTTACATTGAAAAGATGGAACGTGGAGGGCTTTTTGATAAGCTTCGTGACTCATTGGATGACCCCGTCAACTGGAAGCGTTCCGCCAAGATCATGCTCATGTCCACCATTGGATCTGCCGCTGTCATGAACGATTCTGTCGTCTTGATCTTCTCTGGGGTTGTTGTTGACCTTTGCGTCCGTCACAAGGTGGCCAACTCTTTGCCCTACTTGCTCTCTTTGGCTACTACAGCCAACATCGGTTCGGCTTTGACGATGACTGGTAACCCCCAAAACATTCTTATTGTTTCTCTTGCTTACGATGACATTGGCTGGGTTGAATTTTTGTCCAACATGGTCCTCCCTGTCATTGCTGCCACTTTCCTCAATGCGCTCATTATGTTCGTCTACTACGGCGCCGAATTGTTTCCGGGTTCCTCAGGCTTCCTCGAAAACATGGGCATCCTCTGGTTGGGTAACCGCACTCCTGAAATGCTTGCCCAAGAACACGCATTTTACGCTCGCCAAACAGCGGTCAAGGAAGAAGAAGTCAGCGGTGGCTGGTCTGTCTGGTCAAGAGTCCAACTTTTTATCACGGTTCTTTTCTTGATTTTCTTTGCTCTCGGTTACGATGTCTGCGTTGTATCGATTGTTGCCGGATCAATCCTCATGGTCATCTCTGCCTACAAGCGTCAGCATTACGATCCCCGTCCCACAAATGTACAGTACGACGAAGAGGGCAATCCCCTTCCTCCCAAGAAGACCTACGATATGGACGGTAACGAAATCGAACCCGAAGAAGAGGAGCTTGTCACCGAGTCCGAAACTACTCTCACTGAAGTTGACTACGGTTTGTTGATGCTTTTCATTGGCCAATTCTTGCTCATTGGTTCCTTTAACGACACTGGTGTCCCTCAAGCTTTCTTCAACTTCACCATGGGTGGATGCGCCGATCAAATGGCCGAAGGATATTGCGTCTACTGGTTCGTCATGATTGTCACCATTTTATCGAACGTAGCCTCAAACGTTCCCGTTTGCCAGATGCTTGCCGCTACCTTCCCCTACGCGTCTCCCTACGAGTGGCTGCAGGTTTCTTACTCCGCTACTATTGCCGGTAACCTTACCATGCTCGGTTCGGCTGCTAACATGATTGTTGCCTTCCAAGCCGCCAAGGTCGGTGACCGTACTTTCACATCTGAGCGCCATGCACCCTTCGGATTTCCCTCGACTATTATTTGCCTATACGCAGGTACTTTCATCTTGGCTCAAGTCCACTTTTCACCTGAATGCTCTGTGAAGCTTGGCGAATGTTAAAAGGATTTCAATCTTAAAAAGAATATATAGGAATGTTTCTCTGGCAATATAGACAACATTTTTCTTTTCCGTTGAAGAGTTAACAATTGTGATTGTGACAGGCTGTGGTGCCAATCAGGAGTATTCGTAGTCTTTTATGAAACTGATTCTCCCGCCATACGCACTGCACAACAAACGCTGTTTGCTTGTGAACTATGCGTAATACGATGCCATAGATATCGTAGCGTTGCCTCCTCTGTTGTAATACACACGATACAATCTGTACCGATGAAATACAATCTTTATCGATGAAATATAAGAATTTTACGGTAGAGATGCTCTGGAAGTACTCAGAATGGCGCTCACAGGATTCTCATATCTCATGATAATTTCTCTATCCTATTATTAATACCGGTAATAATAGTCATCGCAAAAAACCGAAAACAAAAAACTCGTCACCAATCCCTCTCCTCCTCCTCGTTGTCACTTGATCAGTGTCATCCCATACACACAAAACACGACAAACACTTCCCCATCTAATTTTCATACTCCTAACCCCCCGCGTCCGTCAAGAACATTCAACATCGTTGGCACCCTTTACTTAACAATCCGATCAATCTTTCCTTTTCATCTTTTTCATCCATGCCTGGAATCCGATTTGACAATGAGGGTGCTCCCACGGACGTGTTTGGCGGTGAAGAGGAGACAGGAGGCATCCTCCAGGGAGGTGTTGGTACAGAAGAGTCCATGAAACTTGACAGTCTCTTAAATGGCGCTCCAAGATCCAATCACGGGAATACATACAACAGCCTTCTAGGTGGTAACCAAAGTCAATTTGAGTGAGTAACTAGTATCGTATGTGTTGAACGTATCAACGAGGTTGTTTGGTGGTTTATGCACGGTAAAAAC
>Ga0051981_10001242_pt1 | contig 12449 bp, 7 predicted proteins | sample CryGey13umfilter_3_FD_59644 | JGI IMG/M metagenome (GOLD analysis project Ga0051981, IMG submission 59644) | Groundwater microbial communities from aquifer in Utah, USA - Crystal Geyser 4/10/14 3 um filter | ecosystem: Environmental > Aquatic > Deep subsurface > Groundwater | place: USA: Utah... | reverse complement strand
AATCTTCATGGTTACCACAATTGCAGGTGTTCGAGGGGTTGTAGCAATACTTGGTGAAAACCAAATTGTGAGCAGACATGGCACTCATAACTTACAAGGAACTGGTGGACTGACGAGAAGTGACGTAACGTGGCATGAGCGACACGCGCCCTGTTTCGCCTTCGTCCCATGCCTCGCAAGAAAACGACTGACCGCCTTTTAGCTCTTATCGTACGATACCACCGTTCGTACCAAGCGTGTCTTTTCGTTTGAAGGGGCTCCCTCGAGTGTGAACTGGTACGACGTGACACAAAAGTTGACATTTCTTGCGGTCCGGCAGGCGCCGCACGGGCACGGCGCGTGAAAGACAAGCGTTCTGCATGGATCTGACAGCGAGTATGGCAAATAGTGCAAGTTTAGTAAGACACAATATTCGAACTATTCGAACCCAAGCAATGGACAGTTAGTTTTTGGCACACGTTAGAGGTGATGTGGAGATTCATTCATTTAGTTGCACTTCAACAACAGCACAACAAACTTACTGTGAACTGTAACATTGAAAACCACCAAACAACATCAAAATGGTCACATTTTGATTTTACTCCATTCATCCATTTTGACTGATTTACATGCATCCACTTTCACTGGCTTGAATGGAACCAAAATAATGATTTCAAGGGCATTAGCATATTTATCAAAGTGACTATTCCTATTACACTAGATTTGATTAGCTAAAAAGGTTATTACCGTTTGTGAGATACATGATAGTATGAAATGGCCATAGTAAGTTACTTTTAAAATTCTTACAACACACTCCTAGCAAACACTGTGACAAAAGATCAGTTGCTGATGTTCTTCATATCAACAAAGTTGGGAGTGGAGGAATGTAACTGATATGACATTCATTCATGGGAGTAGAGGTTAGTGGTTTTGCAGTCGTTATTTATTTTACAGCAATGGTTGCAGCCGGCTGTTAGCTGCAGCGGCAGCTAACAGTAAACTATTATCCTTTACTCCTAATCTTAATGTGGTAAACAGTCTGTTTGCGTTGGCACCGCCCGCGCCCTTTCGGGCTGACGAAACCTTGGTCGTGAATGTCTTTCAGGCGGGATGACAGATAAAGGACGTGCGACCGAATGTCGCGAAACAAACGGTTAGGGGATATTTACTGGGAATGACCGCGGCACTTTATGAGATAGCGTCGTTGGGCCCAAATATATCAGAGATCAGAGTCATCCATCCGCACACTCGCACCCAATAACCACGTACATAGATAGATAGGGAAACAACTCTGTTCCATTCCAGTCCACTTAAAGTTGTAAATAGACCAACCTATCAATAGATCCAAACCATGGCGTCCAAGGATGATGATAAATCACTCGATTCGAAGCCGAAGGAAGCAGCAGACGAAGACCAAATTTACAATTCATTGAAGGGTGGCCTTGGATCCACAGCGACACACAAACACATGAGCTTCAATATGAGCTTCGGCGCCAGCATGGACCTTGGGGATTCTTTTGCTTGTGTAGACGACGATGACGACTTGGACCTTCTATCGGCAGATGCTGCTCAATTTCAAAAACTCGAGACGGAAAAGAGCAAACAACAAGCCATACGGTCCGCCAGTCGTCAACCCGACTTGGAGTTGATCGGAGAGGAAGATGATGAAGAGGACAACTAAGCATTGTCGTGGGGACGATGTGCTTGTTTCTTCGGCATTGATCAGTTAGTTATTTGACGGTTGTATGTGTGGCTGACTTATTGATGTAGGAGTTGGCTTGTTCCAGGCTTTTTTCATCTCTCAAAAACTTTGTTGATGGATGGATGCTCTTTTGAATAAAGTATGTCTTTTCAGATAACAAACAACGATTGTGGCACTGCGACAATTTTTCAATGAGTTAAATATAAATTAGTATGTATTCCGAAGATTACTCTCATCCGTTTCAAGTTTTTGTGTCCCCCAGAGTATGCAGCGTTGTTACTGGGGTACGGATCCAAGAAGTTTTGCGTAGGAGAATGCATAGTCGAACCTACCACCCGGACATTTAACTGCTTATTTCAGATTAGTTTGCAAAAACTGGTGGATGATACGGAAATATTCGTCTGCTGTTGGACCAAAGAAGGGTCCGTGTCCAGCCCCTGGGATAATTTTGACTGCATGTCCGTGTTGGGCTGCTACCTCGTACTCGTCAAAAGGGATGCTGTCATCTGTCCCTGAAATAAACAAACATGGGACATTTATATCTCCGAGTCGGTGAAGAATAGACCAACCTTTCATTTCTCCCGTAATGGAAGCTTCATTCAGACCAATCAATTTGGAATAAATAGCCGAACCTACGGAACCATCCACTGATTGTGCAAGTTCCTCTTCTTGCAAAAATTGTCGTACATCATCGGCCAATAAGTTTCGTAAATTTCTTTGTTTTTGTTCGTACGTGCTTTCATCCAGTGGTGAGTTGCTTACAATGGCACTCACAATTGGAATTGATGAATCGCGGCCACCATGACGAGCACAGTATTCCAAGACAACTTGACCACCCCAACTGTGACCCAAGAGGCAAATTGGTCGATGCCCATGCCGATTCTTTACAAAATCCACAACTTGAGCTAATTCTTGAGTGTAGTATGATAGAGTATAGTCAAAGCTGGCAGGTTTATCACTTGCGCCACACCCCAATTGATCATAAAAGACCATGGCGTGACAATCACTACCTTCATAATCCAAAAGTCGCTGTAAACCTGCGTAAGATTCCGCATAATCGGCCAGGCCGGGTCCCCCATGAACCACAATCATCACAAAGGCGTGTTTCGTACGTGACATGGAGGAGCCCACCGTGGCTACTGTTGATGCTGGTTGGTAATGCCGAACATTTTCGCGAACAAATAAGGCATGTCCACTATTGGCAAGAGGAATCCGTAAATCAGTAATTTTGTAATTGTTGTCTTTATGTGAAGAGACTTTGGTAGGCGGGACATTCATTTTCAGTGGGAGATAGCATAAATCGTCCAAGGAGATAAGGGGGAGGTCCGCAAACCTTCCATTCTCGTCCTCCCAATTCACGTCGAAGAGGAGAAAAAAAGGTTGTGCTCATCTTGGTGACGTCGATTCGGTCGACATCCAGACAGAGTTGAGGTTACAGTTAACAGTAAATTCGTGTCAATTATATGTGTAAAATGTCTCCCAGAAACAGATTTGGAGAGTGCTGCGAATGTAGAATAGAAACTAGGTAGGCAGTTGGAAACTAATGAAATGAGGGGAGAATGGAGCATAGAAAATTTTATCCGCGTTTCTTCGAGTTCATTTTAAAAAATGTGTAGCTTACTCCAATTTTACGGTTACTAACTGTAACACGAGCTTGTGATAATAGATTTAAAAAACTCACATACGATCGTCGAGATTGTGGACAGAGAAATGCGGGTAAAAATCCCTTTCCCGTTCTTTCATGGGAACAGATTAGGAACCATCATTTTTACAGTTACTCTCATCTTCATTCTCTAGGAACGTATCTAACTGTGAAGAACCCCGTGATGGTGTTGGCACCATGGCGGCTCGAAAAGCGAACGATTATGCATGAGTGTCAACGACAGTGCATTATCAAAGCAAAGGACAAAAATAAAAGAAAAACGTATTCCAAGACTGCCACTACAATAAAAAAATAAAGTATGATGCATTTGATCATACATCAAATAAATCGCTGTCATCTTTGTTGACGGCCCGTTGTAACATAATCATCATGGCGTTGGAATTGGCTACATAGTGTCATGAATCATTCACAAGATTCGTTGTAGATTCGACCAAGAATCTTCTGAAAAATGCGGACGTTTTTGTCTACTGCAGAGGTATCTTGATTGCTATCTTTCAAGGAGAAAGATACACTTTTCATAATTTTTGTGGAGCAGAAGTCACCACAACATACCCTTTTTCTCCCTCTCATATCAAGCATGATGTTTACCGGTCTTGTAACCTTCTTTGCCCTCTTGGCAAGCACCTCTTATGCCCAAGAACTACCCATTACTGAAACTGATGTCTTCATCCAGTCTGGGGAAGTTTCCGAGTCGTCCATCCTCATCATGGCTCGCTGCAACAATGAAATTGACTCTGAAGTTACTCTACTCTTGAACGGAGAAGTTTCCAAAAAAGATCAAGCCTTTGCTGCCCGCGACTACACCATTACTTTCAAGGTCGAAGGTCTCTCAAGCAACACCAAGTACACTTATCAAGTTACCTGCATGCCACTCCAAGAATTGACCGAAGAGAGCACTCTTTCGAGCATGGAGGGATCTTTCACGACGGCGCCAGCACCCACCGACGAAGTTGCATTCAATTTCGTTTGGGTTGCCGATCTTGCTGGTCAAGGTTATGGACGTAACCCCGAATTTGAACTCACCCATGTCGATGGTGAAACTATCAAGGGAGGGTACATCGTCTTTGACACGATGGAAAGACTCCAGCCTGAGTTTGCTCTTTTCCAAGGTGATCTCATCTATGCCGATAATGCGATCCCACCGATCAAGACCATTGGAGCCGCCCTGGGAATAGCCGAGGCGTACAACTGGACCAACAATCCTTCTAAAGACTTCGTTGCTGTGACCTTAGAAGAGTTTCGTGACAACTGGAAGTACAACTTTGGAGACGAGAAGATGCAGAGTTTCCTCGCCAAGACTCCTGTCTTCGTGCAGTGGGATGACCACGAAGTGACCAACAACTGGTGGCCCGGTGAAGTCATGCGTGGATCAAGCGCCTACGAGGAAGGCCTCGCTGTCAACAGCCTCTTCGCCAACTCTCTTCAAGCTTTTTATGAATTCAACCCACTCGAAAATAACCAGAAACTTTATCGCACGCAGCGATATGGCAAACACGTTGAAATATTCTTCGTGGACTACCGGTCCTACCGTGGTCCTAACTCCGATAACAGCAATCCCGAAGGCAGTACTATGATGGGTGCCGAACAGCTCGCATGGTTCAAGGATGCCTTGCAGAAATCCACCGCCACTTGGAAGATCATTAGTTCGCATGATCCCTTTGGCATTGTTACGGGTGGAAGTGGTGACCATGATGCCTTCGGTCAAGAAGATCCAGCCATCCTTGGTCGCGAGGTCGAACTCAAAGGAATCTTGGAGTTGATCCACAACGAAAGCATCACCGGTGTCATCTCACTCACCTCTGATGTTCATTTTACTGCGCACGTGAACATGCATCCGGATCGCGCGGAAGGTAATTGGACTGATTTCGTGCCTCTCGACGAGTTTGTCATTGGGCCTATTCATTCCGGATCCTTCGGGCCCAATTTCATAGATACAAGCTTTGGTGCTGAATACGTGTACGGTACGTGTTTATGTGTGCAATATTCTTGGAGCGATGTGTGTGATGATTTTATTCTAACGCATTATCTATTCTCGGATATCCTGTATAGAGTATGGTCCCCTCACGGCTGGTTTTGAGCGCTGGGCCAATCTTCCGCCTTCCCAGTCCGATTTGCAGTCCTTCGGTCACGCAGCCGTTGCCGAAGATGGAACGCTTGAAATCAAACTCATGGGTATCGATGGTCGTGTCATGTACGAAAAGACTCTCACTCCTCCAGTCGAAGACAACAAGGGAGACTCGCCCACCCCCGGCACTTCCTCTGCGGTTATCCCGTCTGCTCTTCTTGCTGTTGCAGCCTTTTCGGTGACTTTCTTATACATCTAGTGAACTTCACACAGAAGAAGGTATTAAGTCCTAATAAGGAGCACTATCTGAAATAGTAAAAAAAAATTGTAGGGATTACTACTGCTCTAAAGATGAATGACAAGGCATTTGATTCTTATTGCAAGGCACTCAAAATGCCCAACAAACCAGCACCGTAAAAAATGTTTCCCGCACATGCCAAGCCTGTGTGTGGATCCTTGTCGTAGAAATTGGGCCAAAACAAGTGTACCAAGCCGTCCAAAACTTGCGCCGTTCCCAAAGCCAAGGCAACGCCTCGTACTTTTTCGGTAGATGTTTTCCAACACAACAGATACGACAGCATTGGCGGCGTCACGGCCGCAATGCCAGCACCCACGATCAACGCACCAGAGCGTACCACAAGGTACGGAACGCGGTCGTGAGACGCCTCGCGATACGATCCCACACCGCGTCCCGCTGCTTGGACTGCTGGAATCGCCAAGGCCCATGCCGCAGCACCGACCGCCATGATGGAAAGATCTGAACGTGAAATAATGGACATTGCACACTCAAAAGTGTGACGCAATGTAAACTACCTTCTACCCAACCAATGGCGAGCACAAGTCACCGGGTTTAACTCCTACGAGTTAAAAACTGAATGCGCCTTCGCTGTGATGAACCTCATCTACTACTAGTCAAGAGGTGTAGGTAGAGAGAATTCGCTGATACCCACCAACAAAAGATACCGTTTCGACGGGATTGAATAATCGGGATTGAAACGAAACAGTAAATGCGACTACCTGTTCACTTCTTTTTTCGGACGACATAAGACTCCATCCGGGACAAGCTAAAAATCTCGAGTCCTATTTACAGTTACAACCGAAGTTCGTTTCGTTTCGGGCTCGTCTTTCCCAACTCCCAACAACAACGGACCAAAGACGATGTCTCTATACCAGCGTGGAGGCTGACTTTACAGTTACGTTACATTATCATTATCTACAAACTACCTCCATACTCCCACACGGGTAAACCCTGCGTATCTATCTCCCCATCATCTATCGGTGTAGACGACGATTTTACATTCCAAAGTATGAAGGATGCGTCACCGGCATCCATGACGACAACACCACCAAAATCATCACCTCGTCGAATAATGTCGTCCGCTTCTTCTCGGACTCCTTCGTCCCTTTCCAACAATCCATCTCGCGACAACAGCAGCAGCAGCAACAACAACAACAACAACAGCAGCACATCCGGTAGTATAACGTCTCCGTTTCCTGGTGTAGTTGAAGATGGAGAACGTGATTCTTCCTGCGTCCAAGTGGCCGTCCGCATCCGTCCGGTCATGTCGTGGGAAAAGAAGGAATGCGTGTGTCGGGCAATGAACAATTCGATCCAAATCGGTGGATCCAATGGACCGCGTTTTACCTTTGACCGTGTTTTCGATCCTACGACGACACAGGCACAATTATATGATCAAGCGGTGGCACCATTGATACAAAAATGTTTACAAGGGTACAATGCAACAATTTTCGCCTACGGGCAGACTGGTTCGGGAAAGTGAGTGTTGCCGAAAATTTATTTCGCTTTGTCTGTTGAGACATGATGTACTCATTCATGGCCAATTCACCACGATATTTTTCTCTACTATTTGACAGGACGCACACAATTCTGGTAAGTGGCAAATAAAAGACGACCATGCTTGTATGGCGAGCATTGTTTCTCTCGTACGATTACATTTATGGATGATGATTATTCTTACGTCGTGTCAAAATAATTAAATAACAATGTAGGGACCCGCAGATTCATGGATGTCGTTTGAGGCCCATGATCCCCAGACTTCGACGGCGGGCGTTTTGCCAAGAGCCTTGCACGCATTATTTTACGCACTGGAAGAACAGGCGGCTGACGACCCAGCTGCCTATTCGTTTAGCGTAACGTTACAATTTTTGGAAGTATACGGGGAAGATTTACGAGATTTACTCGCCCCTAGAACGGCCTTGAATTCTAAACTTACAGTCCGAGAGTACAATGATGAACCCGAAGTACCGGGGGCCGTCGCCGAGCCATGTCCGACGGCCGTAGATGCCACACGGGCCGTCGAACGAGGGAGCTTGCGGCGTGTTACAGCCGCTACGGCCATGAATGCTACTAGTAGCCGATCGCATGCCTTGTTAACCGTCGCCTTGGAACAACGGTGGGAACCCGACGATGAAACGGCTGGGGCGACCATCACTAAACGATCCAAATTTCATTTTTGTGATCTGGCCGGTTCAGAACGACAAAAACGAACGCAGGCATCGGGACAACGGCTGAAGGAGGGAATAAATATCAATCAGGGGTTACTTGTCTTGGGAAATGTCATTTCGGCTCTAGCATCCAACAGCAGTCATGTTCCCTACCGAGATTCCAAACTAACTCGGTTACTCAGAGGATCATTGGGGGGCAATCATCAGACTTTGATGATGGCGTGTGTCTCACCGGCACCCGAAAATATGGACGAGTCACTCAATTGTTTGCGCTACGCGAATCGAGCCAAAAATATTCAAAATTCAGCTATTGTTAATCTGGACGCAAATTCGCGACGTGTTCTGCAATTACAGCAGCAGATTGTTGGTCTGGCTCAAACTCTATTGAAAGTAGTAACGGCTCCTGATGCACAGGAAGCGATTCAACAGATATCCTTTTCTCGTGCCGATCTGGAAGCCTTGGTACAGGGCGGGACGGCTCAAGTCGTGGGCATGGATAAAACCAATACCATTGCCTCGCCGTCTTCTGTTCCGCGAACCCCCATGCCACCGACACCGCCAACCATCGCAGGAACTCCATTCTCACAACAGACCAACTACCACACGCCTCGGGAGGACTATCGCATGAAAGAAATGGAAACACGCGTTGCATCATTGGAACGAGAACTTTATCAAACACACACAGCCTTGAAAACGACGCAAGAAAATCACGACATAGCAGAATTGGAATTGCACCGTTATCGTGCTATGGAGCGACTAGGGCAATTTGCCGCGGTGTCTACTGATTCGAAAGACGAAAACAAGGAGAATTCGATCACTGAACATTTTCTCGAAAAGGCTACTGCATATGAGCAAGAAATCAGCTGGCTTCGAAAAGAGTTACAAAAGGCGGAAAGAAAAGCCAGTCGACTAACCTTGTGGAGGAATGTGGATCCTCGAGACGATGACAAACGCTTGGCAGACGCCGAGGCCTCGCTGAAATATGATCAATCACGCTTGAACCAGTTACGATCCAATAGTGTACGAGAAGATTCTGTATCTGTACCTCCCAGTGATTCGAAGATTGAGACTTCGTCAGCTGATGTTCTTGACCAAGAGGAAGAGGCCGAGCAAGAGGATCTTGAAAAGTGGACCAAGAAATACTTAGTCCAAGGGGGGCATTCGGAAGATGACGATACTGAACATCCCCAAGATGTAACCAACGAGGAAACGGAGCACAGCGATGCTCCAGTAGAATTCAAACATTTGCATCTTGAGAACGATTTGGTGGAATTGACGAAGAGTATTGAAGAGCGAGAAAGCTTGATTAAAGAATTGAAGGATAGCCAAGAGAAGTACGCGACAATGCGAGATTTTTACGAAGAGAAACTGTCGCAAATGGAATCAGAACTGAAACAAAGGGAACACGAACGTGAGGAGCTTCTCGAACAGCTCAAAACTGCAAAGACACGGGGAACCACGAAAGATTTACAGGAACGATTACGCGAAAAGGACCTAAATATCGAAGCCCTTCGTGAAAAACAAAAGGAACTCCGTCATCTTACCAGGGTGTCTCACCGCAATGAATTGGATATTGCGAGATTGCAGAATGATGTCACGAAAATGAAGCGCAAGCGAGTGGATCTTCAAAAGCAGCTTACTTCGGAACGCAAGCTGCACGTCGCTGAGGTGAAAATGCTGCAGAAGACCGCGACACAGAAAGAGAGAGAAATTAATAAACTGCAGAAGCTGTCGAATCAGAGAGAAATACAGGCAAAAAAGGCTGGGCAGGTTGCAAAAGCTCGTTTGGAAGAATTGAATACGCTCCGTGCGAAAAATAAAGAAACGGAAAAACGGCTACGAATGAAATCGGTTAAGAAAGGAATGATGGAAAAGGCTGGTCTAGATTCCGTTTTGGTAGGTCTGCGGTCCAGGCTAGGGAGTAAGTCGTCTTCAAAAAGGGTACCACAGTCATCCGAAATCGATGCCAACGCGTTGAGATCACTATTTGACGAGAAGATATCCGACGTTGTACGAAAGGAAGCTCTTGCAGACAAGCTAGCGGAGGAATGGGAGGAGCATTATGACTTAACTACACGAAGACAGGAACTTCTAGCGTTGTCAGACCCTGATGTTGACGATGATTTACAGGATTTGTCGATAAAGATCAAATACAAGCAAAGCCGAATTCGCCAACTTGCGAATAAGCTCAGCAAGCACGAACAAAAGGGAAGCGCTAAGACGGACGGCAACAAGAAAGATTACGAGCTATTTGACGAGAATTTTCAGAAGCTTTGCAAAGGTGAGTATATGCATCAAATTTATTTTTTTATTTACATGGAAGTTCTAAATTTTCGTTGGATACTGCAGATTCCAGTCCCATACAGGCACAGAAAACTCTAGCGAAGGTTCTTTTTGGTATGGTGGTTCGAGAACGTCGAAGGATATCTGCACTTGCACGCACAGCGTCATCGCTTGACGAAAAGCTGCAGCAAGCTGAGAAAGCAGTTGAGGGTAGCGAGGCCCATCTACGCGCATACATGGATGAACAAAATCGAGTTGCCGCAGAACTTTCTCATTCTCAGCAGAAAAGCATTTTGTCGTTGATGGAAATGGTGAAGTCGGATAGCAGAAACAGCGGACCGCAAAAGGTTACGGACGAGCACGGCGATTCCGATGATAGGAAACTTCTTGTACTTGCGAACGAACGAATTTCTGTCCTTGAGAGTCAAATCGCTCATTTAGAGTCTGAATGCCACCAAGAAAGAGATTCGCCCGAGGACATGCTGAAGCTGAGAGAAGAGTATGATCAGGCGTGCGAAAATCGTGACGAAATCAGCCGTAATCTTACAAAGACTTTAGATACGCTGAAGGAAGTGCACGAGCACCTATCGGCCATTGATGCCGGGACCGTTGAAGCTGACCAACAGCCCGACTCGATAAAGCGTGCTCTGGGCCTTATCAACGATGCTCTTTCCCGAAAAAGGAATGTATTCGGACCACAGAAGCCGTCTTCCGTGGATTTAAGTTTTATCGAAAGTGACTCGGATCATTTGGCGAGTGACGATGAGGCATCGGAAGACGCCGACTGGGCGGCTGAGCTCATGGAAGATCTCGCCTTCATCGCCGAGGGGAAGATCCCGCCCTCCTTGCAAGATCTGCCCGGCTTTGCCGAACAGGTAGCCGAAGTAGGAAACACTTCAATAGAAATCGAAAGCACCGATACCACTTCTGTTTTCGACCGTCTGACGAACCCTGATAATTTCACAGGTACGCAAAAACGTAAGGCCAAAAGATCAAAAAAAGTGCAAGGGCTGGCTTCAAGCCAGCGTTCAAGACAAGAACGAAATGATACTATAGTGAAAGCAAGTATACCAGAGACAAATATCGTATCCGATTCTTCGAAAACTCCAACACAGCAATCAGGTGAAGGTGGCTCGGAACCGACCACGTCGAAAAAGAAGTACAAGTCTGTATTTGAAAGACTTATCAGCCCTTCGCAAGCGACTGGGGTTCAACGGCAGAAAATGGCGCGAAAAAAACAAACTGGTGATACGTCGGAACCATCAAATGAAGCTGCAAGATCTGAAGATGAGTTTGACAAGATGTTAGAGGACGCGCTGGGAGGATCTGTTGGGACCGTGGATGACAACGAAGAAGGTAACAGTAAACTGACTCAAGCATCTGGAAGCGACTCCCGTTCTTTGTCCGACACCAATGTCCTAGAAAGTCCGATATCTCAAGATAAACGAGCTCTGGGTCGAAACTATTCGGAGTACGCCGAACAGGACGTCTTCGAGCGCCTTTCTAAAACATCCACTGTATCATATCAAATCAGACAGGGCGAACCAGGCCGGCAGGGAAACACCACACCAGAAAATATTTTGGCAGAGCATCACGGAAGAAGTTCTGGTTCGCTTCACCATCATCGGGATTCTCATGAAGAGCTTAACATCAGCCACGAAGATCATCAGGCGTCGTACGGACGGCAAAACGTTATTGAGAGGCTCCAGAAACCGACTGAGGCATATGCAAAAAAGGTGCAGAGACTCAAGAATACAGAAGCAGAGGATAATTTATTTTAGCCTTAAAACAGACTGCTGGTGCTGTTAGTTTTGTCTTACGAATACTACATGTGTCGCCACGACTCGCCAAGGACTGAAACGACATCGTTGTACTTCACACCAATATTTCCGTTGTTTGGAAGGAAATTGAGCTGTGCTGCAACTCCTGCTTGCCCTGCATCGTCGTGATGTGAAGAAAGGGACAACAGTTCATCGCTTTTAGACCGAGCGGGAGGTGCACGATCGTCGTTCGAGCGAATCTTTGACCCGAGACTGTTCCTCCTCGGACCAGCGGATGCGCCGGGAGCAGCATTGATCACAGAAGTCGGACTTCCACGATGGGGTTTTCGAGAATTGCTCGCCCGAACACGAGGCGACTTCGATGGAATAGGCTTTTTGTTGGACTGAATAGGTTTTCCTTCGTCACGTTCCCGGCTTTCGCCTTTTCGAGGTTGGTCTACTCCTGTGTCACAGGTCTTCTCAACTATAACGGGGGTTCTTTGTATCCTCCTCGGTTGAGCTCCGTCAGTT
>Ga0051981_10001241_pt1 | contig 12458 bp, 11 predicted proteins | sample CryGey13umfilter_3_FD_59644 | JGI IMG/M metagenome (GOLD analysis project Ga0051981, IMG submission 59644) | Groundwater microbial communities from aquifer in Utah, USA - Crystal Geyser 4/10/14 3 um filter | ecosystem: Environmental > Aquatic > Deep subsurface > Groundwater | place: USA: Utah... | reverse complement strand
CCATTAAAAAAAAAAAAAAACTAATATATGAACAGGATATTCGCATGGCAACCGAAATGGACTCGTTCGCCGAAGTCTTACTACCGAAACGACACTAGTCAATGCGGTCCGATGGTCAAAACGCACATCCATGCCAAGGCGATGGAAAAGAAGAAATAGCAGCGATGGTAGTAGTAGTGGTAATAGTGTTGGTCGCACAGCAAACTGCGGTCCATGATCAATCGATCTTTCATTCAAACAGGTAATCAATTGTCTTCGCCAATGAATGGATGGCGTTTGTTGAAAATCTTTTTGTAGTCTTCCGTCTGAAGTTGTTTGCGTAGATCAAAAATGGAAGCCGCGACGTCGCGAGAGGCCAACTGCTGAGAAGTTATGGAGTACACGTCTCCGTTTTCATCCATTTCGTTTTCGAATACCTCGAGCAACGGTCTGGCCTCCCATTCTTCTTCTTCCGAAAAGGCAGCCATGCGTTCGCCGTCGGCTCTTACCAACCCAGTTTCTGCGTTGCGTGATTTGATAATCGTGTCCCGGCTCCGGACGCTGGTGGCGAAAAACGGAAGTGCACTCTCTTTCTTCGCACCCTTTGTTTGGTTGGTTGCCGATGATCGATTCGCTTCTTTCAATGCCAACTTGGCCTTGGATTTTTCCAGCAATGCAGCCGCCTTGGCTTTTAGACGACCCATGTCGTCGTCCAAAGGTGTTTTGGCCGTTGCAAGGGGGGTCAACACGATGAAGGCACGGCTTGATGAAGACGGCGGCGGCGGCAGAGACGGGGCAAAAGCTGTTGCAGACGATGCAATCATGACCGACACAAGATACGTGACAATCACAGTACCGGAAAGACTCGATAGAAAAAATCTATTCATATCTACGCTTGATGTGCAAATTCTGTGGTAAGATACTGTGAAGATATAGATTCAATGAATACAGGTCGATACAGGGAAACGTAGAGAGATACTCTTTACGACTGCGGGGAGGAGACAAGAGTTCTTTCTTTTGTAAATTTGTCGGTATTCTAATTTCTCATTCAACCCTTTTTTTTTCAAAAGATGCGGGATAATTTGGCTCAGCTAGTCGGCTGCTGGGTGTGGACAACTGATCCCTTGTCCTCGGAAAGAGATCACGAAAAAGGCAAATCGTTGGTTGCGTGAATGTCAGCTTCTCGTTACCGTCAACTCTTTTTTGTACGCGCATCGTCACACGGACGGGGACGGGGAGGGTCCGGTGACGTACGTGACTGTGAGTCGTTTGAGCTTCCAGTTAACTGTAGTAACAGTAAGTATTGTTATCATTGACTGTGAAATGCAATTCACTACGGCCACTACTAATAGCGTGGCAGCTGCGGGACCGACTTGGACCGTGTCACAATAATCGAGAATCGCTCGGATAAATGCGACCTAAAAAACCGAATCGTGGCGTTCGAAATCAACTACCGGTAGCTAGTAGTTCGAGTACGAATTTTCGATCTGAGGACTCTTTTCCTTCCTTCTCTTTTTTGACGTGAGTAGCATTCAGTGCTTTGCGAGGGTTCCAATAGTTGAACGTCGTTCGATCAACTAGGATACAACAAGAGAAAGCAAGGATGGAGGTAACTATTAGATGTCTACCAACGAACAATATGAAGAACGTGACACTAAACGAGGCGGGGAGATGACTTGACTGTATACAGTGTCCGCATGCGAAAGGGAAGCCAACGAACCCAATGGACGAAAATGCGTAGGGAGAATAGTCGTATAGGCAAGCACCGGAGATGGAGTTTCAGTTCACAAAAGAATATTACGCTCATCACGAAACAAGCCGTAGCCTCAATGATGTGTCGGCTTATCTGTTGAAGAATCAAACAAAGTAAAATTCTTCAATGTGATGACGTTTATGTTTATACGTAGTGTGCGTTAGGATTGAAGAATCGAGCATGTCATGATGTTTCTACATAAGCTAGCCAAGACGAGACAGGGACCCCATTTAAGCGCTGGCCTTTTCTCGGTTCTTAGCAGCCTCCTCTTCAATTTCTTTCTTCATCTTGACTTCCTTTTCGGCAGCCCGAAGAGCGGCCTCAGCCTTCTCTTCTAAACGTTCCGCCAATCGCTTCTTTTCACGGATTTCGATCTCCTTCATCATGGTTTCCATCATGTCAAGCTTCTCCTTGCTCTTGAAGTAGAGGTCGCTGTCATTCTGTTAATCGAAATGAAAATTAAGAAAGCAGTTGGAAACGAGGGCAATTCATTCAAAAGTTGTGTGCCGTCGAAATGATCCGAAATATAACTTACGCATGCAGTCAAGTGGGAACGTCCTAGCTTGTTGGACATCCAGTCTTCCATAACATTGTAGGCCTCGTCCTTGTCTTGTTCGATGCCGACAAGGTCCATGATCTTGAGTAAACCGATGCCAAAGTAGCGGCTGTACGCCCAATATTTGTCTCCCTTGATGTTCCTGGCGATATCCGCCAAAGGCGAATCGCCTTCACCACTGAGAGCCGCTTCCACTTCGGCACGGGTCTTTCCCTGCGCCCATGCTTTCATCTTTTCGGCCTCGTCGCGGATTTCGGCCTCGTTCATCCCAACCGACTTGATCAGCGACGAAACAATCTTAGCACTAACATCCTTTTCGGGGTAATTCTTCAGCAGAAGATCCAAAACGGAAATCAAACCAAGCGACCAGACGGGGTCGCGCTTGAATCGAGCGTTCACTGCGATCAAGTGTGTTGATCCGACGAGGTCAGTGACCATGTTCTTGTACAGAGGGTTGACGGTGTATCCAAGGTCTTTTGTGAATTCCGCAAAGGCTTCTCCAACAGTCTTGATTTTGGCTCCAACGAGGTCTCCATATCGCTTTGCTAGTTCCGTATCTGCTCCACCGGGCTTGTAGTTGAGCTGTAGGAGGCAACCAGAAGACAAACGAGCATGCGTGTGAGTCAAAAAGTCGTATCACGCGGATGATTCCATTCCGGTCCCACGACGAACGTCGACATGTGGAGCAGAAGTATGTATCTTCATATGTCCCCCGTAAACGAAATGTTTGTGGTACACGAAATGTTTGTGGTACACGATGACCACGACAAGGATGTTTGTTGAATGTGAACCTCCATACAAGGCGGACGGACTGACTACGTACCTGTTTTCTGATTGCTTTTTCCATGTCGGCGCCGATGGCGGAGTCATTCATCACGACCTGGGAGACCCGAGACGGCTGATTGACAACGAAAGCATTCGACGAAACGAGGAGGAGACTTGCGAGAATGGCTTTTGAGAACATGATTGTGTTTGTTGTATGGTATAAGTAAATGTTGTATATTTTGGGATGACAATTCCAAAAGTGTGTCAAGCGGGGGGATGTGGTTTCCGTTCTTGATTTGTGGATGGGTAATTCTGCCTCAGTCAGGAGGTGTATCAGGTGGTTGACGCGGCGTCGGATGATGACAAATGAAGGACTACTTTCCGGGAAAATTAACTGTAACTCTGACTGCGTTTACGAACAGCGCATCGTCGATGTCCAAAAAGTTGAATCGACTCGAACACGGCCTGCAGCCGTACGCACTACGTCATTCACATCAAATCCGACCCAAAAGATATAACTTAAACTCTAACGGTCTCAAAACTATAACAAAAGACACTGCATGATTTGTCGTCGTAGTCGTGGAGGGGAAATTTAAATATTTGAAATAATACTCCAAACAAGACTCAAGTCACACACGTCTCTCTCTCTCTCTTGACAACATCATTACTACCTATTTCCTCGTGGCGGTTGGCCGCCAGCATCATCCGAACGAATCATCACCACACGTTGCGAAGTAGGAGTAGCATCTTTCGACAGATTGAGACGGAGAGATAGAACCACGCAATCAATCCAGCGATTAAAACAAGAGCGCACTAGTCTTCGCTAGCTCGTTTTGCTGCAGTTTTCTATGCGCTGGACATCATCAGGCGGAGCGAAGCAGACATATTGTGCTTGGTTGTCTTGTCCTCCGTCGCGCTCATTGTGGACGTCGTGTCTTCTTCTGGCGCTCCTTCTGACGCCTCAAGTGCACTGCTTTGGATACGGCATGCATATTTTCAGGCGATTCAGGCCTTCCTCCTCAACCAGATTCCGATACGCAGGAGCTTCCTGTGCTGGCCCTATCCCCGCCCCGTCGTTGTCGACAACATTATCCCCCGTTCTTCCCTATTCGAACAATTACCCACGGTCAAGTCCGCGCGTCGTTTGTTTTGCTACTTCATTTCCCGATCTCCCTTCACCCATGTCAGAAAAACAACGCAACGCAGATGCACCCGCAAGCTACACACCGTACGAACGGTGGGTACGTCGATTGTACATGACAAATTTGTTTCACCCGGTCAAGTTAGGCCTTCAAAATATAGAGCAGTTGCACATGGCATTGGGGAGTCCAATGGATGACCCGAAACGGACTGTCATTCATGTCGCTGGAACAAACGGAAAGGGAAGTGTAGTGCTCAAGATCGCCCGAACCTTGGAACTCGGTAATCCACAACTGAAGGTCGGCATGTTCGTTTCACCACATGTTGCCTCTTTTCGTGAACGCATGCAGGTCAATGGTGAACTCATCACCGAAGAAGAAGTCGTCGAGCTAATGCCCAAAATCTATGAAATTTGCGAAAAACAAGATATTCCAGCAACCTTTTTCGAAATCACAACGGCTTTGGCTTTTTCGTTCTTCGCCTCACGACAAACCGACGTGGTTGTTCTTGAGACAGGTCTTGGAGGTCGACTAGATGCCACCAATGTGATCAAGTCACCAGCCCTATCGATTATCACATCTATTGGCTTGGAACACACGCGTATTCTTGGTGAAACGGTCGAACTGATTGCCGCAGAGAAAGCTGGAATAATCAAGGAAGGGCGACCTGTCCTAGTGGGTCCTAATGTGCCTCATCAAGTCACTCGACAGTGTGCAAAAGACAAAAGGGCATCAGGTTATTATACTTGCGATGATGTTCTTGGTACGCCGGGAGCGCAATCACAAGCTGAACTCGACGATTATGACAGGGAAAATGCACGAATGGCGAGAGCTGCCCTGGAGCTCTTGAAAAAATCTCATCCCCATCACGTGGCACTTTCCGATGAGGTGATACAACAAGGAACGTCAGGACGACCGCCTTGTCGATTCGAAACAGTTGAATTGGATTCTGGTATCACTGTCGTTCTAGACGTCGCTCACAACCCGCAGGCCATGCAGTATTTACAAAAGAAGTTGTGGTCAACATATCCCAACGAAAATTTTCGCGTTGTGGTTGGTATGTCGTCAGATAAGGATTTAAAATTATGCGGAGAATCTATACGCCTCGTCACTCAAAATGATACGAGTCGGATACATTTAGTTCAGGCAGGCCATCCGCGGGCTGCTACACTCGAAGACATGTTGGAGAAGGCCAGCTTGACAGACGCACAGTATGATTTGAGCGATAGATCTGTAACGAGACAGATCCATATTGCATTGGAGTTGGCGCTAAAAAATAAAGAAGTTCTTGTCATATGCGGGAGCGTGTTCTTGATGGCCGAAGCTCGCGAAGCTCTCGGGTTCAACGAGCCACGAGATTCTGCCTACATAGCAGAGGTGGCTGGCGCTGGTTCGAAACACGGACAGGAAAACTTCGGGAACACAGGAACCACCACCCTATCAAACTAATTTTACTGTTCAATTGTGTGTCGATTATTTTTATGTTTTAAAATGTCCAACATTTGTGGAAAATGTTCAACCCGGTGACGACATGGTCCAAGTTGAACGACTTAGGCTTCTTGTACGTGCGATGAATGTTGGTCTATATAATATTTCTCTGCTACCGGTGTACGTGGTGAGGCAAACTTTCTTCTGCACTAGCTTGAATCTCCCCCGTGAACAAGCTTCTGTAGTTGTTTTATGGTGTGGCAACAGAGCGTAGTTGCGCGATTTGTATGTATGTGTATGTAGCCATCTAAACGCAAATATCTAATGTAACGCTTGGGGTGGGCTCTCATGCGATATTCCCCTATCACACGTCCATGTCAACGCCTTCTCCAATGGCCCAGTCTTCGTCTGCCAATGACATGAGAAACTCCTCAGCAACGCTGTCTGCAGAAGGCCACATTTCTTCAGGAACGACATTCAAATGCGCCGGTAAGAAAGAAGACTTGCGCTGGTGTTTTAAGGCTGGTTCTTCGACAGCTGCAAAAGGGGCGGGGATTGGCACAGCCGAGGCTGCAGAAGAGGCGACCAACGGTTGTGCCGCAGATGTCACGGGCGCAGGGGCAACAGCTTCTGTGGAATATCCAGCACCGAGATGTAAGACAGGTGCTGAGCTCACTGGCCGGGGAGCGCGTGGGATGTTCTGAACAATTGCTGGTGGAGCAGGGACCGGAACTGGCATGATGGGTTTCAAGTGGCCAAGGACACTCTCGATGTGGGGCATCGCGATGGCCTCCGCTTCTTCGGGGGTGATTTGCTGAATTTGGGGGCGTTCCTCGCCTTCCATGCTCATCTCGGAGGCGCTGCGCTTGAGAGATCCAGACGAAGCAAAAGAACGGTCCCGAGAGAGCTCAAACTCATCATTCTCTTTCTTGTCCCCCGCAATTACACCGAGTGACTCGAAGGACGGGCGACGAGAAAGTTTCTTCAATGCCAGGCCTGTGACGAGAGGTGCGGCGCGGGGGATAACGCTCAACACCTTTCGGAGACGATGATTGGTGACATAAAGATTCGCCGCGACGTGTTGGTCCTTGCTTGTCTGATAATAGCCATCAAATACTCTGGGTTGTTTTTCCAAGCGATCTTTCAGACCATCCCTGTGCTTACTCACAAAGTTTGCGAGCTTGGTCCGTTGTTCTGCTTTAAGGATACAATCGGTAACACGTTCCCGCTGACCCATACGAAACGCAACAGCCTGTAGCGCTTCATGGGTTGACTTAATAGTCAGTGAAGATGCGTACACCGTGTGTCGCTCGAGCCAGGCTTCTTTCGATGCCAAGTAGCTTTTCTGAAAAGCACGGACGCGTTCCTCCTGATCGTATGAGAGACCGACTTCGTTACAGAAGAGAGGCCACATTGATTGGGCTGGAATGACCTTGTCGTTTCCATTTTGAAGCATCTGAGAAGAAGACAGAGAACGGCAATTAGTCAGACGTGGTCTAGGATCATGATGGTGTCTTTTGTTAGCTTCATCCTATGGCCGGCTCCAACACGTACCCGTTCCCCAATACGAGCGGCCGAAAGTCGTTCACTGGCCGACCGTCCTCCGCGATAGTACACATCATTTTGAAGAGTCAACCAAAGAATGAACTTCGTACTGGGTGGAGTGCACAAAGAATCCATTTGCTGCGACCGAAACGTTGCCGCCAAACGTAGTTCATTGGAGCTGCGTAAGAGACTCGGGCCGTATAACCCGTTGGCACGCTTCAATTTAATTGTTGATACAGCTTCTGAGACATGTTGACGACGCCCCTTGTCCATTTCATCGCTGAGCTCCGTCACTTTTGTTTCCAATATCTCTAGATATTGCTTCCGTCTGCGCCGACTGAGTCGTGCAGATTCACGGTTGCGTTCGAGGCGTTTCTGGCGGCGATCTTTCCCAGCAGAAGGGGCAGAATTCTTTTCATTCATGGCAGCCGAAACGCTCGCCTTACCTTTTTCGCGAGGTGAATTGTTCGTGTCTTGAGAACGGGTCACGTTCGATGATGACAGAGAAAAGGGTTCGTTCCCGGAAGATTTTGATGGGATCGGTCGACGCACGTCCGAATGACCCTCGGACGACGTTACTGGTGCTGGATGGAGCTCGGTACGCCATCCCAAGTTGGTAGAGCTCGCCTTTACTCTTCCAGACACATCGTATTGATCCTCGGGGCCGCCCAAGCTACTATGGCCCATGAAAGGATTTGGAATCGAGAGGCTCATGGGATTCACGTTGTATCGGGGGCTCTCCGCGTCTGGTTCAGCTGCCGTAGGCGAAAATTGATCTGAAGAAGACAGAGAAGGTTCAAGAGGAGGGGGAGTCTTTGACTGGCTCAAGGAAGAACTGCTCCCAGAATTAGAAAAGGACGGATGGTTGTAGTAAAATGCTTCGCTCATGGAATACTCCACACAAAAGGTCTCGCCACTAAATCTCTCTCCTGCTTTTCTATCTTTCTATAGTCCTGATTCCTTCGTCAGTAAAGTTTTTTAACAGTTGCCGGGGCTTTCAAACAGAGTGTGTTCTTAAAAAGATGCAAAAAGAGATGTGGATGTGAGAGATCTCTGTTGCTTCATAACAAAAAGTAGCCCTTTGGGCAATTGGTGTGATCGGAACTGAAACCACGGAAACAAATTCCTTCGAGCTACGTTCCTTTTTACTTTCCACAATTTTCCCCGCACATTGCCGTGGTGATGATATTTAGTGAACACGCGTTGTTGGTCATAAGGTTTCGCATACGTCAGCGTTTTTCGATGTGTCGCCGGCCGATTAGCAAGACTGACGTGTGATACACAATAGGCCTTGGTGTGCTTTTTAACAAATTAAAAAAAACTCCCACACTTATTGGATATCTTTTATTGTTAACTGTAAACGAGGCAACGCTTCTTTTTCTCGCTTTCGTAGACCGCAGGCTTTCGCGGAGTTGCACAACGGTGCAACAAGAGCTCACACCACGAGTTCTTCCGAACGACTTCCTAACAGCAACACCTATCGCTACCTATGTGAAGTATTACTCTGATCGTAATTGTGTTCTAACCGTGCAATGTCATAGAAGCTATTGTGCCATACAACGATAGGCCTAACATGAGGTATCGTCTTAATATCACAATGATTATGTCAATATTCAATTTGGTTTAATGTTAGGAAGCTATCCGTCGACCATACTTTTTTTTTTTCTTCTTCCTTGCTTGTGTCGAGAGCTAAGCCACTTGAGCAGCCTTCAGGGCAGCCGATATATCCAATTCAAATAGCCGAATAGTCTTATCGTCACTAACCGAGGCGATTAGAGCTTTACTGCCTTCGTCCGCATAACAAATGGAAAGATCATTGATCGTATCGATGTGTCCCGTCAACGTCGAAAGTAAAGTGCCATTTCGAGCGTCCCACAGGCGAATCACACCCGATGTACTAGCGGTGAAACACAGAGGCAATTGCGAATGCCAAAGTAATCTGGTGATACCTTCATTGATATCCGATGCTCGACATGTCTGACGGCATTGTGCACCGTTGGCTAAATCCCAAATCTTTAGCACACCATCCACTCCTCCCGTGGCGAACCAATTCGGATTACAGGGAGCAAAGCCCACAGCTTCTACGCTAATAGCAGCGCCTTCTGCTTCGTCATCTTCCATTGCAGATGAGGTTGTAGAATTTAGTTCCGAGTGTCGTACCGACGCTACCACTTTTTTCGTACCGATATGACAGATATGTGCTTGTCCGTCCTCTGCACCTACAACCACGAGTTGGCCGTCTGACCCCCCATTGGTAGCCATACACGTGAGACCTGCCGGATCCTCTCCGACATTGTGGAAATGGAAGATATGCTTACATATACCTTTGCGTGGTGCCCAAACTCGCAAACTTCCGTCCGAAGATGCCGATAAGGCCCACCGACCATCGGGTGAAAAGTCTCCGCATGTTACAGAAGCCTCGTGCCCCACGAATACTTGTAAACACTTTTTCGATGGTATATGAAACATCCAGACTGTATTATCGGCGGCTGATCCTACTAGTAAAACAGTCCCGCCTTTTGGATGAAAGGCTGCCCACTCGACGTCGGTTGGTCCCTCAAACGAATGTAATTTTGCTCCAGTGTCGGGATCATAAAGCAAGATGGCTGTAGAAGAGGAAACATAAATCAGGGTAAGATGAAGAGTAGATAACACCAATAGGTCGAGTCGCACGTTTTCATGCCCTCGCAAAAAGTGATAAGCATTCTTGAATCGTACCTCCATCGTAGGCTCCCACCGCAGCTAGCTTGGGTGTTTGGGTTAGATCCTCTGACACATAGTCCAAGTTCAGCGCTACGGCTGAAACACTATCCGTATGATTATGATCCATTGGTAGGGTGGCTGGGACGGCCCCGTGGATCTTGTGCAAAAACGCACGATCGTCGCCGCCGCCCGTTACGATGGTCATCTTTTGAGATGCCGCATCGAAATGGCAACTAACGCCGTACACGGGACCCGTGTGAGCTTCGATCTTGAAACGAGACATATCAATTACGTTTTTTCTGGTTTCCTCATGCACTGCATCAACGTCTTCATCGTCCTCATCCTCTTCCATGGGTGCGTCTTCGTCGACCTCTACTTCTACGGCTTCGTTGGGATCAACAAAGGCTGGTTCTTCGTCGTCCAGGTGATCCTCGTCACTTTGTAAACCAGCGCCAGTAGGTGTATCTTCCATCATTCGCTCATTATCATCCGATGACATGATATGTCTTTATATTTCACTGTTAGTACGATGACAGATGGAGACAGTAAATCTTGACTGGTGTCGTTCAAAAGAATGGAATGGAATGGAAAACGAGAAACGAAACCCACAGTTTGTTGTACCTGTTCATGCGACTACGGTGAGAATTTCGACGGTGTCCATCGAACGCCACGTCCGTCCGTGGACGGGGTCCCCGTACCCGCGACCGGGAACTCATTTTTTTGGTATCCATCCTCTTGCCTCTTGATGTGAAACGACGACGATGGATTCTTTCATGTTTTATGGTATCCCCTATCTTATATCAAGGTCTTTAATGTTCTTCCTCTCCAAATAGCGGCGTAAAGATGTACGAAACGTGTGAAGAGTGCTTGAGATCTCGAATTTTGAATAACTAGGACACCTGGAAAAAAAGGTTCGGATATTGGGCGTGTGTGTACGAGGGTGAGGGGTGGCGTGGAAGAACAAGAAAGTGTCAGCAATGGAGGTGCCGCAAAGCCATACACATGCAATGACCTTTATTCGCTCCGTGGAAATGTAGTCACGGTATCCGGGGAACTTCATCACGGTGCACGGTTGACATTTTGTTGGACTCACAATCCTCGATCCATCCCTTCCTCGACTACGAACGAAATCCGTAACTTTTTGTACGAGTTTCAAAACGTTGCATCCTTCAATTATTTATTTGTTCAATAAGCTACTTTCACCATGGCCCTTTACAGTCGAGTCGAATATTGGGTATGTACAATGTTTCACTTTTCTATCGATAACATCACAATGACCATACCCTGACACTTCTCTCAATATTTCTAAAGGATGAACGATACAGGTCCGATCCGAACGAGTGAGTTTTCATCGCCGTGAAGAACGCTTTCCGTGCTATTCTAATTTCTCAAATCCTCTCAACTGTTTCGTATTCTCAAAATAGATCTCAGGAGTGGTACCAGAGTTACAAGGGTCTTCGTCACTTGTTGAACCCGATTTATTTCGCAGCCCAGGGCAACGGAGTCCGTGTTTGGAATCGCCGCACAACCACACAGGTTTCGTTCCCACCTCGGGATGCCTGTCGGGTCCTGATTTTAGGCTGCGGTAACTCGACTTTTGGCCAAGATATGCGTCACGGTGAGTGAAGAAAATATTTTCATGTAGGGGACTTATTCACAATACAAACCAAATTACTGACGTGCATAATCTGCGCCTGCACCACACGCAGACGGGTGGACTGGACCGATGATGAATGTTGACTTTTCCAAGGTTGTCATTGAACAAATGAGAGAACGTTACGGCACCAAATCTACGGATGGAAAATTGGCCATGCAGTTCATGTGTCATGACGTTACGACCCGGTTTCCGTTTGCCGACGAATCGTTTGATTTAATCGTTTGCAAGGGTTCCTTTGATGCGATCCTTACGAGCGCCGGTTCGGTGGCACACATACGCACGCTAATACAGGAGAGTGCTCGTTGTCTCGTCCGTGGTCATGGTGTCTTTTTTGTAGTAACACACGGAAGTCCTGATAATCGCGTGGTCTTTCTGGAACACGACAATGATATTAACTACTATTGGGATGGAGTTTCGGTTCATCAACTCCAGCGGCCCGTATCTGGAGTGTAAGTGCACTCTGTATTGTGATTGATCGCAACAAATTTGTAACCACAGAAGATTCAGCTACTCATAATGTCCCATGAAAACACACACACACACACACACACACACACACACACACACACAGGACGGATTATGTTTATATTTGTCGTCGGCGCTTGCAACCCGTCGAATTTCAGGCTAGCGCTGCCACCGCTACCGCCGCTGTCACAGGCGGCAAGGAGAATCAAGTAAACGCCGAATCCACCACCTCGGATAAACCTTCTGTACTAAAACAACAAAAGGAGGAGTAGACGGATGTTGTTGGAAACTGCTTTTGTGGTGTACGGTCGATCTTGTGAAAAGGTTAATCTGTTCTGATTAGAAGGGAAAGCAACTCGTCGAATACTTTCAGTCTGATGACAGTGTTACCAGGCTATATCCCGATATTTGAATCACCTAAAACAACCAAAAAGTCTCGCTGCGTTTTTTTTTTTTTTTTTTTTTTTT
>Ga0051981_10001234_pt1 | contig 12507 bp, 13 predicted proteins | sample CryGey13umfilter_3_FD_59644 | JGI IMG/M metagenome (GOLD analysis project Ga0051981, IMG submission 59644) | Groundwater microbial communities from aquifer in Utah, USA - Crystal Geyser 4/10/14 3 um filter | ecosystem: Environmental > Aquatic > Deep subsurface > Groundwater | place: USA: Utah... | reverse complement strand
TAGTTTAGGATTAGACTCCAAAAACAGGTACGGTTCACCGTTTATCAACATGAACGCGTTTCATTTGATTTTTCCCGCGACCACTTTCGTATCAATGGTATCTCAAAAAAATCTATTATTACTAGATAACCTATTCAAGATACTAGTTTGGTTTTCTACCAAGTCATTCCCTCTGTTACGCCTACGAACTTGGCAGTCGAAGCGCTGGAGCACCACCAAAACGTGGTAGCGAGGTCGACTCTTATGTAACAACACTCTAATGTTGTAACGTGAGCCATCCCACGTGGTCGCGATTAACAACTGATGATGGATCTTGACGCTTACACTTACCACGTCGCTACTCGTACGATGGGATGACACATCACGCTTCGCAGCGACAAGAAACAACCAACAACCACAACACTTTCAAAAGTCAAGGACTAATTTTGTTCTGTACCAACATCAATCATTGATGAACAAGAGATCTATTTAATGATGCTATCTATCTACTTGTGGATGAGCTCCAAATGATAGAAATGGACAAGTCAAGGTGACTATCAGAAAGGCACGATTGATTGGTGCGCACATGTCAGACAAGGTGCGAGAGGATGTGACAGAATCCGACACGAAATCCATAAATTGAGTCTATCATACGACTGTCTGTCTACTTCTACTTCAACCTTTTCGTGATATTTGACAGGAATGGACGGTTGTTTACGATAGCTGTGTGAAAATCATTTTTTCCAAATTGTGAATTGTGCATAATTGGATTATGCTCCCCCTGCTTGATCAAAAATAAATAAATCTACCCTTGACAAACTATCGTGCTATTTGAGAAACTTTGAAATCATGCGATTCTTCGTTGGTGCTTATTGTATCCTACTGACGATGGCGACCGCCTTTGTCCGTAGTGAGGATCAATTTTATTATGATGATGTGACTGATTGGGATGAACGAATCATGGCTCCTAGTGATTGGAGTGAAGTAAAATGTGAAGATATCGATACTTGTGTAAGTATGTGTTGGGAGGTATCCTTTCAAAAGGAAAAGGGGCTCCTTTTGGGGAAGTTTATGATGAATCTCATTTGAATGCCTTGTTTGCCCATCGCTTTGTTACTATCAGCCTGGATGGCCAACCCGTTGGCAGTCAATTTCACCCTTCATCCCGGACAACATCACCAACACATGTTTGGACTGTTCCAGTCAAAAAAGAGGCGAGTGTCAGTTCCATCAACAATCGCCTATTGACCTTTGGCGAAACATCACAGCCAGACGTGATTGTAAAGATCGTCACAGGATGATCTTTCAAGAAGGGAATTGCAAATATGAAGATATGGAATTCGAAATTCTCCCACACGTTCTTCGTGCCAAGCAACCACCGATGCCTTGTTCTCATCCGCCAAACATTGACTTCTCATGGGGATTCCCGCATCCATGGTTGCTGGCATATACGGACGTGGTTGTCCCGAGCCTTCATCGACAAGACGGACAACAATACGATGGAGAAATTGTTTTGTCTCACGTGTACTCGATGGACGAAGCCGACAAGAGAGTACGTCGTGGAGTAAAAAGAGGCAGATGTGTTTGTGGTACTTTATTTTTGTTCTAAATCGTCTTGTCTTTGTTTTTATATTATTAGATTGGTAATGTGGCGATATTTTTGCAGAAAGGTACCGAAGACGATCACTATGACTTTTTGGACCTTTACATTCGACGATGGCGCCAAGTGCACCGAGAAACTGTTGAACAATGCAGTTCCGGTCGACGTCGAGTCCGATCAGAAAACTTTCCAAAACAGCCAGCGCTTCGTAAATTGAACACCTCGCCACCGATGCAGATTCTCGACTTGCCGCATTATTCGAGAAAATTTCATCCGTATGATTGGTAGGTTCCCCGTTGCACTGTCTTCATTCGTAAAAAGTACACCTTGGATCAAAATTAATTAACATGTTCTAATCGGGAACAGGTACATCAAAGCCCGCACTCATTACTACTTCCGCTACGAAGGCTCTACCCCGGAACCTCCTTGCATCGAAGGCGTTCATTGGCGGGTTTTGAAAGATCCAGTGACTGTTGCCCCGTCGCAGATCATCGAGTTGCAGAGCCTGTTGGCGAATCGAATGGATCCTAAGTCTTGCCAGAACTACACCTCTGCACGGATCAATCCTGACGGTTCCGTTCATGTCAATCGACCTCTGCAGACCTTTCGTCCAGCTCATTTGTTGGTGTATTGCGAATGGTGCGTAGATTTGATGAGAGCAGTTTTGTCTTCGATCAACAGACGCGCCTGACTTTGCAAATAAAATAAAATGACTGCAGCATTGACTGGGAATCGATTCACAGGGATGATAAGGCCTATTGCGCACTACCGCCGGAAGATCGCGGAGTTATCTCCAGGACGGATCGTCCTACACTTACACCCGAAAGCGAAGTTCCATCGATCGTGCCCTCTTTGCCACCGTCAAATTTGCAAGGCCCTTGTGATTCGTGTCCTTCGGAGAAGTCAATCTACTTGTGCCACCTCTTCCAGTTGATTCACCCTCATACGACTCCGATTTGTACGTAATTGTAATTAGTTTGATCCTTCAAAAAACTCCGATCAGTCATTTATGTGTGAGTATGTCTCGTGGGGCGTGCTTTACATGTGAGTGATAGAATAGGACGGTAGCAGAGTCTTCATTTTTCTGCGCACCTCTGACTATCAACTGACACATCCCTGTACCTGTATGAAAAGGGCACACAGAATACGAAGTAATTGATGGGATACTCCGATAGCAAGTTGTTTGTGCTTGCTCTGTTATCTAAATTGGTACAGTGAGAACGTATCCGTCCCGTGTGCTTTGACATTCCTCGTCTATGGACTGTCATTGTTTTTCTCTCTGCTCACAATTCTTGGCGAAATACGAGTGACAAACATTCATCATGATGGAGATTGTTGCTGCTATCCTTTCTTGGGTGATGATCGGTCAGCTGGTTGCCGGAGAGGATCGATTTAATTACATTGCGACTGACTGGGATACTCGTAATTTCGGACCCGCAGATTGGGGCGAGGTTGGATGTGATGATATTGCCACTTGCGTGAGTTACAAGAAGATGAGTCGTCGGCAATCTTGATTTCTTTTACTTCCGACTTTCTCACTTCCGTTTTGTCCTGCTTGCAGCCTGGTTGGCCGACCAATTGGGCAGAGCGTAGCGACTATGTCCCGTATTATCAAGGCATGCCCAATACGTGCCTGGATTGCTCCGAATCAAATTCGCGCGAATGCCGACGGTACACTCAGTCTCCAATCGATCTCGATACAGGCATCACGGCTATTCGTCAATGCAAAGATTGGCATAAAATGACCTTCCAAAAGGGGAATTGTCGGTTTGCGCGGATGCAATTTGAGATCCTTCCTCACGTCTTGAGGGCTGGTCAACCCAAGGAAGGGTGCGAAATCGAACCCTGTGTTGACTTCAGTTTTGGTTTTGCGTGAGTTGTTTACTTAACTGGTTGCTCGACGACAAAGTCGGTCATTGCATTCACTTACATAAACTTTTTACGTGTTCGCTACAGGGAGGAATGGTTGCTCCGCCATACTGATATAAGCTTGCCCAGTCAGCACACGATCAATGGTAAACGATTCGCCGGTGAAGTCATTCTGACGCACGTTTTGGGAGTCAATGTGACCGACAAAGAGGTACGTGCGCTGTGACCTCTTTCATAGTATTACCGCTCCATATCCAGCTGGTCTGACCTGTTTGGTCTAGTTTGGTATCGTATCGTGGCTGCTCGAGGTAGGAACCGAGGTGGATTTTTACGATTTTTTGGAACTGTACATCCGCCGTTGGCGGAATGTCGCCAGGAAAACAAAGAGAAAGTGTGATAAAAGACGCAGAATGGAAGAAAATAATGGAAATCTCCGGAATGTTCCGCCTCCTCGATTACTCGAGTCTCTTCCTCTTACTCAGGCGAATGTGACCGATGCAGCTCCGATGGATGTTCTCTCTCGTCCTTACTTTGATTGCCGCCAAAAACAGTTCCACCCGTACGATTGGTAAGTGTGTCGACCACGCTCACGAATGCGATCATTTGAAGGTCTCTCTCCTTCTAACAAAGTGAAACAGGTGGGATGAAGCACAGACGGAGTACTACTTCAGATAGTAAGTCGAGTGGATGCGGACTCGATCAGAGCAGATGGCTTGTAAATTGCACAACTAAACTAACCCCTCATTGTTTTTTCTGTTCCTCGAATGTTTCAGCGAAGGATCCTTGACAGAACCTCCTTGCATCCAAACTGCGCACTGGAGAGTGATGCGCAGACCCATCAGAGTCGCCCCTTCCCAGATTCGGGCCTTGGAAAAACTGTTGGCCGAACGCATCGATCCGGATACGTGTGAATCTTACACTGCCGGTCGTCCGCGAGAGGGGGACATCACGGCAGTCGACGTGAATAGGCCCTTGCAGAGGTACCGTCACTCCCACAAACTCGTATACTGCGAATGCGTGGACTGGGAGAGTCGCTTTCGTGTGGATGAAGAATACTGCTCATTTTCAATGGAGGAGCGAGGTGTCTCTGATTTTACAAATTGATCACGAAACAATGATCAAGTCGTGGGGCCCGTGGTGTCAAGCTCTCTGATATTGATGTTGTGAGTGCGACCAAAACGACGAAATTTCAACAGTAGTAACCTTAGTGTTGAAACGGCGGATAAGTTTACCTATGTCTACCTGCCTACCAGAAACCCAAAATCAAGTTGTCGAACTTCGATATATAAATATTTAATAAGTAGGAACGAATGAATGGGGTAAATCAATCTTTTTAATTAGGAGGTGGCGGCAACCACTGTCCTCCAGTTTCGAAGCTGTATGGTCTCCAGTAGAATCTGTCAAAATCGACGTCTTCTTTCCAATCTCTACACCACTCTCTATCGTTGTCAAACTTGGACGGCCAGTCCTTGCACTCGCAAAAGACGTCGCGATGTCCACGGTGACGGTACTGAATATCACGGGTTACATCCACCGCATCGCCGTCGTCCGAGAGCACCCCTGCAGTATCAGCCCTGCAAGAATCGGGGTTCAATCTCCACGCCAACAGTCGGTTCAGCTCAGCAATCTGACGAGGATGCACCCTCATTGGATCTTTCATCACACGCCAATGCACGAATTCTCGACAAGGTGGAACAGTTTGGGTGCCTTCGTATCGGAAATAGTACTCGGTACCAACATGGAGCAGCCACTCATACGGCCAGTAGTGCACATCTTCATAGTTTTCTTCATGTACCACTGATTGTGTCCGTCGGCGTCGCTGTTTGAAATCTTCGTAGATCTGATGAAAATATTCCTCGGGGTCTTCTTCCGCTGGCTCGAAGTCTTCCTTGTGCAGTCGAAACATTCTTCCTTCGGCGTACATTACCACCGTTTCGTCTTTATCAGTCTCGCTATCTTTGTTGTCGGGTTCCTCCGGTCGTCGATAGTTATTTTCGGCTGGTTGTACGACATCTTCCTCGAACTCATACTCTCGCAGATTGCGTCGACCGTCTTCCAATCCTGTTTCCACATTGAACGAATCTGAGCAACAATACCACTATCAAAAGAAACATGAAAAAATTATTTAGTGAGTGTCAATAAATGAAGCAAGTAGAAAGTTTAGCTGCTGCTTCAACTTACACAAATTTGTTCCCACTCTTCCGCGGTATATCGGTTGAATTCAAATTTACAGTATCTAGAACTGTCTCGACCTCCCTCACAACAGCCGTTTGGTCTACAGTACCGCTGAATGGTGTAAGCCGAACATTGGATCGTCTTTTCGTACCCCTCCGGATGCTTGTCTTTGTCAGGACCAATTTCTTTTACCGTCGGACAGCAATGGTAACATGCTGAGTCGATGACTGGACCAGGGAATACATTATCATAAATAGTCCAGCAATAGTCAGTTTCTTCTCGCTTCTCCTCACAGCATGGCTGAGTGGAGGCACACATGCGATCGTATCCTCCAGGCACAGAGAAATTTGGGCAATCAATTTCAGGAGGAACCAGAGATTCATCAGCAAACTTCAATGTTGGTGACACGGTAGGAGAGTCGGCGTCATCTTCCTCAAAAGACGTGTCGGTCGGGAGACGAGTCGGTGAAAGAGTTGGTGAGGGTGTCCGAACTATTGAAACCGAAGGGCGGAATCTAGAAAATGAAAATCGTGACGGTGACGGCGCAGGGGCTGGAGCTGGAGCAGGTGCTGCATTATTTTCTTCCAACTCATTTGTTGGGGAAGCTGTCGGACTTGTCGTTGGACTGTCTGTGGGGCTAGCCGTGGGTGAACGCGTCGGAGACCCAGAAGGGCTCTTCGTCGGGTTTGACGTGGGCGAAACAGTCGGCATTGCAGTCGGCATTGCAGTCGGACTTGCAGAAGGCGAACGCGTTGGTGAGTCTGTGGGCGGATCTGTTTCCGCTAATCCCGCTTCTTCTAACCACTCTTGTGTCGGTTGCTGTCCACGCTCTGAAAAGATGCGACAACGTCCGTAAGGTGGCGCAGGCGGCTCCCCACAGGCGGATCGAACTTCTTCTTCCTTTTCGCGCCACTGGCAAATTAATTTGTCCAAAAATGGCCAAGACGGTTCGTCTGGATAATCTTGCATCAGAAGTGTAACATACCCTAGCTGTGGTTATTTCAATTTATGCTTGCGCGTGAGAACATCGAATCAGGAGCAGCAAAAAGAAGAACTTACTCAAGTAACAGTGGAGGTAACTCACCTCATTTTTGGAATGACCAATTTCATAAAAATGAGCCAACGTAACCTCGGCTGCATAACGAAAGCCTTCCTGAGTGTGATGACTCGGGACAGCGATATCCGTTCGCTGAAGCCACCACCAATCAGGAAACCCCTTACTGTAGTCCAAGCGCGGGAAACGCCGACCCATACCCCGAGTCCAGCAGTCGATCTTTCCATCATCTCGAACGGGGATATATAATTGTAGAGCATGTCGATTGATTTTGAAGTGGTCTTTCATATCGTCAAAGGTACAGGAATCGTCTTTGTATTGCATCCAGTGCCAATCTAAGCACTCTTTGTGCCATGGCTCAGTATCTTCACCTACATACCGACGCAAATCGATGGGAGACTGGCGATGGACTCCACAGGAACGTTCGTCACTATCCTCTGGGCACCATTTACAGTTGTTTCCCATATCATCGATATCCCACTGATACCAAGAAAAGTTCTGTTGCACCGCTGTAAATTTGTTGGGAAAGCCAGTCTGTTATATTTTCGTAGAGTATGTTGTTGTGAGAACGAACTGACTATTAGTCACACAAGACAAACGAGATGAATAGAGAAAAATGATAAATTGTCGAGACTTACACAAGTATCCGCGTTGCCACAACGGACTTTATCCCAATTCTTTTGTCCCCGGGTAAGGATCCCATTTTCGTTTCTGTCATCGTCTGCAAACGTAAACTGATCGTTGTTTTGGGCCACCGCTACCATACCCGAAGTAAAAAGTGAAAATATCACAAGTACATTGGATAACATCCTCATGGTTTGTTTTGCCTCGTGGGGATGAAGTTGCACACTAAAATGTAAATCCTACTGTTGTAATGCTGAATTCAATCAAAGCAGTCGTGTGAATTATCAAGGAGAGAATTTGGAGAAGGTCTTCTCGCCACCTTCTATTTCAAGATCGATTTACACTGAATACTGCCTGTATATAGAAGTAGATTCGTGTCAATGCACCTTCAAAATCATAAGGCCTCCTTTCCCGGATTGATCAAATAATGGATAATAGAACATTATTTCAGCGAGTTTTTGCTGCTGGCTTGTAACGTCTATAAATCTGTCAATGATCATGCCAGCTAATTTAATTTAAAATTACTCAGATTCATCCAACTGCGATAGAAGAATATCCGATTCGTCATAATTAATGGTGCCCGCGGCGGGTTTACATTAGCTAATATTGGCGAAAGAATCACATACAACTTAGACATATATTTTACGAGGTTGATATGTGTTTTCAATTTTCCATTTTTCTGTCACACATTTCGTGTTTGAAATCGCGCCAGATTTAAACTCGGCGCGCCGGTATTTTCCCGCGGTTTGGACCATCATACCGGATGTACGAGGGAAGCGCCGTTTGAAAGCAAGGCCGTGTCCAAGAACGAACAAGCAGGAAAAACCAGTTGTCGTTATTACTCCTCTTTGTTGTTGCGAATGACACAGTTGACTCCGGAAAGACGAAGGCTCGACCCACTTGATTGTCATCTTGCAACGGTGCATCGAAGGTATTCGACTTGCAAATTTGACGTTTCCAGACTACAGAAGGTGGACAAAAGACACTATTTCGTTTCATTGATTTTTCTTTCTCTCTTCTGACAAAAAATCATGACTAAGGAGATTGCGGCTTGTACCTGGGAAACGCTGGAGGTCACGAAAGCATCTGATCCTTCTAATCCTCTTTTATTTGAAAGAGAAGCAGTTTCAGTGGAAAGTAAGCGTCTTTACATTGGTGATAGCGCGAAATGGTCCATCAAATCGAAAAAAATAACTTCCATCAAGTTGGAGGGAGACGATACCAAGCCTTCGTCGGTTGTCTTGACCGTTGCCACAGACGAAATCACTGTACGATTGATCCATGTGCAAAATAATTTGGGATGGAACAAATTTCTCAAGAGATTACGTGGATTTGTCAGACATTCAGACGTACAGTTACAAATGCCGTCCTCCTCGCTCTCAGTCAAGAAGACGAATTTCGAATCTGGAAAGGTCGCGACGGCTCGTCCAGATACATCGGCCTTTTTGAAGTCCACAGGGAATTCACGCTTCAGTCCTAGTCGACTGGGACGACGACAGCAGATGAACAGTCAATTTACAAGTCCAACCCGGATGGGACGGACTCGTCGAACATTTGGCAAAAAACCTCGTCTAACACCTACCAAATCACCTTTAGTGGAATGGAGCGACGATGAAAATGATGATCTGATCGTGCACCCATCTCCCGTACGGACTCCAAAAAAGCGTAGCAAGTCACTTTACTATAGTGACGACGATCAGGTCCAAGTGCAAGCAGAAGATGAAGACAAGGTCATGATGGACACGGATGATGAAGGTGAGGACGAAACCCTGTTTGACAATATTCCATCTGGAAAGACCAAACGAAAAGTAATCGACGATAGTGACAACGATTGTGACGATGATCAAGATATGTCAGTCAAATGTAACCCACCCGCCCCCTTGACAACTACGACGTCTACCCCTCGTCACACCCAAAACCGCGTTTCCCCCGCGTCCCGCACACAAGAAAAAGCATCGGAGTCTCCGTCTCGACAACAACAGCAATTGAACAAATTCTTTGCCCCCAAGACGGCTGTCGCAGTATCATCGTTTGATCCCACAAAACGCGCAGAACGGATTTTAAGCCCAGTTCGACTTTCGACAAATTCCATCAAGAAGAGCAACCACAGTAACCGGTCGGGTGGATGGCTGCAGGATTCCAAAGCTGGATCAGTCTCTCCGCTTCGAGAGCGGCAGAAACTATTGTTTGGATCTACAGTGAAAGAAACCATGACTCCAAAGAAGGATGATGACCCAGTTGAAGAATACCCCTCTCCTCCGGGGAAAAGGCACCCTTTCGATTTGTTGGATCAAGCCGACCACGACCCTCTTCAGAAGAAACTCGACTTCCGCCATTATGCCATCACAACCGGAGCGGCGGCTCATAAACGTAAACGAGCTTACTCAAACGCATCCACTACACCTCCTCGTCGCCTATCACTCGACATGGCTGCTTCTACAAAACCGGACGAAAGCGCATTGATTCCTCGCAATCCTTGGCGCGGCTTACGTAATCTTGGGAATACTTGCTATTTGAATTCATCCATTCAAATGCTGGTTACCTTGATGAGTACGACAACGGGAGAAACAACCAACTGGTGGGATGGTTTACGTGGAAGGGGCGGCCCTCTGACGAAAAGCCTGATTAATGTTGTAGATCAACTGATGATGCCCTCGCCAATTGGCCTGTCCAGCGTTGTCAATCCAAGTCAAGTCAAAAATGCAATCGACGCAATCACGGACAAGTTTGCTGGCTATGAACAGAGAGACGCACATGAATTCTTGTCCGATCTTATTGACTCTGTCCACGAAGAGCTCGACCATGACTCAGGTGTCATGGCAGGCAAAGGCGCTTCCGAAGCAGCAAACGACGAAGTCAGCCCCAATCCAGCTAGCCCTAACGCTGAAAACGAAAAGAAGAGCGTCAACAAACCTCTCTTGCCTACCGACGATTTTCGTCTGACCGTCGAAGTCTGTCTCAGCTGTGAGAGTTGCGGGTACAAACGTAAGAAGACAGAAATTTACCGCCATTTATCAGTAGATATCATATCGGACAACGGAAAGAAAATGGGTTCCATTGCCAACGGTCTGAACCATTTTTTTGAACCGGAAGTGCTCGAGATTCGCTGTGAAAAGTGCGTCCAGGGCTCGCACGCAAAGAGGTCGTTGACTATATTGTCTAGGTATGTGTCGTGTTGACCAAGTTTTGTTTCTTTCGTTACACCATTCTTTTTCTCACATACATTTCGTCCAGTCCAAAATATTTGCTATTGCATCTGAAACGATTCATCTTTGCAGAACGTCCAGTCCCGACTGGTAGCGAGAACGCTCCTCCCAACAGTCCCTCTTCTCGACCACAAATGGAATTCATTTTGAAAAAGAACCAGGCTCCCGTTGACCTGGTGGAGGACCTATCACTCGAAGCATACTGTGCCAATCCAATATCGCAGGGCTACAAATTACGGGGATTGGTGCACCACGTTGGAAATAGGGCATCGTCGGGTCACTACACTGCTGACTCACTTCGTCCCTACCGTGCTGTTCCGAAACCAAAGGAAACGACGGATTCGGATCCAGTCGAACACTCTGCTTCTTCGTCTGTTTCCACTGGTACGACAATCGTGACTAAGGAATCGACTGTGACAGAAAGTTCTCCTCCAAAAGAGGAATGGATTATGTTTGACGACGGCAACTCGTGCAAAACAACGCTAGAGAAAATTCAACAAAGTATATTCAAGCAACAAAACGCCTACATGCTTCTTTACAGTCTTGAAAAGTAGAGCCGTTTGCAGAAGTAATTGCTGCCTGAAGTACGGGTACATCTACGATTGTGCTTCTTTTCTCTGCAAGCATTTCTGTGCCAATCAAGTGATAGTCAAAAAATGAACCCCAACAACACTTAAGGGAATGAACTGAGAATACTTTGTTTCGCAGTCAACGAAGCAGAAACAGAACGATAAGATAGAGACACAACAATAATATTAGTTTTTGTTTCGTGGCTGCAGTTGGCGAAAGCTTCAACCAACAGCCATTCAGATTTGTAACTCCAAAATATCCGGTCCACTCTCCAGATTAAGTTCTTCACATTTTTGCTGAATCGAGTCTAAAGCAATGGTGTAATCGCTCACGCGTCAGTTTTGTACGGGTATTTCCAAACTCCAGCGGCATCATGAGCCTTCAACGATTCGTCAGCCAAGAGAGGACCTACCACCTGAATTTTCCGAGCTCCTTCGGAGGCCATTCCATATAGTTTATCCACAGCAACATCAAAACCACCTGGCCCAGACAGTGTCTCAAGTTGTGCAGCCGAACACCCATATACGACTCTTCCGACTATATCAAAAGTTGAAGGAATAAAATGAAAAAAATAATTCGCCAAAGAAGTAGTTCTGCAACGGATTCTCCAAGTGCCAGGACTTACCTCCGCTCCAGTAAATAGCACCAGCACACATAACACACGGCTCTGTGCTCGTGTACAGTGTACAGGAGGCACGTTGTTCCGTTGGTAGTTGAGTTGTAAACATACGGACAAGTTCCATCTCAGCGTGTCTTGTGACATCCCCTACACCTCCGCCACGCTTCTTGGCCTGTTGACACTGGTTGCGTGCTCGGAACAGAATTTTACCATTAACGTCGCTGAGGACAGATCCAAATGGCATCCGTCCTTCCGACGCCGCCAATGAGGCTTCTGCAATAGCCTCCCGCATATTTTCTTCATCTAATTCAGTTGTTGGCGTTGTCATTGCCACGGCCAAGATTGTTGATCACAGTCGTTACAGCAATGCAAGAAAGGGCGGTTGAGGGATATGATCAATCGAAGGCAAAAAGCATCTTTTGGGGGTTCGGGGTTCGGAATTATCGCGGGACTAAATGAGTCACGTAGTCCTATTCACAGTCTCAGTCACATCCACCACCACGTTTTTTGACGTCACTGTTGATGAAAAAGGGCAGCAACCACTGTTTGTGAGTCGGTGTGATCTTCTTGTTTCGAGAACGGTTCTGTCGGTCGCATTTCTTTCTCTCTTGTTTATCCAGTGAGCGACAGAGGTTACCGCATTCGAAAGACTTCTCAACTCACAGTCAAACAAAGCGTTCACTCTAGGCGGCGAAGGTAACTGTAAAGATAAAGATAACATTGTTGGCGATATAACTTGAAGTTGGATTGGTAATGACCGATCACTGGGAATTAATATTCCAGTAAAGTCCCAGCATCCTAAAAGTCCCAG
>Ga0051981_10001227_pt1 | contig 12536 bp, 5 predicted proteins | sample CryGey13umfilter_3_FD_59644 | JGI IMG/M metagenome (GOLD analysis project Ga0051981, IMG submission 59644) | Groundwater microbial communities from aquifer in Utah, USA - Crystal Geyser 4/10/14 3 um filter | ecosystem: Environmental > Aquatic > Deep subsurface > Groundwater | place: USA: Utah... | reverse complement strand
AGTAGGAACATCTACATCCATTATATTATGTGCGACCAAACGCAAACGTTTTTTTCTTTCTTTCTGTTTCATCATCAATCAGGAACCTCACAACGCAACCACAACTTTCACCGGATCGATTTGAATAACTTGTTGGATAAAAACTCTTGTTTCGATCGACATGGGGCCCTGCGTGGCAGATGACACCGAGTTGGAGGTTTGGACCGTGTCGGAAATCGTCCTGAGTTGGAGCCTACCACTTACGTATTTTATTATAAGCCTACTCTAGAATTCAAAACTCGTTCGTTCGACTTTGAGACCTGCGGGAAATCGTATCGTCTGTGAGTTGGAGTATTATTTATTTGGTCTACGGCCAAAACTGGGTCGTTCGACGTTGGAGTAGTGTTAAAGCGCATCACGCGGTGTATCATACGAAAGTGGAGGAAGGCGAAAATTGTCTCGGCCGGAGGGGATAATTCCGCATTGGACCTACCTGGGCGCATATAGTTCGGTACACTTTCTTTCTTCTTTGGGAATTTGTTGGCCTAGACACAGTACCATTTGTCCTAACCAGCATCGTTCTTGGATCGCCACAAAGTACTTTTCACACTTGGCGGTGAGTTGTTACAGGTTAATCGTGAAGTTTCTGAAGACGCTGCACCCTCACACCAATCAACAGTACCTGACAGCGGGTCGTTCGATACGTTCAATAAAATAATAATAATGATAGGGAGTGGATTCCGACCATGCACTATTTCGAAAACTTCCTCGTTGCGGTATCGTTTTACGCCCAACCCATCCAAATATCGACAGTGACTTATTTACTTATTTGAAAATCGGTTGCAAGTCATCTCAAGACTTGATGAAATCAATAGCCCAAGCCAACGTTAACAGGTAACGATCCTTCCATAACTTACATTATCAGTACGAATACTGTGGTATGGTAAGTGAGTTCAATATAATATATGGTGATAAGAGGTTTTCAGTACCCGAAAGATCCTGAGAAAAGTGTGAAGTCTTGGTAAAAAGGCCCAACCAAAAAGCTTTCGAAGCACGGCGGCGAACCTCGAATCGTCGAAGGACTATGAAGAAAGAACAGACAAATTTGGTCGGAAAAGAGGGTGCGCATACCAAACTCCAGGGGCAACCGTTTCAACGCACCCCTTCCGTCGTTCCTTCTCCGATCGGATTCTGTCGAGGAGTACAATCTATTCCAACAACAACAACAACAACACGGAGAAATCCATCTTGAATACTCGTATCGTAAGGCACACAAAAAAGAAAGAGCAAAGGATACATTCGAAGGTTGTTGATTACTTCAGCTGGATCCATCGCCCGTGATGGTGGCACCCTCCTCCCCACGAAACAACAAAAACAGCAACAGCAACAACAGCAAGGGCGCGAACGTTCGCGTGGTGGCACGCATTCGCCCATTATCGGCCAAAGAAATCGGGGTGGGGAGTCACGAAACGATACGGAGGCTCGATGGCAATGGTTCTACGCAGCTCGTCCAAGTCAACGGGGCCGACAAGGAGAAACGATGGTTCGAACTCGATGCCGTCTGCGATGGGACATCTACGCAGGCCGACGTGTACGAACAATCGGGGGCACAGCAAGCCATTCGTCGGGACTTGTTTGCGGGGTATAATACATCCATTTTGGCGTACGGGCAAACGGGAGCGGGGAAAACGCATACCATGGGGACCGCTGCCGTGGTCACGAGCAGTGAGAGTATCGACAACAGTGACCCAACACTCGATGGAAATGCGGGGATCATCCCACGAGCCTGTGCAGATTTGTTTCGATCCATTCGAGAAAAATGTGACAGGGCTGTCGTGACATTGTCCTACCTGGAAATCCACAATGAACAAATTCGAGACTTGTTCAACGACGATGCTAATGCAGATCCGAAAAAGTTGAAAATACGCGAAACACCCGATGGTGCAGTCCAAGTCGAAGGTTGCGTGGAACGCAGAGTCAAAAGTCCTGCCGACATTGGAGCTGCCATGGAAGAAGCCGGGAAACGTCGAGTCGTGGCCGCGACTGCCATGAATGCAACTTCATCCCGTAGTCATGCGATCTGTACGCTCCGGATCAGGGGGGTTTTAAAGGATGGTGGGACCAAATTTGCATCCAAACTTCAGCTGGTGGATCTGGCCGGATCGGAACGTATCAAAAAGACGGGAGCGCAAGGAACACGACAAACGGAAGGGATCAATATCAACAAAAGTCTCTTGGTCCTCGGACAGGTCGTATCAGCTCTGTCGTCGCCTACTTCTGCGTCCCGCAAACCTCCGTACCGTGATTCCAAACTAACGCGGCTGTTGCAAGGTGAGTGTGGCTGCTAGTATCCGCGTCGCATCCTTTTTGATATGACTGTGAAGCCTCAAAAAGAATTTCCCGCTTTTTCTTTTATTGTCTATTTTCACTTCTATACCATAGATTCATTGGGTGGCAATAGCCGAACCATTCTGTTGGCTTGTGTCTCACCCGCTCACCTAAACTTGGATGAAACTACGAATACCTTGCGCTACGCGGCGAGTGCTCGAAGAATCACGAACAGGGTCCGACAGAATGTGGCTCCTGCGGAGAACTCGTCTACCGAGAAAATTGCCTTACTGCAAAAAGAGAATACCAGACTCAGCTCAAAAGTCGAAGACTTGGAAGCAACGGTGAGAAAGCTACGTATCCAACTGTTGGAAGAAAAGGCAAAAAATAGCAAACGCCCGACCACCCCGACATTGAGTCAAAGTAACTACACTGCAAGTACGGTTGCGATGTCTGATGACGATTGCGACTTTGAAGAAGAAAATAGTCTGTGCGAAGCGACAGACCACAAACTCATAAACGAGACACCGGCTGTAGCGAATGTTCCCCAGCAAATCAACTTTACTAAAGACAGTAAGAAAGAGGATTCACCTGTGGATCAGGACGACGTGAGTGTTTCCAGTGCACCTAAAACAGTTGAACAGCAATCGATGGATCCGATTCTTTCGGATCTGTCTAATCATAAACTCATGGTAGCGCAACTGAAGGAACGTTTAGATATGTTCGAATTATTGGAAGCTCAAAACGAAGAATTGCATCGTCAGTTGACCGAGGTAAAGGGCGAGGCGGATACAGCACGGATGGCAGCCACGTACTTGTCCGATATTGTGGACGAGCTTCGTGATATTAAGCAACGGGGGATCGAAAAGAAAAAGCAAGAGTTACAAATGACAAGCAAAGAAAAACGATGGGTCGCCTTCGTACACAGTATGCTAGAAAATTTCCACCTGAACGTGGCCGATTTATCCACCGAATTTGAGGTAGACGTGATCCGAAAGTTAGAAAAGATCCGAATCGGTGAAGAAAGTTCTACTTCTCCCTCCTCCTCATCATCACTCAACCAGTTGTCTGGTCTTCCATCAATCCCTGCCACAAGCGAAACCACTGAACGATCTAATTCCACGAGAAGCAGTGTACCTCAGAAATCGGTACCATCACAAGATGAGCTTCTGAGAATGGCGTTAGAAGGTCCAAGATCATCCCGTCGTCGTATTTCCATAAGTGGCTTCTCTAGCCTGTTGTGGAAACCGACAACCGATATCGGAAATGTTAGCAACAACAAAAACAACGACACGACGTTGTGTTGGAAAGAATGTACGACGAAATTCCAACAAAAGATCCGTCGAGTGGAGCGCATGATTGCAGCCGAATCCGAATCGATGCAATCTATTCTAATCAATTTGATCAAAGAGTGTGATGCTCTGGAATTGCAGCTTTTGGAACAACAAGTCGAAGTGGAATCGTTATTCCCTGAAAATAGTCATGATGTCACGCATCATGACTTGGTGGATCATTTATCTTCGATGCTTCTACAACGACGCATACCTAAACCATCATCATCTGTTGACACGTAAAGTAAAATGATGCCAAACTCTTGATGGGTCTTTCACTTGCGAAAGCGGCGAAGTCTTGTCAATGCGTCTGGTCCCATCATATTAACTACGATCGAACTTCCGATGCCATCAATTCATATTACAGTCATGGATATTGCGTTTACATGCATCTGGTGATCCAAAAAAGTAACTGCAACCTACTCCCACACTTTCTTGAACGAACCGTGATGTACTCTCCACAATAATAAATAATTATTGTTGTTTTGTTAAACTTATTTCTATTGGTCCTTCCTAAAAAGAGTCATAATGTTGACTGCAATTTCGAAACGAACTGGCATTTGTGACACAAGCAAGGAATGAATAAAGAAGCATACCAACAAAAAAAAAGGAGAACCGCTTCCTGCCTCGCTCCACCAAACAAAAATCAGGATAAAAGGAACACACATTAATTTTCGGCGATACCAACAGATACCTGCTTCGTTGCAATCAGTCATTGACACAATCTGCCCATTTCACTTCAACGTACACGCAACAGAATTACAAGTTAGAAACGACGACCACCACCATTCAAACGAATCCTTTTATTTTGGGCCATTGCTCCTCCTCGCAATTTTAGGATATCATGCCAACCATCTCTCATACGAAGAGACAACACAAACATGGTCACCATCCGAGTTTACGTTGTCAAAAGGTCCTTCGGGTCGGTGTGATCTTGGGGGCACTTAGTTTACTGTGTCTGTCCTTGACAGTGATGCGGTCTTCTTTTTCTTCTTTATCCTCCATCCCAAACAATCCATATCATCATGATGCCCTAACAAGTACGAGTACTACACATGGTATGTTGCGAAGTAATACCAACGATGATAATAAGAATGACGAAGAAAAACGGATTTTGCTTGAAATGCAACGTCAAGCGAAAAAGTCCTCCAAAACTAATACTAAGAACAAGGACAACAAGAAGAACAAGAACAAGAAAAAACATTCCAAAGACAAAACGTCTGATACCAGTGAAACGAAGGAGGGAGTCATCACAGGTACTAAAAGTACGACGGAATCTACTCCTCTTCTACCTCCCCAATCACCTAAAACTGAGTCAGCAGAGAAGGGCACACAAGATGTAACCAACGAAGAACAAGAAACGGAAAAAGAAATAATAGATGAGGAAGATGGAATGGACACGGGCGATGGTGTGGATGGAGATGAACCCTCAGTCGACACGACAACTAAACAAGAATCATCATCAACAACAGCAATCACCACGAAGGCTACTGCTGCTACCACTACTGCTGCTACCACTACTGCTGCTATTACTAGTAATAGTAATAGTACCACTGGCGATGGCGTGGAAGAAGAGGAACTTCCGATGGAATCGACAACTACCGCGACGGCTACTAATAATACTGCTGATGCTGATGATGCTGATGATGATGCTAGAACCACTAGTAGTAATACTACGACTAGCGATGGTGGGGACGAGAAGGAACTTTGGGGGGAAACGACAACTACGCATGAATCGTCATCATCATCATCATCATCATCATTATCATCGACAACTACCGGGATGCCTACTAGTACTGCTGGGGCTGCTGCTGATATTACTAGCGATGGAGCGGACGCAGAGAAACTTCCAGTGGAAACGACAACTACGAAGAAATCGTCATCATCGTCTATCACTACCACGGTGGCTACTATTGCAACTAGTGCCACTAGTACTGCTGCTGCTACTACTACTGCTGTTGTCACTACCACCACGGGACCCACTACCACGGCATCCACTATCGAGGCAGCTACAACCACGACTATCATGGCAAAATATGAATCTACGGCTAACACCGATATGGTTTCGAAGAATGCCGATGATGATGATGATGATGATGATGATGATGATAGTGAAGACGGGTCAATTTCGACTGGAGGTGATATGGCTTCCAAGGGTGGGCACGTATCAACCTCGGCTACGGTTGCCTCCACGGAAGACGGGAAATTTCACAACGACGCAGCAAATGGTGCGGACGGGACAAAAGACAGCGTGAAGCAGAAAAAAGCATCAAAAGAGACAAAGAAGTTTGATGAGCAAGCGAAAAAAGAAGAAGCCGTGGAGTATGGCGACGACATAGGACCGAAAGAACCATTCGAGTTGGCCTTCCCAGACCTTGAGTCGAGGACGTACTTTTTCCAGATCGGCCGTTTGGTACCAGCCAAGAAGAACGGGGCGACCCACGGCACTGTCAAAATCGTCACGCATCCCGAATGGGCCCCGAATGGCGTAAGGCACTTTCATGATTTGGTAGAAGATGGATACTATCGGCACTGCAGTTTCTTTCGAGTTATACCGGATTTCATTGCACAATTCGGCATCAATCCAGACCCCACGATTAGCGCCGAAGCCCAGAAGGTGACCATCAAAGACGATCCCGTCGTACAGACCAACGCGCGAGGTACTCTCACGTATGCTGCTTCTGGCCCGAATTCGCGCACAACACAATTATTCTTCAATCTTCGGGAAGGTGGCAATGATTTTCTTGATAAGCAAGGCTTTGCCCCATTTGCCGAAGTTGTCGAGGGAATGGACATTCTGGATAGCATCTTTTCGGTAAGTGACAGACCAACAGACCAACTGATATACTGATATTCCGACACGTGCCATTTACAACGCGACTAACACTTATATTTTGTTCACTCTTGTACAGGGATACGGAGAAGAGCCCATCCAGGCCAAGATTGTCCAACTGGGTCAATCTTATTTGGATGAAAATTTCCCCAAACTCTCGTTCATCAAACACATTTGGATGGAAGAAAAAGAGGACGAGGATGAGTCGAGCTAGAGAGAAGACTTGAGTCGAACAAAACCGGAATTCTGAGCCCTAGTAGGGAGAAACGTAATAAGAGTGATATTTTACGAATTATTGCATACTTGATGATGAGACCGAGAACTTCTTCCAGCTGGCGCCACTTTACAGTTAGCGTTTCTTCTGAATCTGTTATGAAGGGATCGGTAGTCTTGTATGTTGTTTGTCGCCAGTGCGCTTGGCCGAATCACGTGTGACCTAAGGTATCCATAGCGTCCGAATTGACTGTGAACGACCAAACTTTGTTTTGTCTTTTATCTTCGTCAGCAACATGTGCCATTATAAATTGCGATGAGCGCAGTGTCAACTCCACACTCAATTTTCGTTTCCGTCACCATCCAATCACACAACACGGCAAGGCCCTTCGATCTTCTGATTTCGTGCGCGTCATGTGCGCCGGGTCCCAGATTTGATAATCCTCACTTCCTTTGCAATCAACAAACAAACCACAAAAAATTCAAAACAAGTTGTCTTTGTCGTCGGTAGTCTCCGTGTCGGTGTTGTTGTTGTGTTGTTGCCGTGACCTATTTACTGTTACAAGACATCAAGCACGAGCAGCGAGCAGACCAAAGAAGTTACCTACGCACGTTCGCGTTTCATTGTTGGAATTATTTGGTAGAGTAGGAGTAGTACTCCTCCTATGCTCGGTGCTGAAAATTGTTTAGTAGCCCTAACCTTACGTGACGACGACGACAACGACGACGACAACAACGACGGTCGTTGTCGTCGTTGTCGTCGTTGTCGTCGTCCTTTTGTCACCATCTAAGGATAAAGTTAATGAGTGATCCTTCACATACTCTCAAAGGCAAGATTTTCACAGCTAAATACCAACAACTCCGTCACGGCGAGTCAGCGAGATGCTTAAAAAGAGAATGACGATCTGCGTTCTGGCATGAAAAATGAGCATACATCAGTTTGTTTGACTAAGAGGACACACCATTCCGATAGTTCATCGAAGGCACCGCACCGCAAGTATCGAAGGGAAGGGACATATCAACACGAACGCAAATATCGAAGCCACGACGGCAAAAATATCGAAGGCACGATTTGGCCAAAGGCCAAAGGCACCACCACTAATATAATATCGAAGGCCAAATATCGAAGGGGCCTCAATCATCCAAGACTTCCCAGATATCCATGATGATACAACCCAAAAAGTTCAAAACTGGTGGTACGTCCGCCCACCACAAATCTTCACGGTCGCACATTTGCCTTCTGTAAATTGTTTGGCGAAGGATTTTCGAATCGAGGGACGGGCAAAAAATGAGCGACGGGGCCACAACACGACTATATCTCTTTATGTACATTCTGCAAAGTCGGAGCGCGTTCATAGAATTAAAATCTAAACAGTAATGAATATCTTATTTAAAATGAAATTATATAGACATGTATGTAGTATGAAGGCTCAATATTTTTGACTAGTGGAGATAGGTTACGCAAATTGTCGAAGACTGTAATACTGTTGGAATTGGCTTGATTGCTTCCAGTTCATCGTACCAATATACAAACAAACCACCACTCCTCACGTCGCACTCCTACACATACTCCTACGAAGACAGAAACCTTTGATTGCAAAGGACTTGGGCATCGAAAGATGGTGGATCAGAAAATAGTTCCTGTGGAAATCCAGGCAGCGATTTGCATTCGTCCCCTGCTCAAGAAGGAACGCGAAGATGCAGTCGTCCTGGAAGCGCAGGTCTCGTCCGATGATAAGGGAGGCGGCGTGGCGTTGCATCCCTTACCACCCAAGATCAATGGTGATTCTATGGCACCCAGTGCTGCGCTTATTCTGCAAACAATGTCACCATCTTCGATTCAAACAGGCCACGACGAAGAGTTCCGATTCGATCACGTCTTTGCGGTCGATGCAAATGAAATACTATCCCCCTCCAACACAACATCACAAAATTCTTTACAGAATCAAGTGTATACGAAGGTCGGCAGACCCATGGCATTACGTGCTATGGAGTCTCTCCTAAGCAACGAAAATATATCCGACAATCCACGAACGACGCAGTTGGTACTTACCGTGGGCAGTCCGGGATCGGGCAAGTCGCACGTCTGTTGGGGTCCGGGACCCGTTACCAAACGGAAGTCAACCCAAGATGGTTTTATCTTGCGCATGGTGGACTCCTTCTTTGGACAGTTCGATCGATTGAAAGCCAAATCGTTGCGAGGGAACCATCACTTCGCTTTGAACTTATCCTTTGCGCAGGTGAACCAGGATATCTCTGGAACGACTCACAATAGTTGCGAATTGTATGACTTACTACAGCCAAAACGCGATAGTTCAAACGTTTTTACCCCGCATGTCAAAGCTTTTACTCGCTGGGTTCCCAAAATATCAACGTCATCATCATCATCATCATCTTCTTCTTCCAGCGAAAATAATGACGGATGTTTGATATTGGAACAAGATCCCGAAACAAATGACTTCTTGGTGAAAAATCAAGAAGTTCAAACATGTCGATCAATGGAAGATGCTCGAGATGCTATTCAGGAAGCATTGCTCAACTCACGCAAGCTTGCAAGTAAAAAGCGCTACCAATCTCATGTTCTCGTGAAAATGCAGCCCGTCGTCCTGGATAAATCCAAGGCATCCACCAGGATTTTGAAGCAAGGGGGAATAATTGCAGTCTTGGATATGGCCGGCGTTGACGAGACGGAACGGAAGTGCAATCGACGCCTTCGTTCGGCAGCCAGTCTAGTGAATCGATCTGACGCACACACAGCACTGATCCATTGTCTCCGTAGTCTTCAGTACAATGAGTCTCTCCGCCTGGGAAAGACGCCTCTTTCGGATACATTGGATGAAGCAGATGAAAATGATGAAGCAACCAAAATGAGCGAGATCACCTGTAGCGTCATGACGGCTCCAAAAGATGCACTACAACGGCAGGCGAGCTTCAAAAAAGTCCCGTACCCCCGCCACAAATTAACTATGCTGTTACAACCTTTTTTCTCATCTTCTTTCACGGATCAGACCTATGTCACACTACTGATGGCTGCGTCTCCTGGTACTCGTGATTATGGGGAGAAGAAAGGACTTATGCAAGAGTTGGAGGCCTTTGTCAATGCTCGTCACGGTCCGGCTAGAACAGTGGTGACAGGGTTGGCTAGGGGTCCCACCGACGAGGACGCTTTCGTCCGACACGCACAAAAATCGGATACACCAAAAAGAGAGCAGTCAAAACCAGTAACTGTTCAAAAGAAGAATGTTCAATCCGCACAAAGATCCAGGCTGCATTCTGAAAGCACTCGGGTCCAACCAGGACAACCTCCGCGCCCTAACGAGAGAACAACGATCGAGCACAGAGAATTGGAAGTCGACGGTAAAGTTGATAGCGATCCTACTATCATAAAAACCCGTAGTATTCATCAATCTCCGCCCAAGAAAAATGTGATCCCTGGTGTATTTTGTGACGGCAAGAAAGGAGCAGCGTGCACACCCATGATCCAAACAACAGCATCCATGACGTACTCAGATACGTCCGAGGAGTGCGAAAACTTCGATTTACCTCCTCCTGTCGCACCTCCACCCACTTGGAAAGCAACCCCTACGGCTCGATATCTAGAGTCGCCTAATGCTAGTGCTCCAAATGAAGCCGAAGTGCGGTCATATGTTGGACATCCATCGACTCGTCCATGTTTATCAGACGATGACGAAGAAGGCATCCCGGCCCCCTCAGCTCCTGCTGATGAACATTACACAAGCACCACAACCACCACGACAGCTTACTTCGGTCCCATGAAACATCAATTGAAAAAGGCTGTGCACATGGGCAAGAAAAAATGTGGAAAGGTCTGGGAAAAAATGTATGCAAACAACGTCGGGCCAACGTTGGAATCCGATCAAAGTCCACTATTGGAGAGAAAGGGTGGTGATACCGAAACGGAGATTCTTCGACGCAAGCTTCTTAATACCGAAACGGAACGGGACAGTCTTCGTGGTGAACTGGAGACTTTGCGTGGCGAATATGAAACCCTTCGTTTCGTAAAGAAGGAGCGGGACGACCTGCGCCTACAGGTGGAACATTTAGAAAAGAGGCTACAGCAAAAAGAGAAAATAAAAGAGAATGAAATGAATGGGACTGATTGGATAAAGCGCAACACGAGCTCAACGCCGACTTCTCGTGGGTATGCCGATATTACGGCTCCCTCGTTGCCATTTGTAGCCGAGCCGACGTATAATTGTATGACAGATTCCGCAGAAACGAATGAGAATACTTCTTCTTCCGATCAAAGTCCCAGATCTCGTGCATATGCTGATATTACGGCTCCGTCTTTGCCTTTTTCAGAAAAGTCCTCCCCCTATGATCGGATGTATACATCATGCACCACTACGACGACCACCACCACGACACTCCCATTGGAGTGTAAATCACTGAAAGCACACATGGCGAAGTTATCTTCCAAGGGTCCTGTCGTTCCGTCTCCGGCAGGATCGCCGTGGAACAAATGGTAGTGACTCGCTTCAAACTCCTCTAGCTAATCTTGCTCTAGATAGACGTAAATTAAATGGTGTTCGGAAACACATCGGTAGTTTCGGATCGGTCTTGTAAAGCTGTTGCTTGGCTGGGCCTGCCTCGGCCGGTCTATAACAAGACCAAATTTCGGTACAATAAATGTGATATTTCGTAGTAGCACATAGGAACACCAAGACAACATTGTCCGCCCGATGCCGATGAAAAAGCCAAAACATGCCTATATTTTAAAATTTTGGGATTTATCCCAGAGACCAACGTGGCGTAAATGTGGCGAGGAACGACGATAAAATTTAAATTTATTTATCGAAAATAATTTTTCGATTTTTGGCCGGCACCTACGTTCATTCCAACTCACATAGCTCGGCGGAGATGCCAACGAAGATTCGACGCTCTCATAATCTTCATTCGGTCAACAAATTGAAAGACATCCAACGAGAAACAACAGGACGAGGTATGTGAAACGAAAGGTGGATGGACGAGCAAAGACTACCACCGTAGAATGTGATTCTGTCTGTTTGTGATGCAATGAAGCATACTGAAGCTGAATCGAACGTTAGCCAAATTGTCAGACTCGTAGTGGAGAGTGGCGTGACACTCATCTTCCGCGCGTCATCGATTGGCTCTTTTTGTTAAATGTGCGCAACCTTGCCAGCGCAGACACGCCCTCATCAGTTGCTTCTTTCTACTTTGTTCAGTCTTATTCTATTTGTTTGATTGAATACGATGCGTGTCTTTGTGTTGCTCGCGCTATTGGCCCTCGGCTACGCCGCGGAAGCGGACAAAGCCGACATCGAACAAGAACAACGTCGCCTCGGAGACGATGATTACAGTCCAGGTGACGATGATTACAGTCCAGGTGACGATGATTACTCCGGCTACTACTATTACTATCATCCTTACTACCACTATCCTCCGGGCCCTGCTCCTGGCCCTGGTCCCGCTCCCGGGCCTGGCCCCGCTCCCGGGCCTGGCCCTGCTCCTGTGCCTGCTCCTGTTCCCTGTGGAAAAATGTACGGTGGCAAGATGTACGGATCTGGCGCCTGTGGACCAAGCGTACCTTCGCCGATCCCATGTGGAAAAATGTACGGAGGCAAAATGTACGGATCGGGTTCCTGTGGTCCTAGCGCCCCTGTCCCTGGACCCACCGTGCCCGGACCCACCGTGCCCGGACCTACAATTCCGGGCTACGGCTTCCCAGGCTACGGCTTCCCAGGCTACGGTTTCCCAGGCTATGGTTACCCAGGCTATGGTTTCCCAGGCCATGGTTTCCCCGGCTATGGTTACCCACCCATTTCCTACCCACCCATTTCCTACCCACCCATTTCCTACCCACCCATTTC
>Ga0051981_10001225_pt1 | contig 12547 bp, 9 predicted proteins | sample CryGey13umfilter_3_FD_59644 | JGI IMG/M metagenome (GOLD analysis project Ga0051981, IMG submission 59644) | Groundwater microbial communities from aquifer in Utah, USA - Crystal Geyser 4/10/14 3 um filter | ecosystem: Environmental > Aquatic > Deep subsurface > Groundwater | place: USA: Utah... | reverse complement strand
AATCCCTCTATTAGAACTGATTGAAGACTGTTGCCCCTATTACCCTATATTCTAACGGGAGTACCTATTAATTTTCTATCGATTTCAATAGCCTACCCTTATTGGGAATATGTAGGGAAGATCTTCTCCACACACACACACAAAAAGAGAAAGCGGACGCGGAAACCCGGCAACCGCGGCCACTCAACACTTTTGACCTCTTTTCAAGTCTGGCATGACATCCATCCATTACAACGGAGTGCAAACACGCGATAGTTACTGAGATAGAGCGTCTACAAGAAGGCAAGAAGGTGAATACAAGAAACCTACGACTTTATTGAGTTGCCACGATGATGGCGGGTGAAGTGCGGGCGTCCCCGTACGGAGCCCACTTCAACAAAAAGCAATCTAGCAAGGCGCGGGCGGAATGGGAGCGGTGGCGACAAGAACACTTTAAGCCGTTGCATTTCCCTGTCGATGGATACAATCATTCGAACGGACAAGAAGTAATTGATCGTATTGATAGAACGCCTTTGGGATCCGGTGAAAACTCCACGGAGGAAGTACATGATTACGGCAGTACACGGACGCCCGACGATGCGCCCGTCGGGTCTCTCAAAGATAAATGGCGCCTGATGCCTTACTTTCTACGTCTTCGCAGTTTGTTGACGCAGCACATTGATTCCTTTGATTATTTTCTTGATCACGAAATGCAAGAAATCGTCAAATCACCTTCAGCACGTGAAATTCGCTCAGAACACGATCCCAAGTTTTTTCTCAAATATGAAGCTTGCTGGGTTGGCGAGCCAAGCGTCGAAGAAGATTCGTACGCATCGAGGACAGCTACTCCCTTTCAGTGTCGATTGCGTGATTGTACGTATTCTGCTCCAATCTACGTTAATGTACGCTACACTAGAGGGCGACAAATCGTAGTTAAACGGAACGTAGTTATCGGACGCATGCCAATCATGTTGAGGAGCAAAAAATGTTTGTTGCGTGATAAAACGGAAGATGAGTTGGCGGCAATGAAGGAATGTCCCTACGACCCTGGTGGGTACTTCATCATCAAGGGAGTGGAAAAAGTCATTCTCATCCAGGAACAATTGTCGAAGAATCGCGTCATCCTTGAAGAAGATGGAAAGGGATCTGTGTCGGCGAGTATCACATCATCAACACACGAACGCAAATCCAAGGCTTACATCTTAATCAAAAACGAAAAGGTTTACCTCAAAAACAATACTTTGGGTGAGGATATCCCCATTGTTATTGTCTTTCGCGCCATTGGAGTGGAAACGGATGTGGAAATGGTCCAATTGATTGGGAGTGAACCAGAGTTGATCAACGCCATTGCGTTGAGTATGGAGGAACCCAATCGCCTGCAGATTCAGACACAAATGCAAGCCCTACGTTACATTGGACAGAAAATTCGTAATCGCACGTCATCTCTGGTTGGTGGCGGTTTTTACAGGCGTCCCCAAGCCCCGGAAGATGAAGCCCGTGAAGTGTTGGCGAATGTAGTATTATCCCACGTGCCGGTGGAGAATTTTGATTTCCGCGAGAAGGCGATTTATATTGGTCATATTGTACGGCGCGTCCTGTTGGTGCATTTGGGGAAAATGCCCCTTGATGATAAGGATTATTATGGGAACAAGAGGTTGGAGTTGGCTGGAAATTTACTGTCCCTTTTGTTTGAAGATTTATTCAAGACTTTCAGCAAAGATCTGAAACGACAGGCTGATCTCGTTTTGTCCAAGCCGAATCTTGCTCAAGCTTTCGATGTTACCAAAACGATACGACCTGATACTATAACGAACGGAATGATCAATGCAATCGCTACGGGCAATTGGGTGTTAAAGCGCTTCAGGATGGACCGAGCTGGTGTCACTCAGGTCTTGAGTCGTCTGTCGTACATGTCTGCACTGGGAATGATGACCCGAATTAATAGTCAGTTCGAAAAGACTCGCAAAGTTAGTGGGCCGCGTTCCTTACAACCGAGTCAATGGGGTATGTTATGCCCGGCTGATACACCAGAGGGTGAAGCTTGTGGGTTGGTCAAAAACCTTGCACTTCTGGCGCACATCACAACGGGGGAGGACAATATTGCACCGGTCGAACGTTTGTGTCGTGATTTGGGGGTTGAAGATGTGAAGCGCTTAACGGGGCACGAAATCAACTCAACTTTCATTGTCTTTCTGAATGGTTTGATAATGGGTGTCCATAGTCGTCCACGTGACTTGGTGAAAGAATTGCGCACTCTACGACGCAATGGGCTGGTCGGAGAATTTGTTTCGGTGTACCTACACGAAGCACAACGAGCTGTGCATATTGCCACTGACGGCGGACGTGTCTGTCGCCCTTTGGTCATCGTTGACGAGCTCACGGGACAACCGAAACTCAAGCAAGCTCACGTAGAGGCGCTTGTGCTGGGTACCATGACCATCCAGGACTTGTTGCGACGAGGAATTGTCGAATATGTGGATTGTAACGAGGAGAACAATACATTGATTGCTGTCACGGAGCGTGATTTGGAAGTTGCCATTAAGCAGGGCTGGGACAATCAAAAGATGAAGTACAGTCACCTGGAGGTGGATCCATTTACAATCCTTGGAGTTGTTGGAGGCATTATTCCGGTGAGTAGGGAAAGTCGTCGTGTTGTTTCTTTTCAGTCTTGCCCTTCTCGATATGCTCACTATCCTGCAGTTTCCACATCACAATCAATCGCCGAGAAATACTTATACAGTTGCCATGGCCAAGCAGGCAATGGGATGTATAGGAATGAATGAATACGAAAGAATGGACGGTCTCATTTACACGTTGATTTACCCTCAAAAACCAATGGTGAAGTCTAGGACGTTAGATCTCGTCAACTTCGACAAGATTCCAGGTGGACAAAATGCTTGCATCGCTGTCATGAGTTACAGTGGCTACGATAGTGAGTATGCGATGAATCAAACGTTTTTGCAGAGTCATGTGAGGTCTAGCCTAACTTTACTGCTTCATTGTGTTCAGTTGAGGATGCCATTATTTTAAATAAAGCTGCGATCGACCGCGGGTTTGGTCGCTGCATGGTGCTTCGGAAACACCAGTCCAGTGTGCGTCGTTATGCGAATGGAACACAAGGTAAGTGGACAGATTTATTTCGTATCCAGTTCGTCTAGACTATTCTCATACAGCATCATTCCGGTGCAGACATAACTTGCGGGCCGCCTTCTGAGTCGAATTTCATAGATGGAGCGGAAGACCGGAGATTCCAGCGTTACAAAGCCGTTGGCGAGGATGGAATTTGCCTCGTTGGCGAAGAGATGAAACAGGGCTCCATAATGATTAACAAACAATCCCCGACGGATACAACGACTACCTTTGCTGGAGTTGGTTTTGCAATGAGCAACGGGCCCGTTGCGCCGCAGGTTGAGTACAAACCAACGCCTTTGAGCTACGGAAGCAGTGCACCTTCGTACGTGGACAAGGTTATCGTGACATCCAACGAGCATGAAAATTTCTTGATCAAAGTGATGCTGCGTCAAGTTCGTAGACCGGAAATTGGGGATAAATTCGCCTCTCGTCACGGACAAAAAGGTGTCTGTGGTCTAATTGCACAGGAGCAGGACCTGCCGTTCAATGAATGGGGACAGACTCCGGACTTGATCATGAATCCTCACGGATTTCCGTCTCGAATGACTGTCGGTAAGCTTCTCGAAATGCTTGTGGGTAAAGCCGGAGTATACGAAGGACGGCTGGCCTACTCTTCTGCTTTCGGAGAGGAACATGGTAGTGCTGACACCGGTAAGTATCCTGGCTTGGTATTTGTTTGTAAACTATTCAGTGCTCATTGACAAAAATATATTTACAGCCGAAGCTGCAACGGAAGCTTTGATTCGCAATGGAATGAACTACACTGGCAAAGACACGTTGTACTCGGGCATGACAGGAAAGGCTCTCGATGCATACATCTTTTCTGGTCCAGTTTTCTACCAAAAGCTAAAGCACATGGTTCTTGACAAAGCACATGCTCGTGCCCGTGGCCCGCGAGCTGTCCTCACACGCCAGCCTACTGAAGGTCGATCTCGGGATGGTGGTCTACGTCTCGGAGAGATGGAGCGTGATTGTTTGATAGCCTACGGAGCTTCGAACCTGATCATGGAACGTCTCATGCATTCTTCCGATGCATTTTCGGCAAGTGTCTGTATGACGTGTGGTTTATTGCAGTATCAATCTTGGTGCCAGTACTGTAGATCTGGTGAAAATGTCACGGATGTGAAGATACCGTATGCTTGCAAGTTGCTGTTCCAAGAAATGCAATCCATGAATGTCTTGCCCCGCCTTCGATTACGAGACCCAACGTAGTGATGTAATGATCTAAAATGTATATGTCTTGCATGTCTCACATCTTCTGCCACATGTGTCTATAGGACCAGGAATATTCCGGCCGCTACTGGTCCAGGTCAAGGAGAAAGAACGCGGAAATAGCGGTCAAAACACTCTCGTCTCTTCTTTACTTTGGATTCGGCTACTCTACCTAGGAATGGAATCATCGTCATCATCATTACCATACACACACTACTATTGGTTTACTCTACTTATAGTTTGCACTCCGAGCATTCTTCTTGTCCCATGTACTTCACCAACACACTATTGTACACGAAGCAACCGACACAGAATCCCGCGTTACCTTCCAACCACGTCGCCAAGTTGCAGATCATGGCAACCGTTGCCACTGACGGTCTATAGGCGTCACCCAAATCCTTGCGGAATTGGACCAAAATAAAGCACGTCGTGGCCAAGGTAACGCCAATAAACCAGGCAAATCGTTTGGGTTTGGCCGGTTTCCACAAGGGAGCCGGCTGGACGATGATGGCCAGGATGGTACCAATCCATCCCAACGGGGACAAGGGCGTCAAACCGAAAATCATGCTGGTGACGAACTCCCACGCGACGATACCGAAAATGACATTAACCAGATCCGGATCACGCATGTGAAAGACATTCATAATGGCGACCCAGGTAATGACGTTGAGTAATCCGGCACGCATACGGACCGCGTGTTCGTCCATGTACATGTCTTCGGGGTGCAAGGCGGACACATTCTTGTGACCCAATTGCCACCATTTACCGTGACGACCGTGAATCCACATGCGTTCCCATACCGTCACGGGAGCCGCTTGTTTTTTCTCGTTGGTACTCCAAGGGAACATTTCACACTTGGGATCCAATTCAAGAATCTCTCGGGCGTTACTATAGACGAATGGTTTCTCATGATGAAAGTTGTCGTTCTTGAGGATCATGAGGGCGGGAATGGTTTTCAATCCAAAAAGGTCACGCATGGCGGCCGTTTTGGTCAAGTCGTACGGCATGACGTCCAATCCACGAACCTTGGCGCAACTGGCACCAAAGTTTGCTTCGTCGCGGTCGTTGCTGATGAAGATAGTCTTGCACTTTTTGGATTCCAAAACGGGCCGGGCGGCAACGACGCTTGGAGCGAACTTCTTGCAGAAGGGACAGTAGTTGGCTCCAAAAAAGAGAGCGATGTAGTCATATCCTTGGAAGAATTCCTGAGTATCCTGATAGGACTTTGGGATTGCTTCAACACCGGCTTCGATCCCGGCTTCGATCGGGTTTTCGAGATCGGGAGGAGCTTGTTCTGTTACTGTGTCGTCATTCTTGTTATTCAAGAGAATCGAATCTCCAAAGAGCGTGAGTCTCCAGTCATTCTTGGTCGTCATGGTGTAAGAGAATTATAATTTTTCCCGCCGTTGTTTTTGTTGTTGTTGTTGTTGTTGTCGTCGTCGTCGTCGTGGTTCTGATGTTTTCAAGTTTGTGAGGGGAATGTAGCCGAGCGTTGCGAGACATTACGGCCTATCGGACGGAAAAAATTGGCCGCATTTGAGGGGTGCGAATGCGAACCAAGGGCCCGTCCAACTCGGCGAGAGAATAGAAAAAACAGTACTCGCTGTCATCCGAGTAAATAGTATCGGCATATCTGTGAGCAGCAATGAGACTTCGACGTTCTTTGTCGTTCTCCGATACCGTACTTCGATTTTTTCCCGTCGCCCTGTCATCGGGGAAATTTTGAAAGTGCGATCCATCAACGGACTAACTGTAATTTTGTATTACCCTACGCTGTATAGGAGGAGGAGTACTCCGTACAAGAAAATAAAAGCACATTTTTCCTTGCCGGTGTTTCTTTGAAAAAATTTAAGCTACTCGTCCATGTTGCCGATGACATCAGAAGAAGGCCCTTTTCACTCTGGCAAAATAGTTTGTTCATCTAAAGTTGACACTCTCACATCAGTCTGTCAGAACAAGCATCATGTCTTTCCAATTTTCAAACAATCCTTTACTGTCAAATTTAAAACTTTTGCATGTTATTGAAAAGTAGTGTGGATACTGACATTGACAGTGAGTTGTGCCTTTGGTCATCAACTGACATGACATCATTTGATGTGACTTTGAGTGATAGGGAGAGCAATTCTTCATGTATTGCCAGTTTAAAACTACAGTCTCCAAACCTAAAAAAAACAGGAGGCACACACTAGATGGCAGCAAGACTCTTTTGCTTGATCACACAACTTTTGTACCAGTTTTGCTTGATCACACAACTTTTGTACCAGTGGTAACTATTCCTGTGCAAAAGTGAATCATTTCCACTGCCAATAGTGAGCTGGACTGGTAACAATCTCAAAGAAAAACGACTACCCCTAACCTGCTGGTGCAAAAACAGGGAAACTGTGGCCAACATGTGGCCCTTACAGTAGGCATATGCTTATCTCTATCGGTCTAATGTTTCAGCGCTTACCCATTGTTCACCAGTCACCTCCGACGCTGCAAACGTTCTCACTGTAAGAGTATCACGGGTGCGAATGAACTTGAGAATTATTCAAAAATCGAGGGTATCACATCAACGTGTCCGTCTTTGCTGTGCTTTATACCACAGCCATTGATCAGCATACAATACCTGCGTTGGATGAAACCTTCATCTACCATGAGTGCAGAAACTATCAATGTCTCCATGATTTTGACTGCCGAAACTGTCCCGTCGTACATGGCGGAGCGCGCCGACAAGATTGGCGTATTTCCAGCCGACGCTCCTCTGACCGCCGAGGCAATTACTGGCGGCAATGTAAATTTTGCGTTTTGCGTCACCAACACGGAGACGGGACGCACTATTTTTGTCAAACAAGCCCCGGAATATGTGGCTATCTTTGGACCTGATGGTTTGCCCTTGACATCGCAACGGATGCAACTAGAGTACGATGTCTACCGAGAATGGACACGCGTGTTGGGACCCGAGCTCTCGGCGCGGTATTTGCCAAAGATATATTATCTAGATAACGTCCACATGGTATTCGTCATGGAGTTTTTGGATGGTTTTTCCTTATTGGATCATGACTTGGTCGAAAAGGGTGTCGTACCAAAGGAAATCGCCACGGGCTTGGCCGATTTCATGGCCCGCGTTCATGCGGCGACGCACTGTTCACAAGTTTCACCCGAAAAGGTTCGCGAATTCACCAAAACGTATGAGAATCGTGCCATGCGTGACGTACAATTAGAGTTTGTATTCACGAAATGCTACAAGGAAGCCACAGAAGAACAACGCGATGGATTGATTGTCGACGACGCATTTATGGCGGAAATTGAACATCTTAGAGCTGCCTATGATGGCAAGAAAACCACGAATTTGTGCTTAACACATGGTGATTTACACCCAGGCTCGGTCATGGTGAATGCAAAGGGAGCTGTAAAAGTCATTGATCCGGAATTCACGTGTTATGGTCCGCCCGCCCTGGATGTAGGGTCCCTCCTGTCGGGCTATGTGCTCGCAACGGTGCACCAGGCGTATGCGAAAAATCCCGCGGCTGTCAAAACACTCCGGGATGCCGCACACGCTATTTGGGAAGCCTACAAGGGAGGTTTACAACAAGCTGGTTTGCCAGATGACTTGATTGTTGATACCGAAGTTGATACGGTCGGATTCACCGTGGCGGAAGTTTGTCGCACGGCCTTGGGCTTTGCAGGTGGACGTCTATGGTTGCAATTTGAAGATGCAAATGTCAAGAAGGCAGCCATGAAGGCTGCTCTGGGTATCGTCGGACAATGCATGACGGGACGTCACAGTGGTGGTATCGAACAGCTCTGGACGGCTCTCGATGAACTGGTTCTCGACGAGACAGTGGAGTAAGCACAAATAATAATAGTAAATAATATGAAAGCCTTGTTTGGATTTGAAAACTTACTCTACAGCATGCGATATAGTTCGTGTGACCTGTTCGCTAAGAAATGGAAATCTGCAACATGTTTTTATACATCAAGTAAAATTTCGCCGTAGAGACAACTTTTGCCAATTCATTTCGACCGATATAAACCGTCCTGTCACAAGTTACCAGTTGTTGTCAGCTCACAAACCTTAACTGAATTGAAGAGTGACCAGTAAAACGAGCAAATATATATATGCCTGACATAATGGGATTAAAAGAAACCTAGTTAACGAACTTTCTCACGAGTGTGTTAGTGAATTGCTCGCAACAACACCGTCAGAACCTGACCCGTGGCTTCGTCGCAATGCCGCACGTGCCTCCGATAACCAGTACTGAGAGGTACGGACGGGAGGGATTCCGATCCCACTGCCCATGCCACGGAAAAGAAAGCTTACTCTTGCTACAAAGACTATTTCAATTTGCAAGATGTGAGCTTGTATGCGTACATCAACCGGAAGAGCTGTTAACCCGACTTACCGAAAGCATCAGGGATTTCAATTAAGGGGTTTTGTTCCATGAGACTGACGAAGTAAAGCTGGGGCGTTGGGAACCCTAACCGTTGACTTTCCATGTCGGAATCAAAAAAGAGTGTAGCATACTTGGTCCACATACTATAATCCTTATTATTTTGTGCGACGAAGCCTGCTGCTTGCATTGATTCTGCTATCACCATCGGGTCGGCATTGGTTCCCAAGGCTACAATCACTCGCGCCAGAGCCAGACGCTCAGTATCCGTCAAGCGCCGTGTCTGTCCGAAGTCAATCAAGCCCAACCGGCCATCAGAAAGCTCTAAACAGTTACCGGGATGTGGATCGCCGTTGAAGACTGGTAAAGATGGATTGGGGAGTGCAGTCAGAAAATGTTGACAAGAGTAAGATCAATGAAAAAGGCATCGATACGACAAAGGACTACGATACATATGAGACGTACAACCGTCTTGTAAAATTTGGTGACCATGTACTGCAATGAGAGTATTGACATAATGCTTTCCTCGACGACGTAATGAGAGCAATCGCATCTTTTGCCAAAACGATAAGGAACGAACTGGCAACTTTTCCGCACGGAGGGTCGCTGCAGGTAACAGAGATTTTTGGCGACTTGCTTCCAAAAAGTCATTCGCTAATTGTTGATCACCTCCAAGACCTTGTGCTAGGCGTTCACGCATGGCGTCGACCAGCTTTCGCCCTTGCAACATTTCCATCACGAGCACGTTTCTCGTACACAATTCGGGCAAAGGCTCGGGTACACAAACTTGTCGCCGAAACCGTGATCGCTGCATATTTGCTCGCACGGTCGCTAGACTGACAGCTTCGGTATGATAGTCAAATTCAGACAAGAATCGTGTTTCAAGTTCATCCAACAAGCCCTTCCAGCCGGGCAAGGCTAGTCGGCAAACCCAGCGAAATACTTGGAAGTCATGCTGAAAGCTCGCTTGAGCATCTGGATGCATGACTTTCACGGCCACTTCTTTGTAATTATGCAGTCTGGCAAAACGTTTCGTCAAGACAGCTCTATGAGTCTGCCCTATCGAGGCCGAGCCAAGTGCCACTGGATCCACATAATCAAAGACATCTTCCAAGTTATACCCAAAATTTTCTTGCAAAGAATCTTGCATGATTTGTTCCACCCTTTCTACAGGCCACTGGGGAATGGCGTCTTGGACCGATGCAAAGCGTACTACGTATTGATGGGGGAGAAAATCGGGTCGTGCAGACATCACCTGACCAATTTTACAATACAAACCTTTTAGGTGCATGATAACGTGCAGGGCAGGATCGGCATACCGATCATGTAGGCGTTCGTACACGACATCTCGATGACGACGATCTGCATGGCTGACTCCCAACCACCACTGAGTCCATTTGTAATGCCCGATGATCGGTCCTGCCGTCCTCCAAAAGTACACAGCCCTCCGGACAGCCCGAGATTGTACGCATTTGGCTGCCGCTACAGCGGTGACGATCCTGGTAGCAAACAGTCGTGTCGCAGGGAGACCTGCAGTTTTCATGAAAATGAGCGAATCATCGTTATAGCGTGGTTGACATGACGACACCGCGCTCGAAGACGAGAGGGTGTCTCTCTCATTTCGTCGGGTTGTCGGGTTCGTTCGTTGCTGGGGTCTCCAAGGATACTGGACCACTGAAACGGGTTGCCTTCGCAGCGAAGCTGAAGCCCAGCGACAGGTCGCGAACACAACAAATAGAAGTACCCTAGCTTTCATTCTGTGTATCTCTCCCGAGCCTATTGTGCAAATGGTGCATCCACCGGCTGCAGTACCTAACAGTGATATGGTATTATGGTAGGAATAGTATCGGGGATGGCACCTTCCACCTTCCTATTCCGGGGTAGTGTGCAGTGTGCGGCAGATACAGCCCGATTGTCTTGAAAACAGCGACTCGCGCATATCGGGAGGACTCAACGATGAGCCGATTCTTTTGTCTCATTCTCACCAAAGCAAAGTGAACACCGCACAACTAACTGTAAAATACACCGTACTCCTATCGTATTGACTAGCTTGTTCTATCAAAAGGGCTACATAACGAGGGTGATGGGTAACTCCATCACTTTCTCTTGCTGTTTATGAAGAGTACATCATACGACTGTTTCTCTTGACGACGATTTCCTCTTGCCATTTGGCGAGATCTTCGAAGGTAAAGCCGAGGCCTACTGTCATCCCGCGCGTGTCGTGCGACGAGTCAGGAGAGAAGGCGTTGTCGTCCTCACCAACAGGACTGACTACACGACAAGTGGGACAAATCACGAAGTCCGCATCCATGATGACGCAAATGTCCTGGGAGCAGGCAAAACACGACGTGGGGAGATAAAAGTCATGTTCAATACATTCCCAAGTCTCGTCGGCCCCGCGTAACCTGGCATTCATTCCTGGAGCAATGGGGACCATCATCTCATTACTTTTGCTTGGCATTGGGTATGCGTCCATCTTGACGAAGGCTAAGGAGCGAAGACTGGGACTATCCTCAATATCAAAGGGACCCTGGTATTCCTCTTCCGTGAGCTTCTGTGGACCATGGCCAGTTTCGATTTCATGGTTCGCGAATACATTCTTGGGCGATTCACTTTGGGATTCTGATGTGTCATCTTCTTCTGCGAGTAGGGTCAACGGTCTCGGGATCTCCTCCACATTCCCTTCGAATGTGGTGGCCGATGTCGATTCTTCTTCTTGATCCATCTGTTTATAGTTGTCAGCAGCAGCAACCCCCTTCACTGTTCTGGAAGGAGTTTCGTCGACAAGGTTTCTACCTTTTGTCTGGGAACGACGCATGGCACGAACAATCCATCTGGCGCTCATGTGTCTGATATGATGTTGTTGGTGGTGGTAGTGGTGGTTAGCGTTCGTTGGTTAAAATGTTTATTCCACAGCTTCTACATTAGAGCGAAACGAGTTTTTGTTGTTGTTGTTTTGATCACAACCCGTGAACAAGAAATGTCAAGGACGAACCGGGATGTTCCTAGACCGGAAAACGTGTTCCGGATCACGAATCTGACAGATTTTGCATAGAGGGTGATGTACAAAATAGGAACCCTCTCTTCACGGCGGGCAATTATCTTTGATCAATTCTTTGATTAACATAGCTCATTGACACAGTTTTTGAAATCGACACTATACCCTTAAATGTTGAATGTTCGACATCACCAAAGTCTGGCGAGCCCATATTTAAAAACAAAGAGTACCACGATAGAAAATTAATAGCCCCTTCCGTCGAATTTTATTGCCTCTTCGAGTCGAAACCTATCGAAGCATAGATCAATCTCATATTCATGTGCCGCGCGGGACCTGTACCTATGCAGCAGATCCAAATGCAGGGTATTTTAAGTAAGAGTACCTGATTTACCGAATGTCTCCTGGGTGCGATGACAGCAAAATTATGGGGATGATGCATATACACGAAAACACGCGGGAGAAAGGGATTTTTCAATGAAGGGACGCGTTGTAGTTTCAAAGAAGGGACGTGTTGCAGTCGAGAAGCTCGAATAGTAGTAGGTACCACCTACCAGGGACCAAACATTATTGTTATTTTATACTGCATATTAACAGTGCACACTGATCGCATCGTGTTTCTCTTTTTCAGAAATTGTCCCTAAACAAACATCCCAAGAATCTTCCCTCTATTATCTGTTTTTGCTGCCTAGTAGTTATGAGCAGTGGCGCATATGGCGAAGAACCCACTCTCTAGCTAGATGTGATGAGGACGTTCAAGACAGAACGGTACTTGACGGTTGCGAAGAATCACCAACCAGGGACGTATCCGGTTTTGTGCGCTTATTCTTGATTTTGACGAAAAATATATTTTTAA
>Ga0051981_10001222_pt1 | contig 12559 bp, 8 predicted proteins | sample CryGey13umfilter_3_FD_59644 | JGI IMG/M metagenome (GOLD analysis project Ga0051981, IMG submission 59644) | Groundwater microbial communities from aquifer in Utah, USA - Crystal Geyser 4/10/14 3 um filter | ecosystem: Environmental > Aquatic > Deep subsurface > Groundwater | place: USA: Utah... | reverse complement strand
CAAGCCCCTCCCATGGGTTTTATGAGTTGGGAACGTTTCATGTGCGAGATTGATTGCGAGGATCATCCTCACGAATGCATCAACGAAGAATTGTATACAACAATGGCCGACGCCATGGTGGCGGGGGGTTACGTTGAAGCCGGATACAATGGTGTAGATATTGATGACTGTTGGGCCGTGAAGGATGGTAGAGATACCGAAACACAGCGGTTGGTACCCGACCCCGAACGCTTTCCCAATGGTATGAAGTTTTTGGCAGATTATCTGCATGCACGGGGCATGCTGTTTGGAACGTACAGCGATGTCGGTACACATACGTGTGGTGGCTATCCTGGATCCAAGGATCATGAAGCCATTGATGCACAAACGTTCGCCGATTGGGGCGTTGATTATTTGAAACTCGATGGTTGTTACATCGAATTAGATGGCATGCCCAAGTATTATGCCAAGTGGGGTAACGAACTGAAGCACATTGCCGAGGAACAAAGAATTGTCTTTTCGTGCAGTTGGCCAGCCTATTTAGGTGACGATGAAACGACCAAACCATTTGCCCAAATGTACCGGGCGGGTTGCAATACGTGGCGCAATTGGGCGGACATTGATAATACTTCAAATAGCCTCAAGGGCATCATTATGCATTGGGCTCGATATGCTGAAACCTTGCGAAAGAATCAACCCAACGGCGCCTTTCACGACGCTGACATGTTGTTGGTGGGGGACGATCATCATGGCAAAAGGTTAAGTGTCGAACAGGCACGCTTACAAATGGGATTCTGGGCCCTCGTTGCTAGTCCCTTGTTCATTGGCGGTGATGTCCGGACCATCCCTGACGAGTATGCCCAAATTTTGCTAAATCATGACATTATCGCAATTAATCAAGACCCTGGTCGTCGCATGGGAAAATGCTTGAGCGGATGTCATGGTAATCGTGTGGAAGAACAACAAGTGTGGCACCGCGAGTTGAACGGCAATTCTTCCATTGCCTTGGGATTCTTTAATCTCAATGACGACGAGATTGCGAGCGTGGCTTCCGTTCGTTTCTCTCTGAATAAAAAAATTATCAAATGTTTCGATCTCTGGGCTCCTGGGGGTACCCTGATCAACCTTTGCCCTTCGGGATCAGGACAAATGAAGACAAAGGACGCCCCGTGGGAAATCAACATCGGTTACGACGCCAAAGGGTCGCAGTCTGTTCAAGTGACGGCTCATGATATGCCACCTATGACACACCATATGTTGCGACTTGATCTGGTACCGCAGTAATATCGACACTGACCAAAAACTAAATGTTAGCTATCAGAAAATAACCGTACATTTGGATGGGTGCAGTTGCAAAGTACATAAGGCCCGATCAATGAATAGTCCGAAGAAGGGAGACCAAGTACGGCAAACTGTTTCTAGAGAATTGTAGAAATGAAGAATTCAAGGATTGGCACCGACCAACAATTTCCTGGACAAATTGAGTCGAAGATCGCGGATCACTTCGGCAATACTCGATTACTTCTTAAATGTATCGGATGCAAATTACAACTACCAGACAGATTGAGCTTCAAAAGACAATATCTTTTACTCTGTAGTTCTGCAATCCAATGAATGCGCTGATCTGAGGTTTATATGGTGGATTTGGGCTTGTCGCTCCTGTCTGGCTTCCAACTTAAACTTTCGAAGCAAAATGTGGTATGGATATGCATCTTGATAAGTCCCTCAATGCACAATTACTTTGTTTTAAAGCCTTACTAAAATTTATCTACTTCCCTAATGTCTAATTCCTTAATTCGTTTCAAATCCCAACCTATCGATGTCGGAGTTACATCTTAGCCAATGCCTTGGAAATCAGGGGACTCAGTTCTGGATCACCCAGATATTTCATGACGTTCATAGGATTGTCCAAACAATCCTGAACAGCCGCCTGGAATCGAGGATTGGCTTCGACCAAGTCTTTGATTTCAGGGTCTTGTAAAATAGTCTTGGCCTTGTCCATCAAGCCTCCTCCCAACGAAGGGGTATCCGTCTGGCTATCATTCCCATTTTGCGGCACCGACCCGTTCGCTTTACTTTTCTTGTCACTTTTGCGCACCAATGCGATATTCTTGGGGTGCAATGCCAAAGTTTTGGTCTTGCCCTGATACGAGATTGATACACCGTATCGGCCCGTTTCGCTGTTCATATGTGTCGTCACCTTGCCTTCGAGTTCGTTGAACTCGGGTGATTTTGCCAGACCTGTCACTTGCACGATATCACCAGGGGCAAAGGAGACCGTATTGTTACTACTATCTTCCTTCCTCTTGGTCTTTGCGGCAATCAAATCGTCGTATAGTTTGCCCTTGCCTGGTGCAACGGCAGCGCCGTCGGCATTTACCTGGAAGGGTACCCCTGGATCGTTTCGAATCAATAACTTGGAAAACCGATGTATCGCCTCAGGTCCTGTCACTTCTTCGGCCAAAAGAGGCACTTCGCAAATACCATCGAGGATGGACTGAGTTTCTGGATATTCTTTGAGGTCTTGCAAGTATTTTTGTTGAATCGACTTACGCGCCGTCGTGAGTCGACAGGCGTGGACTGTTTTGCGCAAAAGTTCGACGGGTAGTTGCAAGTTACCAACCTCTGCCAGAGCCTCCAATTCGGAGAGTTGTTGTGATGTCAAGGCGTCTTGTACAACTAGTTGGTTTACAACAATATGCGAGGCAATGACCTTGTGTTTCTTCAATTCCTGCAACAAACGTTGCGTTTCCGAGACGGATAAGTACTCGGCCAGGCACACCGCAACAAAGCGTGTGCGCTGTTGATCTTGCAGCATGAAAGCAACCTTTTGGATATCATGCTTGTACTTGATCAACTTTTCCGTGACTAGTTGCTGTAGATTGGCCCGCTTTTGTGCCTTGGAAAGTGATCCACCGGATGCGGCTTTTAAGGCTTGCCAATAGCCCCAAAACGTAGTCTGCCAAGATTGCAATTTGTCAATCCCCTGTTCGAGGATTTCCGGCAAGGCCAGTAGTTTTAGCGTGTGGCCCGTTGGTGCCGTATCGAAGACAATCAGATCGTATCGTCCCGACTCAATGTGGCCAATGGCTGTGCTTAGCGCCGTGGCTTCGTCAATGCCTGGTATGCCCGAGAGCCATTCCTGGAACTGCCGAATACGAGACATCCATTCGTCTGCTTTATCATTGCCACACTTTCCGTTGTCGTTACTTGTGTTGGAATTTTCGAACAGTTCTTGTGACATTTCGGCCCACACGTGTAATTCCCCTTGCATACTTTCCTGGGGATCGACTTCCATAACTTCCAAGCTCCCTCCTCCTTTCTCTGCGTCCGAAGCATTTGCCAATTCGACCTTTTTCGGAACATTGGTGAATTTCGTTCTCCATGCATCGCCCAGGGAATGCGCCGGATCGGTGCTAATCAACAAGACTCGCTTGGCACAGTGCGTGGCCAGGAGCGAGGCCACGGCCGACGACGTGGTCGTCTTCCCGACCCCTCCCTTGCCACCCACGAAAATGAATTTCAAATCCGATGCGCGAGCAATAAGCGAATCCAAAGACATGGTATCTTGTGTTGTTGCATACACAGTTTTAATTGACAACGCGGATCTATCAACGAGGCCCACCTCCTTTCTGGTGAAACGACTTTTTAGGGTCCTAACAGTGTTACTCCTAACAGAAACGACGACGGAGGAAGATGATCAATAAAATCCCAGACGTGCGTGTTGCGAAACGCGCGTTGCGCGCTCTAGGAGTATCAAAAGCATTAGAACCAGGATCACCAGCTCCCATGTCATCGAACCAGTAATTTACCTACTGTTACAACAAGTGTAAAATCGATTGTTTGACTCACATATATCAGGTAGTAGGAGTAACACAATCAGATGCTCATTTTGCGGTCGCGGAAAGACACCCTCGTATGGTCCAGTCTTTTTGCTCGTTGCTTCCTACACACGATTGATTACCGGTAGATAGATGATCATCTTGTCACAGGAGAGCGAACCTTCCCAAACCCCCTTTGCAGGCTTACCGCTTAACCCCCATCCATTGGTCCTGCTGCATCCGAAATGCCACCATGACTCAAGATGTTATCAGAAATAGCGATAATGGTACAACGTTTGTTGCCATACTGAATTTGCCGGCTCAGAGTAGCCTTCGTCTCGACGGACAAACGATTCTCTTACACCGTGATGACTTTGTGGGGATTGCGGGGATTCCACTCGATGGATTTCATCTCGTGGCTGTCCGACCCAGCATTACCAAAGCCAACGCCAAGAACAACGGAGGAGATGCCGGTAATATTCGAGCCAAGGAACCTGTCTTTACTTCCATAACCACGGGGTTTGTGCTTCCCACAACGAACCAAGCGGATGGAACTGCAACACCGCCTGGTCTCATGCGCAGATACGACCCCCAAATAGAAGAAGTTTCGACAGACCCCCTTGACGAATTGACGCAAAGCAACCTACAACGACAGATTCGTCAAGGATCCATGGATCCGCAACGATTATTACCTTATGCCAATATCATTCGATCGGAAACTGCTGCGATGACTTGGCGCGAAGCCACGTCTATGATCACCTTGGATCTATTGACGAATCGAGGGATTCCACCAGGATCCAAGATCATCCCAGGCTCTCATCAGGACGATGTAGTCGTGTCTGACTTTGTGAATGCATCGTTGCAAGATGGCAACAGTCCACGGTATCCTGATATACCTGTCCTACTGGAACAGGGCCGACGACGTACGACGCACCGCGGCACCAGGGCCTTCTTACAAGGGCTTTCGCCTACGCAGCGAACGGCGCTACTGACCGACGACGATGCGTCTACGAAAGTTTTTCGTATCGTCTTACAAGATATTTATCGGGGGAACTGGCGTGACCTGCTGGGCGACGTGCAATTAGCGTACACTCTGTTTCTCAATTTGCACTGTTACTCGTCCTTGGAACATTGGCGCGATCTCGTAGCCTTGTGTTGTCGCGTATCTCCGGACAGTGTTACGACGCAATACAATGCCATATATACAAGTTTGGTCCAAGTGTTGTCCACACAGATCCAAAGCATGGAAGGAGAGTTCTTTGATGATATGGACTTATCCGAAGATAATTTCCTTGTGCCCTCACTACAACGATTGCTACAAACCTTGAAACAAGTGCAAGATGATGGAATCCAACGAGCGACGTCAGCATTCACCAAGCTCTTACGAGATAGATTACCTCATCGTTTTGGCGAAGATGCGAATCCGCCAAGTGAGGACAGTGGCGTGGATCGTATGGTGATTGATGACGACGAGAAAGATGATAAGATCGGGGATTATGACGGGGACGACGACGGGGACGACGGCGGGCCGGTGATAGTAGTTGAAGAGGAACTTCAAGCTTCCTATCAGCGGCAAATGGCAAGCGATGGTAGGACAGGGGGCATACTTGAAAGGCATTCGCCCGAAATTCGCCAGCGCTTTCCCATCCTCTTTGCGGCCCAACAGGTACACGAAGATATCGTCATGACGTGCGCACGTGCGCTCGAGGCAGCCACGGACGTTTCCTTGGTGCGTGAAGCGGCGGATTACCTGGAACAAGTAGAAGCCCGCAAACAGGACGAGTAAGCCACAGACTCCGGTATCTGGACGGAGGGCCAATCCACCATATGCTTGTCAGTTCAATCAACAGCACTTTATTTTTCCCTCTAACCCAGATAATATAGATTCGAAATGAAATTTGTGCGCACAAGCACACTTCCCACCCTATTTTTCGTAGTCACGGAAACAAGCGCAGTCATCAAAACTATAAACATTTTCTTGGTTGGGCTTGGTGAAAGGAATATTCAGGGTTACATCAGTCGCATTTTGGCTCTTCACAGGGAACACACTTACAGTTACCATACTGTTTGTATTAGCCCTTGTAGCAGCAGTCACAAAGTTCAAATTTGTCGTACTGCCGATTGGGCTTGAGAAACAAGTTAACAGGACATTGGTACTTGAATTGGCTTTAGAGATGCGACAGCAAGGCGACGACTCTCTTGCATTGCTCTCAATGTCCCCCGTCGTTTCTTTCGAAGAAGGGCAGGAAGAAACACGAGAGCGGAAGAAGTGATAGAAGTAGCCGATCTGCCATTTTGATTGCATGGTGGTGCTGGTTGTCGTCGTCGTGGTTGTGGTTGTGGTTGTGGTTGTGGTTGTGGTTGTGGTTCTTGAGATTTTATAGCGTTGGACTTTGTGAGGCGGTGATTGGATTCGCTCGGAGGAGAAAAGCGCTTTCTCAGACTTCTCATGAAGTATGCTGGACGTGTCCAAAATTTGCATTCTCTAGTCATGCTCGGTGGAAGATGCATGTAGTTGGTGTACTCCAAGCCCGTGTAACTAACAGTAAAACTGTAAGACGTAATCCTACGCTACCTACCAGTCACAATGTTCCAAATACGTGTGACTAACAATTACAGGGGTAGCTTTCAGTCGCAGATCATAATCCCATTACAGACCAGGTTCACAGTCACATCAAACGGTTGGTGTGCGTGGTATCAGCGACCACTCATTCATTTTCTGCAATCGTTCACATCTTTTGGTGGGTTGGCATCTTCAAGGGACCGAACGAAGGAACACGGCGCCAAAAAGGAAAGAAGTTGAACGAAGACACGAAACACGGTGACACCTGCCAGCCGGTTGCCAAATCATAAGCAGCTGGATAGGTGATAGTGCTGTCCTTCGTAGCAATTGTACATTGAAAATTAAATGCTTAGATTACAAAGGCACAAGAGGACGTCCTCTTTCTCATGGACCATGATGGTCATGATGACACGGCTTGTTGCGTTGATACTTTTCTCTTCCCTGTGGATCTCAGCAAGTCATGCCTTCCATACAATAGATCGGACCTCGCGGCAGACAAAGCATTTCGTCGACACCACAATCAAAAGAATAAGGATATCATATTCAAAAACAATCACCACGCTCCTTCAGGCTAGTAGTACGGAACCCCCTTCTACCGCACCGCGTCGGACCTTTCGTCAGCGACCTTCTCCACGGGACAAGTCACTCGTAGAAAGTTACAAGGAGCGTCAGGAAGAAATCGAAGAACACATGTTGGCACCAATCGCTCGAGATCGTATGAGTTTGGAACCTATGCCCATTACAGGATATGATGCGTTAGCAATCGAAGATTATTACGATCGACGTCCCTTCCAAGTGGGATGGCGTTTAAATTCCTTGGCCTTTCCCTTGCTGGGATGGTACATGGGGTTGCTGTGGGATAAGGCACTCGGCATTCATACCGATTTCGCTGTCCAGAAGAAACGGGGGGAAGAATTGCGTCGACTTCTGGTACATTCGGGGAGCGTAGCCTTGATCAAATCAGGTCAAGCTCTTAGTTTGCGACCCGATTTGATCAAGAATAAAATTTGGGCCGACGAATTGGGGAAATTGGTCGATGCCGTTGGATCTTTTCCCGATATTGATGCCATGAAAATTATCAAAGAAGAATTGCAAGATCTGGCCCCACGTCTTAAAGTCACTCGGGCTGACTGGAAAAAACAACAACGTCAATCTACCAACGGTGACACTGCTAGCAGTAGCAAGAGCAAGCCAAAGAATCGAGTCGAAGCCTTTGTGGCCAAGGATGATGTTTTAAGTTTATTTGAATTTTTCAATGACAATAAAGCTGTCGCGTCGGCGTCGATTGGACAAGTGTACAAGGCACGCATTCGACGTGGGCCGCAATTAGAGGCCGCTATTGGGAAACAAGCAGCTGCCATTTGGGGTGGTCGAATTGTTGCCATTAAAGTACAACGTATGGAGGCAGAAGCGTCGGCTTCTCTCGATATGTACTTGTTGCGACGGACGGCCATGTGGTTGAGTAAAGTACGGGCCGGTGATTTAGTGCAAATTGCCGACGCCTTTGGCATGCAATTGTTTGGAGAACTCGATTATGTTCGCGAAGCCAATAACTGTGATCGTTTCCGTCATATTTACAGTGATTGGACGGACGTCAAAGTACCGGAGGCTTGTACTCCCTTGACACGGAGCAAAGTTTTGGTCATGGAATGGATCGACGGCGAAAAGGGACCATGGGAAGGTGACGATGGGATAGATATGGTGCGGATAGGGTTGCGTTGTTCTGTGGATCAGTTAATGACCAAGGGACTTTTTCATGCAGGTGCGTTTTGTATGACTGAATGTTGATGCACAAAGGGGCACATTTGTTGAATCTTATTTGAATTTGTATCTTATTTGAATTATGTTTTTCGTTTGGCAACGTACTCTTAGACCCGCACCGTGGAAATTTACTCAAGACGCCCGACGGCAAGTTGGCCTTCATTGATTTTGGAATGATGTCCGATATTGATGAAAAGGATCGATACGGTTTGTTTGGATTGGTGATTGGATTACAAACCAAGGACTTGCCCTTGGTCACGGAAAATCTTCTAAAGGTATGTGAAGAATCCTTTTTATGCCAAGAAAGGATTCCGTGCGGTTGTACCTCACGTCTTATTGATATCACTCGCAGCTTGGCTTTTTGAAAGACACGACACAATTGGACGAACTCGTTCCCCGGTTACGGGATGCCTTTTTGAATGCGACAGGTGGAACAGGTAAGGCTTCGGACGTGAACTTCTCCCGCTTGCAAGCGGAACTTGATCAAATCAGTCGCGAGAATCTGCTAGACTTTACAGTCCCGCCATTCTTTACCGTCATTATTCGGAGTTTGACCATCTTAGAAGGTGTGGCAATAAGTGTGGATCCCAATTTCAAATTAGTCCGTGGTGCATATCCGTACGTTTTGCGGCAACTCTTGCGGCCCGAACGCAACGAAGGCACGCCACGAGCTTTGCAGGATCTGTTGGTTCGCTTGCTGACGGTGAATGGCGAAGAAAAGGAAATTGAATGGGAGCGCCTCCGTGATTTGCTGCGATTGGCCCAGAAGGCTTCCAAGGCTTACGATCCGAAAACCGAAGAACCAGATGATAAATCAGCCTTGTCTCGTCAAACCATTGCCATGTTTGGTCGATTTTTGACTAGCCGCACTGGTATCTTTCTCAAGAAACCATTGGTGCACGAACTGGCCGAAGTGATTGACGGAGGAGCCAGTACGTTGGAAGCCCAAATCTTTCGCAACGCACCCATGCTCCTACCAGGAATGAAAGGACCAGTGAACGAACGACGCATGGAAGAAATGCGTGTCATGGTACAGACATTTCAAGATGCGGTGAGTTTCTCTTTTCCGTAGCGAGTCCTAACTTGAGCAGTATTGGGTGAAAATTCTGACTCTCCGTCGTTCTTGCATTTTTTTAGTTATTGGTCGGCCGCGGTAACGGCGGTGACCGGCGCGTTGAAGCCATCATGGAAATCTTTCGAGAAAGTGCCGCCTTCCTCGGCGATCCTCGTATGCGACAAGAGGCAGGACCTCTTTTGGAAGAGTTACAATCTGTCATTCAGATGGTCGCCGTTGAAGTCCTCGAGATTCGTGGTTCTCGAGCAATGCGCTCAATTCTTAACGCACGACAGTCATTCAACATACAGCTACAATAGACATCACAGCACTAGCTTTTTCTTTTTTCACAATGACTTTACAACGAGGGATAGGCGGCCTAGCAACTACAAGTATACAAAACAGAGCAAATCCAATACGTAAATTAATTAAGTCCCTACTTCTTCTTGATCTTGCTTTTGTTGAGCTCTTTTAGCATCTTTGCGATGTTCTGGAGTCTCCTTGCTTCTTTCTCCTTCTGTTGTGTCCTTTTAGTCGAAGTTCTCTCATGTTCCTTGGTCGCCTGAAGAGCGGCCGACCGCGAATTGGTGACAATGGCACTGCTGAGACGCTTCTTCGTTTTCTTCTCTTCTTTCATCATTCGCTGCCTATTTTTTGCGACTGTTGCACTCGGGCCTTTTTCAATACGATCCAAAGCGAGCATTTGCCGGACTCGGCTGGCAACAATTTCTTCCTTGGTCGCGACCGGTGTCTCGTCATCATCGGCATTCTTTTGACGTCTTCGTTTCTTTGGGCGCTCCTCTTTTGCTTCCAGCGACTCTGCAGACACCCGAAGCAGTCTTTTGACGAGATTGGACGACATGATTATGTTGGATAGGAGTAGGTAGTACGGAAGTACGCTAATTGTTGTTCCTGCGTTGCGACAGCTGAATGTGAGTTTACAGCTGACGCTTCGTATCCGGACAAGAAAATTCGGTGGTCGAGAGTCGGTCGCGGACGCAGTCGTGTCCGTGACTGAATGTAAGCCGAATCATGGCTATTAGCCTTCCTTCCCTTCTCTTCCTCCATCCATCCAACCTCTGATCTTCTTCCTGTTTGTTTGTTTCTACTTCCTCGGACAAGGCCTGTTATCTTGTTCTTCTTCTTGAGATGGTTACCTATTGAGGTTGTAGCACCGTGTAGTCCACGAAACTTCCATCGAGTGAAGCATAGGACGTGTGGATGGTGACTTCGTTTGCCCCTTGCTTGGTTCGATCGTTGAAATATTTTTGAGACTTGGATGGTGAACAGTTCTTGCCCGTCCTGATTTGCACAACTTGCATCAATTCAATGTTCGTTACGCAGCTCCTCTGGTAAATATGAATTTCACTTTCCCCTTGATTCTGATTACGAGTTTTGGGTTACTGCTACCTAAGTGCTCAGATAAGAAAACTGCTCGAAAATGGACTAGGCGAGCATAGCCTCTGGAAATATTTTTCAACGGCTTTTGACTTGTTCCTGTTGTTGTTTGGTCTTTAGAACAGACACCGAGAGACAGATGGTACCTGAATAGGCAAGTAATGCAGGAGTTCACACATTTAATACCTCCTACCAGCTTCGATGACATTCAAATACGCGGTTTGCTTTCTCGTTCGGATAGGTAGACAGCTGCACCAAAGCCAACTAAACCAGAACAGGTGCAACCAGTAAATCAACACTCGAACAATTCACGTGCACAAGTCTCTAACACGTCAACCCATTCCATGCACCGCCAAAGACTTGAGCGCGTCCACCAGGTTCTTTTTCTCCGACGCGACGTGTCCCCTTTTTGATCCAATGGAATTGTAGCGCGCGGCGTCGTTGGTTCGTCAAATTGGTTGGAGTTCCGTGTGGAACCATCCCATCAAACAACACCAATCCACCCGGTGGTAAGGCAATAGCCACAACATCTACCGTGGTAGTAGCAATGGCACCCGTATCCTTTGACGGACGTGCAGGTAAAATTTCATCATCACAGATTTGGTAATCGCGCACGGCAAAATGCATCCTAGGTCCTACCTTATTTCCACCCGACAGCATGCGCAAACATCCATTATCCGGTGTGGCCTCGTCAATGGCGATCCAGCATCCTACTACGGCAGTATCTTCGATACCGATATCAAAATACGCATTATCCTGATGCCATGGTTTTTCGCGTCCTCCCCCGGGGGGTTTGAGTAAGGCTTGCGATTGAAACAATTCCAATTCATCTGTACTTTGGCAGTCTAATAGTTGTGCCACAAGCTGCAACAGTGCAGGATGATGAACAACGGTATCGATGGTTGTTTCGTAACCTACAAAGCCCATCAGTTTGCGCACCTTGTGCATCGTCTTTTCCGAGTACAGTTCCAGCTTCGTATTGCACCCATGCAATTTGTTGTCCCGCGGTAAAACTTGGAGTCTGTCCCAAATTGACTTGACGACGAACATCATTGGCAAATTGTACATTGGACCCTGACGTCAAAGCCTGGACGGCATGATCCAAATCCGATTGAAACACGGCGAATGCTTTATCAAAGACCAAATACCCAGATTGATGATATTGATCCACAATATCACGGGACACCTGTAATGTCGCAGCACAAGGCTTAGCAATGCGTTGATAGTTGTAAAGGTCTGGATCATGAGGGCCACATCCCGCGTCCGTGACACCTTGTCGTGTCCCCCCTTCCACGGCGGCAGAAGAAGATCGAGTGAGAGGAGTTGTGTTTGTTTCGACTGATGTCGTCATCCGAAGACGTTAAAATAAAGTCGAATTGAATTTCACAAACACAAACACGATAGAAAAAGAAAAGGTTGGATATGGAGGTAGAAGGCGCTGGCGAGAAGGTCGACAGCGAGGAGTCGGCGTCTCGTGTCAATCCCAAACGACCGCAACTTGGCAAAAGAAATTGATGATGGTTCGCTACGTAGCGCCTTCATTTATCTATTTATTTTCAGAAAAGGCGGTCGCGGATTTCGAATCGAGGTGACTCGAATTGTCGCCTCTTCATGACGTCATTCAAGAAATTTGGAAATGAGCCTGGAAAAGGAAAGCGTCTACCTAACAAGATCGAAAGGCTTTTTAATCTTTTTTCTTGACAATAATAATATGACTTACTATTAGTAATATTACGATGGCCACCTACGTTGATCGTTCTTGGTGATTGTTGTTGATTTGATTAAGCCTCAAAAATGTCTCTTCTTCTAGCCTCTTTGCTCTTGACTGACCTGACATTCCAAGAAAAATGGCCTCTACGTAATAAGTGGTGTCGTAGATTTGATTTGCTTTTACGTACGGGGGCGAGGAAACAAAAATAAACCAGCACGTGTGGAGGTCTCACAACATCAAATTCTGTGAAAGACAAAGCAGGAATTATTCAA
>Ga0051981_10001214_pt1 | contig 12585 bp, 10 predicted proteins | sample CryGey13umfilter_3_FD_59644 | JGI IMG/M metagenome (GOLD analysis project Ga0051981, IMG submission 59644) | Groundwater microbial communities from aquifer in Utah, USA - Crystal Geyser 4/10/14 3 um filter | ecosystem: Environmental > Aquatic > Deep subsurface > Groundwater | place: USA: Utah... | reverse complement strand
GATAGGAGCACACGTGTTGCGTTTGTAATTTCGATTTATTTTTTTCTTTCTTTCATGTACATTCTCCTTCGGCTCAGGTCAAGAATACTTCAAAGGGCTGATATCGTTCATCCAAACCACTGCTTTCCCCGCTACTACTGCTTCTACTACTACTACCACCACTACTACCACCACCGCCACTTTGACTACTCGCTTCTGTGGCTGTATCTTCATGGGGAGGACGCAAAATCCGTTCGGTTAGGTCGACGATTTCACCATTCTTGGTCCAAATACCGTACATATCACCGTCCATGCCACGGAGCGATGACAAGCACCAGATCGTTTCGGAATGACATACAATCACGACCACATCGGATGCGGATAATTTGCAAATGTAGTCTCGCAAACCTTGTAAGCGTTCTTCCACTTGATCATCCGTTTCGACGCCATCCGGTAATCCCATTCGCATGCGTTTCCATGATTCGGATGCGTTGTATCGACCCGTACCCCACCAAATCCCTCCTTCGTGTGACGGTGATCCGGCCGACGATGCGCGACGTCGGACCAATCCCCAATCAAAGCAATTGGGGAATTCCTTCTCCAATTGCTGAACGGGGGTGCCGATGTCACAAGGATCGCGTAAGATTTCAGCCGCGGCGGGGTGGACCGTAACTTTGATACGCAGTCCCTCCTCGTCGTCGTCCTCGTCGTCATCGTCATCGTTGGTGGGATCGCCATCGTTGGTGGGATCCCTCATTGTTAATTGCGATAAAATGCCTTCCGTCGTTTGTAACGCCCGTCGGAGCGGAGATACTACGAAGTGAATTCTTTGTCCGTTCTTCTTGTTCTTGCCGTTCTTTTTGATGCTGTCGAACATGTCACGTAGTTCTCGTCCAGCCCGTTGACTCTGTTCCACGCCCAACGCCGTCACGTCACAATCGGGCTGAAAGAGCGCATCACAATATCTTTCTTCTGGTTTGGAATACTGTGCCCGTAATACATTCCAAACCTGCGAGCAACCAAAAAAATAAATGAATCACAATAGCCAACAACAAAAAGACCAACGGCAGCAACAAAAAGAAGAAAAAGAAGAAGATGCGTGCAGCATTTTGGACTGGTTAGTATCGAGGATGATTTTTTGGTTTCGTCGGATCGACACCCCATTTCTCGGGGTATTTGCGTTTTGCGTGTGCGTGACAAAACACGTACCGATTGACCATGACGAACAGCCAACACCTTCTCGGGAGTGTGACTTTGCATCATATGGAAAACGAGATTCCAACAAAATATCAACGCGACGAAGAACACCGCAAGGCAAGTTCTCATATGCACCAGATGCGGATCGACAATCCAACCCGAGAGCTCCAATGTAAAGTGCTTCAAGTTCCTCACCCGACTCGTTGCTCGTTGTTGTCGTTGTTGTTGTTAATAAGATTCGCTTTCAATGTCAAGATTCTTCTCCCGGTGAGTTATCGTCCGAACCCCCCACCGTGCTGGCTCCGCATGACGCAGTTCACCGTGAGAGTCACCTCTCACAGTAGGCAGGGATGTATGTCCGGTTTTGTGCGCGTAAACCTACTATATACATCCTGAAAATAAAATATATTTCATAGTGTATTTTGCGTTCGTGCACAATGGCCTTTTTGTTCTTTGGCTATAGTATATATTGCAATGTGCATGTTTTGGAATAGCCCAATCAGATTGTGATACACACCATGATATGGAATAGTTTATTTACAATATATATAAATGTGTAAAAAATTTCCTTTAGAAATACTTGGTCCCTTGGTCGGATTGACTAACTTTACTGTAAGCATCGTTTGGAATAGGGAAAGTTACAGTTAGTATTGATTACTTTAGTAGTAAGCCACAAGGCGGATCTCACTACACAATCTGAAGTCTTCGCAAACATCTTTGTTCAAGTAATAGATTATTTGAGCGTTGTTGTTGTGCACCGAAGGAGATTTTCACAATTTACCGCGGTGCTCAGGGAAATATTTTCAATCAAAATAATTATGATGCCAGACTTTCTAATTCTGCGTGGAGTGCCTGATGCACAGCGGGACTACAACGAGGGATACTACCCATTCTCGAAAGGATACCACTTGAAGAAATAATGGTAGAACCAGATTGACGCCCACGTCGTATCGATGGCAACTTGCGATCCTTTTCAGTGGTCCCTTCTTTTTTCTTTGCTTCTTGGTCAACCTTTTTGGCAGAGTTTTTGGGCGTTGTCCGAGGAGCTGCGAAGAGCGTTTCATCGTTCTCATCCTCGTCGTGGGCGAATTTTTCAAATTGTCCATGTACCGCGACGGGGACGGTAATGGAAAAAGGAATTAAATTGGAATGTGTGTTATTCCTGAGGGTGGTGTTGGTAGTAGCAGTAGTAGTAGTAGTAGTGACTACATGCAATCCGAAACGTGATTTGCGGATGGCAGCCGTAAGTTGACGAAGTTGTTCTGTAGCAATTGCAGAAGGTGAAATCACGCCACTGTCATTGGAAGAAGCAAGAACGCGTTCAGCAGAATTGCTGGGCTCCGAAGGTACTGTATGGATGCGCATGAAACCGTCCGGAGAAAGGTCTCTGCTTTTCACCGTCTGAGTGAATGGGTGTAGGATTGATTGTTCAGAGTGCTCTTCGGAGTCTTCGCTGCCAGAATCCTCGTCATTGGAATTTGAAGCGTCACTCCCATTGAGTAATAATACAGGAGAGGAGCTGTCAGGTTCGTCGCCCTTTGCTTGTTTTCCCAATCGAGAACCTCTCATGACAGATGTGAGTTGAACAAGAGATAGACTGGCAGCAGTAGCAGCAGCAGCATCATCATCGTCGATTCGTTCGCTCTTTTCCATTTTACCCGAGGTGGAGCGAGCTGTTTTCAATATGCTAGAGAAATGACGGAGGTGCTTAATGACGAACGATGTTTCTTTTGCAGGATGGATCTTCGGCCCTTCTCCAGAAAGACGAATTGAGTTTCGAATTGAGTTTCCAGTGATGTTTTTCGTATCATGTGCTTTTGCTGCTGTCGCGTCCTGTACATTTGACTGTGAGCGAGACAGTCGAATGGTGCTGGTAGGCTGACAAAGATTCTTGCTCGTAGAATACTGCGAGGCCGAGCCAGCCTCGTGAGGCTCAGGAATGAATTCCGAGGGAACGCAATCGTCAGGACTTACAGCTAGAGCATTAATCCCGAAAATGTTAGAATTGGTAGTCGCTTTTGGTTCTGCTAGATGTTCCGTCGTAGACGAAGACTCTTCCACCCAGGGCTTCGATGAAACGATCCGATGCGCCAGGTCACCAGTTACGTCTGCTTGCATTGGACAATCCAATGACTTCGTGAATGAAGAACGTTCACCCTCAACGTTTTCAATCACCTCATCAGTTGGCATCGGTAAATCAGGTGTTTGCTCCCACCTCGAGTCTGACAAACCTGCGGACAGTTCTTGCTGAAGATGCATCGTAGGGAATGATGCGATTTCTTCAACTAACTCCGGTTTCCCATTCGCTACTATTGAATCTGCTTCCTCTCCTTCAACGACCAAGGTATGAGGCAATATCGATTCAGTCGATGGATGCAAAATAGAAGAGTGCGGGTTTGATTGGGTGTCGCTTTTCTGAACATCTACATGATCTGGATTTTCTTTTAATCCTTCGACTTGGCTGTGCTCGTAGACATCACTACCGCTTCTCGACGTGGCGGTGGAAACTGAACATGTTTCTTCTTCTTTTAACAAAGATCGTTGCAACATTGCGGCGCAGTCAAGATTTTGTTCGGTAGGTGGTGATCGAGAAGACGATAAAGACGCATCTTTTGCGTTAACATAGGTGTCGTTGTCGTTGTCGTTGTTGTTGCTGAGGCTGTTGTTGCTCTTCTTGCCAAAGAGTAGTCGGTTTGCAAATCTCTTTCGACTGTCCAGTGACGGAGGCGGCAAGGGAGGCAGAGGAGTATCTGCCCGGTCCTGCAGCGACTTGCTACTCTTGCATTCGTAGCCCCGAGCGTAATGCCGAGTATTGTTGGTCGGCTGTGTTGTTTCGCTCGCAGAAACTTCGTCTTTGAGTTCCACTTCAAAGCTATCAGACTGCAACAAGATTGCCAATTCAGTGATTTTGTCGTCGTCGGTAAATGAACTGCGAATGGTAAAGCTCGAAGTCGCTCCGATTGCGGGAGAGGAGTCTTCACCGATTGTATTCATGATGGGGGTTGTTGCTTCTTCGATGCTTTGGAGGAGATTTCACCCAGAAGCACAACCTAAGCCAATCAATATACAAGTGTATTTCTCGGTACTTGCTTTTTATATGCAACGAGAGGATGGCTTGAATACAAAAACTTCCTCGATAGATTCATCCGATGATTCGATTCAACGAACTGGAGAGGTGGCCAGTTTTGTCGGCGTGAGAATCCCAATATTTTTTTTTAACGTTGTGGATCTCGTGCACCAAAATTTTTGGCCTGCGATGCCGAAATGAATAGGAATAATTATCGCCCGGCTCGGACATGAAATTTGAATATGCGATGGAGAATGGCTAATCTTATCTCGTTTGACGATGCCGACTTGGCGTCAAGGAGTAATTCGTACGATAACAGATCAACGAACCGACTACCTAGGTAGGTACGTTGTTGTGCCTCTAGGCTACGTACCCCACCAGAGCGATATACTCGCATTTTTGTAAACAGTAAGGAGTGTCTAACAGTAAATATTTTCGGTGAAGTCATACTGGTGTGCATCCTTCTTCGCAGAGATGTACTTGCTGTTACGACGGCGATACAATGGGAAAAATTTAAAGTTTTATTATGATTTTTCGAATGTCGGCCCACACGAGAGGAGTAGTTTGGTTCAGCTCCAACGTATGCTGTTGCGAAAGGCTTCCTCGGAAAGTCAATCTCGCCGATCGACAGTAATCATCTATGTCATGATAGTTATTCTTAGGACTTCGTTTGGGGGCAATGCCGTGTGGTTGGCCAAGACGTGGTGTGGCACTTGGAGACCTAAGAAGCAAGGTGCCGAAAAGCAGGATCCTATTCTTAACGTTGGAGTAATCTTACGTATCCCGGTAAATGTTCGAATCGTGTTGTTTAGATCCGTCATCGTTTGCGGTGTGCAGCGCATCATTCGATTTTGAAATGGGATCATTTTCACTCATATTCTCGTCGAAGGGGAACGAATTGGAAAGACTATCAGGCTTCAGAGTCGGTGCTGTTCGAATGTACTCCTTCGCGATAGGAACAACAGAGTGGCCAGGATGGTTGAGAAGGGCCCGTGGTCGGTCTATTTCAGAACTCATTTCAGACGTACATCGTATCGAATCGTCATAGTCGCCGTTGCCTTCGAGTACAATCGCCATGCATGCCCCGAAACATTGAGAGACTAGTCCCCGGAACGGCGGCTTCGCAGTAGTCAGTGGCACGAATCCGTCATTTTGCGGTACTGTTTGCAAATCACTAGGCAATGTAATAGCAGACTCATCATCGGAGAATGCTGGGGTTGAATGGGTGACGGTAATTGATGTCGGCAATGGCGTAAATCTTGGAGATGGGGGTAGTGCGGGGAACCGCTTGGGAGGAGTCTGTTGCAATGGCACAGGTGCGACGAGGTCGTCAAGATTATGCTTTGATGATTGTGGCGGCGTGCAGACTCTAAGCAATGGCTCCACGGATTGCGGTGGAATTTTTGGTCTACGTGCTCCGACAACGTCCGAGACAGGATTGACCCCCCACCACGACGAAAAAAGATTGATGAGAGCAGGTTCAGAGAAGAGTGCACCGGGGCACGGTGACTCGTTCACAAACGTAACCAATTCTTCGACATTTGCAGAACCGCTTGTGGGGGGAATGATGTCGTCCTCACTGGAAGAAATGTTGCAAGATTCCTTAGGGTCAGATTCGTCGGATTTTTCCTGGCGCGATTCACCTAATAATTTCAAGACTTGTGGATAATCCTTCCCGGTGGCGAACGCCATCGAGTCTTGATTTGTTAAGCTCTTGTCGGTTGCAACGCTTCTACTCATATCCCGGTTGCCTGAGCGCGAGTTTCGTAGGATGGAAGAGGGTTGCGGAGCCTTGTCCAATTGAGTAGGTTCAAGCACAGGAGAAAGAAGTCTTCGCTCTTCGTCGTTTGCTAGCTCGTTACAGTGAGAGTCGATCAGAGTACAAGGCGGATCTACAATCTCGTCGGACGGAGTAACCCAATCGGCAGTGGAATGGGGTGATTCATCGGCGCGTTGTGTGGGGTGGTCAGTTTTTCCTTCTCTCCCATGATTAACCATGGAACGAGTTTTGCGGATGACCGATGAAGCGAAACGCCCCAATTTTCTGTTCGGTGCCTCGCTCGTGGGATTTGAAATGTTCCCGATGACATCAGATCGGGACTTGGCAAAGTTAGTCGGGCTGGGAGCATTCGGAGAAGACAATGGGACCGCTGCGTCCAGCCTTTGTCCCGAACCAGTCCTACACGAAATCTTTCGAGGCTGATGGATTTGGAGCTCTGAATCAAGATCTTCTGAAGAATAGGGCGAGCGCACTAATGTCAACGTGTGAGGGTTGGCATCACTTCCCGGGAAGGATGGTTCCGCCGACGCTTCTTCCCCCATACGGTTGGGAGTTTGATCGACCACTGACTGTTTACCCGACACACGACTTTTCCCCAACACCTTGGAAGTCAGATGGTGAATCTGATGCATGACTGACGTTGAAGTTTCTTCGGTAGGTTCCGTTCCATCGGAATGTTGCGACTTTCTGGACTTGTTGTCCATCGAGGACGACTCATCATCTCTTCTGGGCGGTGAAGTTTGTCTAGGCACCGAAGCTTTGTTTCTACCAAACAGACGTCTCCCTAGTCGCCATCCCTCCTTTTCTGCTTTGGACGAAGAATTGCGAGAAAATATGGTTTTCATCGGAGCACGACATATCATAACATGTGAGGGGGAAGAGTCTGTCCTTCTCTTGTTGCAGTCAGATACATCTTCTGAAAAAGAAGGTCGTTCCGAAGAAGCTCGCATACGACGCTTCGATTGATAAGTTTGCATTGATTCAATGTCATCTTCGGTAAGTTCGACTTCAAATGGAAGACCATTCGCCTCGGTTCGGGGAAAACCAAACTCTTCCTTTTCTCCCCGCGGCATCAGAGTAGAAGTGCTCGACGGAATGGATTGTGCTGTCTTTAGATACATTCTACGGCTAGATTTCGTTTGTTTTCGTTGTTTTTGTCGTCGTCGATGTTTGGTATCATGAAAGGACACTTAACGTGATGGATCAAGCTTCTTCTTATGAATAGTGTGTTGACGAAGAGTCCTGGGCCAACTCACTGTCATCTCCTCTCGTCTATCATGTTGTGACGACTACGATTTCCTCAAAATTTCGATGCGTCCTCGGCTGGCTCGGCATCGGAAATACGCAACGTTATTTATCGCAGGGGCCAAAATTTTGTGTATCATAAGTGCATGGCATTTAAGATGGTATATGGCGCCTTTTTGTCGTCGCGTAGGCGAATTTTCTTATTTCACGAAACTATCAATTATTTATCATGACTCGAAAGACTGATGTAATTGATGATGTAGTCTTATTATGTATTTGTATCAAATTTCGGATGACCGATCAAACAAGATAATAGACCCTCTACTACATTTATATCTCATCAAATTGAACAGTCTTACCTACATTAGAAAGTCCAGAACACTTCCGGGTGATTCAGTGGACAGGGGCTCTCTTTTCCGGTCGCTATTCTATGTCTGTCCTCCTTCCGGCACCGCCGCCACCAACCAAAAATTTCGTGCCGTTCACTCGAAGTCAACAACAACACGAAGAAAAAAAGAAATAGAACGAGACGATTTTCGAACAGAACCTATATCCGACCTAATACGAAACTTGAAAAACCACAATCAATCAACAATGGTCAAGAAGAAAGGAAAATCCAAGCGCACCACGTTGCAAGACAAGTACAAGATCAAGAAACGAACGGCTGAAACAGCGCGGAAACGCAAGAAGCAAGCCAATCGCGATGCCGCGGCGGGGGTCAAGAAGCACAAGTCAACGTCCACCAAAGATCCTGGTATTCCCAATAGCTGGCCGTTTAAGGCGGACTTATTGAAGGAAATTCAGCGCACGCGCGAACGACAGCAAGAGTTGCAAGCCAAGGCCAAGGAAGAACGAGCGACGAATCTCCGAGCCTTGCGAGAACATCAAGCTCAAGGGGGGACGGCGCGGACGGTCGAACAGCTATTGGCACAAGCTCAGCAATCCCAAGCGGATTTCGCCGCGAAAGAAGCTTTCATGAGTGAAACAGATCCTTCCGAATCACGCCGAGACAACTCCGTTGCGACAGGTCAGCAATCGCGTCGCGCATATTTGCGAGAGCTTCGTAAAGTTATTGACGGATCAGACGTTATCTTGCAAGTCCTGGACGCTAGGGATCCCATGAATTCCAGGATCCATCCTAAAATCGAAGACATGATTCGAGCGCGTCCCGACAAGAAAATGGTACTGTTGCTCAATAAGATCGATTTGGTCCCCAAACCCGTCGTGCAAGCGTGGTTGACGCATTTACGTAGGTCGGTGCCCGCCTTGGCCGTCCGAGCTGACAAGATCGTAGAACGCAAAACGGCCAAGAAAAACAACGGCCAAGATGACGGTGACGATGATGCCATGAGCGTGGCGGTTAGTACAGCCACGTCATCCAAAGCGAACGATGTCCTGGGCATGGAAGGACTGTTGCAATTGCTCAAAAATTATGCCCGCGTACACGGTAAACAGAAAACCAAAACAACCATCACCGTGGGTATCATCGGGTACCCAAATGTTGGTAAATCATCGATTATCAATGCCCTGAAACGCACACGCGCCGTTGGTGTCAGTCCTCGTCCTGGTTTTACCACTTGCGCCCAAGAGGTTGTACTGGATCGCGACGTTCGTCTCATGGATTGTCCCGGGGTTGTCTTCGACGATGAAGCGGCGTGGCTAGGAAATTGTCTCAACGTAGACACCTTGGCCGATCCGATCCCCGCAGTGGAAAAATTATTGGAACGGTGCGATCAGAAGAGTTTGCTCATGACGTACAAGATCCCGGCGTTCCCTGCCGGAGATGTCATGATGTTTCTCGCCATGGTGGCTCGTAAGTAGAATCGCGAACAAGTAGTAGACGGCAGCGGTATTGTGGTTTCCATATCTGACTTGAGTTGTTCTCCTATCCCACCCACACAGGTTCCCACGGACGCGTCTTGAAAGGGGGCGTTCCCGATAAGGTTGCCGCCGCCCGAAGCGTGCTGAAAGATTGGAATGAGGGTAAGATACCTTATTTTACCGCCCCACCAGTGGATACAGGCAAGCATAAGAGTACCGATGCTGTGATCGTTTCGGAATTCGCTGCGGACTTTGATGCTCTAGATGCCGCCGTTTTGACAAGCATCAAAGATGAAAAGGATGAGATGGATTTCGTTCAATTGACAGCCCAACCTGTCCAACGAGCAGAGTGGAGAGGGTTCGATGATGATGATGATGATGATGACGCGAACGATGATGAGGAAATGGATGAAGGCAGTGAATCCGAGCAAGAAGAGAAGACGCCTTCACTCGCGAAAAGGAGGCAGCAATTGGCAAAAGCCGAAGACTACGACTTTAATGATTTGTAAGAATGGTTTATAGACGTTTTCTTTAAAATTATTCAACACAACTGGATTGATTCATTTCACGTTCGAGTCGGAGCGATCCTTATATTTTGCGAAAGGACTGCTTACTGGACACAGACACGGCACAAGAGTTCATGGGGGTAAATTCGATTTTCGATGTCGGTGATGGTTCGGAAGATAGAGCCCGTCGCATTTTCACTTAACGCTTCGACACGAGAGATGATTCGGCATGATTTTATGTTACAAAGTCGATTACGATGTTGGGTGAAGGGATGATGGAGTCCCTCTGTCAAAAGAACAGAATGGACGAAGGCATGTTCGAATCACATGCATTTCGTTACCATCACCACCAAATCGATTTTTTTTTTAAATTTGCTCTGTATGGGAGTTGTGTACTCACAGTCATTTCGTGTGATCCACTGCGATTTGGAAAAAACGTCAAAGAAAACTGGAAATTTGTTATGGTTGCAAGAACGAATATCTGATCAAACATTGGTAGGGTAAAGAATAATCAGACTAATGGCTTCGACCATGGCACTAGAAGGTTGTTGTCCACCTGGAGCCTTTGGGGCCATGGGGACTTTCGCCTCAAGAGGTCCTCTTAGAGGCAAAGTGGTCCCCCTGCAGGCCGTCATGAACGAATCGTCCAAGCGCTCCGAAATACAGTGCTATCAAGTGAGCACGTCGTCCGAACCGAAGAGTCTCGTCTTGGTTTTTTCAGATGTTCATGGGGTTGACACTGGGAACCATAAAGTCTTTTGTGATTCCCTGCAAGAAAAACTTGGTGACAACACTGCAGTTTGGATGCCGGACTTGTTTCGAGGACGTCCCATGGCGCCAGACGTTGCAACGAAAACGTTTTGGGTGGACTTACTCTGTCGCTTGTCAATTATTTGGGCTGAGAAGACACGCATCACTGTGTCCGCTGTTAGAGCTGATTTGAAAGAGATTATACAACCCAATGTACCTCCATCCGTCGATAAAATTGGCATGGCAGGCTTTTGTTTTGGCGCCTGGGTAATTGGCAAAAGTTGTGGTTGGTCCAACAATGGCGACCAGGATGGACAGAAAATCTTGCCAAACCTCAGTGCTGGAGTACTCATCCATCCGTCTTGGAGACCAGAGGGTGTTATTGTAGGTGGAAGTCAGACCAAAGAAGAAATTGCCGAGGGATGCAAGGCCAAGCCCATTCTTTTAATGCCAGGGAAACAAGACGTCGACTTTCAAAAAAGTTCCACAATTGCTCAACAATTAGCCGACCAACGCAACCTGTCTGTTGGTGATGTGGTAATAGATTTTACCCACATGGACCATGGATGGGTTTCGAGGGCAGACAGCTCCAACGATAAGACCATCCAAGAAGCGCAAGAGCGAGCGACACGCGAAACGGCCAACTTTCTCAAACATCATATCGCATGATTATTGTTGATCCGCTATCCTAAAAAAACAAATTAAAATATTTCTCTCTACCCATCGTAAATGGAAAATTTCTACGCTGCATAAATGTCCATGATAATGGTACTTCGTCCCTCCCATGCCGTATGTTGTGATGTCATGATTGGAAGCCTCGCCTGTTGCATGGACGCAGAAGGTTTTTGACATACATGTGAGCGCTATCTTGGGAAATCGATACCGTTGCCCTTTTCTTCGATACGACTTACACGGATCTCCCACGCGAGGCCATTGGACTGCAGTTCCTTCTCCCACAGACCGTCCAACTCGGGCATACGTCCCGAAGTGTGAGCGTACAGTATCTTGCATGTACCCCATCCCGACCTCGCAAAGATTGCAAGTGTTTGTGCCAGCAGTTGTACTCCGTCTTCGGAATATATCAAATCAGAGCCAAGGATAAGATCCCACTTCTGTTCCATTATGTTTTTGACTTGCATCGCGTCGCTCCAATCCATGGCCTGACACGATACCTGCGAACATGGTATACCCTGCTTGCGAGCCTCCTCCAGGTTCGCTTGCAACCAAAACTCGGTCCGGTCTGTCAATAGCATCTCGTGACAGGTATCGCCGACGCGTTGCGCCACATTGATTCCCAACCAACCGGTCCCTGCACCAATTTCTAATACCTTTCCCCGTATCACGCTATCTTCATTATCGAGTACGTATTGGAGTAGTCCCTCTGCGGAATGCCATACCCCGGTAAAACTAAAGTCGCCACCGGCATCGAAATCGGCGTAGCTGTCAAGATACTGGTCCAATGTCAAGGGTACAAATTCTGCAGTAGTAGCATGTATAATTTTGTTATCCGCCCCATCCTCTTCACCGACTGGGTCATGTTGATAATCAGAGATTGTCGCTTCCGTGTAGTCCGATGCGTGCACCACTTGGTTCTCGTTCATATCCTCTGTTGTGAAGAGTAAGATATCTCTATCGTCAGTCATACTTGCATGAGATGATGAGTGATACTCAAGGGATGAGGTAGTATTTGACTATTACTCGCTGCAGGAGTCTGTCTACCTAGAGTCTCGAACACAGTGGACGGTATGATGTATGCGTATGGTTAGTAAAGAGCGGGAAAAGTTTGGTGGTCAGATGAAGCTTCTTCTATCTACGAAGAGACTCACATTCAACTTTCGTTTCGATGGAACGGCAGTGATTCCATCGTTGTTGGTATCGTGTCGATTCTCTTTCCGTGCTCTGCATTACTCCTATTATTATTTTTTGTTCTCTAGATTCAGCTTGCGTCACAGGTCCGCAACGAGAAGTCCCGAGCTCTATCCACTTCTCGGTCGCACACATCATGTTGTGACTTGCAGGATTGACTGACTGTGAGAGAGTGTTTTCCAAAAAAGAAAAACGGCAGGACCCGGAGTTTCGTCAAAAGAACTTCGGAAGAACCCGGATTTTCGTCAAAAGGATTTGAGGAACCCGGATTTTCATCAAATTGACCTGGGAGGAACCCGGATTCATCCCACACTAACGAACGAACGAACGAACGAACGAACGAACGAACGAACGAACGAACGAACGAACGAACG
>Ga0051981_10001213_pt1 | contig 12597 bp, 5 predicted proteins | sample CryGey13umfilter_3_FD_59644 | JGI IMG/M metagenome (GOLD analysis project Ga0051981, IMG submission 59644) | Groundwater microbial communities from aquifer in Utah, USA - Crystal Geyser 4/10/14 3 um filter | ecosystem: Environmental > Aquatic > Deep subsurface > Groundwater | place: USA: Utah... | reverse complement strand
CGCAATTGTCTTGATAGCTGAAAGAGCTTGGAGCTGATTAGGTGACGTGCTATCGGTTAATACCGAGCACACTTTTTCGAGACTTCCAAAAGTTGCGGCGCCGTTGTCGGCCATGAAGACTACTGCCCATGCATCCCATTCATTTGAAGTGACGAGTTCCATAGCGAGCTTTCCGCGATCTCTATGTGATGTTGTCTTGTGTCGAAAGCACTCAACCAAAAGCTTCTTTGCAGCTTGTACAATATCATCTGGAAATGATTTGTCAGTGTGAAAGACATGTCCAAGCACGAGAGCTAAAATTGATTGCACAAAAGATGATTGCACATCCGATCGAGAAACAACTGATGCCATCCCCGTCAGAGACGTCCGCAAAAAGATCATGGAAGGTTTGCTACAACGGTCTATCTTGCCTCTTTCCAGGATCTGCAGGGGTGTCAATAGAGATGTAATGAATGCTGCTTGGGATATTCGAATATCTGATCCTGCCAAGGCTTGAAGTAGCTTACTTGTTGTTTGTACCGCGCGATCATCCTTTTTGGATTCAATCACCTCGAAAGAAGGTATCACAACACTCTTGCAAAGTGAGGTGAGTAAATTTTCTACTCTACTTTTCACTCGCAACAAAAGCCCCGGTTTTCTCTGGACAAGAAGAAGCACCCCACTTAGACATTCCGCAAGAATATCGTTCGCGTCCAAACCGTATTCTGCCTTTCCCTCGGTTCCTGCTAACGCATCTTTGGCACCTTCAATGGCGAGACAAGCCATGGCTTCCAGCCACTCTTCGGCACTAGCAGCCGTCTCCTCGGTTGTTTCTGTTTCAAGAATCTCTGTTAAACAACAAATTGCACTTCTGCAGCACGAAGACCATGCGCGAACGACAAGAATTTTCGTGATGCTACTCATATCATCATCACAGGCTGCGGAAATTCCACCGTGACCTACAATCGCCCACTTTTCTTCTCCCCTCCGACCGATTAGTGTCAAGCTTTTGGAGGCAAGCAGGCGTGCTCCTTCCATGGCAATTAGAGCAAACTGGCTCGACAATCCAGACACAGACGTCAAGAGGTCCTTTCTAACTTGTGCAATATAATCCTTCGTAGATTCCTCGTCGGCTTTGAAGAATAGCTGCCCCGTCACCCAAACTTCGCAAATGAACTTAGCCTCGGTTAAATTGACCTTTCCGGCTTCGAATAGCTGCTTCCCGTCACTGATCTTGATGAACGGAGCTTCATTGACGGATGACACGATTGAACGCGCCAATCGTTTGATCACCGAAGCATCTGTGGTAAGTTCGTTTTCCACGATTGAGCAAAGAGCTTTGCATCCGGCGTGAAATACACGTATGGCAGACTCGGACGAGGTTTCTTCGGCCGCCGACAACGCATGTTTGATCGACGAAAAGATTTGCTGGGCATACTGCTCAAGTAGTTTCGTATCTGGAACTTCTGGATCGTCCATTTGACTAAAACATTCGATGAGCTTGGCAAGCACGTAGGTGGACGATTCCTGAACGCTGTACAACTCCGAGTGGTCAAGAGCAGCGTTTGCAGACATGCAGATCGTCGTCACGATCTCTTGTAGATGGAAGACAAGTCGAGAATCTGGCAAAGGTGCATTCCTGCTCTTGCAATCCTTTAATTGAATCTGGCAGGCCTTCTTAGCCTCAAAGTAATTGAACTGTTCACTTTTCGAAATCCCGTCTTCTGTAATTTCTTGATTCGTGAACAACTGCTGCAAGGCCAAAGAAAACATTTGAGCAGCAAGTGCTTTCACGTCGGTCCTGGAAGGGTTGCCAGCCTTCACAACAGCAGACACGTCCGTTTCTGCTACATCTAAAGCTTTTCTCGATACTTGTTCGATAGAGTATTGCAAGTCGTCGACATCAACCACGGTTGCAGACCGAGGACCTGATAACAATGCTCTAGCAAAAAGAATCCATCTCAAACAAAGAGTATCGGACCCCGCGTCTGATGCAACAAGAGAGAGGAGAAACTTTGGTGTTTCCTGTCTTATCACACTACTCTCGAAAAAACGGCGCTCAGCTCTCGCCGAAGCCGCCAAAGAACGGAATACCCTAGCTCCATCAAAGTATCGCGAAGCGCTTGCTCGTTCAAGTAAGGCCATGCACCTACTTGCCACCACGGATGAATCACAATTCAATGGAGCTCCGTCATGCCTTATGAGTCCCATGGATAGTTCTGCAAATAAAGTCGCACGAGCAGACCCAAAAGAAAGCAAGGACGCTTCTTCCCAAGGTGCTCTCCCGTAGAGCGATACATCCGATGTCCCGGGTGTCGCCCATGAAAACGTTTGCCGAAGCATCTCTTCTTGCGAGTAAGTCTTGTTTTGAGGGGCAGAAACTGACAATGACGGAGCGAGTACTTCGAACAAAGCCATTACTTCCCTTACAATATACGGATGAAGCCGATGCTTTTCAAGGATGATACGCCCGATCAATGCGAAACGACGGGCGAGTCCTCCTTCTGACGCATCAACTTTGTGCAAGTGTTTGGCGAGAAAAACCATCAGTCGCAGAAGGACCGACAGCAGACTTGTTTCTGCAGCCATTTTCTCGGGTTCTTCGCCCCTGTCGACATCAATTGATGCAACCATCCAGGAAGAACAAAAATTATCTTCAACAAGCTCGATTGCCTTCTCCAAGAGCTGTTTCTCAACCCCGCCAAGTTTGTCGCCTTCAAGTCGTTCTGAGTAAGCCAAGAGAACAGCGAATGCGTGGATTGCGTAACATCTTACTACCAAATAGTCTCGAAATCCAAAATAATTAATTGATGGTAGAATTCTTGTGATCATCTGCAAAATGGGGAGCTCGCTGTTGGATTTCTTAGTCGCCTTTGCTGGTGATAATGAACCAGAGCGAATACGAGCTCTCTCGAGATGCCTCAAAAGGATGTGGCTGGCTGTCCTTTGAATGCACGCAAGAGTGAGTAAAGAACCTGCACGTGCCGCTGCCACTGACTCCATAGGAAGTGCGCGGAGGACCTTAGCATCAGGTCTATTTCCTTGCATGACTTCATCAAGTGAATGTAGTACTTTGCTCTGAAGAAAATGAGCATCTTCCGATACACCTAACGTGGCCAGCAAGGCAAGACCTTCTGCAGCTGCGCGTCGGATGTCATTTGATCCCGACGGAAGCAATGTGAGCAGGAGATCCTTGGCTTTGTTCATCCAAGGGGGTCCAAGACTGATTGGTATATTGTGAGTTGACTCGTGAAGCGGAAGTGATTGGAGGCAAGACAGCACGACTGCAGTGATATTTGTCATGGCCGCTGAATCTTCCTTATGCTTAGATCTTCGGTCTTGCTCGGTGAGAGCCGAGTTAACACCGATCGCTCTAGCAAGTTGAGCATAATAAGGAGGTACAAGGGACTCCAGCATATCCATCGCTGATTGTTGTTCCTTACCACTTTTTAGCCCAAAAGTGGCAGAAAAGGCTTGAATTGCAGCATCAACGAGACGCACCTTTGATGAACAACACGGATCGATAGGCCTACGCCATGCACCAACTTCGTGCAAAGGGGTCGGTGCCTTTCCAGACGAAGTTTTCTTCGCAAAGACACCCAAAATATGGCTATCCTGAAACGCAGACCCCTCGCCCAATAATGAAAATCTGGGACGACTGATTAGATGCATGACAGACTCTTGTTCGGCTGGATGCACGGCTTCACTCTCCAAAGCAATCAGTGACATTGCAAGATCCCGGGCACCACCAGAGTGGGCTTCTTTCGAAGCACGTGAAACAGTCTTCACATCCAATAGCGAGTCCTCTTCATTCACGAGTTCTTGCAAAATGGAGCACGAAATCTCGGAATCAACAGCTACCTTGATCTGTTCGGCAGCAAAGGCAAACACGTCATCGGCTGCCATTGGAAAAGAACCAGAAGGAAGCCAGGCGAATGCTTCCAACAAAGACGCGCGTGCACTTTCCAACTTGGCAGCGACTGGAGGAGTCGAGGGAATGGTAGCAAGCCGCCCGTTTGATGTCAAAAGAGGCAATAACTCTTCCAGAATGACAGAAACTTGTGTAAGAGCTTCTGGAATAGTCAACAAGAGCTCGGAGCAGTGTTTTAAGAAAACCACTACAGAAACCAAAAGCGCATCCACGCAGAAAAGGTCGTGCCTCGGAGCCAGGTGCTTTCCGCCCGTCTTGGTAGCCTGTTGACATTTAGTCCACGCCTCAAATATTACTGGCGTGTGTGGTGCCACGCCACTTGGACCTGTCGTCATCATGCCGGAAATCAAAGAGTAACCCGCTCTCACGCACATGCAAGCAGCCGCCGGAAACGCCTGCGTCAATACATCGTTAAATTGACAAGATACCAAGACTTCAGTGACCGGAATAATCGATGTAACCAATTCTTTTGGTAATCCAGCTCCGCTCTGGGGCAGGTCTCGCAACAAGAGTGAAACGAATGTCGACTTTCCATGAATTGCGTGTTGATGGGGAGCACTTGAATCCACCTTGTTCTCCTTTTTTCGGAACATGCGCAAGCCTGGTTTCTGTTTTTGCTGAGGTTCATCGGACTGCGAATCCCCCGAGGTGGCCAACCTCATGAGTTCTGAATGATGGATTTGTATTTCAAGTATCAGATCGGGGAAAATCGTCGAACCAACGGCAGGAAAGCTATTGACAAGAGCAGTACACGCCACGGCAGCTTCGAATCGGACACCCGTGTCTGGGTGCTCCAAGAGTTGTCGAACGGCTTTTAAAATGTCTTCTACCTTGCTACTGACGGCTTCTCCCAAGGAGGCAATAAGGTGCGAAATTTCTACCAAGGCAACTTGAAGTTGATTAGCACTCAGCTGCGTACCACCTTCGGTATTTCCCTTAGATTTCGGTTCTTCCGAATCCTGTGATGGAGTTGATTGATGATGTGCATCCAGCGAAGCGATCCAGTCATCTAGAAGGCCAATTTGAACTGGCTCTGCCACCCCTTCGGTCAATCCTTGTCGGAAGACTCGACTCACAAGGGTTCGTACCAAAGGTCCATCTGCCTTGGACCAATTTCGCTGCGCCACGGTCGCGAACAAAGGATTCGTATTGCCTTTACTTTCTGGAGGCTGGAGTTGCTTTTCTAATTCCAAACTCAAGAGCTCACGCAACAACTGCTTGCGCCATTCCTTGGGATTTATCTCTACCCCCTTCACGGTGTGCACGTGACGCAAAAACTCCACCAATGACATGGTCCACCCGACGCGTACCGCCCGGCCGCCCGTGGAATACGGTCCACCCAGGCGTGCGGCCCCCAGTTCTCCGCCGGCGCGCACAAACTGTTGACCAAGGTACGTCAAGATGGCACGCGTAGATCGCATCTGGGTCAACCACGATGATACCTTGGAACTGCCACCGGTACGGCCCTGCAATTGCTGCGACGCTCCGGGGGATGCCCGGGTTTCACCAATGTCGGCATCCTCGTTGGCACCACCGCCGCCGTTCCCCCGTGCCAAGTGGTATTCCAAGACGGTGCACAATCCACGGGACAGGGCTTGGGCCCAGGATTGACTGACAAAAGCCGATGCATCGTCGAGATTTTTGATGCACACGGGTAACCACTCCTCCAGGGCACGCAGGGCGGCGTCTCCACCGCTGCCACCGCCACTCGACGACGATGATATACTCAGTGGCGCGGCAATGGAGCACAACACCGCCGCGGAGCGTCGAACTTCGGGGAATTTATCCGTTGCGGCGACCCGTAGGATGCGGGTGATCTCAACCAGCGCCTTTTCCTCGTAGGCGCCGACCAGCACCAACGACTTGTCGCGCGTCTTTTCGACGTGCGCGGTCCGACACGCCACGGCCGTGGCGATCGCGGCCTCCAGCGCCGCCACGCGGTACGACGGTTCCCCGTTCCCCGCGCTGCGCAGCGACCTGTGACACGCCTGCAGCACGTCGAGCGACCACGGCGCCATCCTCGACGGCATCCGGTGGAAGAGGGCCCGGACGACCTGCAGGGCCGCCACTCGGACGCCGCCGGCGGCCTTCTGGGACCGCGGGTTCAATCCCGCCAGCGCCAGCATCTGGCGCAGGAACTGCGTGGTCGGGATTTTGGCCTTCCCCGTCAACCTGTCGCCGTGCACGTGGCACAGGGCCACCGCGTCGACCCACAGGTGCCGCACGGCCTCCGACAAGAGCGGCGGCGTTTCGGGGCGCTGTTGCGTCGTATTCAACAGCGCTTCGTTGTAGTGCAGGTACAGTGGCGCCATGGACGACGACAGCGATAACAATTTCATCAGAACGGCCAGGATGGACGGCGCCGCCACGAGCGGTTGTTGACGATCATCGTTGTTCTGATCATTCTTCTTATCGTCCCCCCCTCCCTTTCCATCGTCCTTGGCGGCAGTCATCGCCTGTTGCAGTAGTGTGCGTATCTGATACAATCGTAAAAATAATTCGGTGGTAGGAACTTCCGTCCGCACCGTGAAGCTACTGTGCATCCCCGCTGGTGGTGCCTTGTGCGTCGACGAAGCATTTTTATTGCTGCTGCTGCTGTTGTTGTTGTTGCTGCTGTTCACGCTAAGTTTGGTAATGGCCATACCCAGTAAGGCACCGGCCTCCTCGATAGAGGAAGGAAAATCATCACTGATAGGCATGGGAGAGGATGATTTCCAAGCGTGCGCAGAAGCTGCGGCAAATTAAAAATAAATGAATGAATGAATAAATAATAATACTATTCTGGATGTGATCGCAGGGGGCCAAAGTCAGGATTCGAATTGGAACGACACAACACACCACGAGTTAGCCAAGCAGATATTCGATGTAGATTAGAATGCGCTTTGTTTTGATTACTCCCGTGTATCCCTCTGCCACTGACCGACTCGTGACCACGATCCGCAATAAGGTCGGTCTTCCTTTTATGTTGTTGTCGGTTGTTGTGGTTGTTGCTGTTGTTGTTGTTGTTGTTGTTGTCGAGATTTTGTTGGGATGACCGCAGTCTGTTAGTCACGCTCGTGTCTCATTTTTCGGCTCACACTCGAACGGGGTTGACCGTGATATCCCGGTGATATCCAGGTGATGTCCCTTCTTATGAAATATAGAAAGGATAACTCCCATTGTTGTTGTTGTCGTTGTTGTTGAATAATAAAGCATTATTCTTGGAGGGGGTAGGTATTATACAGTGATTCATGATAATGATGCCAACAAGGATGAGGATGACAAACGATGGCTAGATGGATAAATTAAAAAAACACTCCTGGTCGTGAACGTTTATAGGTGTTGTATATGCTTTGTCAACTATGAACCACCAAAGAGGTGCATTTGGTACACATAGTGATCGTCGTTTGATGTGAAAGAAAGAAAAAAAAACAGCTGTAGGAGTACTCGTATTTATGATTTTTGAGAAATTGACTGTGAATCTTCTTTTTTTTTCTTTTTCTTTTTCCGTGACTGTGTCGGTGTGTGGGAAAGACTCTTATCCTTCCGAATAAGACTCCTTCCTACTTCCCTTCCTACCTCCATCGTCTCCCCTCGTTACGCAAGAAATGCACCCGCAAAACCACAAACAAAAAAAGAGAGAGTAGAATCTTCTTTTGCCTGCGTGTTTTATCCATTCGAAGACGCTATCGAACTTTTTTTTCAACAACGGACCCATCTCCTTTGGTACCTATCCAACATCCAACACACACGCTCTACACAGACACACACGCACAAATCCCACTCGAAATATGTCTACTGCAAGGGACGACGATCGTGACAGTCAAGAAGAACGCGGCCTTCACGGATCGGCGGCGAGGGTCGGTGAGGATGTCCCAACGACGACCGACACCGGGGACCGCGTTGTCGGCGTCGCTCGTTCACCGGCGACGGTACAATCTCCCGACGGTGTTGCCGCCACCGCCAACGCCGTTACCGCCACGACCGCCGATACAGAACCCATGCAAAATACACGCGTCCGTGGCAGACGACCAAGGGGTCAACCCCGAACGCGACCCTCCGGCGGTGGGTCGATGATTGCGCACGCCGTTCTCGTGGAAGAGGGGAACGGTGCCATCGATCTACCGATACCCGGTGACGCCACCATCGCCGAAACGGACGTGGAAGCCGTACCGACGACGGTGACGACGACCATCACCGGTTATTATGACGACAACGGCGACGGCGGCGACGAGGGGGAGGGGGAAGAGAATCCGCATATACACACGGTGCGGTTAGATTACACGCACCTCGTTCCGACGGAGGGCGACGGGGCAGTTTTCGAAGTCGCGGCGGCGGAATCAAACACCGATGCGGTACGGCCCGAATTCAAGAGTGTCATTCTCGTCAACAAGACATCGTACGGCAACTACCAGGCGCATCAGGGTGTTCTGGGTATTCGTTTAACACGGGCGCCCAGTCACGGCCACGGCAATGGCGGCGATCACCACCAACCACCGCGTGTGAGTTACATCGATCCGGAGAGTCCCTTCGCACAGTCCGCCGTCGAGGTCGGGGACGTATTACTCAGTATCAACAAGATCACGTGCAATGGACTCGATCCGGATAGGTGTTCGGCCGAACTGCTCGCGTCCACGCTGCCGTCGTCCTCCAAACACATGACCACCACCGTCCGTTTTCAGAGCGTCGGAGGAAACGGTTATAGAGTGGTCACGACGGTGGAAAAAATATCCGCGGAAACGTCCCTGGGGATCACCTTCCGCGTCAATTCGCGGGGGAGTATCCTCATATCGTCCGTGTCGCCCACCAAGATATTGGCATTATCGCTGTTCAACGTGGACGATCGGATCATTTCCGTCAACGGGGTGGATTGTACCAACACTTCATCCGTGGATGCCAAAGACGTGGCACGTTTAATACGGAATGCGCCACGTTGGGTCACCATTGTTTCCGAAACGAGCGGAACGACGGGGGTGGTCATCGCCGCGAGTAATGATCCAGTGTCAGGGTCTCTACAGGTTGCGAGAAATGAATTGGAAGTAGAAAGGGACGCAAACAACAAAGGATCGAAAACATATATTATCGTTGCATTATCAATGGTGGTGATTATTATCACGGCCGTGGTGGTTCCAGCGATCATGTCCAATGCCTCGAAGGATCCAGTGCGGACTGGGACGCCTACGGAACCGAACGGTGGGCCACCTCCACCCAATGATTCTTGTTTCACAGCAATTCCCATCACCACTGATGGAAGTACTGTGCTGGGTACCAATCAATATGCTTCTAGATTATTGCAAAACAGTTGCTATAACTCTTTCGGACAGGAAAATACTGCAGTGTGGTATAGCTTTACGGCCAGTGAGGATGTCGCTCTAGAAGTCAGCACCTGCCAACACCAAAACAGCTTTGATACAAGATTAATCATATACTCGGGAAGTTGTGATTCATTAATGTGCATGGGTGAAAATGATGATGGATGGACCGAAGGATTGCAGACCTGCGGATCAGCATCTGCTATCTCGGTTCCAGCCACAAAAGGGGAAACTTACTTCGCAGTTGTGCAAGGGTTTGGCGGAGACAGCGGAAGCTTTGGAATTAAGGTTGAGCAAGCTGGCAATGGTATAGCATGCCTCTGCTTAGATATCGAGTCCCCCCCTCCACGGATTCAACCACCAGCATCTTCAGAACTGGAAGAGCCATATCCGCCCAACGATACTTGTTCCAGGGCGATTCCCCTTGTCATCAATGGAAGTGCAGTCATGGGAACCAATCAAAATGCAACTGGATTATTGCCAAGTACTTGTGCTCGTACAGAGGGAGCTGCGGTTTGGTATACATTTACAGCTAACCAGGATGACACTCTACAAATAAGTACATGTGAAGATTGGAATTCCATTGATACGCAATTAACTGTGTACTCAGGAAGCTGCAATTTATTGACCTGTGTGGGTCACAATGATGATGGTACTGAGCAATATGGTATCAGTGAGGAGTGCACAGTGGGCTCTGCTCTTGCTTTTCCAGTCAAGAGAGGGGAAACTTACTTTGCTGCCGTGCAAGGCTTTGATAACGCTACTGGAGGTTTTGCTATCAAGGTTGAGAGTACTGTTAGTGCGTTTGCATGTCTCTGCCAGGTTGTTGCCCCTCCCCCTCGTCCTGATGCAACAACACAGACTCAAGCACCAATAGTTGTGCCTCCCTCTCCCTCTGTGTAAATTGTGTCTTGTTCGGCACCATCTCCTGCAAGCCCAGTTCCACGGTAGTACGGTAGCTATACCGCTAACAACAAAAGCACTAAAATCTGTTGTCACAGTCTCAGATTTCTGATACTCAAAAGCACATCATTGAGTGAAGTCAAAAAAGGAACTTTCATTCGCTACAACCGACACAATTAAAATGTCGATGCGAACCTTCACTAACCAAAAATCCGCGAACGTTCTTTCTCAGCGGAAGAAACACCCGACGACTTTGTACGCTTGCCACTAATAGGTAAACTATTTCATGACTATATTGTTTTCTTTCAAAAAAATCATGCTTTATATACAGTCTAGCGTTGAGCTCCTTCGTGTAAGCCCTTTTTAAAAGGGGGCGTCTTCGAAATCCTTGGGTACACAGAACATTACTTACTTTGGTCACTCATCATGAGGGCAATGTGGTGTGCAAACAAACAAGACGGTCGCGAAAGTTCGCGACACGCAAGCCGAATTTCATCGGCAGATGCACCCGTTGCTTGTAGGTATGATACTGTTCTCCACGTTTGTTTGCGGCGGCGGATACGGTCATTGACCATATCTTTGACCGCCCACTTTTCTAGTCCCGTGGTGGCGGCCCTCATGAACGTCTGTGTCTGCGACATGATGTACTCTACGTCGTCGACATTTCCCGCGGTGCAGAATCCTTGGTAGGCACGCCGTAACGAGTTCACCCACCCATCTCGAATATTTCGTTCGTAGCGTAGAACCCGCTTCACAAGCGACGTCGTGTGGGCCTTGAACGAGATTATTTCATCATGGCTGTACCACAACTTTATTCGTTCATCTTTGTCGAGGACGTCGTCATGATGGACATCGTACTTTTCTACGAAACGAAGTTTTCGTGTAATCTTTTGCGGCCTTTGGCCTTTTCGTGGAGCGTCCACCGGAATCGAGGATTCATGGGAGTCTACGGAATGACTCGAGGAACTTCGCACAATGATGCGTCGTGTATCGAGAACTTGCTTTACTTTCATTATATTGTGATGGTTTATTTATGAGACTTATGGCTCGCCGAACCGACAATTTTTGACTTTTCTTTTCCCGAACTAAATTGTGAAACAGACGAGGGCAAACCTGTCAAAATCGAGAGAGGTTTTTGTTGATCTGTGCGAGAGCGGTGGGGGGTCTTGCTTGGTTATTCGTTGTCATTCTGGTTGTTTCACAAAAGCTGATGCAGGTCGTCGGGTCTTGGACATGGGCAATAGTAAAATCGATCTTGACGGTAGGGTCCGAAGAATAAAAAATGGAATTGCCTTCGCTGGTTGGTCATTCACAGGCATAAATTGTACTTGTTTGCGTATACTATAAATGCTATATCCTTTACTGTATAAAAGAGATGCTTGTCTTATTTTATTCTGTGGATGTAAAAGTTTTACTGTTAGATCACCGTTTGACGAGGCACAAAACAGCAACTCGTTATGGCATACATGGCAATCCACTTAATCACTTTTTACCTCACACTGTGTACACTGAATCATACATGCTTTGTAACGCATATAAAGTGATGGTATCGTCACTTTGAGTCACATCAGATATTCATTTTGTTTGTTGTTGGTTTTCACTTTTAAGGAAAGTAAAGCCAGTTTGTTGTTGCTTTCCTCGTTCTTTACGCAGCCAGCCTGATAGAGAAATCGCATTCTACGCAAGTTGTCAAACGGATATTCACCAAGGAACCTGGCGTATTGATTCTGCTTTGTTTTTGCAGAAGCTGCCATTTTGAAAGCGTACGTTAAAAGCTTAGGTATGAGTCGTCGAATCCGTTCCAAGGTAAGGCTAATTCATAGCATTTCGATACCTATCAAACGGCGGGACCTTCTTGCTTGGTTGTTTCTTACATACCAACGAACAAACCTACCCACCTATGAAAGCTACGTTCCGCATCAAGCAGATCGTTACACTCTTCAATTTTTGATCTTTGCATCCGTAATTTACTTCTAGAAAGTGACACTTGGCCTCCAGTCCAGGGACGTATCCGGTTTTGTGCGCTTATTCTATATTTTGTCAAAAAAGAAGGTTTTCTCGCATTTTCCGAAAAATATTGTTGATTTTTAGCCAATAAAACCGCATTTCATATAAATTGCTTGTAAATGTTTAGTTAAAAATTTATTTTTCGTCCAAATCAAGAATAAGCGCACAAAACTGGATACGTCCCAGTCGAAATCTTCGAGATTTTACAGTTCCTAGAGTCATTGCACTATTTACACTATGCAATAGAGTGTCAATGTGAGGTGTAATTTTGGGGGCTATAATTAATGTAAATCGCGTGACCGTGGCAATGATTTTTAGGATGAGGGCAATTATTTTTATTCGTCTGATATATGAGGCGAAAAGATACGACGTGGTCACAAACTATATGTCACTGAGCGTTTGTAATGAAGAGGAAGCTCATTCATGTTAACAGGGGTGGACAGCATATCTTGCACATTGGCCCATAACTTTTCAACTATCTGGACC
>Ga0051981_10001212_pt1 | contig 12597 bp, 9 predicted proteins | sample CryGey13umfilter_3_FD_59644 | JGI IMG/M metagenome (GOLD analysis project Ga0051981, IMG submission 59644) | Groundwater microbial communities from aquifer in Utah, USA - Crystal Geyser 4/10/14 3 um filter | ecosystem: Environmental > Aquatic > Deep subsurface > Groundwater | place: USA: Utah... | reverse complement strand
CCCCCCCCCAACAAACCTTCGACCGACGGGGACTGATCATGTCCCTCCGGGCCTATCCCCGGCAGAATGGCCCCCATTTATGAATTCCAGCGGCGCATCTTTGGCAACATTGTCTAAATCCACAAACGAAAAGCCAAAAACAAAATAGAGAAAATTACAGGAATAAAGAATGCTACTAACTACTACTCCCAGCTAAAGTTCGATCCTAACCCATGCGGAAAGTGCTACTCCGTACCAAATAATACATTCATCGTCATACTACCAGGTAGGGTAGCGATGCGGCAACAATGAATTCGCATGCATGGGGTTGGGGATTATTCACTAAATTTATATACGTATGTATATACTTTCCCCGATGATGCTTTCCCCATCAATCCCCCAAATGAATTCGCATGGGTTTTGGTGATGAATCCGGTCTCGCCAAGCAGGACTACCCAGGTTTCGTCGCAGTGATGCGATAGATGGCTTCACACGAACACACAACCCGCCCCGGCGGTATTGCTCGCACTCCCCCCAACAACTGCACAGTTGACTGTGATCACGCTGTCTTTGGGTAGATTTGTTGACAGTGGGATGGATCTGATCTTGTCACACACTCACATCACGCACACGGTCACACACGATGTAGTCGTAAGACGTGTCATCATCACACAAGAAGGAAATCTACTATTGTACTCTCAAATGTAAATACTGTTCATTTTCTATTCTTGTGTCGCGTTGGATTTTTATTTTCTTTGGATTATTCGGATCGACGCACGAACGAACTCGTAAGTAATTTTCGCATCTGGCTTTTCAAAGGGATGAATCGAAAAAAGATATCATCATAACGCATATCATCATGACTGTCAACAACTACTAAAATAGAACTCTGTTGTTTCTCAACACAAATAATCGAGTTTGAATAGTCGTATTACCTCTAAATCATTCAATCACCATGAGCTTGTTTACTCCTGTCACTGGAATTATTGGAGGGACATTGATAGGTAAGTCAATTCATGTCAATCGTATGGAAAAAGGACTACGAGCAATCTCGTGATCTTGTGATCTTGTGTACGACGTTGTTTTCATGTACATTCTTCTTTGCTTTTAACCAATTGTTCTTTGCATCATGATAATTTTTTTTTTAAATAGGTGCTTCGGCTTCGACATTATTGGTATTGAATGGCGATATTTTGGGATTTTCGGGTCTGATCAGTACAACCGGATTGAATATCCGCGCATCACTCAAACATCCTTCGTCGCATTGGAAGTTGGTGTGGCTCGGTGCATTTCTTTTGACTGTCAATATTTACGTCAATCACGTGGAAGATGCGAATCGTGACCCTCGTTTAGAAACACGGGATGTCCCCGTCGCCAGTACGATCGCTCACCTGGTGGGAGGCTTTCTCGTCGGATTGGGTACCAAATTATCGAATGGATGTACGTGTGTGTGCGTGTGTGCGTGTGTCCGTCGCGGGGATGACACCTCTTGTGTATTGATTCGTTCGCGTTCTTGATTGTTGTTGTTCTTGTTGTTGTTATCTCCTCATTTCATGTTGTTCCCCGTTGTCCTTATAACAGGCACGTCCGGACACGGGGTGTGCGGGATTGCACGATTTTCCAAACGCAGTCTGGTTGCCGTGCCCATTTTCACCATCTGCAGTATGATGACAACGGCCACCCTGAATGCTCCGGCATTCTCCCCTTTCACGAGCGTGTTCCGAACCACCGACCTGTCCGTGTACAGCAAATTCCTCGGTACCGTCGTCACGGCCACCGTCGTAACATTGGGTTTGGTGCGTCAAACACCGTACCGCAAAGATGCGGACGACGAAGAACACACCGTCTCGCAGAACAAACTGGTGGGAGCCGCCCTTAGCGCCGTCTTGGCGGCATTGGGTTTGATTGTATCCGGTATGACGAAGAAATCCAAAGTCAACGACTTTTTAGACCTGTGTGCCCTGTGCCGGTCCGGTGGTAAAATGGATCCCACCCTCGTGACGGTCTTGGGATCTGCCATCGGTACCAGTTGGCTTGGATACCAGATGGTACAAGGGTGGAACACCATCAAGCACGACCATGTCAAGTCGAAACCCGTATTGGCGGGTGGGAAGTTCTGCATCCCAACGTCCACGGTAATCGACGCGCAGTTGACGGTCGGCGCGGCTTTGTTTGGTGTTGGATGGGGGATGACGGGCCTTTGTCCTGGCCCGGCCCTTTACCATGCTGCGGCGGGTATGAGTGACGTCGTTTTGGCGTGGTTCCCATCCTTCTTCGCCGGAGGGTGGTGTGGTATGCAATTGAAGGAATATTGGGCATCAAAAAAGAAGACATTGTAAACCCAAACAAAATGTGTGATTACAAACTACTATCAAGTTTGGACAACAACTTCCGTAGTGTGTCTGTGCTGGTGCCTTTTATGAAATTCGTTTCAATCACTTATAATCGATTTATATTCTCGTTCACAAAGAATAATCCGCATTGTTCCTCTTTTATTGGGGATTTGTCACACTCTATCCTCCAGTAATGGCTCTCTCGCTTCTTCCTTCCGTGTATTGGTGTGTGTTACGTTTCACGATAATTGAGGTGTGTCAAGGCAAAATATGTGATAATTCGTGATATGAACACAAGGGCAATCAAATACCCAGCACAATATCCGACATGGCTTACGTCGAAGTCGGTAAAATTGGTCTGTACCCATTGCTCAGCAGTACCAACGCAAGGCTCCGTCGAGACATAGTTGCATTCCCTCGCCTGAAAGAAGGGAGATCCGACGGTTGCCACAATTTCTGTTGTGTCGCCATCGTATTGTGTCGTAAAGATCCCTTCGTAAATGTAATGGCCTGGGAATACCCAGTACGCAAATATCCAAAAATCTGGGATATTGTCAGGTCGAAGTAGAATTCCGCTTGTCATGACAGTCATATTGATCAAAAGCCCTCCCAACACTTGAGCGGTAGTGGCGTCGCGCAAGAGAGACACGAGCATTTGTCCTATAAAGGTAAAGCACGCCAAAGCAAAGAAAACGAACATCAAGAAGTAGAAGAACTTCCCGGCCTCCATGGCGAATCCCATGATGAAATAGAATGTCACTGAAAAAACTACGCTCGCCATAAAAACGAACGGTACTTCCGCCAGTGTGAACCCCAATAAGATGGCTCTCGAATCGTACATGTTACTTGCCTTGTGTCGATAGAACATATTGCGCTCAGATTCGAACACAGCCAATACAGTGTTAAGAGCACTGACACAAAGGAACAAGACAGCGATGAAGATTGAGTTGATGCGCGAGCTCATGTCCGACTCGGTCTCCGGCACACGCTGCGAGGCATAAACACTCGAGAAAAGGAGGGCCACCACGGCCGAAACCAGAATTCGGGTAAGATTGTAGCTCGGGGAACGAAAGTATACAATCATAGATCGCTTGAGGACGAGTAAAGATTGTGTCTTGCTGGATGTAGCGTACTTGGAAGGAAAGGTCACTTTATTCTCCTCAGTCGCCCCGGCGGTAATGTTCCTGATTGTTTCGGTACATTTCTCAAACAACGACGATCCGACATAACTTCCAGCGTAGTCGAATGGCTTTCCACTTTGTTGAGCACTACCTGCTCCGATGGTAGTCAGCATCCAGGTTGCCGGGTTCTCCCCAGGAAGAATTCTTGGCGTTGTCTCGTATTGCTCTAAATATTGTATCAATTTGGAGCTGTCATTGCCCAATTCACCAAAAAAGACTGTCTCCCCGCCTCTCTTCAACAACAGGAGGTAGTCGAAATCATTGAAGATCGCAATGGATGGTTGGTGAATCGTAGCACAGACTGCTCGACCGCTGAGGGCGATACGCTTCAGCCCACGCATCACAATCGAGGCGGCTCGAGCGTCCTAGAGTTTAACATTGGGCACAAGATGAAAAAGCGTGTGAGGGTACCTGAAAATGAAAGAGTAAGCACGGTTACAGTACGTACAAGTCCGGATGTTGGTTCATCCAAAAATAGGATTGAAGGGTTTGCGACAAGCTCGACCGCGATAGAAAGTCTCTTCCTCTGCTCAAAAGAAAGTCCGCCACCTGCGTCCGACCCAACTTGTAAGTCCTGGATGTTGGTGAGTTCGAGCATTTCCAGTGTCTGGTCGACGAATTTTGTGACACTATCGTCTGTTACGTGAGGGTCCGTTTCATCAAGACGAAGTTTCGCAGAGAAATCGACGGTTTCACGGATTGTGAGCTGAGAGGACTGCACGTCAAATTGTTCGACGTATCCAATGCATCGTCTGAACGTTTTTTCTTCTTGGAGGTGGCCGTTCAATTTAATCTCGCCTACAAACTCAGGATTCATGAAAATAAAATATCAGAAAGACAATTTTTGGCGAATCATGGTAATGATAAAAATGATGAACTCACCTTCAATTTCACCAGACGACTTTCTCATGGCCAAAACATCCATCAAGGTAGTTTTACCTGCCCCTGCGAAGACGAGTGTTAGGTATTTAGTTTTGTCACATGCGCTCCACCACAAGATGATAGACTTACCCGACGAACCCATCAACGCTGTCATTTTACCGGCGGACAAGACGCCACTGACTCCTTTCAACAATTCGAGGCTTTCTTTTGTGATGGATGACGTGACAGTATAGCGGATGTTTTGAAATGTTAAATCCACCCTCTGAAAAGGCAAAGCAACCTGTTCGGCTTCGGTAATGTCGTTGTCCGCTTCGACCCCTTGGTCAGTAACCAGAGATTGACCCGTTGAGAAACGGACTGTGTCGAATAAACGGATCTGCGTCAAGACAGCGACAATGATGACTCCAACACAAAAGATCACAGCGTACCAAGCCCATTCGAATGTAAAAGGATCGCCATCCAACGTGAAACCAAAACGAGTTAAAATTATTTCCCCTTTCGTCGAGGTCTGTTCGGGTACAAGGCTGTCATATGCACCGCTATCAAACTCATTCACAGCCAGCGCACGAAGCATCCATGCAAAAATGTTTATCCAGTAGATCCATACGTAGTAGCTGCAACGACAAGGAATGAGATCACCCGATTACAGTAAAAGTCCAGCCCATATAAACGCATCTACGCCTGTTGACTTACTCGGGGATGATGTTTGCTTGAACTGTGAAACCACTAAAGAGCACAAGGATGACTGTCAAAACAGCCATCGATGCCTGGGCAGTAGTGATATCCGGAAGACAAGCAGGGAAAATGCCGAATATCGCATTAGCCGTCATCGATGTGATCACCAAGAGGAAAACAAAGAGGAAGTAATTCGCAATGGATGCTCCATCGTTCCAAGACAGCCCTACGAACCAAAACATTATTGATCCGAATACAAACGCGTCAATCAGTGCACCGGGTAAATTTGAAGCTGTCCGGGAAACTACATATGTCCAAGTTGGAAAGAAGTTGGCATTTTGTTGCTTGTAGAACATCGATCGCGCGGGGAATTGATTTACGACGCTCAACATTGCGTTTATTACACAGTAAAACATGGACTGAAAAAGTACACCAACAATCGAAACTTCATCGCTGCTTTGCCAGTACATTGTGCCTGCGACCACCCCGACAGCAATGGATTGTCCGACCTTTGCCTTGATTGCATACTTGTCTCGCCACCAAAGAAGAAGCTCTCGCGTCACGACTAGTTTGAGGCAGTCAAAATGAGAAGACCTGTATCGCTGAGACACCACGTCCATGATAAAGTCATGATCTTCCGACTTGGGTGGATTGGCCAGAGTAGCCAGAATCTGTTTGCCTCTTTCAGAGGCGTAAAATCGCTCCATAAACTCTGCCGACGTAAGGTGGTTTTTGGTGAGCTCAATCTTGTCTTTCTGGGCTTCGATGGTGTTCTCCGCCAGGTACACCCAGCCATCCTTGGTTGCAAGTTCCTGGAGCCAGTCGGCAACGTCCATGCGCTCCGGAATATTATAACCCAATGAGCAGAAGTGATCAATCACTTCGTCGACGCGTCCAGCGTAAATGATACGGCCCTCGCTAACAAGGATCATCTCGTCAAAGTTCGCGACAGTTTCGGGGGCTGGTTGAAGCAATGAGATTAACATTGCAGTATTCTTCATCCGGCAGACGGCTCGGCAAAGTCTGGTAATATCAAACGTTGTGGCAGCTGAGTGTTTCGGTATGGATAGTAAAGCGGTGAGATATATTCGTTTTATCTGAACAAGATCTGTTGAGGCACTGCAGATAGGTACGCACCATCCAATCCGGTACTAATTTCGTCGCCGCACACAATGGGAGATCCGGCGCACATCATTTCGGCTACAGTGACTCGCTTGCATGGAAAATCGGGGTGAGATCGACGTCTCAACAACAACAACAACAAATAACAAGACTAATAGTAATAACAACAACGACGCCACCTACCTTTTTCTCTCCCCCACTGACACCTCGGACCGTGCTTTGATCCCCGACAAAGGTATCCTGGACACGCGTCAGACCTAATCCTTCGAGAACTTTATTCACCAAGACCATTTCCTTATCCATCTTGTCAATCAATTCATTGGCTTCGGGCGTGTCGGCAAACCACGGCTGTCGATGCGTCAAACCGGAACGACACTTCCAGGCAAACTCACAGGTTTCTCGAACAGTCAGGTATGGATGCAGACGATCAATCTGATCAATGTACCCCACGAGGTTGGACCAAGCCAAGTCCTTGGAGGGTGAGACTCCATTTATGGACACCTTCCCTCCCACCATGTGATTCTTGCTTTGATGAAGATTATCGGAAATCATCTTCAACAGTGTTGACTTACCACTCCCGGGGGCGCCGAGAACAAGATATTGCTTACCAGGTTCAATAACTAGATTCGCGCCTTGCATGATGATCTTTTCTTCTTTTCGTGCCTGCAATCTCTCTCCGCGAATACATTTTTTCAATATCTGATAAATCTTGTAGATCGGGGAACTGTTATGTATGGTTTGAATTTTTTGTTTGGCACGACGATTCGAATTGTCATTATCTCCCTCCTTGTTGCTACGATGTTGATGATGATGATCCTCCGAATACTTTGTAACCGTGTACGATCCATCTTTGATGTGCAGATCGAATGATGGTAAATGCCCTTGGACTCTGATCACGTTTTCCCGTACATCTTGAAGCAATGGGATATCATCATCTCCCGTCCCCTGTTGCATCATTTCGTCCGGATCATTCAACCGCGCGGAAGCCGAAAGAGCGGTCAAGACTTCTTGTTGTGACTTGGGACGTGTGAGGTCGTGATCATCATCATCATCACGGTGCATTTCCAATACGTGCCTAGGTGCAAGAAGTGAGGCCTTTAATTGGGCCGAGATTGGGACATGGTTTCTATACCGTGGGGTTGGAAAAAGAAGCGACAAGAAGAAAGAAGAAGATGAGGATGAAAGACAAGATGAGGTGACAATAGATCCTGTCAGCTTTGTTATACAGGATGATTCATGTTCCACTGCTTACTCTTCGCATATATGAAGCAACTCTTGGATCGATGCCAAAAGGTGCCTTGTTTCCTTCGGAGTGAATCCTGGAGACTCCGCACCTGGTGTCGACATGGTTGACTCGCTAACAGTGAAGAAGAAGAAGAAGAAGAAGAAGAAGATTCTACTCTGTGTGTTATCATTTTTATGATTCGAAGAGAACCTTGATTTCCATCTCGAAGATCAGATTATAGAAACATAGGAACACATGAGAACATCAGAACATACGAGAACAACAGAACATCCAAGAACGACGATCCGTCGGCCATGGTGTTACCATATACCCTCTGTAGTTCACAATGTGCACAGAGTGAATCGAAATCGACTTGCTTCTGCATACTGTTTGCAAACGACCGATCATTATTTTTTGGATCGTGGATGAGAAGGGAGGGGGGGAAAGGAGACAAAAATGGTGAAATATATGAACATACCTAAATTATTCCAGTCATTTTTACTGTTCATTCTGATTTTTGAAGATGATAGGGATGAGGCTAAATGTTGTAAGTCCACGATTAATAAGGAGGGAAAAAAAGGAAGTTACACGGGACCATGATCATCTTGATCTACCCCCAAGCAGTCTCATGTTGACAGTCACTTCATAAAACAACACTGAATGTAGGAACATAAACCTGTTTAGTTTAGGAGTCGTATTTTTCGATGCCTCCCTTCTTTTTTAAAATCTTCGATCGAAGGGGCGAAGACTTCTGCAACGAGGAAATGCAGGTGGAGGTATAATCGCCGACACTCTTTAAATCTTAATGATGAAAGAGGCGGACGTTGGTGAGGGCCATAGTCATACCATATTCATCGCACGCCTCGGTAACTTGGGCGTCTTGGACACTGCCACCGGGTTGTGCCACGAATGAGACACCCAACTTGGATGCGTGATCAATGGAATCGCGGAACGGGAAGAAGGCATCACTACTAATCGCTACACCGGTGGATTCATTCAAGAAGGCATCCTTTTCTTCGGTTGTGAGCGGTTCGGGGATCGTGTCAAATTGCGCTTCCCAGCGGACCTTCTCTTCGGCCGTGAAGTCACCTTCAATGTATCGCACACGGGCGTTGACGCGGTCTTGGCGCTTGACACTATCCTTAAAGGACAATCCAAGGACCTTGGGATGCTGTCGGAGGAACCAAGTCGCCACCTTACGCCCAGCAAGCTTGACACAGTCGACACGAGACTGCTGTCCAGCGCCGACGCCGACCATCATTCCGTTCTTGGCAAACCCTACAGAGTTGGATTGCGTGTACTTGATACAGATAGATGCCAAGATCAAATCACGCTGAGCATCTTCGGTCAATTCTTTCTTGCTGGTGACAACGTTTTGCATGTTATCCTTGCCGATAATTACGTCGTTACGCTTCTGCGAAAATGTCATGCCGTAGACTTCACGGTACTCAAATTCATCGGGAGTGTAATCTGGAGTTGCTTGTAGGATGATATACTTTCCTCCCTTTTTCGCCTTGAGAATTTCCAACGCTTCTGGGGTGTACGATGGCGCGACTATACCATCGGAGACTTCCTTCTTAAGGATCTTGGCCGTGGCTTCATCGACTTGATCCGAAACGGCACAAAAGTCCCCAAAACTACACATGGGGTCGGCGTGACGAGCCCGCAAATATGCCAGGGCAACAGGTGTCAAGTTTTCTTCCTTACCGACTTCGTAGGCTTGATATTCCACATCCGTCAAAGGTACGGCCACGGCCGCTCCCGCTGGACTAACGTGTTTAAACGACGAAGCGGATGCCAACCCAGTGGCTTGACGGAGTTCTACCACCAACTGCCACGCATTTGCCGCATCCAAGAGATTGATGTATCCTGGAGTTCCGTTCAACACCTCGAAGGGCAATTTTTGATCCAATCGCGACAAGATTTGTGCCGGTTTTTGGTGCGGATTGCACCCGTACTTGAGCGGGAAGGCCGGTGTGTAGACGCGGGTCACGGGGGCGACAACGACCGCTTCGGAGGGTTGTTGTTCCGCCAAGGCACCACTGAACCACGAGGCAATAGCCGAATCATACGAAGCCGATAGGGTAAAAGCCCGTGCGGCGAATTTGCGACGTAGGGCCAACGTGGTACCACCCGATTCCTCCATGCACTTTTGAACTTCGGCGTACTGTTCGGGAGATGTGACGATCGTGGTAAAGGCGTGATTCTTGGCCGTTGATCGTAACATACTGGGTCCACCAATATCAATATTTTCAATACATTGTTCAAAGGCAGCTCCCGAAGCAACAGTTTGTTGAAAGGGATACAGATTGAGAATCGTCATGTCAATCTTTTTAATTCCTTGTTCTTGCATTTCCTTCTCGTGTTGAGGATTTCCCCGTACACCTAGCAATCCTCCATGAACGATGGGGTGCAATGTTTTGACTCGTCCATCCAAACATTCGGCGGCTCCGGTATGTTCGGCAACATCTTTGACCGTTAAACCAGCTTCGCGCAACTTCTTCGCCGTCCCACCCGTCGAAAGGAGTTCTACATTTTTCGACGCCAAAAACGTGGCAAGTTCGACAATGCCCGTCTTGTCAGACACGGAAATCAAAGCACGAGTGATAGGAACCACATCGGTAGCAGAACCTGAAGAGAAAGTAACGTGAATGAACCAGGACAATAACGATCAGCGTCACAGTGGCCACAAACTAGATGCGATTGCGATTGCGATTGCGATTGGACGCGTGAGGCATGATGCGAGCTCCCCTCCGACTTGCGACGTACCTTGTACTGCGGAAAGAATGTGCGCCATGACAAATAGAACTTGGTTGAGGCAAAGCTTCTTGAAAAAGAAAACAGGAGAGCCTACACTGATGTTTGATAAGTAGATTCTTCTCCTCCGTAAAGGGAAAAAAGATCTTTTTTTGGACGAGGAGACAGATGTTGATGTGAATGACGGTCGGTTGTCGTCGTCGATATGATGAGAGATGTTGCTTTGGAAAATGGATGGCTTCGAACAGCCGGAAGTGGTCGCTCTTATCTTGCGTTCAGAATCAAAATATATGTGTATTATGTGTGATGAAAATCCACCGTGTATGAGCGTCCCACATGGTGTGAGCGTTCGTCTTCACAGTCAAGCAAGACCTTGGATCACTCATGTCGGATTCCTTCCATGCGCAATTGGTCAAAGAGGAATCGAATGCTCGGGAAGATAGTATTATTACCTCTGCGTAGCCTCTGTCGAACCATCGCGTGAGGTTGACCTATGGTCGAGGTCGACTAACTAATGTAAGTCTTCTGAAGATTCACAGTCAGTCATTCTGTCAGTCCGTCAATTCCATTTTGTTGCGATGAGAATGTTTATTGTCAATTATTTACTGTTACTCCTAGTGGTTTGTGCGTCGTACCACACACAGCCCACAGCAACGACAGCATTCACTCTCTCCGTGGAGAGTAAAATTCTTAGTGAATAAAGTGTCCCTGGAGAATTTGTCCTACCTCTTTCTTCACAGTGGTAGTGTGATAATAATGACACATTACTGTCAGTTTGTTGAAAGTTCAACACCGTCTTAGGGAGAGAGACAGGGTCGGGGGCCAACAACTGGAACATCCTCTGAAGTTCTCTTTCCCCAATAGACGGGATAATGTACCAATGCAAGGTTCGTTCAGGGTAGGGGGTCATGACATCGGGCTCTTCCTTTTTTTTTTTTTCAGCATTTGTGTCTTCCCTTCAAATCTTAGTGAAGACAAAAGCAATAGAAACTGTATCATAGACTTAGGCACCAAGCAAGTGTCCGGAGCTATACTGATGTGAGTCTCCTCTAGACGTTTACTGTCAGTTTCATCTTGAATGTTCTTCATCTTGAATGTTCTTCATCTTGAATGTGTTATTAAATTCAAGAGTAAATAGGTACAACCTTCAGGAGGCCCCGATGATTTGTCGGGACCAACATTTAACCCGAAAATGAGTATATTTTATAAATACATCATATTGTATGATTACAACAGACAGATGTCGTCTCACACACGGATAGATGTCGTCTCACACGGACAGATCTCCTCACACGCATCGACAGATGTCTTCTCACACGACAACTGTCGTCTCACGCACCGACAGATGTCGTCTTACACACAGACAGATCGTTATTTCTAAATAAATAATTATATCATATGTTTTCGAGTTTTCGCTTCGACGACATTTCATCGGGGGCTCCAGAATACCGAAATTTAGGCGGGATTTGAGAATCGTTTTCACAATGACTATATTTGTACTAATTTAGCAAAGAGTGAGTGTTGTAACTGTAAAGTGGTTTCCAGATAGGCTTTCTGCCTCATTTATTTATGGTAATACAACATATAAAATTCTCCGCAGAGTTCGCTTCATAGTCAGATATCCTGGGTCCCCTCCAAACGCCCACGGAATGACTCACAGTCAACCTATTTAGACACTCCACTTTCAGATTATTTGATTCATTTTTTCATTGGGAATTTTTTTTTGTTGATTAACATAAGTGGGTAGGGATATCGCCCTTTCAGAATTGCCAAGGTCACATTCAACTGATGTCTGAAAAGGAAGTACTATCATACCGGGGACATGATGTATCAATAAATATTTTTGAGCTTCATCCCGTTTTACTTTGAGTTAGCGATGTAAAAATCTCTTTCGAGTAGTTTTTCCTCTCTCGGACTTTTTGTTCTGGAGATATTTACCCATAACTTCGACAAAATAATAATGAAACAGTAAAAAAGATCTGACTTTTTTTTACCGGCAATGACAGATCTTTAGGAACCAAAGAGTTCGGTAGTACGATGAATTAGTTGACGTCCGTAGTAGAGAAATTGTCTTGTCAACGACATTCATTGAATCTTTCTTTATTCTAATTGATTTACTTGTATTGATGTGACATTACAAAAGCCACTATAACTTGGTCACATTTGCTACAGCGGTCATTTACAGTGTTTGTTTTTGGGTGGTATTTATCATCCTACCGCACATGAGACTCCTCGCGCCAATAGATTTTTACGTGATGGTGATGTAAACTTTTTTGACAGTCATCTACTGGCATAGTACTTCTACTACTGTTTACTGTTTAGCACAGCACAACTGTTTACTGTTCAGTCATCCGACTATTTTCCGAGAAACCACGGGCACCATCGCATCTCGTCTTCTTTCTCACAGATCGGAACTGAACTTTTTTTTTTTTTTTTTTTTTTT
>Ga0051981_10001202_pt1 | contig 12622 bp, 9 predicted proteins | sample CryGey13umfilter_3_FD_59644 | JGI IMG/M metagenome (GOLD analysis project Ga0051981, IMG submission 59644) | Groundwater microbial communities from aquifer in Utah, USA - Crystal Geyser 4/10/14 3 um filter | ecosystem: Environmental > Aquatic > Deep subsurface > Groundwater | place: USA: Utah... | reverse complement strand
TTGTTTATGTTCCAAGTCTTACATGACCGTATTATTTGTTATTTATCACTCCTTGTTGTTGTTGTCACAAGGTTCATCCTCGCCTACGGAGCCATGGTGGCTTACCTTATCATTATCAAAGACACAGTCCCCGTCGCACTCGGATTTTCCGACGAACCTGGGGAAGGTGACTTTTGGGAAACGGAACTGGTCATGGTGGTAACATCCATCATGATCATTCTCCCTCTTTCCATTCAACGGGATATGGCCAATTTGTCCTTTACATCGTTTTCTTCTGTACTGGCTGACGTCATCTTGGTCCTACTCGTGGCTCTCTTTGCTCCCTATCCTGGAAATGTCGGTGACATACTCAAGGCCATTTTTGAAAATGCTGTCAATAGTCGTCTCTTTATTGGTTTAGGGGTCCTTTCGACGGCCATGGCTTGTCAACATTCAGCCTTTATTGTATCGGGAAGTTTAGAAGATCGGACCCCAGAACGATGGAGTCGTGTGACCTTTCGTTCGATTGGGATTGCTTGGCTGCTGTGTACGATAATGGGTACAACTGGGTATCTAGGCTTTGAAGAAGAGACCAAGGTATGTCTTAATCAATTGAACAATGCGCTATGTTTTGTCGCGATGCTTGATTTAGGCATAGAGACTGACTAGATGATGTCATGTTGTGCTTTCAATTCTCGTCATTTAAAAAAAAAAATGACTTGTAAACCAATCCAAATAATCCAAGGGCGATATTTTGAATAACTTCGACGATGATTCGAAAACAGCCAATGGTGGACGTATTCTGCTGGCGATTACCATGTTTTTTACATATCCGATGGAAATGTTTGTCGCTCGACACGTGGTTGTTCAACTTTTTTTGAACGGAGACCTGGATGGACCGAACCCAAATGGATGGTTCAATCGACGCGTTATTGTAACACTCTGTCTTTATTTGACGACGTTGATCCCGGCATTAATAATCGATGACTTGGGTCCGGTTTTGTCGTTAACGGGCTCTCTCGGCGCCAGTTGTTTATCTTATATTGCCACTGGGTTGGTCTACCTGGGAATCAACGGGGAAGACTTTTTGGCGTACTTGGCCGATTGTTTGCGAAGTAAGGGCTATGGCGGCGACAAGTCAACAAATGATGAATCTTCCAAGGGAGGTGAAGTAGAATTACCCGTTGTCGGCGACGCCACAGCCCGCATTCCAACGACGCCTTCCCCGGCCGATGCCGATTTGACACCTCTCCAAGGGCACAGCAAACCTTGGTGGTGGTGGATTGGTGGATTTCCACTGTGGGTTACAATCGCGTCCATGGGATCTCACGGCACACGAACCTTTTTGGCCGACTTTCATGGTTCTTCTGGACCACCTGAGAGTCATGAAGATGGAGCCGGAAGCATCGGGCCTCGACAACGAGATTACTATATTTCCATGTTTTTCATTGCCTTTGGTCTCTTGGCCGCCGTCGTGGGAGTTATTTCATCCATCTATGTGGAAATCAACAATATTTTCTACTCACCGCATTAGAAGAAACATGCTGCACTCCTGCGCCAGAGGAAAAGAATACGAGAGCACAAATGTCCAGCATTGATGAACTCCGTTTATCCTTTGTTTGCAAACAATATTATTTGTGACACAGTGCAAAATCCACTACCCGGTGCTAACAACAGCTGTGACATTTTGTGAGAACAAAAAACAAACATTTTGTTGAACTGATGCATCGGTGAAGATGAACTGATATGCTCTTTGTTGTGTGCGTGTTTGTTTTTATTTTCAATTAAATACTGGGTTACACCATACAGTCGACAGTAATAGACGTTGTCATAACCGCTTCTCTAGAAATTCTTTTTTACTCCCAACTAGGCACGAGTAGCTCATGTGGGTAGTTCGAGAAGTCGGGGAAGTATTTCTTCCGTCCCGTCTCGATTCGATTCGATTTGATTCGATGATGTTGTGCTCGTGAGCTGTCCGATTTTTGCCGAACTTTCTTCGACGTTCTTTCGTCTTGCGTTTTCTTCGTCAGATCATCCAACACCAATTGCCACACTACCAGTCAAAAGCCCTCGACTCTCGTCTACCTTCACACCTGGCTGTCTCCGAATCTCGTTAAAAATAAAATAAAAAGAACACCATCCAAAAGCAGCAGCACCAGCACCAGCACCAGCACCACCACCGCAAACGACAATAACAAAAACAACAATACTACCATGTCTTCCTCGGAAACGGCCATTTTGGTCGCTGGGTTGGGAGCCACACTACAACTCTTTCGTTTGTCGGCCGACTTGATTGCTGAAGCCTCGAAGAAAGATGCCAAGGCAATGGATAGCATCGAAAAGGCCACACCAGCGCATTTTCGTGCTTCGGCCCTGAAAAATAAACAGCAGCACAACAGCAAATTCACGGTGGGGAGTAATAATACTAGCATTAACCGGTCATCAACAGACCTGGCGGAACCGGAATCAGAAGAAACAGCCGACAAATCCGAAAAAATACTTTCTGCCAAGGAGGCTTTCGTGATTCGGGTTTCACACTTGATACACCTGGGTATATTGGCATACTTTTTGGTTATGACTGTTTTGACAGCCACCGGTTCCATCAAGGACGACGACGTGCTCTACGACACGGGACCATGCAGTTGCGCTGCGTCTGCCTTTTTCTTGTCCTTCTGGGTGAACATCCGTGACAGGAAACGTGCAAAATTCAATCAATTTCAACGAACATTCCATGTATTATCGGCACTGATTCTTCTCCTTGGTGTACTCTTTCGGGTCTTTTCGTCATCGTCGGCGTCTCGCTTTGATTACATTTCTGTCGGACTCTTGGGACTCTTCGCAGGACTAGTTCTCTTGGAAACCCGCGTTGTCGAATGGCCTCATGTGACAGTCAAGAACAAAAAGGCTCGCTTGTCGATGAAATCTTTCCTCGTCGTTTTGAAACCGTACTTTTGGCCCGATGCCACGGCCACGTCGGCGACTTTGAATCGCATTCGAGCCATTTCGACGTGGGTGTTTGTCGTGGCGAGTAAAGCATGTTCATTGATCGCACCAGTTTATATCGGACGAGCGTCAACCGATCTCACACGTGGCAATTGGGATGAATGCATTCGTAATGTTATTTGGTTTGCCCTCTTGACACTCGCCAGTGCCGTGTTCAAAGAAGCCCAGAGTCTTGTATACTTGAAAGTCGCTCAAGTGGCATTTGTGCAACTTGCCGAGATCTCCTTTTCGCATTTACATGAGTAAGTGGATCATTACGCCTCTTCGGTTTGTTGTGGACGCATATACCTCACACTTATTTTGACGTATAGACTGTCTCTAGATTGGCATTTCAAGAAGAAGCTTGGTGAAGTGCTGAGGTCAATGAGTCGTGGTATTTCAGCGTGCGATACGTTGGTCAAATATCTCTTTCTATGGCTCGTGCCGGCAATTGCCGAATGTATTCTCGTTGCCGTCATTTTCTCTGTTTACTTTGACGAGCTACTTTTGGCCGTCACGGTCTTCTTTTTCGTATTTGTCTACATGCTCATGACAGTCTTGCTTACACTGTGGAGGAAAAAGTTTCGAAAGCAAGTGGCCAAATCGGATAACGACTGGAATGACGTCGCAACAGACTCGCTCATCAACTTTGAAACTGTCAAATATTTTACGGCAGAACAAAAGGAAAAAGAGAAATTTTCAGAGGCGGTCAATGCGTATCAGCAAGGCAATGTCAATGTTGCCGCCTCGCTATCGGCGTTGAACACAGCACAAAAAGTTTTACTTCAGGGATGCTTGATTTCGTCACTCTGTATTGTGGTTATTTCGATCCGGGACCGTTCGCGTTGTTGCGAGGCGAGGGGGTGTGGGCCTACTGATTTTGAATGCTGTGATGCATTGGACCCATCTTGTCCTGGCATGCAAGTAGGAGACTTTGTCGCCGTTTTGCAGTACACGGTCCAATTGTTTACTCCACTCAATTTCTTGGGTAGCATCTACAATGCCATTGTCATGGCTATTGTGGATTTGACCAATCTGAGTGAACTCTTGGCAGAAGATGCAGATATCAAGGACACCAAAGACGCCTTGGATTTGCCTGAAAGTAGCGAAACTGACACTGTGGTCGAGTTTGAGAACGTCAAGTTCCATTATCCCTCGCAGTCAGAAGACAGTGGTCTGAAAGGTGTTTCCTTTAAAATGAAGAGAGGTACAACAACTGCGATTGTTGGTTCAACAGGTGAGTTTGTGACTGTGAAATCATGTTCTTGTTGTCATCTTGTTGTCGATGAATCCTTATTCATTTGTTTCGTTTTCGTATTCAAATTACTTAGGGGCGGGTAAAACTACCATATCTCGTCTCTTATTCCGATTCTACGACGTTACTGGTGGAGCTGTGAAGGTGAATGGCGTAGATGTGCGTGTGCTGAAACAAAAATCGCTCCGAGATCATATTGGAGTTGTCCCGCAGGCGGCTACGTTATTTAACGACACGCTTGGTACAAACATCGCTTACGGCAAGAACGATGCCACGGAGGCTGAAATTCAAGCGGTCCTGGATGCAGCTCAGCTTGGCAACTTTGTTGAATCTTTACCTGGTACGTTCCTTACGCCTTTTGAACTATTTCGGTTATGACATCTTACTCACGCTGACATCTCTCACACTGCGATAATTGTCACAGAGGGATTGGACACAATGGTTGGAGACCGTGGTCTTAAACTCTCTGGAGGAGAGAAGCAACGCACTGCCATTGCTCGATGTCTTTTGAAGAAGTGAGTATCAGAGTTATGCTTCAATATGCATACCAATCCATCGTTTGATGCGCAAATTCTCACTCGTTGTTGTTGCTCCCTAGTCCGCCGATTTGTATCTTTGATGAAGCAACGAGCGCACTTGATACCATCACGGAGCAAAGTGTGAAAGAGGCCCTTGATCGTTTAGGAAATGACCGTACCGTACTCGTCATCGCACACCGTCTTGGAACGATTAAGAATGCCGATCAGATCATCGTTCTGAAGGATGGTATTATTGCCGAGCAGGGTACACATGAAGAATTGTTGTCCAAGGGTGGCCAATACGCGGACATGTGGAACATGCAGATCCATTCGACCAACGACAGTCAAATCAAGTTGACCGAATAGACGGCAAGTGGGTTGGATGTGAGTGTGCGTTGGAGTCTTGAGTGGAATGCCGTTGCACTCGCACTCTCATACAAAACTATATCTTAGAATAAGAAGGGCTACGGTTTAGATCCTGCATCACAATACACTTTTTAGCCTGATGGAACAACAGTTGTCTTTTGATGGTACCGTAGAATTTAGCAAATAGTTTGGTATGGCTTTTTTAAAAAAGAAAGGGAAAGACCTATGTTACCAACACTAACTGTAAAAGACCACCTAGCAGTTCGTTCTGAGTAGGCGACCAAGGCGTCAGTCATGTCAACAGCCCCCTTGCTCCGTTCTGCACTCGTATCAGCATCACGACAAAATACGCACATGACGGTCACATCAACAAATATAAATTTTCTGAAGTTGCGGCGCTTCCGAAATGGTAGACCTACTTTCGTTCCAGCATATTTTTTACTGACAACTTCCTGCAACAGCAGTAGAGATCACTACGTGTTGTTGGTCGTTCTTGTCTCTCCATACTGTTATCCAATTACAATACCATGGACGATACAACTACTGCTATCACTTCCAAGCAACAACAAGACAAGAAAATTGAACAGGATGGAGTTGTCGACAAGGATATTGAAGTCGACACCCAAGCTCCGTCCCATTGGACAGCGGATGGACACGCAGTGATTTTACCAGCACTTACTCGACTGGCGCGACGGCACTGGTTTGAACGTGCCATCATGCAACACGGATTGTTGAAGACATGGATTAAGGGGGATGCCGATGAGGACGAGAATGACGAAGCTGTTGATGATACCGCCACTGTTACCTCGAAAACGACATCCAACAAGCAAAAGCAACCCAAAATTCATCCTCTGGCCTTGGCTTCGGCGCGGTTGCAAAACGACGGTATCAATGAATTGAATCGAGGCATTAATTTGACAGAACTAGTAAAGCAAGGAGAATATTTCGGTTTGACCAATATTGTAGCCGATGCGGCGTTGGAATTGGCAGCTGTCGGTAACAAACAAACCAACAAAGAAGAACAGCAACAATCACAAGGAGACGCGGCTGAAGCACCATCGGCGGCCACAACCCCTGCACCCGCGGCTCCCAGCCTAAAGGAGGATAATGATGACGCAATTCAACAATATCAGTCATTATATATCCTCAAACGTAAGCATTTACAATTTCAACAAGCCGCTAGCGTTTTAAAGAGTCACAGAACCCGTTTGCAACGGGCCCTGCAAGCCGAAGCTAAACCTTTGCAACGATTGGCAGCCCTACGCCATCGATGGCGTTTGACGGCACCTGAACACGGACAACGTGCTCGTGCACATGCCATTCGAGCCACAGAAGTCTTGGCAGCAGATGTCGATGTCACAGCGGCATCCGCCGCCGGACGTTTGGCGCGACGGATTCCCCGGTATGCGACGATCGAGTTGCGTCAAGCGCCTATTCCCAAGAACAACAATGACCAACAAAACCTTAAAACAAATGAAGTTAACTCAGCCGTACTTAAGAAGAAGGAAGGTGACAATGGAAACGCCATGGATATTGATGAAAAGATAAGTGCAGCGGGGAGTGATCATGACAAGATGCCCACGGGTGAAGGAAAGACGGGAGATAAGGATCTGTGCTGGACGTACGCAGAACCCTTTGCCTTGGCGGACCCAACATTGGGAAAATTAGATGCAGATTTTGATCCTTCCAAAATTGAAATGCTTACACTACAGTTTTCACTCGAAGATTCCATGTCCTGTGTTTCGGCGTGTTTGGAACCCACGCGTTCTTTATCCGAAACTGCTGCCGAGCCGGATGAACTTGTCTTGATGGAATTGCAGCACTCCCTTTTGTGTGCAAAATTGTTTGAATCCATGCGTCGAGAACTGGCGGATGATACCGATGAAGTGGGACAGATCCGTACGACATCGCAACAACTATTTCAAAACGTCGTATGGTTGGCAGCCACTCCCGCCGTAGCGGCCACGCACTTGCAGGCCACCGGGTGTGCCAATCGACGTTCGCTGCAAGTTGTACATGTGCACGAAGGACAAGTGTGTGTACAACTCAACGGACGATATACCTTGAGCGTACAATTGGTGCCTTCTTCGACGGCACAGGATAACACAAACAACGAGAATCACAAGGATGACCCAACGTCCAAAGAACTCTTACTCTTGTGCAAGACGCTCTTGTGGCACGCACATACATTGTATCACGAGCACTTTGTGCAACAACAAGAGGCCGAAGACATGGCAGCGGAACAACGGCAACAACAAGGGGATGCTAAATCAGCTGCGCCGAAGACATCAATCACATCGTCACCGCACATTTTGCAGGGGTGTGTTCATTTGGGTACCAAAATGCTTATGGAACGCAAGATACGCACGTGCTTTCATGAGTTACAAGCCCTGTACCCATCTTTGCAAATTACCTGCTTATCCACGTCGCTCTTGGCATCGGCTGCGCATTGGACACTACAAGTAGGAGAATGGCAAGTCGACACTGAACTCGAGGGAGGCCCGCGAATCTCCATTTATTGGTGGGACAAGGAAGATTATCGTAAGGTAGATTTTGAATCCGTGGGTATCTTTCGGCTGTTTCTGCAACGGCAGCTGCGACGAGTCATGCGGGAGCAACAACAACACAGTGCCGCTTCCACCTCCAACGGACACGCTCCGCAAGGAGCCTTGGCTTCCCAGGTAGCCCAAGCTAGATCCTAACATGATAACACCGCACCCTGGTAAAGTGAATAGAATAGTATAAACTACATTATAACGAAAACAGAAGGAAGCGTGCCACATTACCCTCATTGTCCTGCTGAATTTTTATTGTTCCATTGGACAGTGTAACCGCTACGGAATGCGATCATGTCTGACAATTCTATTGCGATTCGTCGAATCCCTTTTGTGGAAACGCCAAAAAGAAGCAACTATAAACCGGTCATATCAAGCCATATCACGATTTATCGGTAGCGCTCATTTAGAACCCAAATTGTTTGCGACGAGGCTTGTTGGCTTGGAGCCTTTTACGCACTTCTTCCAATGGATCTTTTTCGACATTCCTGGGAGGGACGAAAGGATGCGACAAGGTACCCAAGTAACGGAGTCGCTTCATTTCTGCTTCTACAAGGGCAATCATATCGTCATCATGATCTGCCCCACGAATCAAATCAAATTTACGGTCAAATGTTTGAATGTCATCATTGTACAAAGGTCGGAGAAAACGAATACGATCATCCATTTCCCTGATCCACATGCGACTCGTGAGAGTTCCTGAAAGATGAGAGAAGTGAAGAAATTCATATCATTGAGGAAACGCAATCAGCCCCACGTAATCCTTTGACAGGTTGTACGTACCACCCATGATCCAATCGCATAGTGTGGCATTACCAATCAGTGTTTGTGCATCCAAAAGCTCCACATCTTCCATGGCAATCAAATTGTCCATAATATGATCAAATATTTCATTTTTTTGTCGCAAATAGCTTCCAAAGTATCGTTCGATACGAATGAATTTTCCGTCACCAGATCTTTTGTACGTCAAGCGACGACTTGTCACTGCTGATAGGGCTTGTAAAATGGGAGGCAAGGATTCCGGTCCATAAAGGTTACCTACAAACAGACCATTGATCCAAACTTCAGCAGGAGTCCCTCCTTCTCGTTGAGCTGCCGGTTCCTTCCGCAACAGGTCAGCCATGTCCGACCCAACAGATTCCTCGTGGAAAAGACGGTTTTTCAATAAGTCCTTCCATTCCACCGTGATGATCTGGTTATCCGAAATGGAAACTTTCGCAATATCATCGACGCAAGCAAAGTTTTCTTCTCGGGCAAATGTCCATCGATTATAGGCTTCAACAATACCTCGTCGAAGGACTGGCGAAGAAGTATCGATAAGTGCCTCCGCTTTTCTTACTGGCACGAACGTAACGTGAGATTCGCCTGGTAAATTCCACTGCAAGCCAACGGGTCGAAGTGGTTCCCCGGTTCTTTCGTGTCGATAAGTCGAAAGAACGGCAAAGGGTACGATACTCTTCGAGTCAGAAGAGGACAAGGAGGAAAGGCTTCTCATGACGGTGATACCGTCCTTAATACGTTTGTTGTTGTACGAAGAAAATAGTGCGGAACACGATATTCGCATGTTGAACAGCAATATGATAATGATGAACAAGGCAAGGCGTTCATGCTCTTGTTTCTGAAATGAAGATCGTCGGAGAAGACGGTCGGAAAACTGTTTCTATCCTGAAGGTGCGTGGGGGGAGAAAGGTGCGTGGTGCGTGGGATGCTCCGAGATGCGGCGGACAAAACGCGTTTTGCCACTATCACTACGTGCTCTCCTGTCGATAGTGGCGTGTGACTGTGAGTCAGATGTCACCAGGCGCGGGCGGTCGCATTTAGACTGGTTGCTACCTACTCCTATTTAACAATGAGAGCCTTACTGCAAAGCGTACGGGATCAAGTACACATCACTGTTAGCTAGGAGTACGTCCGATTCTCCGTACACAATGCATGGCAACACAAGTTCTGACCCACTACGACAGTCGTCTTTCTTAAACTTACAATTAAAGTACGTTACAATTTTCAATATTTCTGAACAAGCAGATGACGAGAAGATTTGCTGATGATGGAAGAGTTCGTATCCCAAAAAATGGAGAAACCCTTGTTCCAGTGGGATCCCGCTGCAAACATGATGCCACGTTCGCGCTGTTCGCAAAACAGTTCGTGGTCAAGAGTTTGAACTAAATAAAGAACATTCAAGAATAATGAAGAGGCTTGGATGAGATCACGCCATCAAGCGGGTGATGTCGACTTCGCAACGTTCGCCGTAAGGTCACAAAAACAATATGCGCATCTCTTTGTTTTTCCCATCAATGAATCATGACTAGACCGATTAGTGTATTCTACGTTGTTACTCTGTCGCTTCTAAACATACTTGAAAGGACTTTGGCGGTTTCCATGTCCGAGGGTGCCGTCCTTTGTGAAGGAGGTGACATCCACAGTGTTTGTGAAGAGAGCCCTTTTGTTGTGATGCCGTGCCAAAGATACGGGCACGGTTGTTCTCAAGTACAGTGCAGCAACATCACAGCCTTTAATCAATGGCCGAATTTTGTGATCGATTATCACTGTGCTGTACAATGCGATGATGAGATTTCACAATTTGGTTTATGCTGGTGGGATTTACAATACCAGTTTCATTCTATCTTATGTCCGGTATCGGAGAATCTCATCTACACGCTTGTTTGGGGAAACGACGACGGACCAGTGCGACATCAGTTGCGAGGAGGTACTAGTATCGCAACAAACGAATATCCTGTATACTTTGGAGACTCAAACGTCGAAGTTATCATTATTGAAGGGGAAGAATACTACGCGGCTGTTACCGTTGACGGAGAAAGGTACTACATAATGAAGCCACTTCAAGTGCTGGGAGACGAGTGAAGTGATGGCTACGAGTAATGAAACATGATACCCCTTACTAAGAAGCCAGCATTTCAATTTTTTTCATCATGGACAACGACGTAACAAGAATAGTACTTCAATAATCGTTCGCTACCTATCTAAGATTTGTCTTTTCACTCATCCTTGCAACGTGAAGCTACGGTAGTAGATTCCCCTTGTTGCTGCCCTACAACTATCGATGGTCACAATTGACTTCGTTGGACAGAGAAATTGTTCTATTACAGCGTAGCTAAATCATCATCGAACTTGTCTTATTCAAAAGGAAAAGTACAAATTATAAGAATCTCCCAGACAAAAAAGCCCATCAGATAAGGAATAAGTATTGAGGGTTCTGCCTACTTGAACAGCAAATGGAATAGTCCACGGGAGCACCATCCTATATCACGTAAGATATACCAAATCGCACAATTTCTAAAGATTGTGCACCACTCCTCGACTTCCTCATATTTGAATCTTTATCGCTCTTTAGGAGGAAACGTCCATTACCAAGTTGCATTTGCCAGGCTTGTGGATTCGAGTCTGAATGGCCCCTAACCTTTTCGAACGCATTGGATCACTTTCGTTTGACCACCACGACACACTTATTTCTTTCTTCAAATGTTTTGTCTATTTCTTTGTGAAGCGGCTCTTATTTTTCTCCTCTTCACCCGGACGAGATGCTTGATACACTCACGGGAAGCAAACTACTCAAAGGTTTGGGTTGCCGTTGTCTTTGGACCTTATAGTGGGTAAAACTCAGAAATCCAGCCGTAGATAATCCGATTCCACACATACCGAGCAATGTTAATGGATTTTGAAAGTAAAGAGAAGTGCAAATAATAGCAAATACACGTCGTAGGCAATTCAATGCGGCGTGGTGGACCACCGATATGCGAGTCAGAATAAACGTCGACGCCAAGTTGTACCCAGTGAAACACAAACCGTTCACAATGCTCAGTACAACAAAGCGCAGAAAGTGTCGACCCAGTCCGTGATGCCACCAATACTGTACGACGGCAGGTCCTTCCCATACTAACGCCGGTACCATCAGCACGGCGACTCCAACTTGTTGCATGCGAAATTGTAAATTCAAATCATCCAATTGGATACCATCGGCACTCAACAATTTTTGGTATAAACCGCGGAACGAAAAGCACAGATTGGCCACGAGGACAATGCAACTAGTTTGTAGCGACGCCGTGAGACTGGTTGGTGTTGTCGTTGTCGTGCTAGATACCGCAGGAGCAGCACTCCCACCCAATGTCGAAAAGGCTACACCCGCCACAATGGCCCCCAAACTGACACACTCTGCTTGTCCTAAAATTTCAATTTGCCACAACCATGCGACGACCGCCGATGTGAGAGGTTCGGCAGCCTTGATGGTTTCCACAAAAGATGCCGCGGCACCCCCAAAGGCCATATTGGTCGTGTAAAAACCAAACGTAAAGAATAGACCAGCGGCACCTAATTTGGGATGTATCCCCAGGCGTGTAAATGAAAGTGGATTAAATTGAGAGTTTGTCGTAGGCGGAGGCGAAACGTACGACCATCGTCTCGATACGTGTCGATTCGTGGATGCAATGGCTGGTTGCAATCCCGGACTCGATAAAAAGTGTGTGTGGAGCAGAAACCGCAGCAAGGTTGTCCCGATCAGTAGTTGTTGGACTGTCAATACCAGAGGAGGAACGGCAGCCGTGTAATGCGTCAGGAGTAATTTAGATGTAGCAATACTGACCACTCCGAGTAGATACCACAAGGCCACAGCGACGATGAGTGCACCGCTCCCCAGAAAGAAACTCGCAAATCCCTTGAACCAACGTGCATAACATCGTTTGGCAAATGATTGTCGTTCAGATGATGACGTTCTTTGGAATTTACCTCGTTTCCTTCGTGCTCGTCCAGGTAATGGCCTCAAGTCACCCGTCCCATCAAGTGCGGCAGAGTACGAATAATTGTTTGCGTTGTTTATCCTATTCGTCGTCGTCGTCGTCGTCGTCGTCGTTGTTATTGTGCGACAGTCAGTTGTATCCAAGGGTAAACCTCCCATCTGTACACTCACACGTTTCGTAGTGCTGTTGTTGTTGTTGTTGTTGTTGTTGTTGTTG